>Ga0307930_1000010_pt1 | contig 122056 bp, 115 predicted proteins | sample OrgLakmetageno46_FD_203161 | JGI IMG/M metagenome (GOLD analysis project Ga0307930, IMG submission 203161) | Saline water microbial communities from Organic Lake, Antarctica - #46 | ecosystem: Environmental > Aquatic > Non-marine Saline and Alkaline > Saline | place: Antarctica: Organic Lake...
ACCATCACCGACAACCAAAACGAAGGAGACACCTAACCAGAAACATTGAACGACACGCCAACCTCAGCGGCCTGAAAACCGGCCAAGATGGTTGTCGCGCGCGGACAAGGTGGTTGACGCTCTACATACAGGCTTAAATTGCTTTTTCTTGGAGGCTAAATTAATTGAAATGTGTATCAGGTTGTGTATCAGAAAGGCACCTATTCGACCTTGAAATTATATTTTTATATTTAAATATCAATTAGTTAACGGAAAATAATGGTCTTGAATGATATCGCAAAGGTATCACGAAAGCTTCCCAAGCTTCAGTTACGGGTTCGATTCCCGTTACCCGCTCCACCTTCAGATATTCCTTTGCGATTTCGAAACCGGATCGGCCGGCCAGCGGTATACGGCCCTGTTGGTCGCCGTCAATCCAACGCCGACGCCCTGAAGACCGGTGACGGTTTGCCTGTCACAGCGCCCCGATGCTGCGGCGGGCTTTCGTCTCAGAGGCCGTGCATCTGAAGGAAGGACACGAGACCGGCGGTCGAGCCGTCCTTGCCGTCGGCGCTTGCCGTGCCTTCCACAACCGGTTGCAGGGCCGTGGCCAGTTCCTTGCCCAGTTCCACGCCCCATTGATCGTAAGAGTTGATCCCCAGCACGACGCCTTCGACGAACACGCGGTGTTCATAAAGTGCGATGATCTGGCCCAGCACGAAGGGTGTCAGCTGTGGATAGATCAGCGTGACCGAGGGGCGGTTGCCGGGGAAGACACGGTGCTTCGCCTGCCGCTCCAGCTCGGCGCCCTCGAACGAGCCTTTTATCTTTTCGATGGCCTCGTCGAAGCTGCGGCCCTTCATCAGGGCCTCGGACTGGGCCAGACAGTTGGCGACCAGAAGCTGGTGCTGATGATGCAGATCGTCGTGGTGACCCCGTGCGGCGACCATGAATTCGCAAGGCACAACCCGCGTGCCCTGATGGATCAGCTGGTAGAAGGCATGTTGCCCGTTGGTGCCCGGCTCGCCCCAGACCACCGGGCCAGAGGGATAGGGCAGATCGGCGCCGTCCATGCTGACGCCCTTGCCGTTGCTCTCCATCTCCAGTTGTTGAAGATAAGCGGGCAAGCGATTGAGATTGTTGTCATAAGGCAGAACGGCACGGGTGGCATAGCCGCAGATCTGGTTGTGCCAGATGCCCGTCAACGCCAGCAGCGCGGGCAGGTTTTCATGCCAGTCCGCCGCGCGGAAATGCCGGTCCATCGCCTGCCCGCCCTGCAGGACGGCGCGAAAGGCGTCGGGGCCGACGGCGATCATCAGTGACAGCCCGATCGGCCCCCACATTGAATAGCGCCCGCCGACCCAGTCCTCGAAGCCGAAGACGCGGTCTGCCGGGATGCCGAAATCGCCGGTCTTGTCCTTGGCCGTAGACAGGGCCGCAAACTGCGCCGCCGGATCAGACACGCTTTCGCCCATCCACGCCTTGGCGGTGCGGGCATTGGTCATTGTCTCGATTGTGGTAAAGGTCTTGGAGGCCACGATGACCAGAGTCGTCGCAGGGTCGCAGCCGGCCAGCGTCTGGCCAATATCGGCAGGGTCAACATTGCTGACGAAGTGGCAGCGCGGGCCGTCGTGGTAGGGCGCCAAGGCCCCCGTCGCCATCGCAGGGCCAAGGTCCGATCCGCCGATGCCGATGTTCACCACATCCGTGATCGCCCCGCCCTGCCCTGCAAACCGGCCCTCCCGCACGTCCGCGGCGAAGACCGACATCCGGTCAAGCGTCGCCAGCACCTCGGGCATCACGTCGGTGCCGTCAACAAACACCGGATCGCCGTCAAGGTTGCGCAAAGCGGTATGCAGCACGGCACGGCCTTCGGTTTCGTTGATCGTCATGCCTTTGAACATCGCGTCGCGCCGGTCGGCCAGATCCACCTGATCCAGAAGCGAAAACAAAAGCCTGCGTCCCTCGGCGTCGATGTTCGTCTTGGCATAGTCCAGACGCATATCGCCCGCTACGGCAGAGAAATCTGCCGCGCGGCTATCGTCAAAGAGAGTCTCGAACCGCCGGTCCTTGATCGTGGCAAAGTGGCCTTTCAGCGCGTCGAACATGGGTCAGCTCCTTGCCCAGTGAACCGTGGTGTCGTTCAGGATGGCGGATACCGGCGCCTCGGCAGGTGACAGCGTGCGGGCTTTTTCCAACGCCGCGCGCTTTTCGTCACCGACAATCAGAATATGCCGGTTCATTGCCTGTTTCAGCACCTTGGCGGACAGGGTGATACGGGGTTCGGGCGCACCCGGTGCCCGCATGGCGACAAGGCTGTCATCCCCGTTCAATGCGCGGCCCAACTGGTCCGCACCGGGAAAGATCGATGCGGTATGCATATCAGCCCCCATGCCCAGAAGCACGACAGAGAGAGGCAGCGCCGGCGCAAGCCCGTTCTCCAGTTCGGCCAGCTTGTCTTCCGGCGTGGGCGCATCAGCATAAAGCGGCACATAGATTGCATCGGCAGCCCGCCCTGTCAGCAACCGCTCTCGGATCAGGCGCGTGTTTGACCGGTCCGAGCTTTCGGGCACCCAGCGTTCGTCGGTCAGCAACACGCGCACCCGGCTCCAGTCGATCCGTGCATCGCAAAGGTTATCGAAGACCGGTCCGGGCGTGGTGCCACCGGGCACGGCAAGCGATGCCTCGTCGTGGGTCAGCAGCGCATTCTTCAGCTCGCTCGCCAATTGGTCGGCAAGTCGCATCATCATCATCTCGATGTCGGCGTATTCCTGAAATTCCATGTTACTTCGCCCTCAGTTCCAGCCATTTGCGTCCGTCACGGTGCATCAGCATCATGGCGTCTTCCGGACCCGCGCTGCCCGGCTCGTAGGTTTTCGGCACGTCACCGCGCTGTTCCCAACCGGCGATGATCGGATCGGTCCAGGCCCACGCGGCCTCGACCTCGTCACCGCGCATGAAGAGCGTCTGGTTGCCGCGGATCACGTCCATGATCAACCGCTCGTAGGCGTCTGGTGCCTCTTCGGCATCATCCCCCAAGGCATCGGCAAAGGTCATGTCCAAGGGCACGTCGATCAGGCGCATGCCGCCGGGGCCGGGTTCCTTGATCGTGACCTGCAGGTCCATGCCCTCGTTGGGTTGCAACTGAATTTTCAGGATATTGCGGTGCCGCGCATGGTCGCCGGGAAAGATCGAATGGCCCAGATCCTTGAAGACGACCGCGATTTCGCTGGTGCGCGCCTTGAGCATCTTTCCCGTCCGCAGATAGAACGGCACACCGGCCCATCGCCAGTTGGCGATGTTGGCTTTCAGTGCAATGAAGCTTTCCGTGCGGGACCGGGGGTCTTCCACGTCCTCGCGGTAGCTTTGTGTGTCCTTGCCCGCCTCGTACTGGCCGCGCACGACATGATGAAGTTCCACCGGCTGAAGCGCCCTGATGACCTTGAGCTTTTCGTCGCGGACCGCATCGGCGCTGAATTCATTGGGGGCCTCCATCGCGATCAGGCACAAAAGCTGCATCAAGTGGTTCTGCACCATGTCGCGCATGGCTCCGGACCTGTCATAATAGCTGCCGCGCCCACCCACGCTGACGGTCTCGGCCACGGTGATCTCGATGTGATCGACGTAGTGGCTGTTCCAGAGCGGCTCGAACAGGACGTTGCCAAAACGCACCGCCATCAGGTTCTGGACCGTCTCCTTGCCCAGATAGTGGTCGATCCGGTAGATCTGGTCCTCGTTGAAATGCCGGGCCAGCGTGTCGTTCAGGGCCTTGGCGCTTTCAAGGTCGCGGCCAAAGGGCTTTTCGACAACGATCCGCGCATCTTCGTTCGCGATGTCGTAGCTGTGCAGCCGTTCTGCCAGATCACCGAACAACGACGGCGCGACCGAAAAATAGAACGCCCGCACTACGTCTTCCCGCATCAAATCGGCCAGGTCCTTCCATCCACCGTCACCCTTGGCGTCAATCGCGACGTAGTGCAGACGGTTCAGGAAGGCTTTGACGTCTTCGCCTTTCTCTTTCTCCGCACCACCGAATTCCTCGATCGCCTCGGCGATCATGGTGCGGTAGGCTTCACGGTCGAGATCGGATCGCGCGGCGCCGATGATCCGGCAGGTATCGGGCATCTGTCCGGCCAGAAACCGCCGGAACAAACCGGGCAGAATCTTGCGGCGGGCCAGATCCCCCGTGCCCCCGAAAATGACCAGATCGAAGGAATCGACGGGAATGACGCGGCTGACCATGGGTGGCTCCTTATCCGATGGTGCGACGTGTTAGCGCAAACACGCCTTCCCGGCGGTTTATCAAACGACGTGACTAAGTCCAGAGCCTGACCGTCCGGGGTCAGGCGCCATCGTGTCTATCAGTCTCAGGCTTCCAGTTCTGCATCCCAATAAAGAAAGTCCATCCAGCTTTCATGCAGATGGTTGGGGGGAAACTTGCGCCCCAGGTTGCGCAGCTGTTCGGATTCGGGCTGTCGGGGCTTGCGCCGCAGCCCCATTGACGTCTGACGCAGCAATTTGCTGCCTTTCCTGAGATTACAGGGCGAACAGGCCGCCACGACATTTTCCCAGCTGGTGATCCCACCCTTGGCCCGCGGGACGACGTGGTCAAAGGTCAGGTCGTGTCGGGTCCCGCAGTACTGGCACCTGAATTCGTCCCTCAGAAACAAATTAAAGCGCGTGAAGGCCACGCGCTTTTGAGGTTTGACAAAATCTTTCAGGACAACGACCGATGGTATTCGGATCGTCGTCGTCGGACTGTGGACCTCTTCGTCATACTCGCTGACGATATCGACCCGGTCGAGCCAGGCCGCCTTGACCGCCTCCTGCCAGGGCCACAGACTGAGGGGGTAATACGACAGCGGACGGTAGTCCGCATTCAACACCAAGGCCGGAAAATGCCTTAGCGGTGCGGGCTCACGCACGAAATCTGTCCTGAAGTCGCCGTTCATCGTCAAAAGGTCCCTTGCTCTGTCAACCGTCTCGGGTCCAGAGCGGGAGCCACCCGCTCCGGTCCGTGAGGCCACTATATCTTGGGTTGACCAAAGGGCAATTCCCAATTCGTGCCTCTTGCGCCTTGCTTTTGCGCCAAGTCTGCAACGGTTTCGTGACAGCCGGTCACCGGCGTTCGCAGGGCCGGTCCTGCCGGCGTCGACCGGACCCTAGTTCGACAGGTCCGCAACCACGGACCCGTCTGGAAAGCAGGTGCTTGCTTGCCCCTGGCTGGCCTGCCACGCGCCGATGGACCGGCGTGTCTTGTAGCCGACCAGACCGTCCGCGCCGCCCACGTCATAGCCCAGCCCCTCCAACGCGGTCTGCATCGCCGCGACATCTGATCGCAGCAGGGTATCGATGCGACCCCAATCGGTCATGAATGGGGACACGCCATAGGCGATCCGGTCCCCGACGTGCCCCACGAAAAGGGCATAGAGGTCGCTGGTGTTGTAGCGCTTCAGGACATAGAAATTCGGTGTCACCAGAAAAACCGGACCGTTGGTGCCCGCAGGAAAAAGCAAGGACGCGTCGCCACTCAATTCGGCGTCCGGAAACGGGCGGCCACTGACGCGGGTCACGCCTGCATCCACCCAGGCTGCGATACTCTGCCGGTTGTCGGGGCCTTCCAGCGCGCAGGACAGGCCATCGGGCAAGCGCACCTCGAACCCCCAGTCGCGATCCCTTTCCCATCCGTGTTCCGCCAGATAGTTGCCGATCGAAGCCAGCGTGTCGGCCTCTGACGTCCAGATGTCGACGATCCCGTCACCGTCACCGTCCGCGCCATAGTCAAGGTAGCTTGTGGGCAGGAACTGCGGCTGTCCCAGCGCACCCGCCCAGCTTGATCTCATCCGGTCAGGCGAGACGCCGCGCAATGCAGCGATCCTGAGAAGGGCGATGGTCTCGCCTGTGAACATCTCGGCATTGCGTCCCATGAAACCTTTGGTCGCCAGAACCTCGAACGGATCTTGGGTGATCGGTGCGGCACCATACGCGCTCTCGCGGCCCCAGATTGCCAGCACGATATGACCAGCCACGCCGAAACGGTTTTCGACCTCGGCCAACCTCGCCGCATGGGTCCTTGCCATGCGGCCCCCGATGCGGGCGGATGCGGCAAGATTTGTTTCATCGAAATAGCGCGCCGGGGCCTGAAATTCGGCCTGCTGGGTCGTGGTCGGTTGTTCCGGCGGCGCCCCTGGCGGCAGCAGGCTGGGCAGGTCCCAGTTCAGGGACACCCCCCCGAAAGCCGCGTCGAAGGTCGCGCGCGGCACACCGTCTGCTGCGACGGCGGGCCAGATCACCTCTTCCAGCCAGATCTGGAACTGCGCCTCGACCGCCGCGCGATCCTGTGCGGCGGCGGGCATGGCCAGCGCCAGCAACAGAGCCAGCGACAGCACCACCGCGCGCCACATCAGCCCAGCCCCAGACGATCACGCATGAAGGCCAGCGCCACCTCAAGCCCATCGGGGGCGATCCCGTGGCCGGTGCCCTTCATGACGTGGGCAAAGACCTCTTTCCAGCCCGCTTCCTGCAGGGCTTCGGCGGCCTGCTGCAAGGATTGCGGCGGCACCACATCGTCCTGATCCCCGTGGATAAGCAGGACAGGCGGACGGCACAGCGCCTCGTCCGCCAGAAGCTCCGGTTCCAGCAGGCGGCCCGAGATTGCGACGATCCCCGCAACCTCGTCCTCGCGGCGCGGCAGGACGTGCAGCGCCATCATGGTGCCTTGCGAGAAGCCCAGCACCATCACCTGCTCGGGCAGCAGGTCTTCGTCCACCATCACACCGTCTAGAAAGGCGTTCAGGTCGGCTGCGGCATTGCGCATGCCGTGGGCTGCCTCTTCCTCGCTCGACCCGTCGATCCACGGAATAGGGAACCATTGAAAGCCCATCGGCGCACCCGCGCAGGCTTCGGGCGCATCAGGCGACAGAAACAGCGTGTCGGGCATATGTTCGGCAAGCGGGTCGGCCAGCCCCAGCAGGTCGGCGCCATTGGCCCCGTAGCCGTGCAGAAACACCACGGCAGAGCGAAGCTCGCCTGACACCGGTTCCCGACGGCCTGACTGAAGTGCGCGCGTCATGTAATCCCTTCCCGTGATTTCTGTTTCGCGTAGTAGGCCCAGAGCGCCCGCGCCGCAACCGACCGCCAGGGTGACCAGTCCTGCGCCATCCTGCGCAATTCCCGCTCGCTTGGCCGTTCAGGCAAAGCGAACAACATCCGCGCCCCTTCCTGCAAGGCCAGATCTCCGGCGGCAAAGACATCGGCACGCCCAAGGCTGAACTTCGCGTATATCTCGGCGGTCCACCGCCCGACGCCGGTGACCGCCATCAGGGTCTGGATCACCTGCGGCGTCGGAAGCGTCTCCAATGCGGGCCAGTCGGTCCCCGCCCGCGCAAGAGCATGGGCATAGCGGATCTTCTGACGGGACAGACCGCAGGCGCGCAAGTCGTCCCCGGTGGCGCGGGCCACTGCATCGGCGTCGGTCAGACCGGCCACCTCCAGCCTGTCCCAGATGGCCAAAGCTGATGCCGTGCTGACCTGCTGCCCCATGATCGCCTGCAACAGCGTCGCGAAGCCCTGCGGCTTCAGGCGAAGGGGCAGCGGGCCCGCCGCAAGCGCGGGCGCAAAGCGGGGTTCTTTCGCCACCAGCCAGCGCGCGCCTTCGGCCAGACAATCCGCGCCCTGCACCACCCGCTCGGTCATCGGGACCGTGCCCATGTCAGAGCCTCCTCCAGCGTGCTTGCGACCGTGATGCCGTCTGGCACCGGCGGACGCGTCAGCATCAGCACCGGCAAAGCCAGATCGCGTGCGGCATCGAGCTTGCTGCGACTCAGACCGCCACCCGCGTTCTTGACCACCAGCCAGTCGACACCGAGGGCGGTGAATATCTCGCGCTCGTGCGCGACCGAAAAAGGCGGACGCCCGATCAGGAACTCGCCACCTTCGAAGGGGAATGGGGCTGTCGGCGGGTCGATCTGGCGGCAGATCACGCGGCGACCCTCAAGGTTGGCAAAGCGGTCCAGTGTCTGGCGCCCGGTCGCAAGGAACACTGTCGCGCCAAGGGGAATATGCGCGGCGGCGTCCTCTTCCCGCGTGATCGTCCGCCAGAAATCACCCTCGCCCGGCACCCATGCGGCGCGGCGGAACAGCAGATAGGGCAGCCCCATTTCCGCGCAGACACGCGCAGTCCGGTCGGTAATCCGCGCGGCGAAGGGATGGGTGGCGTCGATCACAGCCGTGACGCCGTTCTGGCCGAGGAATACCCGAAACCCCGCCTCTCCGCCAAAACCGCCCGTGCGGGTTGGCACCGGCAGGTCGGGCGGGTTGCGCGTGACCCCGGCCATCGACGCGATGACCTTGGGGCCGCTGTCGGCAAGAGCCACGGCGATCTGCCGCGCTTCTGACGTGCCGGCCAGAAGCAAAAGGGTCATGGATGCCCTGCCTGCGCGATGATCCGGCCCGCGCGGTCAATGATGACGATGTCCAGCCGGTCCGGTGCCTCGGCTGGCGCGAACATGTCGAGCGCCTTGCCCAAAGCCTCTTGCGCGATCCTTTGGGCTAATTTTTCCCCTGCGATTTCAAAGGCCTCCAGCGCGGTGTTCGCCCCCGCGACCCGCCGGTCGCCACCCCAGTCGGCAAGCCGTTCCATGTCCACTTGGGACCGTTTGGAGTGCAGATCGACCGCCCCCTGCGCAAGCTTGGTCATCTTGCCGATCCCGCCCCCGATCGTCAGATGCGGCACCGGGTGACGCCGCAGGTACTTGACCATTCCCCCGATGAAATCGCCCATGTCCAGCATGGCGTGATCCGGCAGACCGTAGAGAGCCTGCACCGTGCGTTCGCTTGTCGCCCCCGTGCAGCCCGCCACATGATCGAGCCCGTCAGCACGGGCCACATCAATACCGCGATGGATCGAGGCGATCCACGCAGCACAGGAAAACGGCCGCACGATACCCGTCGTCCCCAATATCGAGAGCCCGCCAAGGATGCCGAGACGCGGATTCCATGTCTTCTTGGCGATCTCTGCGCCACCCGGCACCGAGACGGTGATCTCGATATCGGCGGGTTGGCCATAGCGTTCGGCCAGTTCGGTCACGACACCGTCCATCATCTCGCGCGGCACGGGGTTGATCGCAGGCTCGCCCACCGCAATCGGCAGCCCCGCCTTGGTGATCTTGCCCACGCCCTCGCCTGCGCGAAAGACAATGCCACCGCGGCTTTGCGCCACACGGACCACGATCAGCGCACCGTGGGTCACATCGGGGTCGTCGCCCGCATCCTTGGTGATGGCAGCCTCGGCCCAGCCTTCGCCCGCGTCGCAATGGGCCACGGGAAAGACCGGCGTTTGCCCCCTTGGCAGGGTGATCTGCACCTCGGACGGACAACTGCCACCCCAAAGACGCGTCAGCGCCGCCTTGGTCGCGGCGGTCGCGCAGGCGCCCGTGGTCCATCCACGCCGCAGCTCTTTCGGGGGGGTGTCTGTCATCACGGAAACTATAGGCGCGGCCCGCACTGCCGCCAACGACAAAAGACCGGTCGCATCCAGTCTTTCCCCTGCCGCGCGAGAGTGGCATGTAAGGCCCATGACAGCGCTTCCCGCACTTTCCGGCCAAAACTGGCCCGTTCTCGAACCCGGCTGGGTCTGGCTTTGCGGCGCAGGGCCAGGCGATCCGGGGCTGCTGACCCTGCATGCTCTCAATGCGTTGCAGCAAGCCGACGTGGTGATCTACGACGCGCTGGTGCAAGAAACGATCCTTGACTGGGCCCCACAGGCCGAGCGGATCTACGCGGGCAAGCGCGGCGGCAAGCCCTCGGCCAAGCAGCGCGACATATCGCTGCGGCTGGTGGATCTGGCGCGCGCGGGCAAGCGCGTGTTGCGGCTGAAGGGCGGCGATCCCTTCGTTTTCGGGCGGGGCGGGGAAGAGGCGCAGACGCTGGTGCAGCATGGCGTTCCTATCCGCATCATCCCCGGCATCTCGGCGGGAATCGGCGGACTGGCCTATGCCGGCATTCCGGTGACGCACCGCGATGTGAACCAATCCGTCACTTTCGTGACCGGCCACGACCAGTCGGGCAACACCCCCGGCACGCTCGATTGGGCCAGCATTTCCAAGGGCAGTCAGGTCATCGTGATCTACATGGGGATGAAGCACATCGCCCAGATTGCCGGTCACCTGATGGATGCGGGTCGACCTGCGTCGGAACCCGTCGCCGTCGTGACCACGGCCACGACCGATCAGCAGCGGGTTCTGGAAACCACACTGGCCGAGGCACCCGACGCCATCACCGCCGCAGGGCTGGAGCCGCCGGCTATCATCTGCGTCGGTCGGGCCAGCCTGATGCGTCAGGTTCTGGACTGGCAGTCGCAAGCCAAGGGTGAGCCCCCGCGCGATCTGGATCCCTTGGGCCGGGGCCGTCCTGCCGAATCCGCGTGATGCGGATGTCTCTCCGATGAGCTTCATCATCGCAGCCCCCGCCTCGGGGTCCGGAAAGACCACAGTGACGCTGGGCCTTTTGCGCGCGCTGCGGGATCGCGGCATGCCGCACCACGGGGCAAAGTCGGGACCGGATTATATCGACCCGCGCTTTCACGAAGCGGCCTCTGGTCTGCCTTGCCTGAACCTCGATGCCTGGGCAATGACCTCGGGACGCATCCGCGCGCTGTGTCCCGATCCCGTCGTGATAGAAGGTGCGATGGGTCTGTTCGATGGGGCTCCCGACGGGCGGGGGGCGACGGCGGATCTGGCCCGCATCCTCGACCTGCCAGTCGTTCTTGTCATCGACGCCGGACGCATGTCGCAGTCCATCGCTCCGCTGGTGCAGGGCTTTGCCCACTTCGATGCAAGCGTCATGATCGCAGGTGTCATCCTCAACAATGTGGGATCATCCCGGCACGAAGCGATGCTGCGTGCGGCCCTCGCGCGGGTAGGACAACCCGTTCTGGGCGTGGTGCCACGGCAGGCGGGGCTGTCGACACCGTCCCGGCACCTCGGGTTGGTGCAGGCGCAGGAGCGGGGCGATCTGGAAGCATTCATCTCCGGTGCCGCGTCGTTGATCGCGCCGACCGTCGATCTCGATGCCCTGCTGGCCCTGGGGCAGGCCCCGCAACGGGCGGCCGGCGACCCGTCACGGCCACCTGCAGGACGGATCGCGATAGCACGGGACAGGGCGTTCGCCTTCGCCTACCCGCACCTTCTGAGGGACTGGCAAGCGGCAGGAGCCGAGATCATGCCGTTCTCGCCGCTTGCTGACGACGCGGTTCCGGCTGCGGAACTGATCTATCTGCCGGGGGGATATCCAGAGCTGCATGCCGGGCGGATTGCCGAAAACAGCACCTTCCTGAACAGCCTGAGGTTCGCCGCGAAAACCACTGACATATATGGAGAATGCGGCGGATACATGGTTTTGGGGCAGACACTCGCGGATGCCGAGGGCCACGTCCACCGAATGTCGGGTCTTCTGGACCTCGACACCTCTTTTGCCAGCCGCAAGCTGCATCTTGGCTACCGGACCCTTTGCACAGAGACAGGGCCTCTGGCGGGCCGCTGGTCGGGGCACGAATTCCATTATTGCACGACCCTGCGCGCCGAAGGTGAGCCGCTTTTCCACGCGACCGACGCGCTGGGCGAAACGCTGCCGCCGATGGGTTTGCGCCGGGGTCGCGTCTTTGGATCTTTTGCACATATCATCGATCGCGCCCCATAGACTTGCCCCCGACGTGGCGCTACCGATACGCGCATGACCGAGATCGACGATACCCGCGCAAGGCGCAACGTGGCTGTATTGGTCGCCGCGCAGGCGATTCTGGGCGCTCAGATGCCGATGATCTTCGTCATTGGCGGCCTTGCAGGGGGGATGCTGGCATGGAACCCCTGCCTTGCGACCCTGCCGATCAGTTTCATCGTCTTCGGGTCCATGACCACGGCACCTTGGCTGTCACCCTTGATGCAAAAGCGCGGGCGGCAGTTCGGGTTCTTGCTGGGTGCGTTTGCCGGGACCGCAGGTGCGCTGCTGGCAGCGGCTGGGCTTTATATCGGATCATTCAGCGTGCTGCTGGCGGGCAGCTACCTGACGGGCATCTACATGTCGGCGCAGGGCTTTTACCGCTTTGCAGCGACGGACACCGCATCGGATGGCTACCGACCCAAGGCGATTTCATACGTCATGGCGGGCGGCCTTTTGGCCGCGATCATCGGGCCGCAGCTGAACAAGCTGGTGCAAGACGCGCTGGTCGTCCCGTTTCTGGGGACCTATCTGGCGGTCGCTGCGCTGAACCTCGTCGGGTGCCTGCTGTTCTTCGCGCTCGACCTGCCCAAGGGCACGCGCGGCCAACCCGTCGTCGATGCAGGGCCGGCACGGTCACGCATGGAGCTGCTGCGCGATCCGCGGATCGTCGTCGCAATCATCTGCGGCATGGTGGCCTATGCGCTGATGAACCTTGTGATGACATCGACGCCGCTGGCCGTCGTCGGCTGCGGGTTCACCACGAACAACGCCAACGACATCGTCTCGGCGCATGTGTTGGCGATGTATGTGCCCTCCTTCTTCACCGGCCACCTGATCGCGCGCTTCGGGGTGGAACGGATCATCGGTGCCGGGATGTTGATCCTTGCCGCAGCAGGTGTCGTAGCCCTGTCGGGCGTGACACTGACCAATTTCTTCGTGGCGCTTGTCCTGCTGGGTCTAGGATGGAACTTCGGCTTCATCGGCGCCACCTCGATGCTGGCGGGGGCCCATGCAGCGACCGAGCGTGGCACCGTGCAGGGCATGAACGACATGATCGTCTTCGGGATGGTCACCGTGGCCTCACTTGCCTCGGGTGGGTTGATGAACTGCGCAGGCGGCACGGCCGAGCAGGGCTGGACAGCCGTCAACATCGCGATGGTACCCTTTTTGATCCTCGCCGTCGGGTCGTTGATCTGGCTGACGGTGCAGGACCGGCGGGTCGCGCGGGCGGGCTAACGCCACCAGCCGAACAGCGCGACCTTCTGCACGCGCAGCGGAGAGACATCCAACCCACCTGACGCCACCTTTGCAGGGTTTGCCACGGCTTGGGTCAGGACGGGGCGTGCCGCGAAGCCTGCAATCAGCGCGGGGGCTGCAGCCTTGCTGACGGTGCGGCGGTCAGCTGCGGCCTGCACCCAGCGGTTCCGCGCGTCTTGCGCAAGGGCTTTGACGCCAGCCGTCGTGCCGTCTACCAGCGGTTTGCGCCCCCGATCTTCCAGTTCGGGCACCGCCCGCAGCAACTGGGCGACGCCTGAGGCGAACGCGAAATCGCGCACGGTTCTTTCCGCAGCCTTCCCCAAAAGCCGCGCCGCCGTCCACATCAGATGCCCAGAGGTCGCGTCGATGTAATCGCGCAGATGCCCTGAATCCTCGAAGGCATCCGGGTAGACATCCCACCGCCGCGCCGCGATCAGTCCATCGAGCGTGGTGGCGGCCTCTGCATCCAGCGTTTCGGCCAGCGCATCCACGACCTCGTGCTTGCGCGCCGGTCTGCCGCCGGTGATTTCCTCCAGCGCGTCGCGCCACCATTGCAGGCGCATTTCCGCGATCATGGGCTCTTGGGTGACCCAGGGCGCACGCGTGACCTCGACGTTGAAGGCGTAAAGCGGGAACAGCACGCGGCGGGCGGCCACGGGGGCAGCCATCGTGGCCCGAAACCGGTCCGGATCGGCCCTTTCAACCAGTGCGGCACAAGCCTCAAAGCTCAAACCGTGGCCCCGTCCCGGATCAGTTTCCAGTTGATCGCGTCGACCAGGGCATCAAAGGAGGCGTCCACAATGTTGGCCGAGACACCAACGGTGGACCACGACCGCCCCTGGGCGTCTGCATTGTCGATGATGACGCGCGTCACGGCCTCGGTGCCACCGTTGGTGATACGCACCTTGAAGTCGGTAAGCTGCATGTCGGCGATATAGTCCTGATAGGGCCCCAGATCCTTGACCAGCGCGCGCGACAATGCGTTCACAGGGCCCTGATCCGACCCGTCGGGTCCGATGCTGTCGCTGACGTTCAGGAATTTTTCACCCCTGACCTTGGTGACGACGACTGCCTCGGAAAGCGAGATCATCTGGTTGCGCTTGTTGCGGCGGCGTTCGACCGTGACACGGTAGCGCTTGACCTCGAAGAAGACAGGCAGACGGCCCAGCTCATCGCGCGCCAGAAGCTCGAAGCTGGCCTGTGCCGTGTCATAGGAAAAGCCCTGCGCTTCCTGGTCCTTGATCCGGTCAAGGATGCGGGCCAGCGCCGGATCGCCCTTTTCGACCACAAGACCCGCGTCTGCCAGCCGCGCCCGCAGGTTGGACTGACCGGCTTGATTGGACATCGGCACGATGCGGGTATTGCCGACCAGCGCGGGGTCGATGTGTTCGTAGGTCGTGGGGTCCTTGGCGATGGCAGAGGCATGCAGCCCCGCCTTGTGGGCAAAGGCGCTGGCGCCGACGTAAGGCGCCTGTTTGGCGGGCAGGCGGTTCAGGATATCGTCGAGCAGCCGGCTGGCCTTGCGCAGCCCCGTAAGAGCATCAAGCGTCACGCCCGTCTCGAACCGGCTTGCAAAGGGTTCTTTCAGCAGAAGCGTCGGGATCAGCGTCGTCAGATTGGCGTTGCCGCAGCGTTCACCCAGACCATTCAACGTGCCCTGTATTTGCCGCGCCCCGGCCAGCACCGCGGCAAGGGTGTTGGCAACTGCGTTTTCCGTATCGTTGTGCGTGTGGATGCCCAGCCGGTCGCCGGGGATGCCGCTGGCCACCACCTGCCCCACGATCTTGCGCACCTCTTCGGGCAGCGTGCCCCCGTTCGTATCGCAAAGAACGATCCAGCGCGCACCGGCGGCGTAAGCCGCATTGACGGCTTCCAGAGCGTAGTCGGGATCGGCCTTGTAGCCGTCGAAGAAATGCTCGGCATCAAAAAGCGCCTCGCGCCCCTGTTCGACCACGTAGGCAAAGCTGTCCCGGATGTTGGCGGTGTTCTCGGCCTTGCTGATGCCAAGCGCGGTTTCCACGTGAAAGGAATGCGCCTTTCCCACCAGACAGACAGCGGGGGTCTTTGCATTCATGACGGCCGCCAGCACGTCGTCGTTTTCGGCGGACCGCCCCGTCCGCTTGGTCATGCCAAAGGCCGTCAGCGTCGCACGCATGATCGGGGGGGCCTCGAAAAACTCGCTGTCGGTGGGGTTTGCACCCGGCCAGCCACCTTCGATCTGGTCGATGCCAAGCTGGTCAAGCACGGCGGCGATCTGATACTTTTCGGACGTCGAGAACTGCACGCCTTGGGTCTGCTGGCCATCGCGCAACGTGGTGTCGAAAAGGTAAAGACGTTCGCGGCCCATCACATGTCTCCTAACGCGCTTGCGTCAAAATCCGGCCCCGGCGACCATGTCGCCTGACCGCCCACGTCCGTCACCTGCACGCCCGCCGCGTTCAACACGTCGCGCACGGCATCTGCGCGGTCCCAGTCCTTGGCGGCCCGCGCTGCAGCCCGCTCGGCCAAAAGCGCATCCACACGATGTGCGACTGCGGCAGAGACCTCGGCCCCCGCCTCGCCGCCGTCCCAGTCGGGGATAGCGGACCAGTCGTTGACCAGCCCCAGCATCTGCAACCCATACGCAAACCCTGCCAGCTGCCCCGGCGTCTTGCCCTTGGCCATGACATGCAGGCGCGCGATGGCGCCACTGGTGTTCAGGTCGTTCGCCAGAACGCCGATGAACTCTGCGTCCGGCTGCCATTTGCCCTCGGCCTTCAGTGCCTCGACCAGTTTGGGGTTGAACCCGTGGCCGTGCAGGATGCCGAACCAGCGGCGCAGCGTGCCTTCGGCCTCGTCCCGCTTTTTCGCGGTCCAGTCCATCGGCTTGCCATAATGCGTGGACAGCATGACAAGGCGGATCACCTCGCCCGGAATACCCTGATCCAGAAGGTCGCGCACGGTAAAGAAGTTGCCCAGGGACTTGGACATCTTCTTGCCTTCGACCTGCAGCATCTCGTTGTGGATCCAGATCTGCGCAAAATCGCCGTCGGTGGCGCAGCAGCTTTGCGCGATCTCGTTTTCGTGGTGGGGGAACATCAGGTCGTTGCCGCCGCCGTGAATGTCAAAGGTCTCGCCCAGCAGCGCCTTGGACATGGCCGAACACTCGATATGCCAGCCGGGTCGCCCGTAGCCCCAAGGGCTGGTCCAACCCGGCTGCCCGTCGCCAGAGGGTTTCCACAGCACGAAATCCATCGGATTACGCTTGTAGGGCGCAATCTCGACCCGCGCACCGGCGATCATGTCATCCACATCGCGGCCCGACAGCGCGCCATAGTCCGCGTAGCTGTCCACGGCAAAGAGCACATGTCCCTCGGCGGGATAGGCGTGTCCCTTGGCGATCAGGTCTTCGATCATCGCGATCATCTCGTCAATGTAATCGGTCGCGCGCGGCTCATGCGTCGGGCGCAGCACGCCAAGCGCATCCATGTCATCGTGATACCAGCCGATCGTCTCGGCGGTGATGTCACCGATTTCGCGTCCCGCCTCGGCGGCACGGGCGTTGATCTTGTCATCCACGTCGGTGACGTTGCGCACGTAGGTCACATGATCGGTGCCATAAACCTCGCGCAGCAGGCGGAACAGCACGTCGAACAGCAACACGTTGCGTGCGTTGCCCAGATGTGCCCGGTCATAGACGGTGGGACCACAGAGATAGAGGCGCACGTTGCCCTCGTCCAGCGGCGTGAAATCCTCGCGGCGGCGGGTTTTGGTATTATGCAGGCGAATGGTGGTCATGGGGCCTCGACAGGATTTATCCCGGCGGACCTAGCGAAATCAGTTTGAAAGTGAAACGTGAAAAAGCGGCCCGCTGGGGTGTTCAGCAGGGAATAATGCAGCAAATGGAAATGCAACGCTTGGACATGCAGGTGTCCTAGCAGCCCGCTCGTCCGCTGTCGAGTGGCTCGACACCACCAACCGAGCCTTGGCCTTGCCTTGACCCGGCCACTGGGGCAGATTTCCTTCATGACCCGCGAGACCGTCAACACCATCTGCGGCCAGCTTCCGGCGGCCACGCTGGACCACGATCTGGGTCCGGCCCACGACAGTTGGAAAATCGGAGGCAAGCTGTTCGCGGTCATCGGCTCTCAAAGCGGCGGCGTATCGGTCAAGACGGACGGTATCGAGACCGCCCAAATGCTGATCGACGCAGGCCTAGCCGTCAAAGCCCCCTATTTCCATCGGTCTTGGGTCAACGTGCCCTTGGACGCTGATCCGGCGGAATTGTCCCATCGGATCGGCGTGTCATATGACATCATCCGCAGCAGCCTGCCCAAGAAGGTTCAGGCGGCGTTGTAGCTGACCACCTCGAACTCGACGCCGTTTTCATCGTGAAAGTAAAACCGCCTGCCGGGTTCATAATCGGCGTGCGAATGGGTTGCATACCCGCGCGCCGTCACGGCCCGTTCGGTCGCGTCAAGATCATCCACCATCACGCCGACGTGGTTCAGCCCGCCCACGCTTGAATAAGAGCCGTCGGGCTGTGCCGGCGTCAACGGGCCCGTCCCCGAATAGACGGCAAGATAGCTGTCGTCAGTGCCCACATGCACGCTGTGGCCCAAGCCGCCCATGGCAGAGCTTTGCCAGCGGATGTGCCAGCCAAAGACCTCGGCCAGCATATCGGCTGTGGCCAGTGGGTCGGGAACGGTAATGTTCACATGCTCGAGGGTCGCCATCAGCGCGCGCCCCTGCGGAACAGGCGGCTGAACCAGCCGGATACCGGTATGACGTCGTGCTGAAAGCACCCGCAATCCAGATCGTGGCCCCAGCCGATGCCGTCACGGCGCAGCAGCGACAGCGCCCGATCATCCAGACAGTAGCGTCCTGTTTTTCGCATCTCTCATACTCCTTGATTCGCTTGGCGTTCTCTTTGTCATTCCTCAAGTTCACTTTAGATCAAGGAGTATTTCATGCCCGCTGACGGATTGACGATCGGAGACCTTGCTGACCGCACCGGACTGGCAGTTTCCGCCATCCGGTTCTACGAAACGCACGGGATCGTATCGCCGGTCCGGAACGCAGGCGGGCACAGGCGCTACGGGCGGGCCGACATTAGGCGGCTGTCATTCGTGATGGCCGCGCAGACCTTCGGCTTCACGCTTGCGGAGATCGCGCCCCATTTGCGAAAATTGCCTGCACACAAGGCACCGACCAAGGCCGACTGGACCCGCATCAGCACGACCTTTCGCGAAAAGATCGACCAGCGGATCGCTGACCTTGAAAACCTGCGCGACAAGCTGGACGGCTGCATCGGCTGCGGTTGCCTCAGCCTGAGGTCCTGCGCGCTTTACAATCCCGATGACCGGCTGGGCGCGGACGGCACTGGCCCGCGCAAGCTGACGGGTTGACTTCCCCGCCCCGTCCAAGCGACGTGGCGCCATGACACTTTCGACACGCATCACGACACTGCTGGGCGACGGCTCGGACGGCTGGGACGTCTTCAACAAGGCGCGGGCCATGATCGCGGACGGCGTGGCCGTGACCGAGCTGACCATCGGCGAACACGACATCCGCACGCATCCCGATATCCTTGCAGCGATGAACGCCTCTGCGGTGGGCGGGCATACGGGTTATGCCGCGATCCCCGGCACGCCCGGACTGGCATCCGCCGTGGCCGACCGCTTTGCCGGACAGACAGGTGTGCCGACAGGCCCCGAAAACATCCTGATCACGGCAGGCGGTCAGGCGGGGCTTTTCGCGGCACACATGGGTGTGACCGATCCCGGTGATACGGCGCTGTTCATCGACCCCTATTACGCGACCTACCCCGGCACGATCCGGTCGGTGGGCGCCCTGCCCCACCCCATCATCACACGGGCCCGGCACGATTTTCTGCCACAGCGCGACGTGCTCGAGGCCACCGCGAAGTCCGCCAAAAGCCTGCTGATCAACAGTCCCAACAACCCCACCGGCGTCATCTACCCGCGCGAAACGCTCGAGATGATCGCCGATGTCTGCAGACGCCACGACCTCTGGCTGATCTCGGACGAGGTCTACGACAGTCAGGTCTGGGAGGGCGAGCACCTGTCACCCCGCGCGCTGCCCGACATGGCCAAGCGCACGCTTGTGGTGGGGTCCATGTCCAAGAGCTTTGCCATGACAGGCGCGCGGGTCGGCTGGATTTGCGGGCCCGAGACGGCAATCGCTCATCTGACCGACCTGTCCACCAACACCAATTACGGTGTGGCAGGCTTTGTGCAGGACGCCGCCGAATACGCCCTGCGCCGGGGCAACGGGCTGGAGCAAGAGGTCGCAGCCCCCTTTCGCCGCCGCCGCGCCATCACACTTGAAGCACTGCAGGGGCAGACGGTGGTGAAAGCCATCCCGCCGCAGGGTGCCATGTACACGATGCTCGACATTCGCGCGACCGGACTGACGGGCGAGGCTTTTGCCTATGCCCTGCTGGACGCTGAGCATATCGCGGTGATGCCGGGCGAAAGCTTTGGCCAATCCGCCGCGGGCCATATCCGCGTGGCGATGACGGTTGACGATGACACTTACCGCGATGCGCTGTCACGGCTGATCCAGTTCGCGCAGGCGCGCACGGCCTGAACCGCCAGGTTCCGGATTGAGCGGCAGGGCCAACCACGCCATGCTGCCCAAAAGGAGACGTCACATGACCCAGACTGCCGAAACCTTCCGTGCGTTGCACCGTCCCAGCGACCCGCTTCTGATGGTCAATGTCTGGGACCGAGGCACCGCGCGGATGATGGCGAACCTTGGCGCCATGGCGCTGGCCACGTCATCGGCCGCCCACGCCTTTACCCTTGGTGAACCGGACGGCGTCGCGATCGACCGGGACGCAGCCCTGGGCCATGCACAGGATATCCTGGGGGCGACGCGGCTGCCGGTGCAGGGTGATTTCGAGAACGGCTTTGGCGACGATCCGGACACCTGTGCCGAGACGGTGCGACTGTCCGCAGAGGTCGGGCTGGCGGGCATCTGCATCGAGGACACGGTGCTGCCGGGCGACGGGTTCTACGATTTCGATCTGGCGGTGGACCGCATTCGCGCAGCCGCCGCAGCCGCCCGCGCCCTGCCCCATGACTTTGTCCTGACCGCCGGCGCCGATGGCATGTTGACCGGGCGCTATGACACGGACGAGGCGATCCGCAGGCTGCAGGCGTTTGAGCAGGCCGGCGCGGACTGCCTTTACGCGCCGCTGCCGCCGGACATGGCCGCGCTTCAGCGGATCGTCGGTTCCGTGAACACGCCGGTAAACGTGCTGATCGCGGGGGATTTCACCGGTGTCGCCTATGCGGACTTTGCCCGGATCGGTGTGGCGCGGCTCAGTCAGGGATCTTCGCTTGCCCGCGTCTATCATGGGGCCGTTCTGAACGCCGCCCGCGCCATGTTTCAGGGCGACTACAGGGCTTTGGCACAAGGTGCGGGGTCCGCGACCGTCGATCCGCTGCTGGCAGAGCCTATTGCCCCCTAGCCAGGACGACTGATCGTGCCGCCACAAACAGCAGCGCGGACGCCCGTGGTTCCGGGACAGGTGGTCGGCAGACCGTTCGCCACTCGCACGGCAAGATAGGCAATCGCCTGTGCATCGATCATGTCGCCGTCCAGCCCGACATCGTCCACCAGTTCGACAGGGCAATCGAGCGCTGCATCAAGCATTCGCATCAGTGTCAGGTGATGGCGCCCCGCGCCGCTGATCAACAGGCGCTTGGGCGGGATGGGGCAATGCTCCATCCCGACACTGACGGAAATGGCCGCGACGGCCGTCAGGGTGGCTGCCGCATCTGCATCAGGCAGATGGGCGACAGCCGCAAGAAGCCCTGCAAAGGTATCCGGCCCCACCAATTTGGGTGGCATCCTGTGAAAATAGCCATCCGCCAGATGACGTGTGACGACCCCGTCGTCCACACTGCCCTCCTGCGCGAGGCGGATTTCCTCGCCTGCTGTCAGACGATGGCGAGCGCGCAACAGGTCACCTAGCGGACCAGTCCCCGGCCCAGTATCGAAGGCGAGGACGGCCCCCGGCACATCGGGGCGGTCGAAGCCCGGATCAACCCATGTGAGCCGCGCCACTGTCCCGAGGCTGATAAACGCCAGTGGCTGATCGGCCCCAAGCCATTTCGCAAGGGCAAAGTGATAGAAGGGGGCCAGCGGGGCGCCCTGCCCGCCCAGTTCCAGATCGGCGGATCGAAAATCCCAGACCACGGGTCGGCCCAGAACCTCGGCCAGAACACGCCCGTCACCGATCTGGCTTGGGCTTTGAATTGCGGGATCATGGGCGATCGTGTGACCGTCGAAACCGACGAGGTCACCCACCTCGAAACGACGCAGCAGGTCAGCATGCGCCGTCTCGACAATCTCTGCCGCTGCGCTGGTATCCAACCCGGGCCCGCGTCCCGAAACGGCTTGAATGGCTGCGCGCTCCTCTTCTGAATAGGGGCGAAAGGCGGTGTCGCCAAAACCGATGATCGTCCCGCCATCCGTTGTCAGGGCAGCCGCGCTCACGCCGTCCAGTCCCGCGCCGGACATGGCCCCCAAGGCCGTGACCACTTTGCCCTTGAACATCTGCTTTTCTTGCCTCTTTTCCCCCCTTATAGAACGCGAACCCAAGTGCACCAAGGACGAACAGATGACCTATCACCCAAAGTCCGATTTCATGGCCGTGATGATGCAGCGTGGCTTTCTGGCCGATTGCACCGATTATCAGGGGCTGGACGACAAGCTGAGCAACGGTCCGGTGCCCGCCTATATCGGGTATGACGCGACAGCGCAGTCGCTTCACGTGGGTCATCTGATGAACATCATGGTGCTGCGCTGGCTGCAAAAGACCGGACACAAACCGATCACGCTGATGGGTGGCGGGACCACCAAGGTGGGTGATCCGTCGTTCCGGTCGGACGAACGTCCGTTGCTGGGGCCTGATCAGATCGACGCCAATATCAACGGGATGCAGCAGGTCTTCGCCAAGCTGATCAACTATGGCCCCGGCAAGACCGACGCGCTGATGCTGAATAACGCCGAATGGCTGGACGGTCTGAACTACCTTGATTTCCTGCGCGACATCGGGCGGCATTTCAGCGTGAACCGCATGTTGTCTTTCGAGAGTGTCAAGTCGCGGCTGGACCGTGAACAATCGCTTTCGTTCCTCGAATTCAACTACATGATCCTGCAGGCCTACGATTTTCTGGAGCTGAACCGACGCTACGGCTGCCTGCTGCAGATGGGCGGGTCGGACCAATGGGGCAATATCGTGAACGGGATCGACCTGACGCGCCGCGTGCTCGACACTGAAATCTACGGGCTGACGACGCCGCTTTTGACCACGTCGGACGGTCGCAAGATGGGCAAGTCGCAGGGGGGTGCGATCTGGCTGAATGGTGACATGCTGGCGCCCTATGCTTTCTGGCAGTTCTGGCGCAACACGACCGATGCCGACACCGGCCGGTTTCTGAAACTTTTTACCGAGTTGCCAGTGGACGAATGCGACCGGCTGGGGGCGCTTGCGGGGTCCGAGATCAACGAGGCCAAGATCATCCTTGCCAACAGGGTCACCACCCTGCTGCACGGGGCCGAGGCCGCCGAGGCCGCTGCGGCAACCGCGAAAGAGGTCTTCGAAATGGGCGGCGTCGGTGAGGATCTGCCGACGCTGACGCTGACCGCTGCAGAAGTCGGGGACGGTATTTCGATCGTCCAGTTGATCACGCGCGCCGGTCTGGCCACGTCGGGCAAAGAGGCGAAGCGCCTGATCGCGGAAAACGGCGCGCGGATGAACGACGCGCCGCTGACGGATGCCGGCACGATGGTTGGCCCTGCCGATCTGGTGCAGCCGATCAAACTGTCGGCGGGCAAGAAGCGGCATGCGCTGGTGCAACTGGGCTAGTTCCATTGCAGAACAGCCCCGACCGTCCAGAGGACACTGCCAACCGGAAGTGCGGCGGCCACAGCAAGCAGTGACACCCCGAACAGTGTCAGGCGCGGCGTCGGTGCGATATGGCGGGATGCAATCATCCTGCCATTAACGCAGCCTTCAGTTTCGGAAGACTTAATGGCGGCATGACTATTTTGCCGCTTCAGCAATCACGGGCCTATGCGGACGCCTTGCAGCGGCTGGGCCGCCCGCCTCGCTGGGTCGAGAACGAAGCAGGCCGGATGCTGGTGCTTGCGCGCGGGATCACCCTGACCTCGCGCGGGCCGCTTTGGCGGACGCGAGACCAAAAGCAACAGGCTAAATTCCTGCGACAGTTCAGCCCAAGGATCGTGAACGCGGATCGGACCTTGCCAAATGTGTTGCGCGCCGCCGGATACCGGCAGGTCATCACAGGTGCGACCGTAGCAATTCTTGACAGGGCCTGCACAACACATCCGAAATGGGACGCCGCGCGCAGGCGCGGTCTGGACCTGTCGCTATCGACCGAAGCCTTTTCGGCGCAGCACCACAACGGTCTGCTGCAGGACGAGCGGAAACAACAAAAGCGGCGCCGCTACAGGGGTTTGCCAGACGGCTTTCTCCAAGCCCTGACCCCTGATCTCGAGGTCCACATCGCGCGCCATGACGGCCCCGTCGTTGCATGGATGATCTTTGCCCTGCACCCGCCAACCGCAACCTACCTTATGGGGCTCACCACGGAAGACGGCCGTCGTCTTGGCGCGCATCATGCGCTGCTCCAACGCGCCAAGACGGTGCTTGCCGCCGACGTGAGCCATATTGATCTTGGCTGTATCGACACCGAAACCACTCCGGGGCTTGCGCGGTTCAAACTGCGGTCGGGGGCTCGGGCCCATCGCCTTGGTGGCACATGGCTGCGCGTTCCGGGGCTTTGATCACCGCTTTTTCGGTGCTAGGTGCCAGATCTCTTTTTTTGCGAAGGAACGCTGCATGTTCGACCCCGAAACCGCACAAGGACCCGTTGCCGCCCGGCTTATGCCTGTGCAATGCATCGCCCTATGACCCGCTATGTCGTCTACGACGTTTTCACGGACACCCCCTTCGGCGGCAACCAATTGGCAGTCTTTCCCGATGCGACCGCCCTGCCCGAGGCGCAGTTGCAGTCCATCGCGGCAGAGTTCAACTTTTCGGAAGTCACCTTCGTCTATCCCCCACGGGATGCCTCTCATACCGCGCGCGTGCGGATCTTCACCCCGACGATGGAAATCCCCTTTGCCGGGCACCCGACCATCGGCACGGCCATCGCACTGTCAGATGCAGGACAGAGCTCTCCTATGGTGCTGGAGCTTGGTGTCGGGCCGTTGATCTGCTGCGTGAGCGAGGGCAAGGCCGAATTCACCACCACGACACCCTTCGTGACAGAGGCCCACCCGGACCCGGCGCTGGTCGCAGCGGCATTGTCGTTGCCACAGGACGCCTTGCGCCTCGAACGGCATCCTCCTGTTCAGGGCGGCGTGGGGTTGGCCTTCGTGCTGGTGGAACTGAAAAGCCGGGCGCTGTTGAGCGCGGCACAACCCGCTGTCGCCGCCATTCGCGACGGTGCCGCGCGGTATCCTGCGGGGCTCGACTTTGCGATCTTTGCCTATGTCCGTGACGCCGCCCGGGTCGATGCCCGCATGTTCGCCCCCTTGGACAACATCCCCGAAGACCCCGCAACCGGGTCGGCCTGCGCCGCTCTCGCAGCACTTGTCGCAGACACCGAACCGCGGCTTTCGATCCGTCAGGGTGAGGACATGGGGCGACCGTCGCTGATCGAGACACGCGCAGCGGCGGGCAATGTCACCGTCTCGGGCCGCGCCGTTCGCACGATGGAGGGGCGCCTTGTCATCTGAAATGTCACCGCAGCAGGTTCAAGGCATCGAAAGCGATAAGTATCTGGTCGGGTTGGACGCGTGGTTCTAGGCTTCACACAAGCGGCGTCGCATCCTAGAACGCCAGCCAAAGCCAAGGGGGGTGCATGGACAAGACAATCCTGAAACGCTGTGAAGCGGCAGGCCTGCGCATGACGGACCAACGCCGCACCATCGCGGACGTGCTTGAGGGCGCGGACGACCACCCTGATGTGGAAGAGCTTTACAACAGAGCATCGACTGCGGACCCCCGCATCTCGCTGGCGACGGTCTACCGCACGGTCAAGCTGCTGGAAGAAACCGGCATTCTGGAAAAGCACGAATTCGGTGACGGTCGCGCCCGCTATGAAACTGCGGATCGTGAACACCACGACCATCTGATCGACATGCATTCGGGCGAGGTGATCGAATTCGTCGATCCCGACATCGAGGCGCTGCAGGAAAAGATCGCAGCCAAGCTGGGCTATACCCTCAAGGGGCATCGCCTTGAGCTTTACGGCGTCCCGTCGAAAAAGCGTTAGCCCGCAACGATCGTCACAAGTCCCATCGCCATGGCCCAGACGCACATCACTGAAAAATAACGCATATTCTTTTTCCTGAAGACAGGTTGCGGCAGTGGGTGCGGGACATGCCCTGTGACACCCAGCCCGACCACCACTTGAACCTGAAACGATAAAGGAGTGGTAAAAGTTTCGTCTGCCTGTGCAGAAACAGTGACTTTCCATCGTCGCACCAAAGGGATAGCCCCGACGGGCATAAAACGGTGGACCCATGGACAATCTGCGCGGCGCAATCCTGATGGTGGTGGCCATGTTCGGCTTTGCGGTCGAGGACATGTTCATCAAGCAAATGGCCGGTGCTCTGCCCGTCGGGCAGATCCTGACACTTCTGGGCGCAGGTGGTGCGCTGATCTTCGGTGTCGCGGTCAAACTGCAGGGCAAGCAAATCTTCGGAGCACAATTCTTCAGCCCGATGGTGCTGGCCCGCAACGGCTGCGAGATGTTCGGCACCGTGGGTTTCGTGACTGCGTTGGCGTTGACTCCGATTTCTGTCGCCTCGGCAATTTTGCAGGCCACGCCGCTGGTCGTGACGATGGGGGCGGCGCTGTTTCTGGGCGAAACCGTCGGGTGGCGACGCTGGTCAGCGATCGCAGTGGGATTCGCGGGCGTTCTGCTGATCATCCGCCCGGGCACCGAGGACTTTGACCCGAACGCATTGTTTGCGCTGATGGCGGTCGTCGGATTGGGCGGGCGCGACCTGATCACCCGTCGCATGTCCACCGATATCAGTTCAATCCGTCTGTCCACCTGGGCGTTCCTCGTTCTTGTTCCCACGGGGCTGCTGTTGATCTGGCTTTTTGACCAACCGGTCGTCATACCCGACCGGACTGACAGTTGGCGGCTGGCAGCCGCCATCCTGATCGGCATGTTCGCCTACTACACCATCGTTCTGGCGACACGTGTGGGTGATCTGTCCTTCGTCTCGCCGTTTCGCTATACGCGGCTGGTCTTTGCGCTGGTCATCGGCGTTCTGGCCTTTGGCGAACGCCCCGACGCGCTGACCCTGACCGGGGCCGCGATCATTGTGCTTTCAGGCCTCTATTCGCTCTGGCGACAGCGCCGCCGCCCCGCTTCCCTTGCAGGGCAACCCTTGGTATGACCCGAGCAAGTTATCGCTAACCTTTTCAGGAGCCTTCCCATGTCCACGATCGTCGATATCCATGCCCGCGAAATCCTTGACAGCCGGGGCAACCCGACCGTCGAAGTGGACGTGACCCTCGAAGACGGCACCATGGGACGGGCTGCCGTGCCCTCGGGTGCCTCGACGGGCGCGCACGAGGCCGTCGAGCGCCGCGACGGTGACAAGACCCGCTACATGGGCAAGGGCGTAACCGAGGCAGTGGCGGCCGTGAACGGTGAAATCGCAGAAGAGCTGCTGGGTTACGAGGCGACCGAGCAGGTCGGCATCGACATGGCGATGATCGAACTTGACGGCACCGCCAACAAGGGCCGTCTGGGTGCCAATGCGATACTGGGCGTCAGCCTTGCGGTCGCCAAGGCCGCCGCCGAATATACCGGCCAGCCGCTGTATCGCTATATCGGTGGCACCTCGGCCCGCGTTCTGCCTGTCCCGATGATGAACATCATCAACGGCGGAGAACACGCCGACAATCCGATCGACATTCAGGAATTCATGATCATGCCGGTCAGCGCGGACAGCATCCGCGAGGCGATCCGCATGGGCGCCGAGGTGTTCCATACTTTGAAAAAGGAACTGACCGCCGCGGGCCACAACACCGGCATCGGTGACGAGGGCGGCTTTGCCCCTGCCCTGAATTCGACCCGAGACGCGCTGGATTTCATCATGAAGTCCATCGAAAAGGCTGGCTACAAGCCGGGCGAGGATATCTACCTTGCGCTCGACTGTGCGGCGACCGAATACTATGAAAACGGCAAATACGAGATGAAGGGCGAAGGCAAATCGCTCACCTCGGAAGAAAACGCCGACTACCTTGCCCAGTTGTCCACGGACTACCCGATCATCAGTATCGAAGACGGCATGTCCGAGGACGACTGGGACGGCTGGAAGCTTCTGACCGACAAGATCGGTAACCGCGTGCAGCTTGTGGGTGACGACCTTTTCGTGACCAACCCCGCGCGCCTGAAGGACGGCATCGCAAAGGGGTCCGCCAATTCCATGCTGGTCAAGGTGAACCAGATCGGGACACTGACCGAAACCCTGCAGGCCGTCGACATGGCGCATCGGGCGGGCTTTACCAACGTCATGTCCCACCGGTCGGGCGAAACCGAAGACGCGACCATCGCCGATCTGGCCGTGGCCACGAATTGCGGGCAGATCAAGACCGGTTCGCTGTCGCGGTCGGACCGTCTGGCCAAATACAACCAGCTGATCCGCATCGAAGAGCTTTTGGGCGAAACGGCCGAATACGCGGGCCGTTCGATCCTGAAAGGCTGAACGAAAAGAGGCTGCCCGTGCGAGGCAGCCCCTTCTCCGTCGATACGTCGGGCATCTTGCCCGAAGCACCGTGGGTGATCGTCGGCGCGATCGTCCGGTGCGCCGTCTTTAAAACAACCCCGGTGCCGTCGGATCGTTCCCTTCGATTGTGAAAAGGCTGTCTTTTCTTGAAGCAGACAAAGAAAAAGGGGGCTGAAAAGCCCCCTTTTCCGATATGATGACTGATCAGAGGTTAGTCCCACCAGGAATCGTCTACTTCTTCCAAGCTTTCCAGCTGTTCTTGGCTATACTGGGTGACATATGCATAAGATGCATCGTCAACGGCAGTGAGGCGGACGTCGCTGACAGGGATCAAAACGTTCGTTTCGCCAAGACCAAGGAAGCCACCGATATCGCCGACAATGCCGATCATCTCGCCTTCGCGGGACAGGACGATATCACCGATTTCACCGATGTTTTCCCAATTATCACCAACTGCATTGTAGGTCATGTCGTCGGTGTAGGTCTCATCGTCAACGGCCCATTCATCCGGGTTCATCGTATAGATATTGCCGCCGGTGATGTCGGTGGTGCGGATCAGGTTTGCCGTATCCATACCCATCTCGGCATCGTCCATGGCCATGGTATCGTCTTCCATGGTGGTCATGTCATCGTCCGTGGCGGCGACATGGGACTCGGCGAAACCGGCGTTTGCAGCCAGTGCCAATGCTGCGGTCATCGCAGTTGTTTTCAAAAAAGTCATCGTTGCGCTCTCCTTGATTGCGTTATGAAGTGACAACGACCAGTTTGACCCGCAGTTCCGGTGCCTTGAGGGTTCCATCGCTTTGGTAAAGTCAGTTTAGGAAAGGCCCAGAAACATTGACCGCCGACGACATCATCGCCCATCTCGACCTCGCGCCGCATCCCGAAGGCGGCTTTTATCGCCAGACCTGGATCGCCGAGAACGGGGGCCGCCCGACCGGAACCTGCATTTACTTTTTGCTGAAGGCCGGCGGCGGCAGCCACTGGCACCGGGTCGATGCGACGGAAATCTGGTTCTGGCATGCAGGCGCGCCCCTGATCCTGTCCCTCAGCGAAACCGATCAAGGCCCGAAATCGGAACTGTGTCTCGGTTCGGACCTGACGCGCGGCCAGATCCCGCAGGGCATCCTGCCCACAGACTATTGGCAGGCAGCGCGCACAACCGGAGCCTGGACGCTGGTCAGTTGCACCGTATCGCCCGGATTCAGCTTCGACGGCTTCACGCTGGCGCCCCCGGACTTCGACATACCGTGACGAAAAAAGAGGCCCCCGAAGGGACCCCGTAAGCTTCGCTGATCGGACTCGGTATTATACCGCTCGAAGTTTTTTGCCTGCGGTCCGACCCGCGCCGAGGGCGAACGCATCCGCCCCGGGTCTCTGCGGTGAAGCCCAGCGGCTTCACCGGATCATTCAGCTACACCCGCTTGTACCACCGCAGGTGTTGCACTTCATGCAGGTGCCGTTGCGGACCAGCGTATAGTTGCCGCATTCGCCGCAGGGGTCACCCTCGTAGCCCTGCATCTTGGCCTTGTCGCGGGCCGTGATCGACATGGTGGAGGTCTCGGTCACCACTTGCGCCGCGACCTCTGGAACCATCCGTTGCAGGGCGGCCTGCGTATCGGGTGCAAAGGACGTCACCCCGCCCATGCCACCGTTCAGCACGACCAGTTCCTGCGGCATCCGCTTGCGCAGATATCCGGTCGAGGAAATCTGCTTGAGCACCGCAAGACTGCGCGATGCGGCGGCCTCTGACGCGGGCACAACGTTCGACTTGCCCTCTTCCACGCCACGCCCGATATCGTCGAAGGACGCGCCTTCGGGTTTGACATGGGCCAGATCGGTCCGGTCGAGGTAACTGACAGCCAGTTCCCGGAAGATGTAGTCAAGGATCGACGTGGCGTTCTTGATGCTGTCGTTGCCTTGGACCATGCCGGCGGGTTCGAACTTGGTGAAGGTGAAGGCATCCACGAACTCTTCCAGCGGCACGCCGTATTGCAGGCCCACCGAGACCGCGATGGCGAAGTTGTTCATCATCGCCCGGAAGCCCGCACCTTCCTTGTGCATGTCGATGAAGATTTCGCCCAGCTTGCCGTCCTGATATTCACCGGTGCGCAGGTAGACCTTGTGACCGCCCACGATGGCCTTCTGGGTGTAGCCCTTGCGGCGCTCGGGCATCTTGGTGCGTTCATGCTCGCGCATGACTTCCTTGATGATGACCTTTTCGACGATCTTTTCGGCCAGCACGGCGGCTTTCTCGTGCATCGACCCGCTTTCCAGAACCTCAAGCGCGTCGTCGTCGTCCTCGACCAGTACGGCGGCAAGCGGTTGGCTCAGCTTGGAGCCGTCACGGTAAAGCGCATTGGCCTTGATCCCCAGCGACCACGACAGCTCGTAGGCTTTCTGGCAGTCCTCGATCGTGGCGTCGTTGGGCATGTTGATTGTCTTGCTGATCGCACCCGAGATAAAGGACTGTGCTGCGGCCATCATGTAGATGTGGCTGTCCACCGACAGATACCGCTTGCCGCGCTTGCCGCAGGGGTTCGCACAGTCGAACACGCTCAGATGCTCGTCCTGTAGGAAGGGCGCGCCTTCCAGCGTCATCGTCCCGCAGACGTGGTCATTCGCAGCGTCGATATCAGCCTTCGAGAAGCCCAGGTGACGCAGCAGATCGAAGGTCGGATCATTCAGCTTGGCCACGGGAATGCCCAGCGTCTTGGTGCAGAAATCCTCGCCCAGCGTCCACTGGTTGAATACGAAGCGGATGTCGAACGCGGACTTGAGCGACCCCTCCACCTTGTCGAGTTCCGCCTGACCGAAACCGTGCCCGACCAGCGAGGTGTGGTTGATCGCTGGCGCCTGCCCCAATGATCCGTGACCCACGGCATAGGCGATGATCTCTTCGATCTGCGCAGAACCGTAGCCCAGCTTTTCAAGGGCGGCGGGCACCGACTGGTTGATGATCTTGAAGTAGCCGCCACCGGCCAGCTTCTTGAACTTGACCAGCGCAAAGTCGGGCTCGATGCCCGTGGTGTCGCAGTCCATGACCAGACCGATGGTGCCGGTCGGCGCGATGACCGAAACCTGTGCGTTGCGGTAGCCGTGGGTCTTGCCCAGCCTCAGCGCCTCGTCCCACGCGTCCTTGGCAAGTTCGATCAGGCGCTGGTCGGGGCAGTTGGCGTGATCCAGCGGCACCGGCTTGATGGCAAGGTCATCATAGCCATCCGCCTTGCCCAAGGCTGCGGTGCGGTGGTTGCGGATGACCCGCAGCATGTGGTCGGCGTTCTTCTTGTAGCCCGGAAAGGCCCCCAGCTCGCCTGCCATCTCTGCAGAGGTGGCGTAGGAGACGCCCGTCAGGATCGCGGTCAGGGCGGCCCCCATCGCGCGGCCTTCGTCGCTGTCATAGCTAAAGCCCATGTTCATCAGCAGGCCGCCGATGTTGGCATAGCCCAGTCCCAGCGTACGGAAGTCATAGGACCGCTGCGCGATTTCCTTGGACGGGAACTGCGCCATCAGCACGCTGATTTCCAGCGTGACGGTCCACAAACGCGTGGCATGGATGTAATCTTCGGCCTGAAAGGCGCCGTCCTGATAGAAGGTTAACAGGTTCATCGACGCCAGATTGCAGGCCGTGTCGTCAAGGAACATGTATTCCGAGCACGGGTTCGACCCGCGAATCGCACCGTCTTCGGGGCAGGTGTGCCATGCGTTGACCGTGTCGTGATACTGGATGCCCGGATCGGCGCAGGCCCAAGCGGCGTGACCGACCTGTTCCCACAGATCACGGGCGCGGATGATGCGGGCGACATCGCCGTTCTTGCGGTTGATCAGTTTCCAGTCTTCGTCATTCTCGACGGCCTTGAGGAAGGCATCGGTGACGCGGATCGAGTTGTTGGAGTTCTGGCCCGAGACCGAGTTGTAGGCTTCCGAATCCCAGTCGGTGTCATAGGTCGGGAATTCAATGCTGGTGTGGCCCTGCTTTGCATAGTCCAGCACGCGCTTGATGTAGGTCTCGGGGATCGCGACTTTCTTGGCTTCGCGGATCGCTGCCTTCAGACCATCGTTCCTGGTGGGGTCATAGGCGCTGGCCTTTGCCCCGTCCCAGGCCTTGATCGCGGCGAAAATGCCGTTGAGCTTTTGCTCGTGCATCTTCGAGCCTGCGACGATCGACGCGACCTTTTGCTCTTCGAGAACCTTCCAGTTGATGAAATCCTCGATATCGGGGTGATCCGCGTCGACGATCACCATCTTGGCGGCGCGGCGCGTGGTCCCGCCGGACTTGATGGCGCCGGCTGCGCGATCACCGATCTTGAGAAAGCCCATCAGGCCCGACGACTTGCCACCACCGGACAGGGGTTCGCCCGCGCCCCGCAAGCTGGAAAAGTTCGTGCCGGTGCCAGAGCCGTATTTGAAAAGGCGCGCCTCGCGGACCCAAAGGTCCATGATGCCGCCGTCATTCACCAGATCGTCGCTGACCGACTGGATGAAGCAGGCGTGGGGCTGGGGATGCTCGTAGGACGACGTGGATTTGGTCAGCTTGCCGGTTTCGAAATCAACGTAATAGTGTCCCTGTGCGGGTCCGTCGATGCCGTAGGCCCAATGCAGCCCTGTGTTGAACCACTGCGGGCTGTTCGGCGCCGCACGCTGGGTCGCCAGCATATAGCGCATCTCGTCGAAATAGGTGCGGGCGTCCTCTTCCGTGGTGAAATAGCCACCTTTCCAGCCCCAGTAGGCCCAAGCGCCGGCCAGACGGTCAAAGACCTGCTTGGCCGAGGTTTCTCCGCCAAAGGTCGCGTCCTTGGCGGGCACCGAACGCCACAGGAAGGACGGCACACCCTTTTCCTTCACGGGCTTCGTGGCAGAGGGCACGCCGGCCTTGCGGAAATATTTCTGCGCGATCACGTCGGATGCGACCTGCGACCAGCCCTGAGGGATTTCGCAGTTTTCCAGCGAGAAGACGATCGTGCCGTCCGGATTGCGGATTTCAGAGGTCGCCGACCGGAAGGCCAGCTCTGCGTAGGCGTCCTGCCCGGCCTTGGTGAAATTGCGATCAATCTTCATGTCTGAACTTGCCTCGTTTCAATGTGCCGACGTTGCGGCTTTCCAGTCCTGGGCCTGTCTTTCGCAGATCCCGTTTCGAGGTCCGATCCGCTGCGTATATCCTTCGCCTGCTCCGACAGGGTCAGAGTGGCGGCACGACTGCAGCGATTTGATCTGCCCCGCCAACCCACCACATCTGGTGTGGCTTTGGTTCGCCAGCACAAACTGACGTATGAGAGGCGATGTGGTCAACCGACCTTTTACCAAATGTAGAGGAAAGATTTCTTGACGCCTACCACATGATGCGTCCGGCCCGATTACACACGATTCTTCCGCAAAGTTGTGCACAGCACCAGCGCCCAGTGCGAAACACGAATGTGCTTTTTTTCCGTCGGCTTAGGTTTGGATGTTGAGACGGTTTCCCGGATTCTCCACAGTTTGGAGCGCGGGTCGGTCCCAGGACCTGTGCAAAAATCGGGCGATTGGAAAACGTGACGCGTTCGCCACATCGACTGGTCGGCATAGGACCAAGGGATACCAGATCTGGTATCCCCGTGACGATCACACCGAATCCGTGACGGACCGGCATGACAAAAAGAGAGGGAGATGGTGGTCGGGGCGGCGAGATTCGAACTCACGACCCCCTGTACCCAAAACAGGTGCGCTACCAGACTGCGCCACGCCCCGGACCACGGGCGTGTCCTACGCGCTGCGCGACGGGTTGAAAAGCCTAAATCAACCGCAGGGCTTCAGAGCGTCGTTGCCGAAACTGGGATGTTGCAAAACGTCCCCTTCCGCGATGCCAAGACGGTCGGCCAGACCGCCATTGATCTCGAGCACGTGGCTGATACCGGACCCGCCATCGATGGTGGTCTCGTCCAGCGGAATGGCATCGGCATGGATTGACAGGATTTCGCCGTCAGGTCCGGCAAAAAGCATATCGAGCGGGATCAGCGTGTTTCGCATCCAGAAGGTCGCACGGCGCGGTGCGTCGTAAATGAACAACATGCCTTCCAGCGTGCCCATCTCTTCGACGAACATCAGACCCTGCGCCCGTGTCTCGTTGTCGTCGGCGATCTCGACGGTGAAGGTCGCGCGACCGAAATCGCCGCTGACCGCCACCTTGTCGTCCGCACAAAAGGCTACGACCGGCGAGGCCGACACCACAAGCGCCGCAGCGCCGATCAATCTTCTGATGAAGTATCCCAAGGCATGATCTCTGTTGCCATGAGCCCACGCGGCCCTTCCATCAGACGTAGCGCAACAGCCTCGCCGGTGACAAGGTCCGACAGACCCGAACGGCGGAGAACCTCGATATGGAGGAAGATATCGCGCCCGTCCCGATACATGTTGGCAAAGCCGAACCCCTTGCCCTTGTCGAACCATTTCACCCGTGCCGGACTGACAGGGAGCGCGCGGCGCTCTTCCTCGGTCAGATGCGCAAGATCGTCCAACGGTGGCGTTGTCAGACCCACGGGCGGTGTGATCGACACGACCTCGACCGCCTGCCAGCCCCGTTCGGTCTTTTGCGCCTTCACAACGATACCTGCGCCATCGACGACAGAATTCTGCCCGAAGTTGCGCAGCACATTTGCATGAAGAAGGATATCCCCCTCGTCATTGTCCCCCAGAATGAAGCCGAAGCCTTTTGAAGGGTCGAACCATTTCATGGTGCCGGTGATGTCGACAGTCTCGTCCACGAGAGTGACTTTCTTTCTTTCGCCGCATGCGACAGGCACATCCGGAGTCTTGGAAAAATCGAACACATTGGACTCAAAACGGCAGAGGAAAACCCCTCTGAACACGGGCTGTCTAGCTTATGGTGAAAGGCGATGCACGTCCCATGCAGCATCGCAATCTGGGCGTGTCCACCGGAAACGGTCGTGCAACCGGTGGGGCCCATCGGCCCAGAATTCGATCTCGAGGGGTCTGATCCGATATCCCCCCCAAAATGGCGGACGGGAGGGATTATCGCCCTGTTCAGCCTCGGCCCGGGCGACCTGCGCGGCCAATTCGTCCCGGGACTGCAGCGGCTGGGACTGGGCCGAGGCCCAGGCACCGATACGGCTTTGGAGTGGACGGCTGTCGTAGTAGGCATCGGACACCGAGGCATCGGCGCGCGCGATTTCGCCGCGCACGCGAATCTGTCTGCGCAGCGATTTCCAGTGGATCACGAAAGCGGCCTTGCCGGTGGCCGCGATCTCTTGCCCCTTCGCGCTGTCGTAGTTGGTGAAGAAGATGAAACCATCGTCTGCGATCTTGCGCATGAGAACGACACGGACATTCGGCAGACCGCTTGCGTCGACCGTCGCAAGGGCTGCCGCGTCGGGATCGTTCGGCTCGCTCTCGCGGGCCTCCTCGATCCAGGATCTGGCCAGTGCGAAAGGATCGTCTCCGGCAAATATACCAGTGCGGCCCGTCATTCTGTCTGGTTGCCTTTCGTTCTTCACCGGCCTGTCCCTACGGCTTTCATATAGTGCCCGCAAGCCGCCTGTCGCGTCATATCGTCCATCGGCGGATCGGCGGCGGATCGGCGGCGCTTGATGGGCCAGACGCAATACCCTAAACCGCAGGGACCACGGGGCGCATTTGAAGGGGATCAACCCATGACATCACAACTTATGGCTGGCAAACGCGGCCTTATCATGGGTGTAGCCAACGACAAGTCAATCGCCTGGGGGATCGCAAAATGTCTGGCCGATGCGGGGGCCGAAATTGCGTTTTCCTATCAGGGAGACGCGCTGAAAAAGCGGGTCGAACCGCTTGCGGCGCAAGTGGGGTCGGATCTTGTGCTGCCCTGTGATGTCACTGACGAGGCCTCGATCGACAGCCTGTTCGATGTCCTGAAGGACAAATGGGGCAGCATCGACTTTATCGTTCATGCCATCGGCTTTTCCGACAAGAAAGAGTTGCGCGGACGCTATGTCGACACGTCGCGGGCGAACTTCCGAATGTCGATGGACATCTCGGTCTACTCCTTCACCGCTGTCGTCAAACGGGCCGAGGCCATGATGAACGAGGGCGGGTCCTGCCTGACGATGACATACTACGGCGCCGAACGGGTCATGCCGCACTACAACGTAATGGGCGTCGCCAAGGCAGCACTGGAGGCTTCGGTGCGCTATCTTGCCGAAGACCTTGGCAAGGACGGGATCCGCGTCAACGCCATCTCGGCAGGTCCGATCAAGACGCTTGCCGCGTCAGGCATCGGCGACTTTCGCTACATTCTCAAGTGGAACGAATACAACGCGCCCCTGCGCCGCACCGTGACGATCGAGGATGTCGGCAAATCCGCGCTCTACCTGCTGTCCGATCTGGGGTCGGGCACCACCGGCGAGGTGCTTCACGTCGATTCGGGTTATCATGTCGTCGGGATGAAAGCCGTGGACTCCCCGGACATCACGAAGGAATGACGCTGGCCGCGTTCCTTTCGGTCGTGATGATCCATCTTGCGGCCGCCATATCGCCGGGCCCGTCTTTCGTTGTGTCGCTTCGGGTGGCGGCGTCCGAAGGGTTCGGCACGGCCTGTGCACTTGCCTTGGGTTTCGGCCTTGGCGCGGCTCTTTGGGCAACGGCCGCCATGGCAGGCATGGCCGTGCTTTTCGAACTGGTCCCTGCCCTTTTCACGACGTTGAAGCTGGTCGGCGCCGCCTTCCTGATGTTCATCGCGGTCCTGATGTGGCGGCATTCGACAGACCGGCTTGCCGCACCGGATACCGGAGTTGCACCGCGCAGCGCCGTATCCGCAATCCGGTTCGGCTTTCTGACTTTCGCAAGCAACCCGAAACCCGCCGTTTTCTTTGGCGCGGTCTTCGTCGGGCTTGTTCCTGCGGATGCATCGCTCGGGTGGAAGGCCGCGATCCTGGCGGCTGTCTTCGTGAACGAGACGCTTTGGTATATCCTTGTGGCCCGTGTCTTTTCGCTGGCCAGGCCGCGCGCGGCCTATGTCCGGGCCAAGACCTGGATCGACCGCGGGTTCGGAACACTCATGGCCGCCTTCGGCCTTAAAATCGCATTGACCTGAGGAGTTCTCCATGACCGACCGCCTGCCCCACGAGAAAGGGTTTCACATCAGCTGGGACCAGATTCACCGTGACAGCCGCGCCCTCGCGTGGCGTCTGGACGGCGTCGGACCGGAAGGCGATGCGGGCGACAAGGGGGGCGGCTGGAAAGCCGTCGTCGCCATCACGCGCGGTGGCATGGCCCCCGCGATGATCGTGGCGCGCGAGCTGGACATCCGCACGGTCGATACGATCAGCATCAAGTCCTATGACCATCAGGACCAGGCCGAAGTCCGCGTGCTGAAGAAACCGGACGATGACCTGATGGGCGACGGCACCGGCATCCTGATCGTCGATGACCTTGTGGACTCGGGCAAGACGCTCGAGGTCGTGCGCGCCCTTTACCCCAAGGCGCATTTCGCCACCGTCTATGCCAAGCCCAAGGGAGAGCCGCAGGTGGACACATTCATTACCGGCGTCAGTCAGGACACCTGGATATTCTTCCCCTGGGACATGGCACTGCAATACGTGGAACCGTACCGCGGACGGGACTGACGCGGGGGGCCAGCCCCCCGTCCTGCGGACTCCCCCCGGGATACTTCGGGCAAGATGATGAGGCTTTCAAGATGACAGCGCGCACGAACGCGACCTTTCCACCCCCCGTGATGGAGGCGCGCCGCTGGCTGGACGGGGTGACCTTTGCGCCCGGGCAACCGCTGATCAACGTCAGTCAGGCCGCACCTGTCGATCCGCCACCGCCACCGATGCTGGAGGCGATGGCGCAGATCGTGCTGACCGACCCCGAGGCGCATCTTTACGGACCCGTGCTTGGGTTGCCCGCACTGCGGTCAGAGGTCGCCGCGCAATGGACGGCGGCCTATGGCGGGACAGTCACGCCAGCGCATGTCGCGATCACGTCGGGGTGCAATCAGGCCTTTGCCGCCGCCATCGCCACGCTTTGCGGTGAGGGCGATGAGGTCATCCTGCCGGTCCCCTATTATTTCAACCATGTGATGTGGTGTGACATGTCCGGTGTCCGGACCGTGCCCCTGCCCACCGGCGAGACCCTGATCCCGACTATCGCGGATGCGGCGACCCTGATCACTGACCGCACGCGGGCCATCGCACTGGTCAGCCCGAACAATCCTGGCGGGGTCGAGTATCCCGCAGAGGTGCTTGCCGCATTCCGTGACCTGTGCCGGGAGCATGGCATCGCGCTGATCCTCGACGAGACCTACCGTGACTTCGACAGCCGCGACGGGCCGCCACATGATCTGTTTCAGGATGCGGCCTGGGACGACACGCTGATCCAGCTTTATTCGTTTTCGAAGGCCTATCGCCTCACGGGGCATCGGGTCGGGGCCATCGCGGCCTCGCCCGCGCGGCTGGCAGAAGTGGAAAAGTTTCTCGATACGGTGACGATCTGCCCCAACCAGTTGGGACAGCGGGCCGCCCTTTGGGGGATGCAGAACCTTGGCGACTGGCTGTCCGGCGAGAGGCTTGAAATTCTTGACCGGCGCGCCGCGATCACCGAGCTTTTTCCGGTCCTTGCCGACAAGGGCTGGGACTTGCTGGGTGTGGGCGCCTATTTCGCCTATGTACGGCATCCCTTCGACCTGCCCTCACAACTGCTCGCGCCCCGACTGGTGACCGAGGCAGGCGTGCTTTTGCTGCCCGGCACGATGTTCCGGCCTGCAGATGACCCTGCCGCCCCGCGCGAACTGCGGATCGCCTTTGCCAATGTCGACCGGGCGGGGATCGCGGAATTGTTCGACCGGCTGGCGTCCTTCGACCCGCTGTAGGCTTGCACTGGCCCCAGACGGGCAATAGACAGGCCCGAACGTATCCGAGAGGGCTCTTCCGATGGCTAAAACGACCGGTAAACGCTATGGCGTCTGGATAATCGTCATTCTGCTGTTCGTGGGGCTTCTGGGCTTTGGAGCCGGCGGTCTGACGGGCAACCTGCGCACCATCGGCAGCGTCGGCAGCAAAGAGATAACGGTCGCCGCCTACCAGTCGGAGATGACCCAGCAGATCAATGCATTCGAGCAGCAGACCGGCAACCAGATCACGATGGAACAGGCCCGCCAGATGGGGATCGACCAGATGGCCCTGCAGCGGCTGGTCCAGCAGCGCGCGCTCGACAACGAAGCCGGCCTGATCGGCCTGTCGGTCGGGGATGCCCGTGTCCGTGACGAGGTTCTGCGGGTTCCCGCATTCACGAACCTGCAAGGCGAGTTCGATCGCGCGGCCTACACCGAGACGTTGCGCCGCAACGGGCTGACCGAAACGAGCTTTGAAGTGTCGCTGCGCGAGGACCTGACGCGAACCTTGCTGCAAGGCGCTGTCATCGGCGGCGTCCCTGCCCCGCAGGCCTATGCAGAAACGCTGGTGACGTTCATCGCGGAAGAACGGTCGATCACGATGGCGACCGTCACGGCAGACGATCTGGAAACGCCGGTTCCCGCGCCCAGTGCCAACGAGATCCAAGCCTACTACGATGAAAATCCCGACGATTTCACCACACCTGAAACACGTGAAATCACCTATGCCCTGCTGACGCCCGACATGATCCAGGGCGAACTCGAGGTGGACGAAGGATCGGTTCGGTCCCTCTACGAGGAGCGTGCAGAGCAATTCATCCGCCCCGAACGGCGTCTGGTAGAGCGTCTGGTGTTCGGGGCGACCGAAATCGCCGAGACGGAGAAGGCGCGGCTGGAGTCCGGCGAGATCACCTTTGATGCACTTGTGGCCGAACGCGGGCTTGATCTGTCGGACATCGATCTGGGCGATGTGTCCCGCGACGACCTTGGCGCCGCCGCTGAACCCGTCTTCGAGGCCACCGCAGGCGATGTGGTTGGTCCTGCCTCGTCATCGCTCGGGCCGGCGCTGTTTCGCGTGAATGCCGTCCTGGCAGCCGAGGAAACGACGTTCGAGGAGGCCGAACCCGACCTGCGCGCGGAGCTGGGCGCCGGCAGGGCCCGCCGCGTGATCCAGTCGATGATCGAGGATCTCAATGACAGGATAGCCAGCGGATTTACCGTCGAGGATCTGGCCGATCAGACCGACCTTGAACTTGGAACGATATCGTTGGCCGAGGGAAGTCGGGACGGTCCGGCAGCCTACGAATCGTTCCGCCAGGCAGCAGCGGCCCTTGAGCAAGGTGCGTTTCTGGAGGTGACGGAGCTGGTGGATGGCGGGATTGCCGTGCTGCAACTGGACAGTGTCACCGCGCCCGCTGTCGAGCCGCTGACCGAGGTGACCCCGCTTGCACGTGAACTGGCTGCGGCAGCCAAGGAGCAAGAGGCCGTGATCGCCCGTGCGACGGAACTCGCCGACCGCATCGATCCGCTGACCACCTTCCAGACACTTGGACTGGAGCCAAGTGTGGTGCAGAGCGTCACCCGCCGTGGCTTCGTCGAGGGCACCCCCCCCGGCTTTGTGGATCAGGTCTTTGACATGGACGTGTCCGACGTGCGTGTCGTCGACCGCGCGGGCGAAGGTGCTGTCATCGTGCGGCTGGACCTGATTGCAGACCCGGTCGAGGACGGCCCCCGTCAGTCGGCGGAACTGGACTCGGTGGCGGAAGCGGCAGCGCAGGGCATCGCACAGGATATCTTCAATGCCTACAGCCGCGCCGTGCAGACCCGGACCGACGTCACGATCGACGAATCTGCCGTGAACGCGGTCAACGCACAGTTGCAGTAATGGCGCTGTTCCCCGATTTCGACACCTTCGCCCGGGCCTATGAGCGCGGCGAAAACCAGGTGGTCTACACGCGGATCGCCGCCGATCTGGACACGCCCGTGTCGCTGATGCTCAAGATGACCGATGCGGGGCAGAACAGCTTCATGCTCGAATCGGTTACCGGCGGAGAGGTCCGTGGCCGCTATTCGATCGTCGGAATGAATCCCGATCTGATCTGGGAATGCCGGGGGGAAACAAGCCGTGTGAACCGCGCCGCCCGCTACGACCCCGACGCATTTACCAAGATGGACAGCGGCCCCCTGACCGCCCTGCGCGAGATCATCGCCGAAAGCCGGATCGACTTGCCGCCCGGTCTGCCCGCAGCCTCGGCCGGATTGTTCGGCTATCTCGGCTACGATACGATCCGGCTGGTTGAGAACCTGCCAAACGTGAACCCAGACCCCCTGAACCTTCCCGACGCGGTGATGCTGCGCCCCTCGGTCGTGGCCGTGCTGGACGGGGTCAAGGGCGACGTGATCCTTGTTGCACCCGCCTGGACGTCGTCTGGCCTCTCGGCCAAGGCAGCCTATGCACAGGCTGCCGAACGGGTCATGGACGCGCAGCGTGCGCTGGACCGTTCCGTGCCATTGGGGCGGGAACTGGCAGAGCCTGCACCGGACACGGCGCCCGTCAGCAACTTTTCGCATGCCGCCTATCTTGCCGCCGTCGAGACCGCCAAGGACTACATCCGCGCAGGCGACATCTTTCAGGTTGTGCCAAGCCAGCGCTGGACACAGGATTTTACCGCCCCGCCCTTCGCGCTTTACCGCAGCCTGCGGCGCACGAACCCCTCGCCCTTCATGTTCTACTTCAACTTCGGCGGCTTTCAGGTCATCGGCGCCAGCCCCGAAATCCTGGTCCGCGTCTTCGGGCGCGAGATCACGATCCGCCCGATTGCAGGCACCCGTCCGCGCGGCGCGACACCCGCCGAAGATGCCGCCAACGAGGCCGATCTGATCGCGGACGAGAAAGAACTGGCTGAACACCTGATGCTGCTTGATCTGGGGCGCAATGACGTGGGTCGCGTGGCCAAGATCGGAACGGTGCGTCCGACCGAGGAATTCATCGTCGAGCGTTATTCCCACGTGATGCATATCGTCAGCAACGTCATAGGCGAACTGTCCGAAGATCAGGACGCCCTGTCCGCCTTTTTCGCCGGTATGCCCGCAGGCACCGTATCCGGCGCCCCGAAGGTCCGCGCAATGGAGATCATCGACGAACTGGAGCCCGAAAAGCGCGGCGTCTACGGCGGCGGCTGTGGCTACTTCAGCGCCAATGGCGACATGGACATGTGCATCGCGCTGCGGACAGCCGTTCTGAAGGACCGGAAGCTCTATATTCAGGCGGGCGGCGGTGTCGTCTACGACAGCGACCCCGAAGCCGAGTATCAGGAGACGGTCCACAAGTCGAACGCGATCCGGCGGGCCGCCGCGGATGCCACCATGTTCACCGGTGGCGGGAACGGCTAGGGTCTACTGGCCCAGTACCGCAGTCACCGGTGCCATTGCGACCTGACCGGCGCGGTTGGCGTTGCCCCAGAGATTCAACGCCGAAATCGTGTCGGGACGCACCCGCCCCAGCAATACGACGCCACTTTCCTGCCGCGCCTTGAACGCGGCCTGATCCATGAAGCGGCGGATGACGCGGGCGTCTTGCCCTTCGCCGTCCAGATCCCGGTAGAACAGACCGGCGGGCACATCCAGATCCCCCGCGACCTGCAGTGCTGAATTGAACCCCTTGGGCATTGTCAAAAGGCCCCGCCCCCGGTCCGCCAGTGACGTCACAGCCATTTCGGTGACGGCTCGGTCGCTTTGAAGGTTCCCGTCGCCCGGATCAACCATTACGACCGTCTCGGGCAAGGCTGCAAATGCGGCTTCCATCGCAACTTCGATGTCAGTGGCCTGCGCCGCCAGCGGCAGGCGGGCACGGACCCCGACTTCGATCCCTGCCGCACGATAGGCCGCAAGACGGTCCGCAGCGTCCGGGCTTCCGGCATCCAGCACGACCGTGACCGGAAACGGCACTCCGGCCAGAAGACGCGGTGCATTCTGCAAACTCCCCTCGTCCAGAAGAACGATGCTCATCAGCGGTTTGCTCTCGGGGTTTTCGAAATCGGCAGCAAAGCGGACGAAGGCTGGCGCGTCGGGGACGATCTCGTCCTCGGGGGCGGTCTGGGTGGCGTCAGGCTCTTGCGCCACATCGTCAGCAGGGCGGCGAATTGTGACGTCGGCGGCCCCGCCGGGCAAAGCGGGCGCGGTTCCTGCGTCGCCGATGCTGATCACGGCTGGCGGCGCAGGTGCGGGGTCTTCCGACGCTGTGTCAGTGGGCGCGGCTTGGGGCTGGTCTTCGGTCGCCAGCCGCTCGTTCGTGTCGGGGTCATCCGGCTGATCCGGCAGTCGGGCCACGTCCGGTTGATCGCCCGACGGTCCGGTATCCGGTCCGTCATCGGCCATGTCAGGAACGTCGCCGCTGATGACGGGGGCTGTGGTTTCCTGACGATCGGGCGCAATCGCAAGGGGCGTGCCGGGTGTCGGGGTGATCTCTGATTCAACCACTTCGGGTGCTGTCGTCGTGACCACAGTCTCGTTTGCCGTATCATCCGGCGTGTCAGGTTCGCCAGCCGCTGTCTCGGTGTCTTCGGCCCCGTCGCCCTGATCGACCACGACGACAGCATCGGCATCGGCATCGGCATCGGCAGTGACTGGGGCAGAGGGAGCCGTCGACACGAAAAGGTCGTCTTCGACGACCGGTGTCTGTGGCGCGATGGCCTGAGGACTTGGCAAGACCGGCTCTTCCAGCGACCCGGCCCTGTCCGGAGGCCCTGACGTGTCGGGCTCGGATAGATCGGCTGTTACGGGCGCGGCACGGGGGGCGGCCAGCGGCGTCGTGTCTGCCTCTGGTGTGGCGGTTTCGGCAGGTATGGCCCGCAAGGCCAGTGGGGTGTCCAGCGTCACCGGCTTATCCACGGCCATTGCGGTTTTCGGGGCATCACCGGCTGCGGGGGCATCCGTCAGGGTTGCCTCGGGCGTATCGGTTGCCGGCTTGGGAAGCGTCGCCGTTTCGGCATCGGGGACCACTTCGGGTGCATCGGGTTCTGCTACGGTCTGCAGCGCGGGTCGCAGATTTTCACCGTCGCCGTCGGGCAAGGCAAGGGTGGTATCATCGTCCATCTCGGGGGATGGAGCCATTCTCACATCGGTCTGCGGGGCTTGCGGCGGGGCGACACCTGCGGGCTGCGCCGTGTTCAGGGACCCGACCACAACCGCGACGCCACCGATGAACAAACCCCAGAACGCGCCTCCCAGTAGCCCTTTCATTACCTGTCCCGCCCTTTTCACAACTGCCCGACCTGCTCCGGGCCTTGACGCGCCTTCACGCTCCGGCCCATGTATGTGGCGACCCTACCTGAAAGCGGCCGCCCATCGGTAGCCCCAATTTGCCCCTCGGACCTGCCTCATGCTTCTGCTTATCGACAATTATGACAGCTTTACCTACAACCTCGTCCACTATTTGGGCGAGCTGGGGGCTGACGTTCAGGTGCATCGCAACGACGCCCTGACGGTGCAGGAGGCGATGGGTCTGAACCCGTCGGCGATCCTGATCTCGCCCGGCCCCAAGGCCCCTGCTGATGCGGGGATATGTCTGGCATTGACCCGCGCCGCAGCCAAGGCGCGGATCCCGCTGATGGGCGTCTGTCTTGGACACCAGACCATCGGCGAGGCTTTCGGCGGCAACGTTGTGCGCTGTCACGAGATCGTCCACGGCAAGATGGGCCGGATCACCCATGACGACAGCAGCGTTTTCGCAGGGCTCCCATCGCCCTTTCTGGCGACACGCTACCATTCGCTGGTGGTTGACAGGGACAGCCTGCCCGATTGCCTGCGGATCAACGCGGAACTCGAGGACGGCACGATCATGGGGCTGCAGCACCGCGAACTGCCGATCCACGGCGTCCAGTTCCACCCTGAAAGCATCCGGTCGGAACATGGTCACCGAATGCTGCAGAACTTTCTCGATCTGGCGAAGGTGCCGGCGTGAGCGCCGCCCTCAAGCCGCTGATTGCCGCTGCCGCCGAAGGTCCGCTGACGCGCGCGCAGGCACAAGAGGCGTTCGAAATCCTGTTCAACGGTGATGCCACGCCATCGCAGATCGGCGGTCTGCTGATGGCCCTGCGCACGCGGGGCGAGACGGTGGATGAATACGCCGCCGCAGCCGCCGTTATGCGGTCGAAATGCTTGGCCGTCAAAGCACCCGAGGGTGCAATGGACATCGTCGGCACCGGAGGCGACGGCAAGCATACGCTGAACATTTCGACCGCAACGGCCTTTGTCGTGGCGGGCGCGGGGGTGCCCGTGGCCAAGCATGGGAACCGCAACCTCAGTTCCAAATCCGGCACGGCGGACGTGCAGGGCCAGATGGGCATCAACGTCATGGTCGGCCCCGAGGTGGTCGAACGCGCGCTGAGAGAGGCCGGAATCGGTTTCATGATGGCACCGATGCACCATCCCGCCATTGCCCATGTCATGCCGACACGGCAGGAGTTGGGGACAAGAACGATCTTCAACATCCTGGGTCCGTTGACGAATCCCGCTGGCGTCAAGCGTCAGCTGACAGGTGCTTTCTCGCACGATCTGATCCGCCCCATGGCCGAGACGCTGCTGACGCTGGGGTCAGACGCCGCATGGCTGGTCCACGGATCGGACGGCACGGACGAGCTGACGATCACGGGCCTGAGCTGGGTTGCGGCGATCGAAGACGGCGAGGTGCGCGAATTCGAGATCAGGCCCGAAGATGCGGGCCTTCCGGTTCACCCCTTCGCGGCCATCGTCGGCGGCACCCCGGAAGAAAACGCGCAAGCGTTTCGTGCGCTTCTGGACGGGCAGGAAGGCGCTTATCGCGACGCTGTTCTGCTGAATGCAGCTGCAGCACTTTGCGTCGCCTCAGTGGTTCACGACCTGCCCGAAGGCGTCGAGATGGCGCGCGACAGTATCGACAGTGGCAGGGCCAGGACGGCTGTCGAGAAGCTTGCCGCCATTACATCCGCCACGTGATGTTCGATACGTCGCGGCTGGGGGATTGGGGCGATCTGCCGTTCTTCACCGAAGATCTGCCACGGATTGCAAAGCGTGTCGCCAACGAGACGCTGCCGGTTTGTCCCGCGACCAACCGCCGGTTCGCAGCGCTCGAGCGGACCCAGCCGGGTGACACGCGGCTGGTGATCCTCGGTCAGGACCCCTATCACACAGCCGGCAAGGCCGACGGTCTGGCCTTTTCCATACCGCAGGAATTCGGTGGGCGACTGGACAGTCTGGGCAATATCTTCAAAGAGATAGAAGCCGATCTTGATGCGCCCCGCACGCGCACTGATCTTGGCGACTGGGCCGATCAGGGCGTTTTGCTGCTGAACACCGCACTGACCGTTCCCCAAGGTCGCCCCAAGGCGCATGCCAAACTGGGCTGGGACGCTCTGGTGACACAGGTGATCGCGCGGCTGGACGACCGGCCACGGGCCTTTCTTCTTTGGGGTGGTCCAGCGCAAAGGTTCACGCCCGCAGGCGATCATCTGGTCCTGACATCGGCCCACCCCAGCCCCCTGTCGGCGCGGCGGGGGTTTTTCGGGTCGCGCCCCTTTTCGGCAGTGAACCGGTGGCTTACACAGCAGGGCGATGATCCAATTCACTGGACGGACCCATGAGCGACACCATCCTCGACAAGATCAAGGCCTACAAGCTGGAGGACGTGGCGGCCCGAAAGGTCGCCGTGCCCCTGGCCGAGATCGAATCCCGCGCTGCAGAGGCCCCGCTGACACGCGGCTTTGCGCGGTCCTTGCAGGACGCCAGCCGCGAAGGCTATGCCCTCATCGCCGAGATTAAGAAGGCCAGTCCTTCCAAGGGTCTGATCCGGTCCGATTTCGACCCGGCCGCGCTGGCGCAGGCCTATGCCGAGGGCGGCGCGACCTGTCTTTCCGTGCTGACCGATGGCCCCAGTTTTCAGGGCGACGACAGCTATCTTGCCGCCGCCCGCGACGCCTGTAATCTGCCCGCGCTGCGCAAGGACTTCATGTACGACCCCTATCAGGTGGTCGAAGCCCGCGCGCTGCACGCCGACTGCATCCTGATCATTCTGGCCAGTGTCACCGATGCACAGGCGCAGGAGCTTGAACAGACGGCCTTCGATCTGGGGATGGACGTCCTGCTGGAAGTTCATGACGCGGAAGAACTGGAACGCGCGGCCACTTTGAAGTCGCCCCTGATGGGGATCAACAACCGTAATCTCAAAACCTTCGAGACGACACTGGACACCACGCGGACCCTGTCGCGGCTGGTGCCCGAGGATCGGCTGATCGTCTGCGAAAGCGGACTGTCGACGCCCGACGATCTGGCCGACATGGCCCGATACGGGGCGCGCACGTTTCTGATCGGTGAAAGCCTGATGCGGCAGGAAGACGTGGCGCAGGCGACCCGCGATCTGCTGGCTCACCCCCTGACAGCCCACGGCGGCATGTGATGGCGCTTTCTCACTTCGATACCAGCGGCAAGGCCCATATGGTCGATGTGTCGGACAAGGACACGACTGCACGGATTGCCGTGGCAGAGGGCCATATCACCATGACGTCCGAGACCCTGACGCTGGTCACCGAAGGCCGCGCCGACAAGGGTGATGTCATCGGCATCGCCCGTCTGGCCGGAATAATGGGTGCCAAGAAGACCGCCGAGCTGATCCCGCTCTGTCACCCCCTGCCACTCAGCAAGGTGGCGCTGGACCTGACGCCCGACCCCGACCTGCCGGGCATCCGCATCACCGCGACGGTCAGGACGACCGGTCGCACCGGCGTCGAGATGGAGGCGCTGACAGCCGTCTCCACAGCCGCCCTGACGATCCACGACATGGTCAAGGCGGTCCAGAAGGACATGGTGATCGGCGGAATCCGCGTGACGATGAAGGACGGCGGCAAGTCGGGGCGCTACAGCGCATGATCTCGGTCGCCGAGGCGCAGGCGCTTTGCCTCGACAGGCTGACGCAGCTGGGCACAGAGGCCGTGGCCCTGCGTCACGCCGCAGGCCGTACGCTGGCGGCACCGGCGGTGGCGGACCGCGACCAACCCCCCTTTGCGGCATCCGCGATGGATGGCTATGCCGTGCAGGGCGATGACCTGAAACCCGGTGCGACCTATCGTGTCGCGGGCGAGGCGGCAGCGGGACACGTCTGGAACGGAACGCTTCAAGACGGCGAAGCTTTGCGCATCTTCACGGGCGCGCCCGTGCCGGACGGTCTGAACCACGTCGTGATCCAAGAGGACGTCAGTCGCGAGGGAGACATCATCACGATCGGGGAAGGTCTGGACGCCAAGCCGAACATCCGTCCTGCCGGTGCCGATTTTCCTGCAGGCTTCACCCTCGACGCGCCACGCATCCTGACACCCGCCGACCTTGCCCTGCTGGCCGCCATGAACGCGGGCATCGTCACGGTCGCGCGCAAACCCAGCGTGGCACTGTTGGCCACCGGAGACGAACTGGTGATGCCCGGCGAAGCCCCCCGCCCCGACCAGATCATCGCCTCCAACGTCTTTGCCCTTGCCGCGATGGTCGATGCCGCAGGTGGCGAGGCGCGGATATTGCCGATCGCACGCGACACCGACGCCGCCCTGACCGAAAGCTTTCGCCTCGCCTCCGAGGCCGATATGGTTGTGACCATCGGCGGTGCCTCGGTCGGGGATCACGACCTGGTCCGCCCAATGGCAGAGGCCGCAGGCTTTCGGATCGCCTTTCACAAGATCGCACTACGCCCCGGCAAGCCACTGATGCTGGGGCACAACAGGTCGGGTACCGCATTTGTCGGGCTACCGGGCAATCCGGTCAGCGCCATCGTCTGCGGACATCTGTTCATGCTTCCGATGGTGCGTGCGCTGCTTGGACAGGACGCGCCCCTGCCAAAGACGGTGACCGCTGACCTGATGCAAAGCATGGGGGAAAACGGTCTCCGCACGCACTACATGCGGGCGCATCTGGAGGGCGACAGCGTAACGCCCTTCGACCGTCAGGACAGTGCCTTGCTGACCGTCCTGCAGCAGGCAAACGCCCTGATCGCCCGTCCACCCCATGACGGTGTGCGGCAAGTGGGGGACCGGGTCGTGGTGATGCCACTTTAACCATGAACTCTGAATTGACGTCAAAGGCGTTGACACAAAACAGGAACAACCCTAGAACAGAAGCGCAACCTGACGCCATTCAAGGGCCTGACATGCTGACCAAGAAACAACTCGATCTGCTGGAATTCATCCACAAGCGTGTGAAAGCCAACGGCGTCCCCCCCAGTTTCGACGAAATGAAAGAGGCGCTCGACCTGCGGTCAAAGTCGGGCATCCACAGGCTGATCACGGCGCTGGAAGAACGTGGGTTCATCCGTCGCCTTGCCCACCGTGCCCGCGCTCTGGAAATCGTGAAGCTGCCCGACAGCATGCAACGCGACAGCGGCTTCACCCCCCGCGTGATCGACGGCGACCGCCCCGACAGTATCCCGACCAAGGCGCAGCCCGTCATGATAGAGGCCAGCGAACTGCCCGTGATGGGCCGGATCGCTGCCGGTGTGCCGATCAGCGCCATTCAGGAACCTTCACACAGCGTCGCCGTGCCACATTCAATGCTGGGCAACGGCGAGCATTACGCTCTCGAGGTGCAGGGCGATTCGATGATCAATGCAGGCATCAATGACGGTGACGTCGTGGTCATTCAGGAAACGTCGACCGCCGACGATGGTGAGATCGTGGTCGCTCTGGTCATGGATCAGGAAGCGACGCTCAAGACGTTGCGCCGCAAGGGTTCGTCCATCGCACTGGAGGCTGCGAACCCTGCCTACGAGACGCAGATTTACAGCGCCGATCAAGTCAAGGTGCAGGGTCGGCTGGTGGGGTTGATCCGCACCTATTGATCCAGTGTGCGGCGCAGAACGATCTCTGCGCCTGCCTGCGGATCACGCTTGCCCGTCCACGGGCGCAAACCGGAACGACTGGCGGCGGTTACGATCAGCAATTCACCGTTTGATGCAATCATAAAGGCAAGGCTTCCGCTGTCCCGCAGCCGGGAAACGTCGAACACCTCGCAGGTTCGTTGCTTTTCGTCAGGGGTGGTGACGATCAGAACGTCCGCCCCGCCGCACCCGACCAGTTCTTCCAACGCCCTGCTGCCGCGCACTTGCAAGATGTGCCATCCTTCGACGTCAAGCGATACCAGACTGCCCGAATCCTCGAAGCCTGGCCGCGCGGCGGCGTCTTCCTGCGAGGTTGGATCACCATCGTTTTCCAACCAGACCCTGGCTACAAAGCCGTTGCCGGTCGCTCTTGACAACACCCGCCCCGCGGGACCGTTCCAGCCGATCAGGCCCCCGCTATCCGCAACAAGGACAGCTGGCCGCTCGGTCATGATCCAGACAACGAAAGCAGCCACAACGACAGGAAGCCCCAACACGCGCCCCGTTCCACGCCAAAGGACACCCCAAAGGGCACCAAGCGTCAGCAAAGGCAGCACGACACTGCCGGGAGAGACCACCATCCCCACCGAACCCTCCTGTGCCGCAACCGTCTGCGCAACCCACAGGATCCAGTCCAACCCCAGCGCCATCAGCGCAAGCCCGACCCATGCCAGCCCGAAGGGTGCAAGACAGGCAGCCAATACGGCTGCGGGCATGACAAGGATGCCCATCAACGGCACGCTCGACAGGTTGGCGATCAGTCCATAGTGAGCGATCCGGTTGAAATGGGCTGCGGCGAAGGGCGCGGTCGCCAGCCCGGCGACAAGTGACGAAATGATCAGGAACAAAACCGGCCTCGCCCACTTGGGCAGAAACCCGAGATCAACAGTCCGCACGACGCGAAACACCGCCACAAGCGCTGTTGTCGCGGCAAATGACATCTGAAACCCCGGCCCGGTCAATGCATCGGGCCGCAAGACCAAGACGATCGTCGCGGCAATGGCCACGGCCCGCAGTGTCAGAGCCCTTCGGTCCAGCATCACCGCACCGAAAAAGACGGATGCCATGATGAACGCCCGTTCCGTCGCCACGTTGCCGCCGGACAAGGCCAGATAGGCGGCCCCGGCTGCGACGGCGGCCACCGCCGCGATCTTTTTGAGCGGCCACCGAAGCGCCACTGGCGGGATGGCCGCGCCCACCGCCCGGACAGCTGTGAAGACAACACCGGTCAGCAACCCCATATGAAGACCTGAAATGGCGAGAAGGTGTGCCAGATTGCTATCCCGCAACGCCTGCAGCGTCCCCTGCCCCATAGCCGACCGGTCACCCGTCAGGATCGCTGCTGCAAAGGCACCCGTCTCACCCGGCAATATTCGTTGCACAGCAGTAGAAATCGTCATGCGCTGAACGAAAACCCAGTGTCCAAGGCCATCGACAGAAGCTGGCGCGGACCTCAGGACAGGAGTGCGGGTGTAGCCAACCGCCCCGATGCCCAGAAAATAGGCATGGCGCTGGAAATCGAACCCCCCGGGTTCTGCCGGTCCGGCAGGCGGCGACAAATGGCCGGTCAGCATGACGTGGTCACCCGGCAGGATCGCGGCCAGGGGCTGGTCACCATGCAGCGACACGCGGACATGCAACGGCGTCCGACCGGGCGACAACCTGTCCAGCCGGACACCCGCAAGCGTCAGCCTGACCGCATCGCTGGCCGACCGGTCAATGCCGACGACTTGCCCCTCTATCGGGCCGTAGTAACGGAACCCCAAAAGTGGTGCGCTGCGCCATTCGGTATGGGCCTTTGCCAGCCCCATGCCCGCGATTACCAGCGCCATCGCCATGCACAGCGGTGCCACGCTGAGGGGGACAAGCCGCGACAACACGACAAAGCCGACCCCCGACAGACAAATACTGATCCAGAAGGGCGCATCAGGTTCCGTGGCAAGGCTGAAATACCACCCTATTCCGGTCCCCAAACAGACCGGCACCCACAGAACCATTGACCCACGCTGCGATAGCAGGACGGCGCCCAGCCCGGTCAGGCTGTCCCCTTGTCTTGCACCCGGCTCTTGCGTATCTGCGACACTCACCGCCCGACCCTGCCCGATCCTGGTAAACCAAAGGTTAACTGCACATGTCCGTCGTCACCCGCTTCGCCCCTTCGCCCACCGGTGCGCTTCATATCGGAGGCGCGCGCACGGCACTGTTCAACTGGCTTTTCGCCCGTGCCAACGGCGGACAGTTCCTGCTGCGGATCGAGGATACGGACAAGACGCGGTCAACGGACGAGAACCGGCAGGCGATCCTTGACGGGCTGACTTGGCTCGGGCTCGACTGGGATGGTGAACCTGTCAGTCAGGCGACCAACGCGCCCCGCCACACCGAAGTCGCGCACCGGATGCTGGCCGACGGCACTGCCTACAAGTGTTTTTCGACCACGGACGAAATCGAAGCCTTCCGCGAAAAGGCGCGCGAGGCCAGGACCTCGACCCTGTTCCGGTCGCCTTGGCGCGACGTGCCCGAGGCCGAGCATCCCGATGCGCCTTTCGTCGTACGGCTCAAGGCGCCGCGAGAGGGAACGACGACGTTGAACGACACGGTTCAGGGCGCGGTTACATGGTCGAACGACCAGCTGGACGACATGGTCCTTTTGCGGTCGGACGGCACGCCGGTTTACATGCTTGCGGTCGTCGTGGACGATCACGACATGGGCGTCACCCACGTCATCCGGGGTGACGACCATCTGGCAAACGCCTTCCGGCAAAACCTGATCTACGAGGCGATGGGCTGGGACAAGCCGGTGCTGGCGCATATACCGCTGATCTTCGGCCCCGATGGCAAGAAGCTGTCGAAACGCCACGGTGCGACAGCGGCTGCCGAATATCAGGCAATGGGTTATCCCGCCGCCGGCATGCGCAATTACCTGACCCGGCTGGGCTGGAGCCACGGCGACGCGGAGTTCTTTACCGACACGCAGGCACAAGAGTGGTTCGATCTTGCCGGTATCGGCAAATCCCCCGCCCGCTTCGACTTCAAGAAACTCGAAAATATCTGTGGCCAGCACATCGCTGCCGGAGACGATGCTGCACTGCTGCAAGAAATCCAGGATTTCCTGACGGCGACCGGCCGGCTGGACCTGACCGAAGGTCAGCGCAAGGGCCTGCTTGCGGCGATGCCGCATCTCAAGGAACGGGCGAAGACACTTCCGGAACTTATTGAAAAAGCGCACTTTATCCTGACAGAACGCCCACTTGTGCCAGACGAAAAAGTGGCACCACAACTGACCGATGTATCCCGTGGCATACTGGCTGAATTGACGCCGCACCTGCAAACTGCTACGTGGGATCGCAATACGCTGGAAGAGATCGTGGCGTCCGCTGCGGCGGCTCATGACACCAAACTTGGCAAGCTTGCCGGACCGCTGCGTGCGGCGCTTGCAGGGCGGTCTGTCTCTCCCAGTGTCTTCGATATGATGCTAGTATTGGGCCGGAATGAAACCATTGCCCGGATTGAAGACGCATCCACCTGACACGAAGTGGTGACAGTAATCGCCGAAAGTGTCGGAACAGAAACAACTTGGCGCGACTTCGTCCCGCCGGAACCGGGGAGACCGCATGTCCGACACAACCAAAAGTGCCACGCTGACCATCGATGGCAAATCCTACGAACTGCCGATCCACACCCCGACCAATGGTCCGAAGGTCGTCGATATCCGCAAGCTTTACGCGGAAGCCGGCGTATTCACCTATGATCCGGGTTTCACCTCGACTGCGGCCTGTGACAGCACGATCACCTTCATCGACGGTGACAAGGGCGAGCTTTTGCATCGCGGCTATCCGATCGACCAGCTGGCCAGCAAATCCCATTATCTCGAAGTCTGCTACCTGCTGCTGTACGGCGAGCTGCCCACATCTGCAGAGCTTGAGGACTTCGAATTCCGCGTGACGCATCACACGATGCTTCACGAGCAGATGATGAACTTTTTCCGTGGCTTCCGCCGCGACGCGCATCCCATGGCGATCATGGTCGGCGTGGTCGGCGCGATGTCGGCCTTCTACCACGATTCCACCGATATACGTGACGAATGGCAGCGCGAAGTCGCGTCGATCCGCCTGATCGCCAAGATGCCCACGATCGCTGCGATGGCTTACAAGTATCACGTGGGTCAGCCCTTTGTTTATCCGCGCAACGATCTGGATTATGCGTCGAACTTTCTGCACATGTGCTTCAGCGTTCCCGCCGAAGAATATCACCCCGATCCAATCCTGTCCCGCGCGATGGACCGCATCTTCACGCTGCATGCCGATCACGAACAGAATGCGTCGACCTCGACCGTGCGTCTTGCGTCGTCATCGGGTGCCAACCCCTTTGCCTGCGTCGCGGCCGGTATCGCCTGCCTTTGGGGTCCCGCCCACGGCGGCGCAAACCAGGCCTGTCTCGAGATGTTGCGCGAAATCGGAACAGTTGACCGTATCCCGGAATACATCGCCCGCGCCAAGGACAAGGACGATCCGTTCCGCCTGATGGGCTTCGGTCATCGCGTCTACAAGAACTTCGATCCGCGCGCGACGGTGATGAAGGAAAGTGCCGACGAGGTGCTCGAGCTTCTGGGCGTCGAGAACAATCCGACGCTACAGGTCGCCAAGGAACTGGAAAAGCAGGCGCTGGCCGATCCCTACTTTTCGGACAAGAAGCTGTTCCCGAACGTCGATTTCTATTCGGGAATCATTCTGGAGGCGATGGGCTTTCCGACGTCGATGTTCACGCCGATCTTCGCGCTGTCGCGCACGGTGGGCTGGATTTCGCAGTGGAAAGAGCAGCTTTCCGATCCACAACTCAAGATCGGTCGCCCCCGTCAGCTTTATCTGGGTGAGACAGAGCGCGAATACATCGACATCGAAAATCGCTGAGATAAAGGGGCCGCCTTGTGCGGCCCTGGTTGCATGCTAAAGACCGACCGGATGATCCTGCGCGCCCCGCGCGCCGCCGATCTGGATGCGATGTTCGCAACCTACAGCGACCCGCGTGCCATGCGCTACTGGTCGACCCTGCCGCATGACGACCCGTCCGTAACCCAGAACCTTCTGGACAGGCAGATCAAGGATTTCACCAAGGCACCGCTTTATTTCGCGTTGGAACACGACGGACAGTGGATCGGGAACGCGGGGCTTTACCGCGATCCAGAGGTGGGGTTCATGCTATCACCGGATCACTGGGGTCAGGGACTTGTCCGCGAGGCAATGGAGACGCTGATCCCGCATCTTTTTTCTCACGGTCTGTCGCACCTGACCGCAGATGTCGATCCACGCAACGCTGGGTCGATCAAGGGCTTGCTGGCGCTTGGATTCCACAGGACGCACGAAGCCCGGAACACGTTCCTGATCGGTGGGAAATGGTTCGATTCGGTTTACTTCCGGCGCGACCCTGCAGCCTAGCGGCCTTCGAAACGAGCGGTGCGCTTTTCCAGAAACGCGACGACGCCTTCGCGAAAATCGCGCGTCTGGCCACATTTCCCCTGCAACTTCGCCTCGACATCCAGTTGCTCTTCCATCGTGTTGTTGGCCGAGGCCTTGAGCGCCTCTTTCAGGTATCCGTAGGTTTGGGTCGGACCCTTCGCAAGCTTTGCGGCCCTGCCCTGCCAGTGATGCTCGAAATCGCTGGCCGGAACCGCTTCATAGATCATGCCCCAGTCCGCTGCCTGCACGGCGCTGACCTTGTCAGCGAAAAGCATTGCCCCCATCGCACGGGCCATGCCGACCTGACGGGGTAAAAGGAACGTGCCGCCCGCATCTGGGATCAGGCCGATCCGCGTGAAAGCCTGGACGAAATAAGCCTCGTAGGACGCGAACACCACATCCGCGCACAGGGCTAGGTTCGCTCCTGCTCCTGCAGCCGCCCCGTTGACCGCGCTGATCGTCGGGATCACACTGTCGCGGATGGCCCTGAGCATGGGGACATATTCGTCGCGCAGCGTTCGTTCGAGATCCAGATTTGCGGCATTGCCACCGTCACCCAGATCCTGCCCCGAACAGAACGCCTTGCCCGCACCGGTAAAGACCAAGACACGCGCGTCAGTCTGCGCCGCCTTGACCGCATGGGTGATCTCGGCCCGCATCTGCGCATTAAGCGCATTCATGACGTCAGGGCGATTAAGGGTGATCACGGCGACGTCGTCGCGCACCTTATAGGTGATGGCCTGATAGTCCATTGCGGGCTCCTTTTGCTGTCGCGCCACTTTAGGCCCGACTGCGTCCTAGAAAAGCGAAACCGCGCGTCATGACGACAGGAGCTTGTCCAACTCGGCTTTTTCCTCGGGTGAAAGTGACTGCGTCTCGGCCTTTCGCTGCGTCGTGCGCCAGCCGACAAACAGCGCCAGCACCAAAAGCAGCGGTGCGGCGCCCCAGAGGATCAGGTTGATCCCACCCTTGTCAGGTTCGAGCAAGATAAACTCGCCATATCGCGCCACAAGGAAATTGACCGCTTCCTGATCTGTATCGCCTGCAACCAGCCTTTCCCGCAAGATCACCCGCAGGTCGGATGCCAGCGCGGCATTGCTTTCGTCGATGGTATCGTTCTGGCAGACAGGACAACGCAAGCCCTGCGATACTTCACGGGCCCTCGATTCCAGCGCCGGATCATCCAGCACCTCACCCGGTTCAACGGCCCAGAGTGGGCTTGCAAGAAGTGTCAGTACAAGGGCAAGGCGTCTCATTCCGCTGGTTCCAGTGCAGCTGTCTTGGGAGATGCGGCACCGACCCGCATCCGGCGGTCGCTGAGAGACAGGAAGCCACCCAGCGACATCAGGATCGCGCCGCCCCAGATCCAGTTCGCAAAGGGCTTGATGTAGGTCCGCATCGCGAAGCCCCCGTTGTCCTGCGGATCGCCCACGACGATGTAGAGGTCTCGCATCACGCCGTTCATGATCGCCGCCTCAGTGGTTGGCATGGCTGCCACTGGATAAAACCGCTTTTCCGGCCTCAGGACACCAAGATCGGACGTTCCGCGCATCACCGACACGTCAGCCATGGTGCTTTGGTAATTTGGGCCCTGCACGTCTCTTACCTCATTAAGAGTGAAGGTGTAGGCGCCAACATCCCAACTGTCGCCAGTGTTTGCCACACGGATATCCTCGACCTGCCATGCAAGAATTCCGGCACAGCCGAACATGGTGACACCAAGGCCGATATGAGCCACGGCCTTGCCCCAGTCGGCGCGCGGCAAACGGCTGAGACGGGACAGCCGATCCGACAGGCCCTTGCGACCCGTCCGGGACCACAGGTCCTGCAACGCGCCACCTACGACCCAGACGCCCAAGGCAAGGCCGATCGGTCCCAGAGCCGACCGCCCGCTTTGCAGCGCAAAGGCCATTGCAGCAAGTGCGCAAGCCAGAATGGCCCAGCCGATCATGCTTTTCCCGACGCGGTCAAGCGACCCCCTTTTCCACGCCAGCATCGAACCGAACGGCAAGGCAATCGCCAAGGCCACCATGAAGGGGGTGAAAGCCGCATCGAAGAACGGCGGTCCGACAGAAAGCTGCCTGTCGAAAGCGATCTCGACCACCAGGGGCCAGATCGTGCCGATGAAAACCACGAAGGCACTGACCGCAAGAAGGATGTTGTTCAGGATCAGCCCGCTTTCGCGACTGACCGTGCTGAACACACCCTGCGCCTGCATTGACCCGGCCCGTGCCGCGTAAAGAGTGAGCGAGCCACCTGTAAATACAATAAAGATGACCAGAATCCAGACACCTCTTTCAGGATCGTTCGCGAAGGCATGAACGCTGGTCAAGATCCCCGAGCGCACGATGAACGTGCCCAGAAGCGAGAAGGCAAAGGCAAGGATGGCCAGCAGGATCGTCCAGCTTTTCAATGCTTCCCGCTTTTCGACCACGATGGCCGAATGCAGCAGCGCCGTCGCGATCAACCATGGCATGAAGCTTGCGTTCTCGACAGGATCCCAGAACCAGAACCCACCCCAGCCTAGCTCGTAGTAGGCCCACCATGACCCAAGTGCGATCCCGATAGTCAGAAAGACCCATGCGGCAAGCGTCCAGGGCCGCACCCAGCGCCCCCATGCGGCATCGACGCGCCCTTCGATCAGGGCGGCCACAGCAAAAGAGAAGGCCATCGAAAGCCCGACGTAGCCAAGATACAAGAATGGCGGATGGAAGGCCAATCCGGGGTCCTGCAGCAGTGGATTCAGGTCGCGCCCGTTCAGCGGCGCGCCCTCGAGCCGGGCGAAGGGATTGGACGTGAACAGCATGAACGCCATGAACGCAAAGCCGATGCTGCCCTGAACGGCCAGCACACGGGCGCGCAACCTCTCTGGCAGGCCGTCGCCGAACCAGGCGGCCGCTGCACCGAACAGGGTCAGGATCAGAACCCACAAAAGCAGCGAGCCCTCGTGGTTCCCCCAGACACCGCTGATTTTGTAGATCATCGGTTTGGCGGTATGCGAATTCAGGTAAACTAGCTCGACCGAGAAATCCGAGCGGATGAAGGCCATTGTCAGCGTCAGGAACGCCAGACCGATCAGGACGAACTGCAAGGTCGCGGCAGGTCCCGCGACGGCCATCCACCCCCGCCACCCTTTATGTGCACCCACAAGTGGCACCACGGTTTGGACGGCTGAAAGGGCAAAGGCCAGAATCAGGGCGAAATGGGCGATTTCAATAGACATGCAAAATCTATAATCGACTTCCCGCGCGAACGATACGGGTCACGACGTGAAATCCCCGTGACCCCCTGCCGCAGTCAAGGCAAAGACACATTTTGCTGCAGAACAAGGCCGATGGCAGCCAGCACCACCGTTCCAATGACCAGCCGCATCAGCCATTTCAGCGTGTCTTCGATTGATGCCAGCCGCGCCGAGACATGGGCGCGGTGGACATCGTCTACCGCATGCCGGGTCTCGATCCGTGCCACCCGTTGGTCAAGACTGTCACCCATGGTCATGTCCGGGTCATCGCTGGGTCGCCCACCAGTCCGCCAACGCGGCGTTGCGCGCAGCATCGGGTGTCGTCTGCATCTGCGGCTGCGGCGGAACACGGGTCAGCACCCGGGCGACCGCCGACTGAAACTCCTGACCTTTTGCCTGATGGCGTGCCCCGAAGTAAAAGCTGACGATCGCCCCCATCAGCCACCACAGCGGTTCGGGCACCATGGCCAGCCCCTCCATCCGGCTGGCGAACCAGACCGGGTCGGACATGGCTACGCCGAACAAAGCGATTGTGCCCATCGCCAGCATGGGGCGAGGCAGACGGTTCAACGCGTCGGTCAGGGTGTCGAACAAACCCCGGCGAGGGTGCTGAAACTCGGTGGCGAACTGGTGCAGCGACGCCGTCTTGCTGTCGGCCCCGCGTTGCGCGTCGGCTTCGGCGTTCACACGAAAGACCTCTGCTGTCTCGGCCACGATGTTGCGGCCATCCCCGAAGACAAGACCCATGATATTGCTCATCAACCCCATGCCGCGATCCTTTGAGTGTGTTGTGCATCCGTCAGGTGGTATTTGGGGGCGATGAAAGTTTCAGCGCGCAGGATCCAGCCGCCTTTGCCACCGTCCCTGCGCCGCGCGTACTTCCGGCTCGCCGCACGTGCATCGGCCAGCCCGTAGTAGTAGTTCCGCCGCGCGATACCGTAGGCGTCGACCAGATGGTCAGGGGCCGCCTCGATTGCCTGACGCGCACCGCCAACGGTCTGGGGGCCGATCACGCCATCGACGGCAACGTCAATTCGCATCGCATTGAAAAGACGTTGCAATATCTTGACGGCATTGGCACCTGCATTGACATACATGTCAAAGACACTGGCCTGAAGCGGGGCTGGCAAACTGTCGATCCGCGGTCCGAAAAAGTAATGCCTGAGAAAGATATCCCTTGCCTGATCCATGGTCAGCGCACGCACGTCCGCTTCGGTGACTGCGCCATCTCCGGTCAGGTCCAACCCCAGACGCCGCATGGTATGAATGGTCACACCGTGCTTTGTCGCGCCGCCCGGATCGTCAGGGTCGTTCACATAGCCGCCCTCGCGGGTGACAATGTCCTTTGCAATATCCTGAACACTTTGCATCTGATGCTCCCATTTGTTGGAAGCACTGTGCGGGTGTCAGGTTAATTCGTCATCGCAGCACCGTCCGATACATCTGCAGGATCGACGTAGGTGCCCTGCGCCTTGAGCGCGTCGATCACCTCTTTTGGCATATATGTTTCGTCATGTTTGGCAAGAATTTCAACTGCTTCAAACGTTCCGTTCACGTAGCGTCCCTGCCCGACCACACCCTCGTTCTCGGAAAAAAGGTCCGGCAGTATCCCGTCGAAAACCACTGGAATGGACGCGCCGCCATCGGTCACGCGAAAGCTGACCCGTGTTCCCTGACCGCGCATGATCGAGCCGTCCTCGACCAGCCCACCGATCCGGAAAAGTTCCGTCGGTCCCGGTGGCGCCTCGGCTACCTCGCTGGGCGAGCGGAAGAACTGGAAGCTGTCGGCCGGCAAAAGCGCCAGCAGCGCCAGAACAGCAGCGACACAGGCACCCGCCAGACCGATGACTTGCACCCTGCGCCGCTTTTTCAGTGATTTCAGTCCACTCATGGGAACACCGGTGCCAACATCAGACCCGCCCCCTCGTCCAGACCCAGCATCAGATTGGCGTTCTGGAGGGCCTGACCACTGGATCCCTTGGTCAGATTGTCCAACGCCGCGACGACGATGACGCGACCGGCGATCCGGTCAGCCGTCACGCCGATATGAACGAAGTTCGACCCGCGCACGTGATGCGTCGACGGCATCTCGCCGCGCGGCAGAACTTCGATGAAGGGCTCGGATGCGTAGGCATCATTCAGTGCATTTTCAATCTTTTGCACGTCGCCCCTGACGTAACAAGTTGCAAGGATGCCGCGATTCATGGGCAGCAGATGAGGTGTGAACTGGATGGTCACGTCACGCCCCGCAAGCGCCGAGAATTCCTGATCGAATTCACCCAGATGGCGATGCGTGCCGCCGACCGCATAGGCATTTGTCCCCTCGGACAGTTCGGCGTGCAGTAGGTTCTCCTTGACCGACCGGCCCGCGCCGGAAACGCCGCACTTGAGATCGAGGATGATCTCGTCAAGGTCGATCACACCAGCCGCGATCAGGGGCCGCAGGATGAACTGACCGGTCGCCGCGTTACAGCCCGTTCCCGCGACCAGTCGCGCCGCCGCGATCTCTGACCGGTAGAATTCGGTCAGGCCATAGACGGCCTCTTTCTGGATCTCGGTCGCGGAATGGGGGTTGCCATACCATCTGGCATAGCTTTCAGGGTCGCGCAGGCGAAAATCGGCAGACAGGTCCACGATCTTGAGTGTGGGCGGGAGTGCGGCGATCACCTCTTGGCTGGTCTTGTGCGGCAGCGCGCAAAAGCACAGGTCGATACCGGACCAGTCCACCTCTTGCCACGTGACAAGATCGGGCAGGTCCTTGAGATGGCGCAGATGTGGAAAGACAGCGGCCATGGATTGCCCTGCCTTGGAATTGCCCGACAGGGCCGCAATCCGCATCCCGGGATGGGTCGCGATAAGGCGCACCAGTTCCGCGCCAGTATAGCCAGATGCGCCCAAAATGGCGATATTCTTCATGGTGTCATCCTTTGACGGATAGATAGGTCACGGACCCGTGCGGTGCAATCAGGCAGACTGAAACGTGATCTCGCGTCGCAGGAACTGCGTGGCGCGGCCCGACACCCGCTTCGGATCGCCAGTCGTCATGAAGGTCACGCCTTCACCGTCACCGATCATCTCGGGACGCCGGGTCAGGTAATCCGCAAGGCTGTCTGCCACGAGGGTCGCCTGAGAGAAGACCTGCACATCCGCACCCAGTGCGTCCTGAAACGTATCGGCCATAAGCGGATAATGCGTGCAGCCCAGAACGGCGGCGTCGGGATGCGGCATCTTGCGCCTGAGCGCGTCGACATGGGACCGCACCAGCGCGTCCGCCAGGATCATGTCACCCTCTTCGATGGCATCGACGACGCCACCGCAGGCTTGCCCTTCGACATCGACACCGATGGCGCGAAAGGCAAGCTCTCGCTGGAAAGCGCGGCTGGCGACGGTCGCAGGGGTCGCGAAAAGGGCCACGTGCTTGGTTCGCACCTCGTGAGGGGGGGAATTGTCGCCCCACTGGCGTTCCGTCAGCGCCTCGATCAATGGCACGAAGACACCCAGCACGCGCTTGTTTTTGGGCACCCAGCTTTCCTGCATCCGGCGCAGGGCCGCAGCCGAGGCGGTGTTGCAGGCCAGAATGACCAGATCGCAGCCCGCGTCGAACAGGCGCTGGGTCGCGGCTGTCGTCAGATCGTAGATATCGTCGGGCGTGCGGACGCCGTAAGGTGCGTTGGCGCTGTCACCCAGATAGACCAGCGGCAGGTCCGGCAGACGCTTGTGGATCGCATCCAGCACCGTCAGGCCGCCCAGCCCGCTGTCGAAAATCCCCACCGCCATCTTCACGCCCCTTGTATCTGGCCTCGAATTCGAAACCCAGATAATCAGGATCGGCCGGGCTTGGCGACAACTGATAGGTGGACTGCCGCAGAAAAGCCATCGCCGCCTGCGCATCGTTCCCAAATCGGGTCAGGGTCGCCGCGGGTATCGGTTGACCGATCCTCAGGCGCACGGGCCGGTCGGTGCGGCGGTAGAATTCGCGGATCATCAGCCCCATCCGCAGCGAATAGTTCAGATGGCTGGCCATCTGGAACAACCGGCTGTTGGAGCCTTCGAAATAGATCGGCAGGACAGTCGCTCCGGAGCGGGTGATCATTTTGGACGTAAAGGACCGCCACGCCGGGTCGGCGGGCGTCGAAAACGGCGTCGGTGCAGTGCTGACCGTGCCACCGGGAAAGACACCCACGGCCCCGCCGCCGCACAAATAGCGAAGCGCCTCGGAACGCGTCTCCAGATTGCTGCGCACCGCCCGAGGCGTGTCGTCAAAGTTGATCGGCAGGATCACGCGGTCCAATTCGGGCGTGCCGCGAAAGATGCGGTGCGCCATGATGCGGAAGTCGCCACGCCTCAGGCAACTGAGGATCTGCCCCATCACCAGTCCATCAAGGATGCCGTAAGGGTGGTTCGCCACGACGACAAGCGGCCCTTCGCGCGGGATGTCGTCCAGCGTCCCCGATGCCACATCGAGCGAAAATCCGTAGCGCCGCATGATTTCGGACCAGAAAGCGGTGCCGGTGGTGGGAATATCCGCAGCTTTTGCGCGACGAATCAGTCCGACCCGTCCCGTGACATTCTCCATGCTGCGAATAAGTCCCTGACCCAGCTTGCCACGCGCAGACGTCGCATAAGATACCTCGTTCGCGATGTGCCGCATGCCGCTGTCCCTGTTTCTCGTTTAGTCGGGCACCGAATAAAACAGTCACGTGACAGGGTGGTGACAGTCATTCAGCCGCGACGGCAGATGCAGGGGCTTTCAGCCGGGACAGCAGCACCTCTCGCTGTTTCTCGGCCTTGGCCGCATTGGCCTGTTTGACCGGCCCAAAGCCACGGATCTCCAGCGGCAGCCTTGCCAGCTTGACCGCCGCCGCTTCATCAGACCGTCGATCCCGCAACCCGGCCATGTCTTTTTCGTATTGCACGATCAGGGCACGCTCCATCTTGCGCTCGACGCTATAGCCGAACGGATCGAAGGGCGTCCCGCGCAGCCGCTTGAGCCGCGCCAGAACGGGAAACAACCGCGCCATTCCGGCCCCGAAGGCCCGCTTTCTCGGGCGACCGTCGGGGCCGTTGCGGACCAGCACCGGCGGCGACAGGTGATAGGTCAGCTTGAGGTTTCCGTCGAAATCGGCACGCGCCTTGGCGGCACTCTGCATCAGCAGCCGCGCGACCTCGTATTCATCCTTGTAGGCCAGCAGCTTGTGATAGCCCAAGGCCACCGCCTCGCGCAGGTCGCCGTCGAAACTGTCGACCAGCTTGCGATAGCGCTTGGCCAGCCCCTTGCCTTGATAGGCAGTCAGATGATCTTCGCGGAAGGCGATCCTCTCCTCGACCGTCTTGGGCAATTCGACGACCTGCCCGGACAGCACCGTCCCGACCCGATCAGGGTTGAGCACGGCCCAGCGCCCCAGATCGAAGGCGCGCAGGTTCTTGTCCACGGCGGCCCCGTTCAGCGCGACCGCACGGCGGATCGCATCCCCCGTCAAGGGCACGGCGCCCATCTGCCATGATGCACCGAACAGCATCATATTGGAAAAGATGCTGTCACCCATGACCACCTTGGCAAGCTCGGAGGCGTCGAACATCAACAGCCCGTCTTTCAACCGAGCCTCCAGGCTCAGCTTCAACTGGTCCACAGGCAGACGAAACTCCGTGTCACGGGTGAAGTCGCCGGTCATGATCTCGTGCGCATTGACCACGCCTTTGGTGCGCCCGCTGCGCATCAGGCCAAGTGTCTTGGACCCCGCGCTGACGACCAGATCGCCACCGATCAGTGTATCGGCCTCACCTACCGCGACGCGAATGGCCGCGATATCCTCGGGCCGTTCGGCCAGACGGCAATGGATGTGGACCGCCCCACCCTTTTGAGCCAGCCCCGCCATCTCCATCATTCCGGCACCCTTGCCGTCCAGATGTGCGGCCATCGCCATGACCGCCCCGATGGTGACGACGCCGGTGCCGCCGACGCCGGTGATGACCACGTTATGCGTCCCGTGGATGGCGGGAAGCACCGGCTCTGGCAAGTGGCCGGTGTCCACCTCGACCGTCGCTGCCCGCTTGATCTGCGCGCCTTCAACCGTGACGAAAGAGGGACAAAAGCCCTTGAGGCACGAGAAATCCTTGTTGCAGGACGACTGGTCGATGGCCCGCTTGCGGCCCAGTTCCGTCTCGACCGGCACAATCGAGACGCAGTTCGACTGAACGCCACAGTCACCGCAGCCTTCGCAGATGTCGGTGTTGATGAAGACACGCTTGTCGGGGTCCGGGAACTGCCCACGCTTGCGGCGACGGCGCTTTTCGGCAGCACAAGTCTGGATGTAGACAATGGCGCTGACGCCTTCGACCCTGGACAGTTCGTCTTGCACGCGAGGCAGCGCGTCGCGTTCTTCGACCGGCACGCCCTTGGGAAACCTCGCATGGTCCACGTCTTCCTTTTCGTCATAGACGACGCGGACGTCTCCCACCCCCATCGCCAGCAATTCACGCACGATCCGGTGGGCCTGCAGATCACCGTCGTTGCCCTGCCCGCCGGTCATGGCGACCGCGTCGTTGAAGAGGATCTTGTAGGTGATCGTCGTCCCCGCCATCAGTGCGAACCGGATCGCCTGAATGCCCGAGTGGTTGTAGGTGCCGTCACCGATGTTCTGAAACACATGGCCGCGCGTCGAGAATGGTGCCTCACCCACCCAGTTGGCCCCCTCTCCACCCATCTGGGTGAAACCCACGGTGTCCCGGTCCATCCACTGCACCATGTAATGACATCCGATGCCCGCGTAGGCACGGCTGCCTTTTGGCACCTTGGTCGATGTGTTGTGGGGGCAGCCGGAGCAGAAGTAAGGCAGGCGCGCCGCCAGCTGCGGGGCATTGTCTGCCTGATGCGATGCTGCGATCTCGGCCAGCCCCGCATTGATGCCGTCACTGCCACAACCTTCGTCCTGCAGGATGCCGCCGATCTTTTCGGCGATCCACAACGGATTGAGGTCGGCCTTGGTCGGAAACACCACCTCGCGGCGACCTTCGGAATGTTCGTCGCCCTTGTGCCAGCCGTAGACGCGCCGTCCGTTCCGGTCGTCGAACAGCGCCACTTTCACCTGCACTTCGATCAGCTTGCGCTTTTCCTCGACCACGACGATCAGATCGAGCCCTTCGGCAAACTCGTGGAACGATGCCATGTCCAGCGGCCAGACCTGCCCGACCTTGTAGGCGGTGATGCCCAGACGTTCCGCCTCAACCGCGTCGATCCCCAGCAGCGAAAAGGCATGCACCAGATCAAGCCAGTTCTTGCCCGCCGCGACAAAGCCTACACGGGCCCCCGCCTTGCCGATCTTGCGCTGGTCCATCCGGTTGGCGCGGCTGAACGCTTCGGCAGCAAAGCGCTTGTGGTCGATGATCCGTTCTTCCTGCAGCTGAGGCGTATCCACCAGCCGGATATTCAACCCGCCCTCGGGCAAGTCCAGATCGGGGCGGGTGAAGGTCAGGCGGTGCGGGTCGCCGTTGACCACGCTTGTGACCTCGATGGTGTCCTTCATCGTTTTCAAGCCGACCCAGACCCCGGCAAAGCGGCTCAGTTCCCAGGCATAAAGTCCGTAGTCCATGATCTCCTGCACGCCGGCAGGGGACACGATGGGCATATAGGCGTCCAGCATGGCCCAGTCCGACTGATGCAAGGTGGTCGAGGATTCGCCCGTGTGATCGTCGCCCATCGCCATCACGACGCCACCGTGAGGCGAGGTGCCTGCCATATTCGCATGGCGCATCACGTCACCCGACCGGTCCACCCCCGGCCCCTTGCCATACCACAGGCCGAAGACACCGTCGTATTTACCCTCGCCCCGCAGTTCGGCCTGTTGACTGCCCCAGAGCGCGGTCGCCGCAAGGTCTTCGTTCAAACCCGGCTGAAAATGGACCTGCGCCTGTTCCAGCACCTTGTGTGCCCGCATCATCTGCGTGTCGACCGCACCCAGCGGCGACCCGCGATAACCGGTCACATAGCCCGCCGTATTCAGCCCCGCCCGTGCGTCCCGCGCCCGTTGCATCAACATCAGGCGCACCAGCGCCTGCGTGCCGTTCAACAGAACGCTGTCCTTGCCCAGATCGTAGCGATCGTTCAGGCTGATGTCTTGATGGGCCATGACGCTCCTCCCAAAGCGAACTGCCTTGCAAGCTTAGGTCATATTTGCTGACCTGTCAGTGGTAATTCCCGCGCGTGTCACCTATTTGTAATAGCAGTTTGCTAGCGTAAGATGCGAAAACAAGACCGCCACCTTTTGAACCGACAGGCAATTCATGGACTGGGATAAGCTCAGAATATTTCACGCGGTCGCCGATGCAGGCTCGCTCACTCACGCCGGTGAGATCCTGCATCTGTCGCAATCCGCCGTATCCCGTCAGGTTCGCGCACTGGAAGAAACTCTGAACACCACTCTCTTTCACCGTCACGCGCGGGGGTTGATTCTGACGGAACAAGGCGAGTTGCTGTTCGATGCCACCCGTTCGATGAACAAACGGCTCGAGGCTGCTGCGGCCCGCATCAAGGACAGCGAAGAGGAAGTGTTCGGGGAACTCCGGGTGACCACGACGACGGGCTTCGGCACACTCTGGCTCGCCCCGCGCCTGTCCAAGCTTTACGCCAAGTATCCCGATCTCAAGATCGACCTGATGCTCGAAGAGCGCGTTCTCGACCTGCCCATGCGCGAGGCGGACGTCGCCATCCGCATGAAAGAGCCCAGCCAGGCTGACCTGATCCGCAAGCGGCTGATGTCGGTGCGGATGCAGCTTTTCGCCAGCAAGACCTACATCGCCGCCAACGGCGCGCCAGAGCGGATTTCCGACATCTCGCGTCACCGGCTGATTTGCCAGAACCCCAACTCGATTCAGGTCTCGGCGGGTCTGTCGCTGACCCATCATCTTCTGACCTACGACGTGCCCAGTCTGTTCACCGTGAACAACTACTTCGGTGTGCTTCAGGGCACGATCAACGATCTGGGTATCGGCGTCCTGCCCGACTACGTAGCTGAAGATACCGAAGAACTGGTGCGCGTCCTGCCCGATCTGGAATCAGGCGAGGTGCCGACCTTCCTTGCCTACCCCGAAGAGCTGCGCCAGTCGAAGCGGATCACCGCCTTCCGCGACTTCGTGCAGGAAGAGATTCAGGAACAGCGCAGGAAAAACCGTGCCCCGAAGGCAAACGCAGCCGAATAGCACTATTTCCAATAGTATTCTTAGGGTTGGCGGGCGAAGCCGAACGACAAACCTGCAAGCGGCCGTGGACGCCTGTGTTGGCCATGCGACACACGCATAGCGGCATTGCAGTCTTAGTGGGCCTTTTTTCTTGAACGCCTAAAGTCGCGCCACTATCTGCATTCTTGAAGCAAATGATGTTCCTGATTCATTTTCTTCAAACCTCCCTGTTGGACTTCGCCGGGCCTTTGTGCCCGGCTTTTTTTCAGGCCGGCCCTGCCGCAAAGGTCTGCCGGCCACTCTTTCCCTTGCCCGCATCCTCGCCTAAAAGCCGGACGATGCTGCCCGAAGGGAAACCCATGTCCGATCCGATCATCACTAAAGCCGTCATCGCCGCGCACGGCTTCACGCCCGACGAATGGTCCGAGGTCAAACGGATTCTGAACCGTGATCCCAATTTCACCGAAATGGGCATCTTTTCGGCGATGTGGAACGAACATTGCTCTTACAAGTCGTCGAAAAAGTGGTTGAGGACCCTGCCCACGACCGGCCCTCAGGTCATCTGCGGCCCCGGCGAGAACGCGGGCGTCGTCGATATTGGCGACGGTCAGGCTGTCGTCTTTAAGATGGAAAGCCACAACCACCCCTCCTACATCGAACCCTATCAGGGGGCCGCCACCGGCGTCGGCGGTATCCTGCGGGATGTCTTCACCATGGGCGCACGCCCCATCGCCGCCATGAACTCGCTTTCCTTCGGCGATTCGGCGCACCCCAAGACACGCTCTTTGGTGTCGGGCGTCGTGGCCGGTGTCGGTGGCTATGGCAATTGCTTCGGCGTGCCTACCGTCGGCGGAGAGGTGCGGTTCGATGCCTCTTACAACGGCAACTGTCTGGTCAACGCATTTGCCGCCGGTCTGGCCGATGCGGACAAGATTTTCTATTCCGCCGCTTCGGGCGTGGGCATGCCCGTCGTCTACCTTGGTGCCAAGACCGGACGCGACGGTGTCGGCGGGGCGACGATGGCATCAGCCGAGTTCGACGACACCATCGAGGACAAGCGTCCCACCGTGCAGGTCGGTGATCCCTTTACCGAAAAGCGCTTGATGGAAGCGACGCTGGAACTGATGGCCACGGGGGCCGTGATCTCGATCCAGGACATGGGGGCTGCAGGCCTGACCTGCTCTGCGGTCGAGATGGGCGACAAGGGCGGGCTTGGCATCCGGCTCGATCTGGAAAACGTCCCTCAGCGCGAAGAGAACATGACAGCCTACGAAATGATGCTGTCGGAATCTCAGGAGCGCATGCTCATGGTCCTCAAGCCGGACCTCGAGGCCGAGGCCCGCGCCGTTTTCGACAAGTGGGATCTGGACTTCGCCATCGTGGGCGAGACGCTGGACGAAGACCGCTTTCTCGTCATGCACAACGGCGACTGCAAGGCGGACCTGCCCCTGTCCAAGCTGTCTTCGACCGCCCCCGAATACGACCGCGACTGGGAAGAAACACCGGCCCCCGCACCTCTTGGCGACGTGGTCGGGGTCGATCCCGTCGAGGGGCTGCGCGCCCTGATCTCCAGCCCGAACTACGCCAGCAAGGAATGGGTCTACCAGCAATACGACAGTCAGGTCATGGCCGACACGGTCCGCACGCCGGGTCTGGGCGCGGGCATCGTGCGCATCCACGGCACCGCCAAGGCGCTTGCCTTCACGTCGGACGTGACGCCGCGCTACGTCTTCGCCAACCCGCACGAGGGCGGCAAGCAGGCCGTGGCCGAAGCCTACCGCAACCTGACGGCGGTCGGCGCGCGGCCGCTGGCCACCACCGACAACATGAACTTCGGCAACCCGCAAAAGCCCCGCATCATGGGCCAGTTCGTCGGCGCGATCAAAGGCATCGGCGAGGCGGTGACAGCGCTCGACATGCCCATCGTGTCGGGCAACGTGTCGCTCTACAACGAAACCGACGGCACCGGCATCCTGCCCACGCCCACCATCGGGGCCGTGGGGCTGATCGACGATCTGGAGCACGCGATCACCGGTCAATTGCGCGAGGGCCACGTCCTCTTGATCATCGGAGACACCCAAGGCCACCTCGGCCAGTCCGCCATCCTGAAAGAGGTCTACGCCCGCGCCGAAGGCGACGCACCGCCCGTCGATCTGGCGGCCGAGCGAAAGCACGGTGATTTCATCCTCGCCCACCGCCAGATGATCCGCGCCTGCACGGACCTGTCCGACGGCGGGCTGGCGCTGGCAGCTTTCGAAATGGCCGAGGCGGCAGGGGTCGGCATCGAAATCGACGTGACAGACACCCCGACGTTGTTCGGAGAGGATCAGGGCCGCTATCTCGTCGCCTGCAATTTTGATCAGGCTGAAGACCTGATGGTTTCGGCAGGCCGGACCGGCGTTCCGATACAATGGATCGGCAAGGCCGGTGGCGACGCGGTGACCTTCGGCCACAGCTCGGCCCCGCTGGCGGATCTGTCCGAGACCTTCCGCACAAGCTTTGCCGCCGCACTCGCATGAGGCACATCGACCTCGACACATGGTCGCGCGCGGACCAATTCCGCTTTTTCCGCGGCTTCGATCGCCCCCATTACGCGATCACGGCGCGGGTCGATGTGTCGCGCCTCAAGGCCAGTGGACTGCCGCTTTTTCGCACCAGCCTGTGGTGCATTGGTGCGGGCCTGCATGCGGTCCCGGCTCTGCGCACCCGTTTCCAGGGTGATGTGGTGACCGAATACGACACTCTCGATCTGTCGCCCACCATCGCCGTGGGGGACGACTTTCGCTACACCTACATGCGCTGGTCCGCAGACCGGTCCACCTTCGACACCATGTCACGCGATGCGATCGACGCTCTCGGGGCGGGTGCGCCGCTTGGCGCGAACGACGGTCAGACCAAACAGGACGTGGCCTACCTGTCCTGCGTGCCTTGGCTCGACTATACCGCGCTCGACAACGCCATGCCCGACACCGACGACTGTATCCCCCGCGTGGGCTGGGGCAAGATCGTGCCCAAGGGCGATGGCTTCGACATGGCCATGACGCTGCAGGTGCATCACGCGCTGGTCGACGGTCGGCAGGTGTCCCGGTTCTTCGAAGCCACGCAGGCCCGTTTCGACGCGCTGTGACGCATCATCATCTTGCCAAAAATATCCACTGCGCCTTGCCCGGCCCCGCCGTGGTCCATAGGTTATGCACGAACGACCAAAGGACGCCCCATGCCGATATCCGCCCATGACATCGAATTGCTCATCCGTGAAAGCTTTCCAAACGCCAAGGTCACCGTCCAAGGCGACGACGGCAGCCACTTTGCCGCAGAGGTGATCGATGAAAGCTTCCGCGGGCAGAACCGCGTGCAGCAACAACGCGCGGTCTATGCCGCGCTCAAGGGCAAGATGGACGGCAGCCAGGGCGAACTGCACGCCCTCGCGCTGACGACCAAGGCGCCCGCCTGATTCCCCGATCATTCGCAGAATGACCGCCCCCGAAAGGATCCAAAGATGACCGCCGAAAACCAGATCAAAGACACAGTCACCCAGAACGACGTCGTGCTTTTCATGAAGGGCACCAAGACGATGCCGCAATGCGGGTTTTCATCCCGCGTGGCAGGCGTGCTGAATTTCATGGGGATCGAATATCAGGACGTGAACGTCCTTGCCGACGACGGTATCCGCCAAGGCATCAAGGATTATTCCGACTGGCCCACGATCCCGCAACTTTACGTCAAGGGAGAGTTCGTGGGCGGCTGCGACATCATCACCGAAATGACCCTCTCGGGCGAGCTGGACACCCTGCTGTCGGACAAGGGCGTCAGCTTCGACAAGGATGCCGCCGAAAAGATCCGCGAAGCCAACGGCTGAACCGGACAGGCGGGCGATCTAGCCCGCCTTGCGCTCCACGTCGTCGGCCAGCGCTTCGGTGCGGGCGGCAATCTCTGCCAAAGTCTCCGTGACCTCGGACGGGACGACCGGCACCTCGACCGTCTTTGCCGGTCGCAATTCCAACTCATCGATCCGCGCCTGCAACTGCGCCATGCGGCCTTCGGCCTCGTTCACCTTGTCTTGCAGACCAGCCGTCCGGTCGGCCAGCATCAGGCCCGCCATCAGCAGCATCCGGCTTTCCGGCAGCCGACCGATCTGGCTGGCCAGATGGCTTGCCTCCTCGTCCAGCATCGTGGCTGCGGTTTGCAGGAAATGTTCTTCTCCGTTCTGACAGGCCACTTCGAAATTGCGGCCCCCGATGGTGATCTCAACCTGTGGCATGGGTGTCCTCCGACAAAAGCGGTTTCAGTTCCGACAGGATCGCATCCACTTCGGCGGCGTCTGCATCGCGCTGCGCAGTGATCGCGTCCAGTTCGGCCATGGTCGCGCGATTGATCAGTTCGGGCTGCGCCACACCGGCCATGGCCGCGTCCCGCAACTGACGGGTCAGTTCTCGCAAGTCCGCCTGCGAGGCGCGCAGCTTCTGCAATTCGCCATCGAGCGTCACCAGCTGGGCCTTCTGGGCCGCGACGCGGGCTTCCAGGTCGCTGATCTTGCCATCCTGCCGGTTCTTGAGGGCACGCACCCGTTCTTCGAGCTGGGCATTGGCAAGCCGCTCATCGTCCAGCTGCGCCAACAGTTCGGGGGACGGCTCGGCATTTGCCGAAGCATCGCCAATGTTGTCCAGTCCCGACCGGATCCGGTCGAGTGCGGCGGTGATCCGGCTTTGAAGTTCTGCAACGTCGTCCATGTGCCTGTCCTTTCCCACCACGGCCACGTGGCGGCAGATGCGGGTCCGACCCGCGGATGATCAGCTGTCTTCTATACCTTCGCCGGGCATATCAAGAGCGAATCGTGCCTCTGTTACTTATGCTACGGCAGGAACTTCACCCCCGCAAATCACGGTCCGGTCCATTGTCCTTGCTTGAACAAACGGCCCGCCCTGCTATGACCATGCGCAACTTACCCTTGCCAACCTCAAGAGGTCCACTTTGGATATTCAAGCCCTGCGTGACAGTCACCCCGATCACTGGATGAAAGCCGCAGCCATTCGCGCGCTGACCCTGGACGCGGTGGCCGCCGCCAATTCCGGTCACTCCGGCATGCCGATGGGCATGGCCGACGTCGCCACGGTTCTGTTCGAAAAGCACTTGCGCTTTGATCCGAAGACCCCGCTCTGGCCTGACCGTGACCGCTTTGTGCTGTCCGCAGGGCATGGGTCGATGTTGCTTTATTCGCTGCTTCATCTCACGGGCTACGAGGATTTCCCGCTCGAGCAGATCAGGAACTTCCGCCAGTGGGGATCGCGCACTGCGGGCCACCCGGAATACGGCCACGGACGCGGAATCGAGGTTACGACCGGCCCGTTGGGTCAGGGCCTTTCGAACGCTGTCGGTTTCGCTATCGCCGAGGCGCATCAGCGCGCGGTCTACGGCAAGAAGATCGTCAACCACCACACCTATGTCATGGCCGGTGACGGCTGCCTGATGGAGGGTATCAGCCAGGAGGCCATCGGCCTTGCGGGGATGCAGCAGCTTGGTCACCTGATCGTCTTTTTCGACAACAACGACATCACCATCGACGGAAAGGTCAGCATCGCGGACAAGACCGATCAGGCGGCCCGTTTCCGCGCGTCGGGCTGGCACGTTCAGGAAATCGACGGCCATGACCCCGAGGCCATTGATGCCGCGATTACCGAAGCCAAGACCACCGATCAGCCATCGATGATCGCCTGCAAGACGCATATCGCGCTGGGACACGCCGCTCAGGACACCGCCAAGGGCCACGGCGCCCTGACCGACCACGACCAATTGCAGGCCGCCAAGGACGTCTATGGGTGGTCCTACGGCCCCTTTGAAGTCCCCGACGACATCAAGTCACAGTGGGAAGCGATGGGCGAGCGCGGTGCGCAGGCCCACAAGGACTGGCACACGGCGTTCGGCACACTGTCCGACAAGCGTCAGGCCGAATTCAACCGCACCTACGATTGGGACGCACCCAAAAAGCTGTCCTCGACCATTCGCGCCTTCAAGCGGCAGATGGTCGAAAGCGCACCCAAGATGGCCACGCGCGCATCGTCGGAAAAAGTTCTAGAAGTCATCAACCCCGTGATGCAGGAAACCTTGGGCGGTTCGGCGGACCTGACCGGATCGAACAACACGAAGACCTCGGATCTGGGTGTCTTCGGCCCCGACAACCGCAAGGGGCGTTACGTCCACTACGGTATCCGTGAACATGGCATGGCGGCGGCGATGAACGGCATGGCGCTGCACGGCGGTGTCCGGCCCTATGGCGGCACGTTCATGTGCTTTACCGACTACGCCCGGGGTGCAATGCGGCTGTCGGCGCTGATGGGAATTCCCGTGACCTACGTCATGACCCACGACTCCATCGGCCTTGGCGAAGACGGCCCCACCCACCAGCCGGTCGAGCATCTTTCGATGCTGCGCGCCACGCCGAACATGAACGTCTACCGCCCCGCCGACGCGGTCGAGACCGCCGAAGCATGGGAAATGGCGCTCTCTGCCAAAGAAACGCCGCACGTTCTGGCCCTGTCGCGTCAGGGGTTGCCCGCCGTGCGTCTGGAAAACAAGTCGCAGAACCTGTCATCCAAGGGCGCCTATGTCCTTGCCGAAGCCGAAGGCAAGCGCCGCGTGATCCTGATGGCCTCTGGCTCCGAGGTGCATCTGGCGCTGACCGCCCGCGACACCCTGCAGGCCGAAGGGATCGGCACCCGCGTCGTATCTGTGCCCTGCATGGAGGCCTTCGCCCAGCAGGACGAGTCCTACCGCAAGCGCATTCTGCCCGCAGGGCCCGTGCGCGTCGCCTGCGAGGCCGGTGTGCGCCAAAGCTGGGACCACCTGCTCTACGCCGAGCGTGGCAACTCCAAGAAGGCGGCCTTTGTCGGCATGGAAGGCTTTGGTGGTTCGGCCCCTGCCGAGGTGCTGTACGAGAAATTCGGCATCACCGCAGATGGAATCGTCACTGCCACGAAAGGTCTGTTGTCATAAAGCAGGTTCTCGCCCTTCTTCTGACCGCCGCACTGGCGGGCTGCAGCGCCGGCCCGCCACCCACAAGCCTGGGCAATGGGACGGTGTTGCAGAAGGGCGGGACGGTTTCGAATATCGCGCGACCTGCTGTCGATCGGGCAGCACTCGACAACTTTGCACTGAATTTGCTGAACGGGATGCAGGCCCAGTCGATCGCGGAACGGCGAGAGTTCTGCGGCTATATCTATGCGGCGCCGGGGGGCGACTTTACCGCGACGGCCCCCAAGCGCGGCGGCTTTGCATCCTGCGATCTCTTCGCTCCTCAGGGCACAGTCGTGGCCTCTTACCACACCCACGGTGCCTTTGATTACGACTACGACAACGAAGTCCCGTCCGACGTCGATCTGCTTGGCGATTTCCAGTTCAACCTGATCGGTTACATTTCGACCCCCGGTGGACGGTTCTGGCGGGTTGATCCGGCAACACGCCGCGCAAATCAGGTCTGCGGTCTGGGCTGCCTGCTGAGCGACCCCGGTTTCATTCCAAGGGACGAAACCAGTGTCAGGGCCAGCTATTCGGTCCCGGAGTTACAGCAACGCAGCGCAGGGGCGCGCTGAGCCACTGACCTGGACAGGGCTAACGTCCTGACGCCAGCGAAAAGCGCCCCGCCCCAGATACCGCCAGCGCAAGACAGCCGCCCGCGATGGCCCAGTTCTTGACGAAGATCGTCATCTGCCAGGGATCGTCGGGCAGGAAGTGGAACAGGCTGGTAAAGGCGCAATACGCCGCCAGCGACAGCGCCACGGTCCGGACGGCGATACCCAGCACCAGGGCCAGCCCCGCCAGCGCATTGTAGGCCAGCGCCAACCAAAGGATGACACCCGGCAATCCCCAACCGGCCAGCAGGTCTGCAGTTCCGGCAGGCGCCAGCCCCTTCTGGACTGCACCCCCCAGAAACAGCACCGCGATCAAAAACCGGGCGAGCAACAGCAGAACATCGTTCACGGCCGACCCGCCTTGTGCCACGCAAGATGATGAATTTCCGATCGCCCGCTCAACCGTCGTGCTCCTGTCTTGAACTACACGGCAGTTAGCCCGACAAAAGCGGCCCGCAAGGAAATGCCCGCACTCCGGACCGGCATCCAATCATGCCATGCCCCGCATTTCCCGGATGTGCGATCGGACAAAAAGACGTATGACGGCGCATATGACAAATCGTCTTGCAATCGTCCTGGGACTTCTGATCGTGGGATTCTTCGTCCTCGATGCCGTCGTGCTGCATCTGGACGCCCCCATCTGGATCATGCGCCGGCTGGAGGATCTGATCCGCCAGATGGCTTTCTGGCGGTGAACCAGACTGACGCGCTACAGTTGACCTTTGATCAAAAATGGCTTTCTTGGCCACAATATCACCAATCAGGAGAGACCTTCCATGTCAGCGAGAATCGCAATCAACGGTTTCGGTCGGATCGGGCGCAACGTGCTGCGCACCATCATCGAAGGCGGACGCACCGATCTGGAGGTCGTCGCGATCAACGATCTGGGTCCGGTCGAAACGAACGCTCACCTGCTGCGCTTTGACAGCGTGCATGGCCGCTTTCCGGCCGAGGTGACGACGGGCGAAGACTGGATCGACGTCGGTCGCGGCAAGATCCGTGTCACAGCCGAACGAAACCCTGCCGACCTGCCCTGGTCGGACGTGGATATCGTGATGGAATGCACCGGCATCTTCACCAGCGCCGAAGCCTGTCAGGCCCATATCGACAACGGATCGTCGCGCGTCCTGATCTCGGCCCCCGGCAAGGGCGTGTCCAAGACCATCGTTTACGGCGTGAACCACGAGACGCTGACCAAGGATGACATCATCGTCTCGAACGCGTCCTGCACGACCAACTGCCTTGCCCCCGTGGCCAAGGTGCTGAACGACGCCGTTGGCATCAACAAGGGCTTCATGACGACGATTCACAGCTACACCGGCGACCAGCCGACGCTGGACACGATGCACAGCGACCTTTACCGCGCCCGCGCTGCGGCCCTGTCGATGATCCCCACCTCGACCGGTGCGGCCAAGGCCGTCGGGCTGGTGCTGCCTGAACTGGCCGGCAAGCTTGACGGTGTTGCCATCCGCGTTCCGACACCCAATGCCTCTGCCGTCGATCTGGTGTTTGAAGCCTCGCGCGACACCACGCCCGAGGAAATCAACGAGGCGATCATCGCAGCATCCAACGGTGCGATGAAAGGCATCCTGACGACGACGGCGCTGCCGCTTGTCAGCACCGACTTCAATCACGATCCACATTCGTCAACGCTGGCGCTGGACCAGACCAAGGTGCTGCAAGGCAACATGGTGCGAATTCTCAGCTGGTATGACAACGAATGGGGCTTTTCCTCGCGGATGTCCGATACCGCCGTTCAGATGGCAAAACTGATCTGACACCAGAACACAGCTATGCGTCTGACAAGGCCCGCACTTTTTGTGCGGGCCTTGTTTCGTTGGGGCCTGTGGCGAAACGCCGAATTGTTCCATGCAAAAAACGCAAGGCTAGTTTGCGCGAATGGAAGTTGTGCTGCGCCGCAGCATGGCTAGGTATGGTTCAACAGAAACGGCAATCTCTCGAAAGGAGGACGCCATGAAAACGATCAACGAACTCCGCTCGCGTCTCCAGAAACGCGCCGCCTATCAACGGACCCGTGCCGAAATCGAGCGTATGCCGCTCGACGTGGCACTTGATCTGAACATCGACAAGTCCAGGGCCCACCACATCGCAACCGAGGCTGTCTATGGCCACTGACATCCTCGATCTTTCCCGCCCTGCGTTCTACCGGACAGGACTGGAGCACGCCATGACGTCGATCAAATCCATCCGGACGCGCCTTGAACAGCGCAAGGTTTACAATCGCACCGTGACAGAGCTGCAGCGCATGCCTCTGGACGTGGCACTGGATCTGGACATCGACAGGTCCGACGCACACCGCATCGCGGCCAAGGCAGTCTACGGCTGACCAGATTGAACCATACGCCAGTCGCGTTGAAATCCACCGACTGGCAATGAATGATGAATGATCGGGCTTGTTCCCGGTCATTCCGACAGGCCCGTGCTCCGCTCACATTTGTCGAGAACACGTTCGGCAAAACCGCGATAACGGCGAACTGCCGCAGCGAGTGGCGGAAAAGGTGGTGCCTCCCCCTGCCCGGACCAATGGCTCCCTCAGGTGGCGTGCTTGGCCTTGAGCGCCTTGACGACCGAAGCCGGTACGAACTTTGACACATCGCCACCCAGACGCGCGATTTCCTTGACCAGCTTGGACGCGATGGCCTGATACTCTGCCTCGGCCATCAGGAAGACAGTCTCGATATTGTCGTCCAGAACACGGTTCATGCCGACCATCTGGTATTCGTATTCAAAATCCGCCACGGCGCGCAGGCCGCGGATGATCATTGTGGCGTTCACGTCGCGGGCGCAATCGATCAACAGATTGCCAAAGGGATGAACCACGATTTCGCAACCACGGTCATTGCCCAGAGGCACGACCTCGCGGCGGACCATATCGACCCGTTCCTCCAGATCGAAAAGAGGACCCTTGTCGCGATTGATCGCAACACCGATCACAAGTTTGTCGACCAAGGTGCAGGCCCGGCTGACGATATCGACATGTCCGTTCGTGACCGGATCGAAGGTGCCGGGATAAAGGCCTGTGCGCATCGCGGTCCCCCTCGCTCGTGCGTTTTGCCGCACGCAATATCATTGCGCACGCTATTGCAAGCGCCCTAGTGGCCGCGGATCATACCTTCCAATGCATCTTTTTCCATCGCAAGTTCAGACAGCTGTGCCTTGACCACGTCACCGATAGAGATCAGTCCGATCAGGGTATCGTCTTCCAGCACCGGCAGGTGGCGGAACCGGCCATCGCTCATCATCTGAAGCACCGCGTCGGACTTGTCCGCCTGCGTGCAGGTTGTGATGTCTGCCGTCATCAGCTCGGACACCGTCTTGGTCAGCGTAGCCGCACCGCTTTTGCCCAGATCGCGAACGATATCGCGCTCGGACAGGATGCCCGCCAGTTTGCCATCGTTCAGGACGACCACGGTGCCGATCCGGTTTTTGGACAGGATCTTTATCGCCGTATCGACCGTATCATCCGGGGAAACCGAGAAGACCTCTAGATCTGCCTTTTCTCCAAGAATTTTTCTGACCAGCATGACGCACTCCCTTTTCCCTCGTCTCAACAGCATGGCCGTGTGCGCGCCTGTCTGTCAATCTGGCACGCTTGCCTCCAGCCTTGCGATTTCGGCCTTCAGACCCGCGGTCAGGGCATCCGCCACAGCATCCAGCCGCGCCGATCCCCGGTCGGCACGGTGCCGCACAAGATAGAACGAGCGGGTCAGGCTGACAGTATCGGCCAGCACGCGCCTGAGTTCGGGGGCGAAGGGCAAGGCGAAATCGTGCACGAACCCAACCGCCCGCGACGCCCGCAGCATCTGCAACTGGACCGAGACAGAGTTCGACGCAAGTTGCACACCGCCCGCAGCCATCTGGCCCAGATAGTCGAGTTCCTTGTCGAAAATCATGTCGGGAATGTAGCCGACGATCCCGCGGTCTTTCAGCTGCGCCGGGTCAGTGATCGGCTTTGCCTCGTGGTGCTGGGCCAGATGCAGCCTGTAGTCGGAACTGCGCCGGACAGTCAGGCGCCCTGCCTTGGGCGGGCTGACGGTGATCGCCATGTCGGCCTCGCGCTGGGACAGGTTCACGACACGGGGCAGCGCTAGGATCTGCACCTCGAGCCCCGGATTGTCGGCCTGTAGCCGTGCACAGACCTGCGGCAGAAGAAAGTTGGCACAGCCATCGGGTGCTCCGATCCGGATCTGGCCGGACAGACCAGCCTCTGCCGCCTGCCCGGTTTCAAGCGCGCGGACCAGTGCGGCCTCTGCCGTTTCGGCCTGTTGCTGCATGTCCTTCCCGCGTTCGGTCAGCACGTAACCCTGAGGCGACTTGACGAAAAGGGCAGCACCCAGCCCCTCTTCCAGCCGTGCCATACGGCGGCCAAGGGTGGCGGGGTCCATGCGCAGCTTGGGTGACGCCGCCGAAAGCGACCCCGCCCGCGCCACGGCAAGAAACACGCGCACGTCATCCCAATTGTGCATCGCTGGTGACCCTTCCCCGTAGACGCATTTCTGCAAGACCCTTTTGCCAAATTCACGCTTTTACCCGCAAAAATGCAAGCCTAACATGCGGTCAACATTTAACGGAGGATCCCATGCAGGAACTGACCCACTATATCGACGGCGCACATGTCAAAGGCACGTCAGGCCGGTTTGCCGATGTCTACAACCCCGCCACGGGCGACGTGCAGGCCAAGGTGCCGCTCGCATCGCCCGAAGAAATGAACACCGCCGTCGAGATCGCCGCAAAGGCACAGCCGGCTTGGGCTGCGGTCAACCCACAGCGCCGCGCGCGGGTGATGATGAAGTTCGTGCAGCTTCTGAACCGCGACATGGACAAGCTGGCCGAGGCCCTGTCGAAAGAGCACGGCAAGACAATGCCCGACGCAGCCGGTGACGTGCAGCGGGGGCTCGAGGTCGTCGAATACTGCATCGGTGCCCCGCAACTGCTGAAAGGCGAATACACCGACGGGGCCGGACCGGGAATCGACATCTATTCGATGCGCCAGGCGCTTGGTGTCACAGCCGGAATCACGCCGTTCAACTTTCCAGCCATGATCCCGATGTGGATGTTCGCCCCTGCCATCGCCTGCGGCAACGCCTTTATCCTCAAACCGTCGGAACGTGATCCTTCGGTGCCACTGATGCTGGCCGAGCTGATGGAAGAAGCGGGTCTGCCCAAGGGCATTCTGCAGGTCGTGAACGGCGACAAGGAAGCGGTCGATGCGATCCTCGATCATCCGGTCATTCAGTCGGTGGGCTTCGTCGGATCGACCCCGATCGCCGAATACATCTACGGCAAGGGCTGTTCCAACGGCAAGCGCGTGCAGTGCTTCGGCGGGGCCAAGAACCACATGATCATCATGCCCGACGCGGACATGGATCAGGCCGCCGATGCGCTGGTCGGTGCGGGCTACGGTGCCGCAGGCGAACGCTGCATGGCGATCTCGGTCGCGGTGCCGGTCGGCGACGAGACAGCGGACCGTCTGATCGAAAAGCTGATCCCGCGCATCGAGGCCCTGAAGGTCGGCCCCTATACATCCGGCAAGGATGTAGACTACGGCCCCGTCGTCACCGCCGCCGCCAAGGCCAATATCGAACGGCTGGTGCAGACCGGCATCGATCAGGGTGCGAAACTGGTGGTCGACGGACGCGACTTCAAGCTGCAGGGCTACGAGGACGGGTTTTTTGTCGGGCCGCACCTTTTCGATCATGCAACCAAGGACATGGATATCTACACGCAGGAAATCTTTGGGCCGGTGCTGACGACGGTGCGCGCGCAAAGCTACGAAGAAGCCCTGTCGCTGGCAATGGACCACGAATACGGCAATGGCACAGCGATCTACACCCGCGACGGCGACGCCGCCCGCGATTTCGCCAACCGGATCAACATCGGCATGGTGGGCATCAACGTGCCGATCCCCGTGCCGCTGGCCTATCACACCTTCGGCGGCTGGAAGAAATCGGCGTTCGGGGACCTGAACCAGCACGGGCCCGACAGCTTCAAGTTCTACACCCGCACCAAGACGGTAACCGCGCGCTGGCCATCGGGCATCAAGGAAGGCGGCGAGTTCAACTTCAAGGCGATGGAATAAGCGCCAAACGGGGGCCTGACGCAAAGTCGGGCCCCTGACACCAGCCCGTTGCGTTCTATCTTTGCCAAAAAGGGAAGGATGACGCCATGATCGACCCGGCCTTCAGTCTCGGGATCGAAGAAGAGTACCTGCTGGTGGACCGCGACACGCTGGTCCTGGCGCAGGTGCCGGGATCGATGTTCGACGCCTGCCGCGCCAGCCTTGGCGATTCGGTCTCGCCCGAATTTCTGGACTGCCAGATCGAGGTTGGAACGCCAGTCTGCCGCGATATCGGCGAAGCCCGCACGCATCTAAAGCACATGCGATCCACGATTGCCCGGGAAGCGGCCCGCCACAACCTTGCCCCCATCTCTGCCGGATGCCACCCCTCGGCGGACTGGATGAACCAGACCCACACCAAAAAGGAACGCTACGATACCCTGAAGCAAGAGCTGAAGTCGGTCGCGGACCGGATGGTCATCTGCGGCATGCATGTCCATGTGGGCTTGGACGATGACGCGCTGCGGGCCGATCTGATCAACCAGATGGCCTACTTTCTGCCACATCTGCTGGCCCTGTCCACGTCATCGCCGTTCTGGAATGGGCGGGATAGCGGTCTGGCATCATACCGCGTCGCCATCTTCGACAACCTGCCGCGCACCGGCCTGCCGCCGCAAATCGAAAGCTGGGGCGGCTATCGAATGGCCGTCGATGCGCTTGTGGCACTGGGCGTGATCGAGGACGCCTCGAAGATCTGGTGGGACCTGCGCCCCTCTGACGCCTTTCCGACGCTCGAGACGCGCATCTGCGATGCACAACCCCGGCTGGAGCACGCGCTGTCGCTGGCGGCGCTGAACCAGAGCCTTTTGAGGATGCTCTGGCGGCTCAAACGCTCAAATCAGCGGTGGCGGGATTATGACGGGTTCCTGTTGTCCGAAAACCGCTGGCGGGCACAGCGCTACGGTGTCACCGGCGGGTTGATCGACTTTGGCCGGGGCGAGATCGTGCCGACGCCGATGTTGCTGGAAGAAATGATCGCGTTGATCACCGAAGACGCAGCTGTGCTGGGATGTCTTCCCGAGGTCGAAGCCGCACGGGACATGCTGGAAAACGGCACATCCGCAGAACGGCAAAGGGCGGTGTACGACACAGCCGATGGGTCGGAGGACGGTCTGAAAAAAGTTGTCGAGCACCTCATCGCCGAATTCCAGCAAGACTTGTAACGGCCCCGATCACCACCACTGCAGGACCTTTTCGTTTTGACACCGTCATGGCACGGGGTCACATTCCAACCCAACGATGATTTCCGGTGGGCCCATGGATTTCGCACTGAGTGAAGAACAGTCTGCCATCTTCGACATGGCTCATGCCTTCGGACAAGAGCATATCGCCCCCCACGCCCGGACGTGGGAGGCCGAAGGCACCATTCCGAAATCGCTCTGGCCCAAACTGGGTGGGCTTGGCTTTGCGGGCCTGTATGTCAGCGAAGACAATGGCGGCACCGGGCTCGACCGGCTGGACGCGACCCTTGTATTCGAAGCGCTGTCCATGGCCTGCCCTTCGGTCGCGGCTTTCCTGTCGATCCACAACATGTGCGCCAGGATGATTGACCTCTACGGGTCCGACGACATGAAGAACCGCCTGCTGCCAAAGGTTCTGACGATGGAAACAGTGCTGTCCTATTGCCTGACGGAACCCGGCGCAGGCTCTGACGCCGCAGCACTTGGAACCAGGGCCGTTCCTGCAACGGACGGCTACCGCCTGTCAGGAACCAAGGCTTTCATCTCGGGCGGGGGATATTCCGACGCCTACATCGTGATGGCACGCACGTCAGACGACGGCGCAAGAGGTGTCTCCGCGTTCCTTGTTGCCGACGGCAGCGTCGGTCTGTCCTTCGGCGGGCTCGAGGACAAGATGGGCTGGCGGGCCCAACCCACGCGTCAGGTGCAACTGGACGATTGTGCGGTCGGCTCGCGGGACCGGCTGGGGGATGAAGGCGCCGGGTTCAGATACGCCATGGCAGGGCTGGACGGTGGCCGTCTCAACATAGCGGCCTGCTCGATAGGGGCCGCGCAAGCAGCGCTGGACCAGACTGTCGCCTACATGAGGGACCGCCACGCCTTCGGCAAACCGCTGTCCAGCCATCAGGCCCTGCAATTCCGGCTGGCAGATGCGGAAATCGCCCTGCAATCGGCGCGGACCTTCCTGCGGCAAGCCGCCTGGAAGCTGGACCAGGGCGCACCGGACGCCACACGCTACTGCGCCATGGCCAAAAAGCTGTGCACCGAAACCGGCAGTGACGTGGCAGATCAATGCCTGCAACTGCATGGCGGCTACGGCTATCTGGCCGACTACGGCATCGAGAAGATCGTGCGCGACCTGCGTGTTCACCAGATCCTCGAAGGCACGAACGAGATCATGCGCCTGATCACGGCCCGCGGGATGTTGTCGGAATGACCGCTGATATCCTGACCCGTATCGAAGGCCGCGCCGGGCGGATCACACTGGCCCGCCCCAAGGCCCTGAATGCGCTGACCTACCCGATGATCACCGCAATCGAAACGGCTCTGGACGACTGGCGCACGGCCGACATCGACCTGCTGATCATCGACGCCGAGGGTGACAGGGCGTTCTGCACGGGCGGCGACATCGCCGAGATGTATGCCAGCGGCAAGGCCGGGGATCTGGATTACGGGCGACGATTCTGGCGCGACGAATACCGGATGAATGCCAAGCTGTTCCGGTTTCCCAAGCCGGTGGTGACCTTTCTGCAAGGATTCACCATGGGCGGCGGCGTTGGTGTAGGCTGTCACGGCAGCCACCGGATAGTCGATAAAACCAGCCGGATCGCCATGCCGGAATGTGGCATCGGCCTTGTGCCGGACGTGGGCGGGTCGCTTCTACTGGCACGCGCACCGGGACGGATCGGCGAGTACCTTGGCCTGACCGCCGACCGGATGGACGCGGGCGACGCCATCTTTGCGGGTTTTGCGGACCACTTCGTGCCGCAGGACTGGGAGACCCTCAAGTCGCGCCTCATCGAAACCGGCGATCCCAAAGAGGTAAAGCGCATTGCGTCCGATGCCCCCGAAAGTAGACTGAAAAACGCACAGGACGACATTGACCGCGTTTTCAGCGGCACGTCTCTGGGTGACATCATGCGGGCGTTTCCTGCCGCCCCCTCGGACATCCTCGGGCGGGCCAAAGACCTCATGTCCCGCAATGCCCCCCTTGCCCTGGCGGCCACCGTTCAGATCATTCATCGGGTGCGCAACGACCTGACGATCGAACATGCACTGGAGCAAGAATATCGCTTTACCCACCGCGCCGTGGCACAGGGCGACTTCATCGAAGGCATTCGCGCCGCGATCATCGACAAGGACCTCAACCCGCGCTGGCAACATGCAGGTTGGGAGGACGTGATTGACAGCGACGTCCAGCAAATGACCGCTCCCCTGGGCACAGAGGCGCTGCAACTGGAGGACACGAAATGAAAATCGGTTTCATCGGACTTGGCAACATGGGTGCGCCCATGGCGCGCAATCTGGTGGCAGCAGGTCATGACGTGACCGGGTTCGATCTTGCGGCAGAACCCGACGGCATCCCGATGGCCACATCGGCAGCCGAAGCGGCGACCGGTACTCACGTGGTGATCACAATGCTGCCGAACGGCGAGATTCTGCAAGCCGTCGCGCAAGAAATCCATCCGGTCATGGCAGCCGGTGCGGTGCATCTCGATTGTTCGACCGTGGACGTGGAAAGTGCGAGAGCAACCGCCCAGGCGGCCGAAAACGCCGGCCTTTCCGCCATTGACGCACCCGTGTCCGGCGGGGTCGTCGGAGCCAAGCAAGGCACGCTGACCTTCATGGCAGGCGGGCCGGACGCGGCATTCGAGACTGTCCGGCCACTTCTCGACACCATGGGACACAAGGCCGTTCTCTGCGGTCCGGCGGGGAATGGTCAGGCCGCCAAGATCTGCAACAACATGATTCTCGGCATCACCATGATCGGCACCTGCGAAGCCTTTGCGCTGGCGGACAAACTGGGTTTGGACCGGCAGGCGATGTTTGACGTGGTGAGCACATCGTCCGGTTCGTCATGGTCCCTGAACACCTACTGCCCCGCCCCGGGGATCGGCCCCAACAGCCCCGCCGACAATGGCTACAAGCCCGGATTCGCGGCTGACCTGATGCTGAAAGACCTGCGACTGGCGCAAACGGCAGCCGTCGCGGCAGACGCGGATACACCGCTGGGACGACATGCCCAGGAGCTCTACGCCCGGTTCGTCGAAGAGGAAGACGGCGCAGGCCGTGACTTTTCGGCGATGCTGCCGCGCTTCGAAAATCGCGGAAACAGCAACTGAGGCAGCGTCGGAACCGGGGGTTTCACACCCCCGGACCCCCGTGGAGTTTAGCAGGCAAGATGAAGATTAGGACGATCTTAACCATTGCCCCTTAGGCCGAGCATGCGTCGCAGACTGGAGAGTTGAGCGGCGTGCAAGGTGAAGCCCCGCTCCGGTCAGGCGCCGGGCGGGGTCGATCACTTCATCTTGCCATATAAACTCCCGCCGGAGGCAGCGCGGTGGCTGCCGCTATGACCGATGTTGCAGGTGAACATCAGAGCGACGGGATGGCGGGTGGGGCGTCGCACCGCAGGTGCGCGCGATCGCCGACACGCCGTCACTCGGCCGCCAGTTTCGCCTGCTTCAGCATTTGCTTGAGGTAGCGCCCCGTATGGCTTTCCGCCACCTCGGACACATCCTCGGGCGTCCCCTCGGCCACGATGCGGCCGCCGCCGTCTCCGCCTTCGGGGCCTATGTCGATCAGGTGATCCGCGGTTTTCACCACGTCGAGATTATGTTCGATCACGACGACGGAATTGCCTTGATCGACAAGCTCATGCAACACTTCCAGCAACTTGCGCACATCCTCGAAATGAAGCCCGGTCGTCGGCTCGTCGAGAATGTAAAGCGTACGACCAGTGGACCGCTTGGCCAGTTCCTTGGACAGTTTCACGCGCTGCGCCTCGCCCCCCGAAAGGGTCGTCGCCTGTTGGCCGACCTTGATATAGCCCAGCCCCACACGCACCAGCGCATCCATCTTCTCGCGGATCGACGGGACTGCGGTGAAGAAGGACTGCGCATCCTCGACCGTCATGTCCAGAACATCGGCGATGGACTTGCCTTTGAACTTCACCTCCAGCGTCTCGCGGTTGTAGCGCGCTCCCTTGCAGGTCTCGCACTCGACATAAACGTCCGGCAGGAAGTGCATCTCGATCTTGATTACACCGTCGCCCTGACAGGCCTCGCAGCGGCCCCCCTTGACGTTGAAGCTGAAGCGACCCGGCTTGTAGCCGCGTGCCTTGGATTCGGGCAACCCGGCGAACCAGTCGCGGATCGGAGTGAAAGCGCCGGTATAGGTCGCCGGGTTCGACCGTGGCGTCCGCCCGATGGGGCGTTGGTCGATGTCGATGACCTTGTCGAGATGTTCCAGTCCCCTGATCGTCTCGCAGGGCGCGGGCGTCTGGCGCGCGCCGTTTAACTTCATCGACGCGGTCTTGAACAGAGTCTCGATGGTCAGCGTGGACTTGCCACCCCCCGAGACGCCGGTGACGCAGACGAACTTGCCCAGCGGGAAATCAGCAGTCATCTCGTGAAGGTTGTTGCCCGTGGCCTTGACGACGGTCAGCTTCTTCTTGTTGCCCTTGCGTCGCGTCGCCGGAACCGTGATCTGACGCCGCCCCGCAAGATAGTCGCCGGTGATCGATCCTTCCGTCGCGATCAATTCCGCCACCGTGCCCTTGGCGACGACATTCCCCCCGTGAACCCCGGCCCCCGGACCGATGTCGAAGACGTAGTCGGCCTCGCGGATCGCTTCCTCGTCGTGTTCGACCACGATCACGGTATTGCCCTGATCGCGCAGGTTCTTCAGTGTCGTCAGCAGCCGGTCATTGTCGCGCTGATGCAAGCCGATGGAGGGCTCGTCCAGAACGTAAAGCACGCCGGTCAGACCGGATCCGATCTGACTGGCAAGCCTGATCCGCTGGCTTTCACCGCCCGACAAGGTGCCGGCGTTGCGGGACAATGTCAGGTATTCGAGGCCCACGTTGTTCAGAAACCCGAGACGCTCGCGAATTTCCTTGAGGATGGCGCGGGCGATCTCGTTTTTCTGCTTGGTCAGGTATTCAGGAACCCGTTCGGTCCAGTCGAAGGCTTCCTTGATCGACAGTTGCACGACCTGCCCCACATGGCGGTCACCGATCCTGACGGCCAGCGCCTCTGGGCGCAGGCGGTAACCTTCGCAGACCTTGCAGGCACGGTTGTTCTGGAACTGCTCGAACTCTTCGCGAATCCAGTTGCTGTCGGTTTCGCGGTAGCGGCGTTCCATGTTCGGGATGACGCCTTCGAAGGGGCGGCTTACGGTGTAGACGCGCCCGCCCTCGTCGTAGCGAAACTTGATCTCTTCCTTGGCACTGCCGCGCAGGAAGACCTGCTGGACCCGTTCATCAAGATCCTTCCAGCGGGCGTTCTTGTTGAAGCCGTAATGCTTGGCGATGGCCTCGATGGTCTGCAGGAAATAGGGCGACTTGCCCTTGCGCCACGGGGCCAGTGCACCATCGCTGATCTTGAGCGTCTGGTCCGGCACGACAAGGCGTTCGTCGAAAAAGAGCTCGACCCCGAGGCCGTCGCACTTAGGGCAGGCCCCGAAGGGCGCGTTGAACGAAAACAGACGGGGTTCGATTTCGGGGATGGTGAAACCGGACACAGGGCAGGCGAAATTCTCGGAGAAGGTAAACCGCTCCGGCTCGCCCTCTTGCGGTGCGGATTCGAGAATGGCGATCCCGTCGGCAAGGTCGAGCGCGGTCCGGAACGAATCGGCCAGCCTCGTCTCCAGCCCCTTGCGCACGACGATCCGGTCGACCACCACGTCGATGTCGTGGCGGAACTTCTTGTCCAGCGTGGGCGGCTCGTCCAGCTCGTAGAACTGGCCGTCCACCTTCACCCGCTGGAAGCCCTGTTTGCGCAGGTCCAGAAACTCCTTGCGGTATTCGCCCTTGCGGTCGCGGATCATCGGGGCAAGCAGGTAGCCGCGCGTGCCTTCCTCCATGTCCATGACCCGGTCGACCATGTCCTGCACCTGCTGCGCCTCGATCGGCAAACCGGTGGCAGGACTGTAGGGAGTGCCCGCCCGCGCGAACAAAAGGCGCATGTAGTCGTAGATTTCCGTGACGGTGCCGACCGTCGAGCGCGGGTTCTTGGAGGTCGTCTTCTGCTCGATGGAAATCGCGGGGCTGAGGCCCGAGATGTGATCCACATCCGGCTTTTCCATCATGTCGAGAAACTGGCGCGCATAGGCCGACAGCGATTCCACGTAGCGGCGCTGCCCCTCGGCATAAATCGTGTCGAAGGCGAGCGACGACTTGCCTGACCCGGACAGCCCGGTGATCACCACAAGTTGGTCGCGCGGAATATCCACGTCGATCCCCTTGAGGTTATGCTCGCGCGCGCCGCGGACTTCGATGTTTTTCAGCTCTGCCATGTCGGCCCCCCAAAGGCGTTCAGCTACCAGATAGACACGCCTGCCCGTTTCTCCACCCCATATAGGGAACGAAATGCGAACGTTACAGGATTTTTTAGCGCGGCATGGGGCGACGGCGCGTTTGGCCGCAGCGGTCCGGTTTTCCTGACCACCCGATAACAGGGATAGCCAGAGAGGCCTTTCCCATGTTTACTTAAGGTTAACACCTTCGGAGGGTATTTTGATGCGCGTTCTGACAATCCTTGCCGCCTTTTTGATAGCCGCCGGGACCGCTGCGGCCCAGGACCGGCCCAACACCATCCTGGTTCTCGACGGGTCCGGCTCGATGTGGGGCCAAATCGACGGGGTCGCCAAGATCACCATCGCGCAAGAGGTGGTGGGCAACCTGCTGGACACCCTGCCTACCGACCAACGGCTCGGGCTGACCGTCTACGGTCACCGCGAACGTGGCAACTGCACGGATATCGAAACCATCGTTCCCGCCGGCGAAGGCACACGCGATGCGATCCGCGCTGCGGTGAACGGTATCCAGCCGCTGGGCAAGACACCGATGACCGATTCTGTCATCGCTGCCGCCGAAAGCCTGCGCTACACCGAAGACAGTGCGACAGTGATCCTGATCTCGGACGGGGTCGAGACCTGCAATCCCGATCCCTGCGCGGCGGCGCGCCTGATGGAAGAGACCGGCATCGACTTTACCGCGCATGTCATCGGCTTCGACGTGGCGGGCGACGCCGAGGCGCTGCTTCAGATGCAGTGCATCGCGGACGAGACCGGCGGCCAGTTCATTCCCGCCGCCAACGCAAGCGAACTGACGGCGGCCTTGACCACCGTGGTCGACGAGCCGGTCCTGCAAGACGTGACACTTCGTGCGGTGACGGGCGACGAAAGCGGCCCCACGGTCGAGGACCAGATCCTGTGGTCGGTGTCCGGGCCTCAGGGTGCGGTGATCGTTGACGAGGCGGGCAACCCCAAGGACCTGTCACTTGGCGACGGGAGCTACAACATCGTCGCCTACCGCATCGTCGACGAAAGAGAGATGACGGCCACCGTGACCGTTGCCAGTGCAGAGACCACTGCGACAGTCATCTTCCCCGAACCGACGCCACAAGTCACCATCGATGCACCGGATACCGTTCCGGCGGGATCGATCGTGATGGTCGGCTGGACCGGCCCCGACGCAGAGCGCGACAATGTCCAGATCGGAATGCCAGGCGATACAAGCTATTCTGACTATACCTACACCAGGGACGGCAGCCCCCTGCCCGTCCAGATCCCCTTTGAAGCCGGCACCTACGAATTGCGCTACAAGTTGAACGACCGCGAGGTGATTGCTACAAAGCAGATCACGGTCACGCCGTTCGAAGTCGGATTGGAGGCGCCTGACAGCGTCTCGGTCGGATCGACCTTCGACGTCAGCTGGACCGGGCCGGATGCGGCCCGCGACAACGTCCAGATCGGGCCCGTGGGGGAAACCGGTTATTCCAACTATGCCTACACGAACGATGGCAACCCCGTGTCAATTACGGCCCCCGGAACGCCCGGCCCCTTCGAGCTGCGGTACAAGTTCATGGACAGCACTATCGTTTTCACCCAGCCGATCGAGATCACCGCAGCCGAAGTCACGCTAGACTTCCCGCCGACGGTCAGTGTTGGAAGCACGTTCGAGGTCACATGGACCGGCCCCGACACGGCGCGCGACAACGTCCAGATCGGGCCGGTGGGCGAAACCGGCTACTCCTCCTACGCCTATACGGACCGCGGCAACCCGGCGACATTGACCGCCCCAAGCCAGCCGGGCGACTACGAACTTCGCTACAAGATCCTCGACCGGGACATCATTCACCGAGAGCCCATCACCGTGGCCGAGGTGGACAGCACACTTGTCGCCCCGGACACGGCCCCCATCGGCGCGACCATTCAGGTGGGCTGGGACGGGCCAGACAATGACCGCGACTACATTTCGGTGGGCAAGCCGGGAGAGAATTATGTCCACTACACATACACCCGTGAAGGCAATCCGCTGAACCTTGTCCTGCCCGTCGAGCCGGGGGCCTACGAAATACGCTACCAGTTGCGTGAAGGAGGTTCGATCATCACCAGTGCTCCGATCGAGGTGACGGACCTGAAAGGCAATCTGACCGCCCCCGAAACGGCAGCAGCGGGCAGCATGGTCTCTGTTGGATGGGATGGCCCGGACTACGACAGCGACTATATCTCGGTCGGTCTGCCGGATGACCGTTATACCAATTACACCTATACCCGCGCAGGCAATCCCGTTGAACTGCAGATGCCCACGGAACCGGGCACTTACCAACTGCGCTATCAGATGCGTCAGGACGGCAAGATCCTTGCAACCCGCGACATCACGCTGACCGAGACGCAGGCCAGCCTTGTCACGCCGCCCACCGCCGCCGCAGGTGAGACCATCACGGTCGGATGGGACGGACCAGGATACGACCGCGACTATATCAGCGTGGCGCAAGAGGATGACGGACGCTCGATCAACTACACCCGCATCAGCGACGGCAATCCGGTGGATCTGTTGATCCCGTCGCAGCCCGGCGACTATGTCATCACATACAGGCTGAACCAAGGTGACGAGGTGATCGCATCGAACCCGATCACGCTGACAGACGTGAAGGCCGATCTGGTGGTGCCCGGGACTGCCACCGCCGGAGAGATGCTTTCCATCGCTTGGGAAGGGCCCGGTTATCCGCGCGACTACATCGCCGTCTCGACCGAACCCGATGGCCGGACGATCAACTATGACCGGGTCAGCGCAAACGAACCGGCCCTCATCGCCATGCCACCGGAACCGGGCGATTACTACATCGTCTACAGGACCAATCAAGACGACCGGGTGCTGTTCAGCCAGGCGATCACGGTCACGGATGTCGCGGCCTCGGTCACGGCACCCGCAACGGCTCGTATCGCCGAACCCATCGAATTGACGTGGGAAGGGCCCGACTTCAGGCGGGACTACATCGCCGTCTCGGCCGAACCCGACGGGCGCACGATAGCCTATGCCCGGACGTCTTCCGGTAATCCGGTCACGGTCACGATGCCCAGCGAACCGGGAAGCTATTTCATCGTATACAGGATGGGCCAGGGCGACCGGGTTCTGTTTTCACAGCAGGTCGAGGTGGCGAACGTCAAGGGGCAGCTTGTCGCTCCATCCGAGGTCGCGGTGGGCGACGACCTGCCTGTAGGCTGGGACGGCCCCGATTTCCCCCGCGACCGCATTGCCCTCGCTGATCCCGCGACCGGCAGAACGGTGACCTTTGCACGGCCCGGTTCGGGCAATCCGGTCATGCTCCGTACCGAGGTCGATCCGGGCGAATATGATCTGCAATATCAGCTCGGCAACGACCATGTCATCATCGCGCGTCAGGCTGTGAGGATCACAGAATAATTTGAAAATAGGACAAATGCCGCGTGACGGCCAAGAGACTCGCCGTAAGGCAGAACCAGCTGGATAGTCGAACTGTGCTGCGCAATCCCAGGGGGTCGCGCCCCGCTCCGGTGGCGGGAACAGACCGGCAGCCCCGTATCGGATTGCAGATTTCTGCAAGAGACCGATAGCGGGGCCACCACACCGGATCACATGTGAATAACCCGCCCGTAAGCGTCGAGAACGCTTTCGTGCATCATCTCTGACAGGGTCGGATGCGGGAAGACCGTGTTCATCAGGTCCTCTTCCGTGGTCTCCAACTGGCGACCGACGACGTAGCCCTGGATCAGTTCCGTAACTTCAGCCCCGACCATGTGTGCGCCCAGAAGCTCTCCGGTCTTGGCGTCAAAAACGGTTTTCACCATGCCTTCCGGCTCACCCAGGGCGATGGCCTTGCCGTTGCCGATGAAGGGAAAGTTCCCGACCTTGATGTCGTAGCCCAATTCTTTGGCCTTGGCTTCCGTATAGCCGACCGACGCCACCTGCGGGTAGCAGTAGGTGCAGCCCGCAATGCTTTCGGGGCGGACAGGGTGCGGATGCTCTCCCGCGATCAGTTCGGCCACCATGACGCCTTCGTGCGACGCCTTGTGGGCCAGCCATGGCGCGCCCGCGATGTCACCGATGGCATAAAGCCCGTCAACGCCCGTGCGGCAGTATTCGTCCGTCACGACATGGGCGCGGTCGATCTTGACGCCCAGGTCTTCCAGCCCGAGGTTCTCGGTGTTGCCGACGATGCCCACCGCCGAGATCACGGTGTCGAATTCGTGCTTTTCGACCTTGCCGTTGCTTTCGATATGCGCGGTGACGGTGCCCTTGCCGCGATCCAGCTTCTTTACCATGGCTTTTTCCATGATCTTCATGCCCTGCTTGACGAACTGTTTCTTCGCAAAGGCCGAAATTTCGGCGTCCTCGACGGGCAGCACGCGGTCCATGACCTCGACCACGGTCGTCTCGGCGCCCATCGTGTTGTAGAAACTGGCGAATTCGATGCCGATGGCACCCGATCCGATGACCAGCAGCTTCTTGGGCATCCGCTTGGGTTCAAGCGCGTGGCGGTAGGTCCAGACCATATCGCCATCGGCCTCGAGCCCCGGCAGCTCGCGGGCGCGCGCACCTGTGGCCAGAACGATGTCCTTGCCCGTCAACTCTTCGGTGCCCTTGTCGGTCTTGACGCTGACGCGGCCTTTGCCGGTGATCGTCGCCTCGCCCATGATCGTCGTGATCTTGTTCTTCTTCATCAGATGGCCAATGCCACCCGACAACTGACCCGCGACCTGACGCGACCGCTTGACCACGGCGTCCAGATCGAAATCGGGCTTCTGGACCGACAGGCCAAAGTCCTTGGCCCGGTGCATCAGGTGATAAACCTCAGAGGTGCGCAGCAGGGCCTTGGTCGGGATGCAGCCCCAGTTCAGGCAGATACCGCCCATGTTTTCGCGTTCGATGATCACAACCTTCTTGCCCAGTTGCGCAGACCGGATCGCGGCCACGTAGCCGCCCGGCCCTGCCCCGATCACCACGACGTCATACTTGTTGTCGGCCATTCCCGGACTCCTCCAAATCGCAATTGATTGAGTGTTAAACCAGTTTCGCGCAGACCTCTAGGGCTGCGACCGCAGAACCGCTATCCGCTTCACGCAAAGGTCAGCCAGCGGCGGCGGCCTTCCCCTGCTGGATGTCCTTGAGCACCGCCCCGTAACCCGCACCCTCCAGAAACGCCCGTTCCTGCGGCGTATTCTCGCGCGAGAGAGCCGCGTTGCGATAGGGAAAGCGGCCGAAGTCGCGGATGATCTGACGGTGCGCGCGCGCGTGGTCCATGTTTTCGGCGCCGCTGTCGGGCATCCGCGTGTGAAAAAGCCGCACCGCCTGATCCTGATCCGACAGGTTTTCGGAATGCATCATCGGAAGGTAGAAGAATTGCCGCGCCGGTTCGTCGACCTTGATATCCCAGTTTTTCGACACCGCCATCTTGGCCGCCGCCCGCGCTGGCTGGTCCGTCGCGAAAGACCGGGGATCGCCCCGGAACATGTTGCGCGGAAACTGATCGGTCACGATGATGTAGGCAAGCGTCTCTGACGGGCAGGTCAGCCAGAGACCAAGCGCGCCTTCGCGGGATTCTTCCCATGTGTCGAGGAACAGGTCGCTGATACGGGCGTCCAATGCCTCATCCTGCTTGTACCAGCCCTCCGGGCCGACTTCGTCCAGCCAGAAGGCCAGCACGTCCTGAGGGGTGGCCATCGCATTTCTCCGCATGTGAGCCCTGTTCACCTGAAGCAAGCAGACAGCCCCCTGTGTGACAAGGATTAATTGTCGCTCGCCGCCTCTTCTTCAGCGTCGATGTAATATTCCTGTGCCACCCCGGCCAGCACCGGCGTGCTGGAGCCGGAAATCGGGGCATAATCGACCGGCTCGAAGTCGAGATCCGCACGCGACCGGCGGGTCATCCGCCAGATGCCATAAGCGGCGACAAGCAGCATCAGCGTGGAACAGAACGTCCAGTAGCCAGCCGTCCCGAAGACGTCGAGGGTATAGCCGACCACGATGGGGCCAAGGATTGCTCCGACACCGTTGATGAACAGCAACCCGCCCGAGGCAGCAGCCATATCCTCGCGGTCGAGATAGTCGTTCGTGTAGGCGATCAGCAGCGAATAGAGCGGATTGGACGTGCCGCCGATCATGGCGCCCGCGAAAACGGCGACCCAGTAGTTCGACGACATGAAGATGCCCGCGAAGGCCCCCAGCCCGCCGACCAGACAGATGCCGATGATAACGATGCGGCGGTCGATGCGGTCGGACAGCCAGCCGATTGGATATTGCGCGACCAATGCGGCGATGTAGATCGCCGACACGAAGACCGAGACCTGACCAATGGTGAAGCCCGCGCGCGCGCCATAGACCGCCGACATGCCGAACTGTGCGGCAAAGACGCCGCCCAGCATGAACATCCCGAAGCAGCCCAGAGGCGACGCCTTGACCAGCCGCTTCAGCGTCATGTTCTTGGTGGTCTGGAAAGCCGGCATCGGACGGATCGACAAAAGGATCGGCGCGAAGGCAAGGCTCACCAAAACCGAGGGGATGATGAAAAGCGTATAGCCCGAGATATCGCCCTGGCTGAGGATGTATTGCGCCAGCACGATCCCCGCCATCTGGACGATCATATAGAGCGACAGCGCCTTGCCTCGCGTCTCGTTCGTCGAGGAATCGTTCAGCCAGCTTTCCGCCGTCACGTAGACCCCGCAAAAACAGAAGCCGATGATCACGCGGCCGATGATCCAGGCCCAGGGCTCGACCAGGACAGGATAAAGGATCAGCACCGCCGAAATAGTCGATCCCAGTGCCGCAAAGACCCGCACGTGACCGACGCGCGCGATCAACTTGGGGACCATTTGGCTGGCAAAGAGGAACCCCGCGAAATAGGCCGACATCACGACGGACAGCGACAGGGTCGAAAACCCTTCTGCCGTGCCGCGCAGACCCAGCAGCGTGCCTTGCAGGCCGTTGCCGATCATCAGCATGAACATGCCGATGAACAGCGCCCATGAGTTACTGAAAACGCCGATCATTCCGGGCATCCTTTTGCGGTCGTGTTCGCCACGGGTCCGGCGGTCCGACCAGCAAAGAACTGGCCCGAATCAGACGGCTGTGGTGAACGTCGCGCTAGCAGGTCGATTTGGCAGCAGCAAGGACGCATCGCCGTAGGAAAAGAAGCGATACTGTTTCGCGATGGCGTGGTCGTAAATCGCCCTGACCCGGTCGACGCCCATGAAGGCCGAAACAAGCATCATCAGCGTGCTTCTGGGCAGATGAAAGTTGGTGATCAGGCCATCCGCGACACGAAACCGGAAGCCGGGCGTGATGAAGATATCCGTGGGCGCTTCCCAAGGGGCGATGCCCTCATCGGTGGCCGCGGATTCGATCAGGCGCAGGGCTGTGGTCCCGACGGGGATGACCCGGTGGCCTGCCGCTTTCGTGGCATTGATCTCGGCGGCGGCCGTGGCGCTGACCTGCCCCCATTCCGCGTGCATCTTGTGCTGGCTCACGTCGTCCACCTTGACCGGCAGAAAGGTGCCCGCGCCGACGTGCAGCGTCACGAAGGTGAACACCACGCCCCGAGCCCGCAGCGCATCCAGCAGCGGCGCATCGAAATGCAGCGACGCCGTAGGGGCCGCGACCGCGCCCGCGTGCCTCGCCCAACAGGTCTGGTAGTCGTGCTTGTCGCGCGCATCCGCCTCCCGCTTGGCGGCGATGTAGGGCGGCAGCGGCATGGCCCCGACCTCGGCCAAGGCCGCATCAAAGTCGTCACCCGTCAGGTTGAACCGCAACCGCGCCTGCCCCTCTGCGCGGCTTTCGACCTGCGCCGAAAGGTCGGTTGAAAAGACGATCGCCTCGCCGTCCGTCACCTTTTTCAGCGGCTTGACGAGCGCGGACCATGTGCCGTCCGACTGCGGCTCCAGAAGGGTGACCTCGATCTTCGCGCGCGTGTCGCCCTGCGCACCGCTGCGGTCGCGGGTTCCCGACAGGCGTGCAGGGATCACCTTGGTGTCATTCAGCACCAGCCTGTCACCCGGTTGCAGGTAGTCGGGCAGGTCGCAGGCAAAGCGGTCCAGGATATCCACGCCATTGGCCACCAGCATCCGCGCGGACGACCGGGGGCTGGCGGGACGCACCGCGATCAGGTTTTCGGGCAGGGTAAAGTCGAAGTCCGACAGTTTCATTGGCTGACCTGTGGTGGCGGGCGGCGGAAGATGTCCCGGAACATGCCGGGCGTCAGCGCCGACAGCGGATTGACCCCGACCTGTGGCGCGGTCGTCGTGCCACGCAGCGAAAAGTTGAAGCCGATCAGGCCCTCGCCCCGCCGGGTAAATATCTCTCCGATCGCGTTGACGAGGTAGAATGGTGACACGACGCCCTGAAAATCAAGTTGCTGACTGGCCAGCGTGTAGATGCCGTCCAGCGAAATGCCAAGGCCGGGGCCGACGGCACTGGCCTGCGTCACGATCAGACGGGTGGGCGTAAGCCGGAAGGCCACGTCGATCTCGTCGAAACCAAGCCCCTGCCCGTCCAGCTGCTGCAAAAGACCCACAACGCTGATCGCATCCAGAAGCGCCGCCATCGTCGGCGCGTCCCGCACCCGCATCCCGTCACGGACGGTGACCGACCCGTCGAAGGTGCCCTCTTCTCCGGTCGGGGTCAGGATTAGGTCGAGCAGCCCGCCCGCCGCGTTCTGCGTCAGTCCGGCGGATCGAACCACGCCGCCTGCGTCGCTGCTTTGCACCCGCACGGCTGTCCGTCCGTTCGAAGGGGCCACCGCCCCACGCACGGTGGTGCCGCCATTTACCCGCCCGACGAACTGCCCCGAAAACCCACGCTGCGCGTCGAACTGGCCGCTGAAATCGCGCAAGGAAATTCCCGCCGCGACGGTCAACTGGTCAAGGCTGATATTGACCGGCCCGCCCGTCGTGCCACTATCGGACTGCCCCCCGAACCGCGCGCGGCGCAGGTCCAGAATACCGCCGTTCACCTCGACCCCGGGGGCAGGCCTGCACCCCGGTTTCGCAGGACCACAGGCGCATTCAGCCAGTCCCCCACGCGCAGACTGCTGAGCCGCAGGGCGTCGAAACCGCCATCGCCGCGAAACGCGATGTCACCACGTGCCGCCAATCCGCCGCCTTCAAGCGCAAGGCTGTCGATACGCGGCACCTGTCCCAGCACGCCCGACAGCGCAAGGGATCCGGGCGCCGTGGCAGGTTTCGTCCAGCCGATGGCCGGCACCGTCAGCGTCAGGCCCTGCAGCGCCGACTGCACCGAAAAGGCCGGCGGTCCACCCGGCGGGATACGCAGGCTCAGGTCGGCGTCTCCCTGCCCCCTGACCATGCCGGACGGCAGGCCGATTCCAAGGGCCGTCAGCGCATCCGGCGACAGCGTCACGGTCGCCGCGACCTCGGACGCGGCGCCATCCTGAAACGCACGGCTGAACGTGGCACGCATGGGGACGCCGTCCAGCGCGGCAGGCCCCGTGATCTCCAGTCCCGCGCGATCAACCGCCACCGACAGCCTGTCACAGGTCAACACGCGCCCCGGCACGACGCCGGTGCGCACACCGCGCAGTTCGGATGTGGCTGCGAAAACGACATCCGCGCCGCGCAGCACCTCTTTGCGGGGGATGGTCAGCGCCACCTGGGTCTGCGCACGCCCGTCGGCGACGGTGACGGGCAGGCCCGCTCGTGACAGGTAGCTGAAGGGCGGCAGGTCCAGAAGCGAAAGACCCGCGGTGACCGTGCTGCGCATCGCAAGATCGAAGTTCATCGGGCTTTCCGGCACCGACATATCCGGGAGCGCCAGATGCGACCCGGCCATATCGACCCGCCCGCCTTGGGGCGCTCTGATCTGCCCGGCAGACAACGTCACGTCTGCCCTGTCCTGCCCCAGAAAAACGGCGCCTGCGGCTGCGCGGACCGGTGGGTGACTTTGCAGATATGTCACCTCGGCTTCGTCGAACAGGAAACTTGCGGCGACGGTGGGGGCAAAACCAGGGTCTTGACGCCATCCGACTGTCATGTCGGACAGTATCGCTGCGGCGACGTTCCTTGCGAACCATCGCCGCGTGCCCGGACGAAAACCTTCGGGCCACAGCGCTATCATCTCGGCACTTTCCAATTCGGGCACAGCAAGGTCGAAGGTTGTCGCCACGCCATCCCCGGTGGCCGTAACCCGTCCTTTCAGCACCGCCGTCACGTCCTCTTGCCGGATCACGACCTGCCCGATGTCCAGTGCAAAGGGGGAAAGTCGCAGACGCATATCGGCGGTGGCGGCATCGATAGTGACCGGCTCGTTGTAAATTTCCGGCGGTTGCAGCCGCATGTCACGAAAATCGAATTGCCCGACCAGCGCCCGTGGCAATCCGCCTTCGAACTCGCGGCCCAAGGCCTGACCGCTGGCGGCGAACTCACCCCAATCCGTGGCGACGCGCACCTCGTCAAAGGTGATCATCTGATCCGACGGCGTATAGGTCAGGTCGGCCGTTGCGCTATCGAAACCGAAGGCATCGTCGCTTTCGCCCGGACGCAGCGCACCCTGCCCCAGATCCAGCGCCGCGTTGAGCGGGCCAAGCTGACCGTCGGCGTCGATGCTCGTGCGCAAATTGGCCGACACGTCCGAGTCCAGAACGGCAAGCCATCCCATCGCGGGCGACTGGGTCGCGATATCAGCGGCACGGGCGTTTTCCAGATCAAGGGCAAGCGTCGCCTCCCGGCTGCCCACCGGCGATGCATAGGCGAAGTCGAGTGTGGTCACATCGGCCCCCGCCAGCAGCGCAAGCCTTGCCTGAAATTCACGGGTATCGGCACGAAGATCCAGAGTTGCCTCGCCCCCGTCAAGAATCCACCGCCGCCGTGAGCGGATGTCGTTGTAGGTCAGCGTCACGGCGTCCAGCCGCACCTTTTCCAGCGCTGCAAGGACCGGGCGGTCGAATGTCTCGTCGATCGCATCGATCAGTTCCGGCAGGCTTTGCGGGCGGGTCACCGCTGCATCGCCCGTGTCAAAGGCCAGCGACAAACCGCCCTCGCGGTTGCGGGTCAGCGTCAACCGGACGCCATCGAGATCGACCTCCTGGAACAGTGCGCTGCGTTCGAACACCAGGCCGCGCGGCGAGACCTGACCGGAGACCTGGCTGATTTCCGCAAGCGTCACGCCCTGGGCATCGCGCAGGACCGTGTCGTTCAGACGGATACGGGGATGCAGGTCGGTTCCGATGTTCACCGAGATCGACCCGAAGGACAGCGAACCGCCACCAAGCATGAGAGCCGCGCGCTCCTGCACCCGTTCGGTCACCCATGTGGGCGCCGTGATGTCCCTGTCGATCATCATGACCGCCGCGATCACCGCAAAGACCACCGGAACGCCGGTCAGCAGAACCAGCACGCGCGCCATCCACCATCCGCGCCACCGGCGCGGGCGCTGCTTTGGCACCGTGTTTTCCTCTGCCATCTTGCCGCTCGTCCCTGCCCGGCCTTTATCTTGGCCTGCATGGCGCTAAAACGAAAGGCGAGATCAGCAACAGGAGCATTCACATGGCCGACATCACCCCCGGAGACACCGCCCCCGACTTTACCCTGCCCCGCGACGGTGGCGGCGAGGTGTCGCTGGCCGACTACAAGGGCCGGCCCGTGGTTCTCTATTTCTACCCCCGTGACGACACGCCCGGCTGCACGAAAGAGGCGATAGGATTTACCGAACGCGCCGAGGAGTTCACCGCCACAGGTGCGACCGTGCTGGGCGTGTCCAAGGACACTGTCGCAAAGCACGAAAAGTTTGTGATCAAGCATTCTCTGGGAATCGTCCTGCTTTCGGATGCCGAAAGCGACGTCTGCGAACGCTATGGCGTCTGGGTCGAGAAAAACATGTACGGTCGCACCTCGATGGGGATCGAGCGGGCGACATTTCTGATCGACGGAGAGGGCAAGGTCGCGCAGGTCTGGCGCAAAGTGAAGGTACCGGGGCATGTGGATGCGGTGCTGGACGCCGTGCGCGCGCTGTGAGGGTCGATGCCTCCGGCGGGGATATTTTCGGCAAGATGATGAAACCGCTGGCCGAAATGGCGGTCGAGGTGCTGACCTGCGCCGATGGGCGCGACAAGGCCGCCTTGTCACGCCGCTATGCCGCACTTTGGCAATCCGCGCGCGCTGCGGAGCAGACCCCAATCGTGTGCACAGCGGAGCCGCCCCCGCGCCCCTCCCGTCCGGACCGGCCCGAACTGCTGGACCCTCGCGATGTGCCCCAGCGCAAACCGGGATCCGAGGCCGGACGGGAAGCGTTGTTGCACGCCGTCGCACATATCGAGCTGAACGCCGTCGATCTGCACTGGGACATCATCGCGCGATTCAGCGATGTCCCGTTTCCGATCGGGTTCTTCGACGACTGGGTTAAGGCCGCTGACGAAGAATCGAAGCATTTCAATCTGATGTGCGACTGTCTTGGCGCACTCGGCAGCCATTATGGCGCCCTTCCGGCCCATGCAGGCATGTGGCGGGCGGCTGAGGATACGGCGGGCGACATCATGGGCAGGCTTGCCGTCGTGCCGATGGTGCTGGAGGCCCGTGGGCTTGATGTGACGCCGGGGATGATCAAATTGTTCAAGCAGGCCAAGAACGCGCAGGCCGTGGCAGCCCTTGAAACGATCTATGCCGAAGAGGTGCATCACGTCGCTTACGGGTCGAAGTGGTTTCATTTTCTCTGCGGGCGACACGAGCTTGACCCGACGCCGGAATTTCACCGCCTTGTGCGCCGTTACTTCCATTCGGACCTGAAGCAGCCCTTCAACGAGGAGAAGCGCGCAGAGGCCGGACTGCCGCCGGATTTCTACTGGCCCCTTGCTGCCCAGCCCCTGCGTTAACCATGTCCTTGGGCGAGAATCCGCCCAACCTACGGATATTCCGCGCAATTTGGCCAAAACCGTTGCGCAGAACCCACATCCTGTTAAGACCTTTTCAAATGACAGTCGGGGGGCAACCGGCGAAACAGGGACAGGGATACCGGTGTGAAATCACGGCTTGTGTTACAGTTGCATGCTTTTCTGGAACGTCATTTCCCCGAAAAGAGACTCTTTCTGCGTTCGGACACCGAAACACGTTTCATCCGTCTGAAACCTGAAACCCAGCTTGTGGCGTGGGCCGGCAGCATCGGAGTGGTTGCCTGGACCATCATCGCAACTGCGATCCTGTTGATGGACAGCATCGGGGCAGGCAATTTCAGGGCACAGGCACAACGCGACCAGATGGTCTATGAACAACGCCTGAACGTCCTGTCGACCGAGCGGGATCAACGCGCGGCAGAAGCGATTGCGGCGCAGCAGCGGTTCAGTTCCGCACTTGAACAGATCTCGGTGATGCAGTCAGAGCTTTTGACGCTCGAAGATGACCGTCGCGAACTGGAAACGGGGCTCGAGGTCGTGCAGGCCACACTGCGCGAGACGATGCAGGAGCGCGAGGGCGCAAGGTCGCAACTTGCCACCCTGACCGAAGGCGGTGACGGCGCAGCGGCCGCGATGACAGAGGAAGCCAACGGCACTGTCGATCTGCTGGCGGCAGCACTTGCCCAGACCGCGAACGAGCGTGACCTGATCGCAGCCGACGCCGAATTCGCCGTGGAACATGCCGCAGAGACCGAACTTGAGCTACGGCTTCTGCAGGAACGGAACGGCGAAATCTTTCGCCAGCTTGAAGAAGCGATGACCATTTCGGTCGAGCCTCTGGACAAGATGTTCCGCAATGCAGGCCTGTCCCCCGACGATCTTTTGTCAGCCGTCCGCCGTGGCTATTCCGGCACTGGCGGACCGCTGACGCCCCTGTCCTTTTCCACCATGGGTGGCGGGCCGGATCCCGATGCAGCCCGGGCCAACAACATTCTGGATGGCATGGACCGTATCAACCTCTACCGGATCGCCGCCGAGCGTGCGCCCTTCGACATTCCCGTAAAGGACAACTTCCGCTTTACCAGTGGCTTCGGCCAGCGCTGGGGCCGTCTTCATGCCGGGACCGACTTTGCCGGCCCAGTCGGCACCCCGATCTACGCGACCGCCGACGGTGTCGTGACACATTCCGGCTGGTCTTCGGGCTATGGCCGCCTGATCAAGGTCCAGCACGAGTTCGGGATCGAGACCCGTTACGCCCATCTGAACGCGATGAGCGTTTCTGTGGGGCAAAGGGTCTCGCGTGGGGAGCGGATTGGTGATATGGGCAACTCCGGACGGTCCACCGGTCCGCACCTGCACTACGAGGTCCGCGTCAGCGGAGCCCCCGTCAACCCCATGATCTATATCAGAGCTGGACAAGATGTTTTCTAAATCCAAAATCAACGAGCTTGGCCCCAAGGCCGCCGATACCGCCAAAACCGACGCGCCCAAGACATCTGCGCCGACGTCGAACGACTACAAATCGGCCCCGCCCAAGGCAAAACCGCCCGCATCGCAACTTGCCTCGGACCTGCTGGTCACGGGCAACATCAAGACAGCCGGCGACATCCAGATCGAAGGTCAGGTCGAAGGCGACATCCGCGCGCATCTTCTGACCGTCGGAGAAGGCGCCACCGTGAAGGGCGAAGTCGTCGCTGACGACGTTGTCATCAACGGTCGCATCATCGGTCGCGTCCGTGGTCTGAAGGTTCGCCTGACATCGACCGCCCGTGTCGAAGGCGACATCATCCACAAGACGATCGCCATCGAAAGCGGCGCGCATTTCGAAGGTTCGGTGCAACGTCAGGACGATCCGCTGTCCAGTGGCGGCGGCAAGAAGATGCCAAAGACCGACGATAGCACTCCGTCAAGCTGACGCCCGACGTTTGCCGGACCAGACACCACCCGACCGGGCCTCTTCCACAGGACAGAGGCCCGTTTTCGATGCCAGCTTTTGCGATGTAAAACATCGGAAATACGTGCTGGCCGCGGCGATTATCGGATCGTCGATGGGGTTTATCGACGGCACCGTCGTGCCGATCGCGATGCCAGCCATCCGCAGCACACTGGGCGCGACGCTCAATCAGGCGACATGGATCAACAATGCCTACATGGTGACGCTTGCGTCGCTGATCCTGACCGGTGGCGCCTTCGGTGACCGGTTCGGACTGGGTCGTGTCTTTTCGATCGGCATCCTGTTGTTCATGGCGTCGTCGCTGTTCTGCACCGTCGCGCCCAATCCCGACGCGCTGATCCTTGCCCGACTGGCGCAGGGTGCCGGTGCCGCCTTGATGATTCCCGGCAGCCTTGCCATGATTTCGCGTGCCTATCCCCGCGACATTCGCGGGCGTGCCATCGGGATGTGGGCGGCAGGCTCTGCCGTGACGACGGCCGCAGGCCCCATCGTCGGTGGTCTGATGCTGAGTCTCGGCGGCCCCGAGATGTGGCGCTGGATCTTCGGCATCAATCTGCCACTGGGGCTCGTTGCTCTTGTGCTGGTGCGCTACGGCATCAAGCAGGACGCCCGCCGCCCTGACCAGCCCGTCGATATCGTAGGTGCCGCGCTGGCGGCTGCGGGCCTTGGGGGGCTTGCATGGACACTGACGCGGCTCGAGGGGCGCGATACCGGAATTGACACCCTGCTGATCGGGGTGGCCGGCGCTGTCGCCATCGTCCTGTTCTTTGCACAAGAACACCGCACCCGTTATCCGATGATGCCGCTTGACCTGTTCCGCAACGGCACGTTTTCGGCTGCGAACGCAGCGACTTTCGCACTGTATTTCGGCATGTCCGCGATCCTGTTCTTCCTTCCGATGCTGGTCGTCGCAGGCTGGGGTATCACCGAGATCGAGGCCACCGTCGCCTTTGCGCCGATGTCAGCCTTTATCGCTTTGCTATCCACCAGATTTGGCCGCGCCGCCGACCGGTTCGGGCCCGGCCGTGTCATTTCGGCGGGTGCGGCACTGGTGGCCTTCGGCTATGCCCTTTTGGCTATCGTCGTTCCAAGCCAGAACTACTGGTTCGGGATCATTCCCGCGATGACCGTCGTCGGCTTTGGCATGGGCGTGGTCATAGCACCACTTTCAGCCGCCGTGATGGGTGCCGTGCTGGACGCACGATCAGGCATCGCGTCAGGCATCAACAACGCACTGAGCCGGATCGCCGGCCTTATCGCCGTCGCAGCAATGGGCTCGCTGGCCAGCTATATCTACGGCGTTGCCGGTGGCGACCTGAGCTATGGCGAAACGGTCCGGACCACCGGTCACGTCCAGGCGATGGAGGCGGCCTTTGCAGCAATCGCATGGGTCTCTGCCACTCTTGCGGCGACGTCCTCGGTGCTGGCGCTGGTGTTTATCCGGCACACGCCCGGCGCTCAGTCCAGCGCACGCCTGTAAAGGTGCCACGTGGCGTGGCCGAAGATCGGCAAAACCACGGTCAGCCCCAGAAACCACGGCAAGAGCGCCAAGATCGTCGAGACCCCGATCAGCACCGCCCACAGCACCATCGGCAGCGGGTTCGCAGTGACCACCTGAACCGATGTTATCATGGCAGTGACGAAATCAACCTCGCGGTCCAGCAGCAGCGGCAGACTGACGACGGTGATCGAAAAGAGCAGGATACCCATTGCCGCGCCTACGACGAACTCGGCGGCCAGCATCTGCAGGCCCAGTGGTGTCAGAAACATGGACATGTCGTTGCTGATGTTGGTGATCTCCGACAGACCCATGAAAAGAGCAAAGATCAGGTGCGCCAGAAAGGTCCAGAACAGGAAAAAAATCAGGATGATCCAGCCAAGCCACGGCACCTGACGGCCCCGTTCGTTCCAGATCACGCCCAGCACGGCGGACCATGATAGCAGTTCACCCGTTTCCAGCCTGCGGGACACTTCGTAAAGCCCGACGGCGGCGAAAGGTGCAGCCAGCGGAAACCCCAGCGACGTCGCAAGGGTCCAGGTGACGTGCCCTGCCCCAAGCCACAGCATCAGGAAGCCGCCCACGACGTAGACTGCACTGAAGGCCAGACCGAAAAGGGGAACCTTTCGAAAGTCGGATGCACCGGCCCGCAGTGCCTGCCAGATATCGCGGCTGTGCAGGACCACCACGCGCGGGCGCGGGCTGGGAGGCGGTGCGGTGGGATCCGTAAATATCTCGGTCATGCGCCGATGTTATCAGCGGGACGGTTGTTTGGGAAAGGACTGAAAATTCCGGGCCGGCTGCGTCAGTCGTTGCCCATCTCGTCGCGTCCCTTGCCGCTGGCGTTCATCGCCAATGTCGCTGCCATGAGCCCGTCCAGATCACCGTCAAGCACGCCAGAGGTATCCGAGGTTTCATAGCGCGTGCGCAGGTCTTTCACCATCTGGTAGGGCTGCAGCACATAGGACCGGATCTGGTTTCCCCATCCTGCATCGCCCGCGTTCTCGTGCGCCTCGTTGACCAGCGCCGACCGCTTGTCCAGTTCGATCTGGTACAGCCGCGACTTCAGGGCCTTCATCGCAATGTCGCGGTTCTGGTGCTGCGACTTTTCGGAACTTGTCACGACGATGCCCGTGGGCGCGTGAGTGATCCGCACCGCCGAGTCGGTGGTGTTCACGTGCTGCCCCCCCGCGCCCGACGACCTATAGGTGTCGATGCGGATGTCGGCTGGGTTCACCTCGATCTCGATATTGTCGTCCACGACCGGGTAGACTTTCACGGATGTAAACGACGTGTGCCGCTTTGCGGCACTGTCGAAGGGCGAAATGCGGACAAGGCGGTGGACACCACTTTCGGACTTCAGCCAGCCGTAGGCGTTCAGCCCGCTGATCTTGTAGGCGGCGGACTTGATGCCTGCCTCTTCGCCGGAACTTTCGGACTGCAGTTCGACCTTGTAGCCCTTTTTCTCGGCCCAGCGGGTGTACATGCGTGCCAGCATGGCGGCCCAGTCGCAGCTTTCGGTGCCGCCTGCACCCGAGTTGATTTCGAGAAACGTGTCGTTTGCGTCCGCTTCACCGTTAAGCAGCGCCTCAAGCTCTTTCTTCGCTGCGGCGGCCTTGAGCTTGGCCAGACCCGTCTCGGCCTCTTGCACGACCTCGTGGTCATCCTCCATCTCGCCCAGTTCGATCAGGTCGATGGTATCCTGCAATTCGCGGCCGATCCCCTCGTAGGTATCGATCGCATCGACCAGCGCTTGCCTGTCGCGCATCAGGTTCTGCGCTTCGTCGGGATCATCCCACAGTTTGGGGTCTTCGACACGGGCGTTGAACTCCTCAAGCCGGTGCCGCGCGGTCTCGACCCCCAGCCGCTGGCCCAGAAGGGCGTGCGACTTGCGGATGTCTTCGATGGTGTTCTGAGTTTCGGCGCGCATGCATATGTCCACGAATGAGGGTCACGTCCTCTTAGCAAGGGCGCGTCAGCGGGGCAATCTGCCCCGCTGTCTGGGGTGTCAGTAAAGACCGCCCGACGACAGCGACCCGAAGGACGCACGCGGTGCCACGGTAACCGAGTCGCCGGTCGAGGTGGTCACCGTGCTGGCCTGACCCGGAACTTCGTCAACCAGCGGCAGATCGCCCGACATGGCAAAACCGCCGTCGAAGGTGATGCCGAAAACAGGCTCTTCGCCGGGACGGAAGCATTCAGCAATGACATTGTCGCCGCTGGCACTGTCGGGCAGGCGTCCGCCGGAAAACCGGTCGATCTTGATGAACTGGCAATTTGCGGGCACATCGAAGGGGCCTCCACCGTACTGCTGGACCGCCTGCTCCATGAAGCGGTTGAACACCGGGCCGCAGATACCGCCACCCGATGCGCCACGGCCCAGCGACCGGGGGTTGTCGAAGCCGATGTAGCAGCCCGCCACGATGTTGGACGAAAACCCGACGAACCACACGTCCTTGGCGTCGTTGGTAGTGCCTGTCTTGCCCGCAATCGGCACCGGCAGATTGATCGCACGCCGCGCGGTGCCGCGCTCGACCACGCCCTGCAACATCGAGGTCAACTGATAGGCGGTGATCTCGTTCATCACACGCTCGCGGTTGCTGGTGATCCGGGGACTTTCGCCCGAGGTCAACACCGGGTTCGAGCAATCGATGCAACTGCGTTGGTCGTGGCGGAACACCGTCTCGCCATAGCGGTCCTGCACACGGTCCACGAGGGTCGGCTCTACCCGTTCGCCGCCGTTGGCGAACATGGCGTAGGCTGCAACGACCTTGAAGAGCGTTGTCTCGTCCGCGCCAAGGGCTGTCGACAGGTTCTGGCTCATGTCCTCGTAGACGCCGAACCGCTCGGCGTAGCTGGCCACGACATCCATGCCGACCTCTTGCGCCAGACGGACGGTCATCAGGTTCCGAGACTGTTCGATGCCTGTTCGCAGCGGCGTCGGACCGTAATACTGGTTCGACGCGTTTTGCGGGCGCCAGACGCCCTGCGGCGTATTGATCTCGATCGGGGCGTCCACGACGATGGTCGCGGGGCTATAGCCGGAATCGAGTGCTGCGGCGAAAACGAAGGGCTTGAAGGCCGAGCCGGGCTGGCGTTGCGCCTGTGTGGCACGGTTGAAGACCGACGCTTCGTAAGAAAACCCACCCTGCATCGACAGGACACGGCCCGTGTTCACGTCCATGGCCATGAAGGCCCCCTGCACCTGCGGCACCTGCCGCAGCGACCATCGAATCAGGCTGCCGTCGCTGTCGTCGGTCATGCGGCGCGCATGAACCACGTCGCCGGGTTCGAAATTATCGAAGAAAGAGCCCGACATCCACTGAATGTCCTCGCGCGGGACGCCGGCGGCCCCCTCCACGTCTTCGACGCCCAACGTCAGGGTCTGGTCGGCCACATCAAGCACGACTGCAGGATACCACTTGTTTTCCAGATCGACATCACGCGCGACCTTTGTACTTGCGAGGGCTGCGCGCCATGCGGTCTCATCACCCAACAACGCGGGATCGATGCTTTTGCCGGTGCCACGCCAACGACCAAGACCACGGTCGTATTCCTCTAGCGCCTGCTGCAAGGCATGGGCCGCTTCGACCTGAAGATCGGGATCGACAGTGGCGCGGATCGACAAGCCACCCGAAAAGAATTCCTCTTCGCCGAAATTCTGGGACAGCTGGCGGCGGATTTCATCGGTAAAATAGTCGCGGGGCGGCACCGAGGAGCGGAAACTTTCGTAATCCCCGCTCTGGACAGTGCGCAGCGGCGTGTCACGCGCCCTGTCGAAAGCTGCCTTGTCGATATAGCCGTTTTCCCACATTTCGCGCAGGACAAAGTTCCGGCGGGCCATCGCCGTATCAAAGTCGCGCACGGGGTCATAGTTCGATGGTGCCTTCGGCAGGACGGCAAGGTAGGCCGCCTCCTCTACCGCCAGTTCGGTCAAGGGCTTGTTGAAATAGGTCTGGGCTGCAGCCGTCACGCCAAAGCTGTTCTTGCCCAGAAAAATCTCGTTCAGGTAAAGCTCGAGGATCTTTTCCTTGGGCATCGCACCTTCGATCCGGGCGGCAAGGATGATTTCCTTGATCTTGCGCTCTGCCGACCGTGATCCGTCCAGCAGAAAGTTCTTCATCACCTGTTGCGTGATCGTGGATGCGCCGCGCAGGTCTTCGCCACGCGACTGCACGGCTTCGACAAAGGCCGCCATCATGCTGCGCGGATCGTAGCCCGCGTGGGTATAGAAATTCTTGTCCTCGGCCGAGATGAAAGCCTGCTTGACCAAATCCGGTATTTCTTCCGCAGGTGTGAAAAGCCGACGCTCGACGGCGAATTCGTCGATGATCTGGCCGTCGCGGTCATAGATGCGGCTGATGGTCTTCGGGGTATAGCTGGCCAGAACATCGTAGGACGGCAGATCGCGGCCATACATGTGGAACACTGCACCGATGGTGAGGGCGGCCATCACAAGGCCAAGGGTCAGCATCGAAAAGATACCCCCGAAGAACGACATGATGAAACGCAGCACGGCTGATGACCCCAGATTTGTTGCGATCCTTATAGAGATAGCACCGCCCGCGGTCAAAGGCGCACGACCACCCTGTCGGCTGTTTGGCGCCACGTTTCTGTGACCCCGCGAATGGGCATCAATTGCGTTTGAGCGGCTCGAGCATTTCTTCTTCGACGGCCCAGATCAGCACCGCATCGGTGATGCCACTGACAAAGGCGGCCCGGCCCGCAGCACTGGTCAATGTCGCCCTGTCCTCACTGGACGACAGGAACCCCGCTTCCAGCAGCACACTGGGAAAGTCGGTCGCGTTGAGCACGGCCAGCGGTCCCTGACGGCGCGGGACCGAATTGAGCCGAACGCCCGCGTCGCGCATGCCGGCCACAAGGGCCGTGGCGAACCGGTTGCTGGCCGGTGCCGTTTCGGCCCGCGCAAGTTCCATCAAGACGGTCGCCACACGATCATCCTGCCCGGTCAGATCAAGTCCGCTGACCAGATCCTCGCGTCCGTGCCGTTCCGCCATTCGTTGCGCGGCTCCGTCGCTGGCTTCTTCGGTCAGGGTGTAGACCGAGGCCCCCTGTGCAAGATCCTTTTCCAGCGCATCGGCGTGCAGCGAAATCAAGAGATCGGCCCCCGCTGCGCGTGCAATCGTCATCCGCGCGGCAAGGGGGACGAAAATATCCTCGTCACGGGTCAGCACGGCCTTGATGCCGCCTGCGCGGTTCAAACCCTCTGCCACCTCACGGCCCAGTTGCAACATCAGGTCAGCCTCGACGATCCCGTCCCGCAGGGCACCGGGATCGATACCCCCGTGCCCCGGATCGATGACAACCACCAGCGGGCCATCCACCTTCGGGGCAGAAGGCATCGCAGCCGTCGCAGGCAATCCGGGCTCGGCACGCGCCGTCGCGGCGAACAGGTCGGCGCTGACCGGTGCGGCATCGATCACAAGCGTCGCGGTGCCCGTGACGTCGTCGATCCGCATACCGGCGCGGCTGACCCCCAAAGGGGCGTCCAGCGCGAGCACAAGGCGGGACCAGCCATCCGCGCCCTGCCCCGCCCGGATGCTGGTCAACTGGTCCGCACGGCTGATCGTGCCGGTATCCAGGCCATCCCAATCCACCTGATCGAAGTCCAGCACAAGCCGCATCGGATCATTCAGCGTATAGACCTTCCACGGCACCGGCTGGCTGAGGCCAAGGTCGATGACCAGCTTGTCCCGGTCCGACGTGATTGCAGACCGTGCGGGGTCCACGCGCGCCAGGGCCGAAAAGTTCTGTGCGGCAGCCAACTGTCCCCAAAGCAGGAAGACGATCAGGATACGGATCATCGCCGCGCCTCGAAGAAACTTACAAGACGTGCCGTGCCTTCGGCGATGGCGGCGGCGCCTTGCGCGTAGGAAAAACGCAGCCAGTGGTGGCCGGTGTGCGGATCGAAGTCGAGACCGGGCGTCACGGCGACACCGGCCTCGGCCAGGATCTCTTGGGACAGGGCCAGCGCATCGTCGGTGATATGCGAGACATCGGCGTAGACGTAGAAGGCACCGTCTGCCGGTGCGATCCTCGTCAGTCCTGCCTGCGCCAGCCCGTCCAGCAGAACGCTGCGGTTGCGCGCATAGACGGCGAGATGCCCGTTCAATTCCTCTGTGCAATCCATCGCGGCCAAGGCCAGCGCCTGACTGGCGTGCGGCGCGCAGATGAACATGTTCTGCGCCAGCCGTTCGACCTGCCGCACATGATCCGGCGGGACGACCATCCAGCCGACGCGCCAGCCGGTCATCGAGAAGTACTTGGAGAAGGAATTGACGACATAGACATCGTCCGTCACCTCCAGCGCCGATACGGCCCGCCGGTCATAGCCGATGCCGTGATATATCTCGTCCGAGATCAGCGCGGCGTTCTCTGCCCGGCAAGCCTCTGACAAGGCGCGCAATTCATCGGCATCCAGCATCGTGCCCGTGGGGTTGGCGGGCGAGGCGACGATCAACCCGTCCAGACCCGCCACGTCCTGCGGCTGCGGCTGATAACGACCTCCGGCTGTGGTCGTGATCTCGACCGGGGACAGACCCACGGCTTTCAGGATCTGGCGGTACGAGGGGTAGCACGGCAGCCCCAGCCCGACCCGCGCGTCGTTGTCGAAAAGCGCCGAAAACGCAAGCAGGAACGCACCGGACGCGCCGCTGGTCACGACCACACGCGCGGGGTCGAGGTCCACGTCATACCAGTCGCCGTAGTGCCGCGCGATCCGGTCCCGCAGCGCGGGCAAACCAAGCGCCACGGTGTAGCCCAAGGGCTGTTCCAACGCCTTTGCCAATGCCGCACGCGCCTGTGCCGGGGCGCCCGTGCCGGGCTGGCCCACCTCCATGTGGACGATGTCGCGGCCTGCCACCTCGGCGGCACGGGCCGCTTCCATGACGTCCATCACGATAAAGGGATCGACCGCTCCGCGGGTTGAATGTCTCATGACTGCCCTTCTATTCTTTTCATGCAATCTGCCTCGCCGCATGTCGCGACGCAACGCCTCTTGGCCCTTGTCTGCGGATGTGGTCCAAGGGTCCAACCGGAATTGACAGGAGCCGCCATGCGCACCGCCCTCGCCCTTTGCCTTGCCCTTGCGACGCCCGCAGCCGCGCAGCAGGACATGACCGATGCCGAAAGAGAGGCGTTCCGCGCCGAGGTTCGGGACTACCTTCTCGACAACCCGGAAGTCATCATGGAGGCCGTCAGCGTGCTGGAACAGCGCGAACAGAACGCCCAGTCCGAGGCCGATGTCGCAATGGCTCGGGACAATGCCGATCAGCTGTACAACGACCCCACGTCCTGGGTTGGCGGCAACCCCGAAGGCGATATCACCATCGTCGAGTTCCTTGATTACCGTTGCGGCTATTGCAAGCAAGCCCATCCCGAAGTGACGCAACTGATCCAGAATGACGGGAATATCCGCTACATCGTAAAGGAATTTCCAATTCTGGGCGAGCAATCGGTCATGGCCTCGCGCTTTGCCGTCGCGGTCAAGCTGGAAGCGGGGGACGACGCCTACAAGACGGTCAACGATACCCTGATGACCATGCGCACGGACGTAACACCCGATGCGCTGTCGCGAATGGCCAACACAATCGGACTGGATGCGGATGCGATCTTCGCCCGGATGGACAGCGACGAGGTGACCGACGTCATCGCCCGCAACCGCGCGCTGGGTCAGCAGCTGGACATCACCGGCACACCCACCTTCGTGGTCGAGGACCAGATGCTGCGCGGATACGTGCCCGGTGCACAGATGGCGGAAATCGTCTCACAGATCCGTGGGTAGCTTTGTATTCAGCGGTGAAGGTCTATCTTTGACTTAACCAAACCAACGAAAGCTTCTTTGATGACACTGACACGCCGCCACTTCCTCGCGACCTCTGCCGCGATCACCGTTTTGCCCTATGCCGCCAAAGCAGAGGCCCATAGCATGCACACCTTCGACACCGCATCCGGCCAGATCACGATGCACCCGGTCGAACATGCGTCGATCGTCTTCGAGACGCCCGCAGGTGTGATCTATGTCGATCCGGTCGGCGATGCAGAGGCCTATGCAGACTTCCCCGCGCCCAACCTCGTGATCATCACGCACGAGCACGGGGACCACTTCGATCCCGAGACCCTTGCGGCCGTTGCACCCGATGCCCCGATGATCACCAATCCCGCGGTCTTCGAATTACTGCCTGACGATATGCAGAACCGTGCAATGGCAATGGCCAATGGTGACATCACGACGATGCTTGGCGTCGATATCACGGCGATCCCCGCCTACAACACGACGGAAGATCGGCTCGATTTTCACCCGATGGGTCGCGACAACGGCTATGTCATGACCATCGACGGCTTCCGCGTCTATGTCTCGGGCGACACCGAGGACATTCCTGAAATGCGCAGCCTCGAAAACATCGATCTGGCCTTCGTCAGCATGAACTTGCCTTTCACCATGGACAAGGAAGCAGCCGCCAGCGCGGTCAACGAATTCGCGCCACGTTACGTCTACCCGTACCACTACCGGGGCCGTGACGGCGGCACACAGGACCCGCAAGAGTTCGTAGCACTTCTGAACGACGGCATCGAAGGCCGCACCGCCGGCTGGTACGGCGATGACGTCATGCCCGAGGGCTGACGCAATATCATCGGTTCAAACGGAAAAGGCCGGCTTTTTCAAAAGCCGGCCTTTTTCATGTCTTCGACGGTCGCAGCCTACTCGGCTGCTTCCTGCGCTTCGGCGGCCTCGATCTCTGCCGCTTTCTTTTCGACCTGTTCGACGATGTGTTCGATCATGGCATCGTTGCCCAGCTTGTGACTTTGCTTGCCTGCCAGATAGACCATACCTGATCCGTTGCCGCCGCCGGTAAAGCCCACGTCGGTCATCAGGGCCTCGCCGGGGCCGTTCACGACGCAGCCGATGATCGACAGGCTCATCGGTGTCTTGATGTGTTCAAGCCGCTGTTCCAAAGCTTCGACCGTCTTGATGACGTCAAAGCCCTGCCGCGCACAGGACGGACAGGAAATGATGTTCACGCCTCTGTGCCGCAGGCCGAGCGATTTCAGAATCTCGTAGCCGACCTTGACCTCTTCGACCGGATCAGCCGAAAGGCTGACGCGGATCGTGTCACCGATGCCCATCCATAAAAGGTTGCCCAGCCCGATCGCACTTTTGATCGTGCCCGACGTCAGACCACCCGCTTCGGTGATGCCAAGATGGATCGGGGCATCCGTCTGCTCGGCCAGCATCTGGTAGGCGGTCGCCGCCATGAAAACGTCGGATGCCTTGCAGGAAATCTTGAATTCGTGAAAGTCGTTGTCCTGCAGGATCTTGATGTGATCCAGCCCGCTTTCGACCATCGCATCCGGCGTCGGTTCAGCATATTTTTCCAGCAGATGCCGTTCCAGCGAGCCCGCGTTCACGCCGATCCGGATCGAGCAGTTGTGATCGCGCGCGGCCTGAATAACCTCTTTCACGCGCTTTTCGTCACCGATGTTGCCGGGGTTGATCCGCAGGCAGGCTGCCCCTGCTTCGGCGGCTTCGATCCCGCGACGATAGTGAAAATGGATATCCGCCACCAGTGGCACGGGGCTTTCCTTGACGATCTCTTTCAGGGCCTTGCTCGATGCCTCGTCGGGCACGGACACGCGCACGATATCGGCGCCAGCATCGGTGGCCGCCTGGATCTGGGCGATGGTGCCCTTGATATCCGTTGTCAGGGTGTTGGTCATCGTCTGGACGGTGATCGGTGCGTCACCACCGACAGGCACGTTGCCCACCATGATCTGTCGGGATTTGCGGCGTTCGATGTGACGCCAGGGTCGGATCGCGTGCAAGGACATGGGCCTACCTGTCGAAGGACTGTTTCCCCTAACTAGGCACCAAAGGGCTGCGCCGCAACGGTGCAATCACTCGGTCGGCTCAGCCTCAGCCACACGCACGATCTGAGCCAGATCGTTATCTGCCGCGATATCTGCCACATTATACGACGCCGAAAGCGTCTCTGCATCCAGTGCGAGGTTCGAAGTCACCTGTCCGCGCGGTCCGGCGGGGCCGTAATGCGTGCCGTTGATGGCAAAATAGATCGCGCCACTTTCACCGACCCGCAGAGTCGCTGGATCTTCGGTGACGGGCAGTTCAAATGTGTCACCCTTGTTCATCGTCGTCTCGTAGATTGTCGTCCCGTCGGCGGCTTGAACGCGCACCCACGCAGGACGCACGGCAACCATCTGAACACCGGGAATCGGGTCTTCGCTGACCTGAACACCGCTGGCGGGCAAATCGGCGGCCTCGACCACGGCATCTTCGACGGCCTGAGCCAAAGCCGTATCGACACCACCGCTGCCGGCATAGGCCCCGAATGTGCCGGGGTTGAGCATCGAAATCGGTGCATCGCGGGCCACGAGAACGGGAGCATCCAGCGCTTGCGGACGATAAAGGCGATCAAGGGCTTCGGCGGACGGCCCCGTCAGGTCTGCAATGTTGTCGTCCTCACCCGCAGAGGGTGCTGTGGCACCCGCCAGTGGATCGAGATCGGACACCACGACGGGTGTCTGCTCTACAGGAGCGAATTGAACCTTCTGGACCTCTTGCAGAACCGAGTAGCCGCCGTATCCCAGCCCCCCGATCAACAGCGCCAGCACCAGCATTGATCCGACGGCACCGGCTTCGACCCGCGCAAACATCGGGTCACGGGCCGGCAGAAAGGGTGTAGAGCCACCGGCAAAGATGTCCTTTGAGGCTGGCGGTGCGACAGGCTTGCCACGCTTTGCAGCCGAGGCTTCCGCGGACATGCCATGCGCGGTCGCAAATCCACTTTCACGACAAAACGTGTCGAAGGCCCAATCGGGATCCATGTGAAGATAGCGGGCGTAGGACCGGACGTAGCCTGCAATGAAGCCGGGCGTGTCAAAAGCGGATGGGTCGGCATTTTCGATCGCCGCGATGTAAGCCGCCTTGATCTTGAGTTCGCGCTGCACATCCAACAGGCTTTTGCCCATCGTGGCCCGCTCGCCGCGCATCAGGTCGCCCAAACGCAATTCAAAGCCGTCGAAGCCGCTGCTTTCGACGGGCTTATGTGGCGATAGACGTCTGAAGCCTTTGACGATCATGCCAGCCCCGTTTCTTGTTCTGCCCCAAAACCCACAAGGCCCGAATCGGCCTTCCCCCTATGGGTTAAATACTTGTTAGCACAGCTCTGTGAGCCGTGCACATGCAGAAACGCTACCCGGCAAGATCGGCGCGATTCAGCGCACAATGCGACCAAAGGTTGTCCAATGCGCCGACGAGTGCATCCATTTCACGCGGTCCATGAACGGGAGACGGGGTAAAGCGCAAGCGTTCCGTGCCGCGCGGGACGGTCGGGAAGTTGATCGGCTGCACATAGATGCCGTGGTCTTCCAGCAGCATATCGGACAACGCCTTGGTGTGGACCGGATCACCGACGATCACCGGCACGATGTGGCTGCCATGATCGATGATCGGCAGACCCATGCCCTTGAGCCGCAGCTTGAGGATACTAGCCTGTGTCTGGTGACGCTGGCGCAATTCCTGATCGTCCTTCAGGAAAGCGACGCTGGCCGCTGCACCTGCCGCCACGGCGGGCGGAAGACTGGTCGTGAAGATGAACCCCGGCGCATAGGACCGGATCGCATCGCACATGCGTGCGCTGGCGGCGATATAGCCGCCCATCACGCCGTATGCCTTGGCCAAGGTGCCGTTGATGATGTCGATACGGTCCATCAGCCCGTCACGCTCGGCCACACCGGCGCCGCGCGGCCCGTACATGCCCACGGCATGAACCTCGTCGATATAGGTCAGCGCGCCGAACTCCTCGGCCAAGTCGCAGATTTCCGCGATCGGACCGAAATCACCGTCCATCGAATAGATCGATTCAAACGCGATGACCTTGGGGGCCGCAGGGTCGTCAGCTGCGAGCAATTCACGCAGGTGGGCCACATCGTTATGACGGAAAACCCGCTTGGCCCCGCCGTTGCGCCGCACACCTTCGATCATGGACGCATGGTTCAGCGCATCGGAATAGATGATCAGCCCCGGAAACAGCTTCGGCAGGGTCGACAGCGTGGCATCATTCGCGATGTAGGCGCTGGTGAACAAAAGTGCTGCCGGCTTGCCGTGCAGATCGGCCAGCTCCGCCTCCAGCCGCTTGTGATAAACGGTCGTGCCCGAAATGTTGCGTGTCCCGCCCGACCCGGCGCCCACAGCATCGACGGCTTCCTTCATCGCGGCGATCACGATGGGATGCTGACCCATGCCAAGATAGTCGTTGCCGCACCAAACAGTGACAGGCTTTTCGTCGCCCTCCGGCGTCGTCCAAAGGGCATGCGGAAACTGGCCGCGAGTCCGGGCAATGTCGATGAAGGTGCGGTAACGGCCTTCCTCGTGCAGCTTGTTCAGGGCCTCATCAAGGTGAGCATTATAGTCCAAACGGGGACTCCTTCGGCGCAGTGGTCAGCCCGAAGGCTGGAATTGTTCTAAGCGTCATATAGGGCGCGGTCCAAATCGGCAACACGCGACACGAGGTCGCTTTTAGACACTTCCGCCGGGGCGACATTGACCTCGATCAACAAAGGGGCAGAGTAGGGACAAATTCCTGACAAAAGGCCCAAACATGACCCTCACCCCCGTTCTGGCCCGTATCGACAGCGATCTGACGGACGCAACAGACCGCCTGCTCTCGCTTCTGCGCATTCCATCCATCTCGACGGACCCCGCCTACAAGGCCGACTGCGACCGCGCTGCCGACTGGCTGGTCGCCGATCTGGCCTCGATGGGCTTCGATGCGCAAAAGCGCCCGACGCCGGGCCACCCGATGGTGGTCGCACATTACAAGGCCGAGGGGCCGCATGTGCTTTTCTACGGCCATTATGACGTGCAGCCGGTCGATCCGCTGAACCTCTGGCACCGCGAGCCGTTCGATCCAGCGGTCGAGGACACCGCCAAAGGCAAAGTCATTCGCGGACGTGGTGCCTCGGACGACAAGGGCCAGCTGATGACCTTCGTCGAAGCCTGCCGCGCCTGGATCGCCGAGCATGGCGCCCTGCCCTTCTCGGTCACCATCTTCTTCGAGGGCGAGGAAGAATCAGGCTCGCCGTCCCTCGTGCCCTTCATGGAGGACAACGCCGAGGAACTGAAAGCCGACGTGGCCCTGATCTGCGACACCGGGTTGTTCGACGCGGACACACCCGCGATCGTCACGCAGTTGCGCGGTCTGGTGGGCGAGGAACTGACAATCACCGGCCCGTCCCTTGACCTGCATTCCGGCATGTATGGCGGTATCGCGATGAACCCGGCCCGCGTTCTGGCCAAGGTCATCGCGTCGTTGCACGACGATCAGGGCCGGATCACCGTTCCCGATTTCTACAACGGCGTGCCCGACCTGCCCAAAGACCTCGCGGCGCAGTGGGATGCGCTCGGCTTTGACGAACGGGCGTTCCTGGGTGACGTGGGTCTTGCCATTCCCGCAGGCGAGCAGGATCGCACAGCCCTCGAGATGATCTGGTCCCGCCCGACCTGTGAAGTCAACGGCATGACGGCAGGCTATACCGGCGACGGCTTCAAGACGGTCCTGCCATCGCAGGCCAGCGCCAAGATCAGCTTCCGCCTTGTCGGGCAACAGGACCCCTATGCGATCCGCAAGAATTTCCGCGCCATGGTCGAAGGGATGATTCCCGACGACTGCAGCGCTACTTGGCACGCCCACGGCACCAGTTCCGCCGGTCAAATGGAAACCACCGATCCCGTCTTCGAACAGGCCCGGACGGCCCTGTCCGATGAATGGCCCAACGCGGCGGCCTACGTCGGTTGCGGCGGCTCTATCCCCATTGCGGGACACTTCAAGTCGGTCCTCGGGATGAACGCCATGCTGATCGGCTTCGGCAAGGACGACGATGCGATCCACTCGCCCAACGAAAAGTACGACCTGTCGTCCTTCCACAAGGGTATCAGATCCTGGGCGCGGATCATGGATGCATTGGCAAAGGGCTGAATGGAGAGGTTTCTTCCCTATATCTTTGCCGTCTTTCTGGTGCTGCTCGGTCTCTTTCTGGGGACCGAGCTCCTTCTCGCCCTCGAGAATGGCGTCCTTTTCGCGGACAGCGACCTGCTTGCAGCCGTCCGTGACACACAGCCAACGGTTTATTGGGCCACCTTACTGATCTGCCTCGCGCTGGCCCTGCTCTGCCTGCGGCTGGCTCAACAGCTCGTCAGCAAGGCGCGGGGGAAATAGGCCCTTCATCTTGCCCCGTAAACTCCCGCCGGAGGCTCCAGGACGGCGTCCGGGCCGAGCGCCCGGCACGGATCGCACACACCAAGGCGAGCGCACACAAAAAAGAATCCAGTGCGGCCCTCTGGCCGCGCGATAAACCAAGGTAAAAGAGGATGATGGCGCGGTTGACGGGGCTCGAACCCGCGACCCCCGGCGTGACAGGCCGGTACTCTAACCAGCTGAGCTACAACCGCGCATCGCATCGCAGCAGGGACGAGGGTGAAAAGTGGCGCGGTTGACGGGGCTCGAACCCGCGACCCCCGGCGTGACAGGCCGGTACTCTAACCATCTGAGCTACAACCGCGCATCTTTCACCTTCGACGGATCCGCCGAATGTTCCGCGCTTCTATGCAAGCCCCCAAGTCGCGTCAAGACACTGCGCACCGATAATACGTCTAATTCTGTGCGGGTCGCAAAGGGGACGCCTGAGCCTGCGTCAGGACCGGACACAGATCAGTGCCCGGTCCGACTCGTCAACCTGACAGGACTATCCTGCAACCGCTTAACGGCTGGGTTATTCCACATCTGTGTTTAAAATCCATCAAGGCTCTGATCAAAGATCACTGCGCCCTGTGCCGCGACGACAAACGGGAAAGTGGTGGGTGGTGAGGGGCTCGAACCCCCGACATTTTCGGTGTAAACGAAACGCTCTACCAACTGAGCTAACCACCCGTCCGCAGTGGCATCTAGGCCAAAGTCGCGGTCAACGCAACAGATGCTGTGCACCGTCCTTCACATGCCAGACCATACCCTGCCCACCGTTAGGTGTGGACCCCTGAAAGGCGGACTCTCCCACAACAAGGGACCGGATCATGCGGCTGGTGATCCCGTGCGTGACCAGAACAGCAGGCCCCGGAAGCTGGCCCAGGAAAGCAGTGACACGCAAGCGCAGGCTGTCGAACCCTTCGCCGTTGGGCGCGTCCTCGTATTGACGAAACACCCAGTCCGCCGTGTCGCGACAGGGCAAGGTGTCCCGCAGATGGCCCTGCCAGTCGCCTACGCCGATTTCGCGCAGGCGGTCGTCCGTGCGGACCATATCCATGAACGGTGTCACGGCGATGGCCGCCGTCTCCAAAGCCCGCCCCAAAGGTGAGCTGAAGGCATCGAACCCCGTCAGATCATGGGCTTGCAGGATGTCGCGTTGACGGGCGGCATCTTTGCGTCCCTGCGGTGTCAGGGGCGAATTCAGCCAGCCCTGCATCCGTCCTTCGGCGTTCCAGACGGTCTGTCCGTGACGCAATATGAAAAGCTCCGGATAGATCAACGACGCACCTGGGCAAAGGGGATGTGGGCCTTCAGGGTTCGCACCCTGATGTTCGATATCAAGCACATGATTTGATGGCTTTCCTGTCCCCTGTAAACCCTTGTGGGGTCGAAATATTTACGTTTTGAAGTAAAACTGGATACAGGGACACCAAATCCATTTTACATTGCCGGGGCGGTGCCACCCACGGGCGGGACAAACTGTCCCGACCTCACTTTCGGTCCAGATGAAAAGGCGTGACCTGATGCTTCCAACACTCGGCTTCCTTCTTGCTTGTCAGCTGGCCGGAGAGGTCGTGGTACGCGGGGCGCAGCTGCCGGTTCCCGGACCGGTTCTGGGTCTTGCGATGCTTGTCCTGGCCTTCCGCCTCTGGCCCACTTTGGCCGAAAGGTTCAGGCCGACTGTCGGCGTCATTCTCGCTAACCTGTCGCTGATGTTCATTCCGGCGGGCGTCGGCGTGATCGGCAACCTGGAAGTGCTCTCGAATGACTGGCTCGCACTGCTTGTCATTCTGGTTCTGTCCACCGTCCTGGCCATGCTGGCGGCCGTGGGAACGTTCATTGCCGTGCGACGGCTGACCGAACGGCGACCGACATGACCGGCATGACCGGCATGACCGATGTCGCAGACCTCTGGAGCTATCTGTCCACCACGCCGCTTATATGGCTGACCGCGACGATACTGGCCTATCTTGCGGCGGATGCGGCGGCGCGGCGGCTGGGCAACCCGCCTTTGGCCAATCCGGTGCTGATCTCGGTGCTGCTGATCGCACCCGTCCTGTGGCTTACGCAGACCACCTACGCCACATATTTCGAGGGCGCGCAGTTCATCCACTTTCTGCTGGGGCCCGCGACGGTGGCCCTTGCTTTGCCGCTTTGGGACAATCGCGATACGATCCGCCAGTCGGTCACGCCGATCATATCGGCCCTGCTGGTCGGCTCGGTCGTCGCGGCGGGCTCCGCCATCCTTCTGGCCAGCCTCATCGGGCTTCCGGCCGAGGTGATCCTTTCCCTTGCGCCGAAGTCTACGACGGCACCGGTGGCCCTTGGGGTGTCCGAAGCCGTCGGCGGCATCCCGTCCCTTACGGCGGTGCTGGTTATCCTGACCGGCATCATCGGCGCTGTGACCGTCACGCCGCTGATGACCCTTTTGCGCATCCATGACTGGCGCGCACGCGGGTTTGCCGTCGGCGTCGCCGCCCATGGAATCGGGACGGCCCGCGCATTCCAGGTCAACCCGATCGCCGGCGCATATGCGGGTATCGGAATGGCGCTGAATGCTTTGCTGACCAGTCTGATCGTGCCTGTGCTGGTGCCTTGGCTGATGTAGCGCCCAGGCCGCCCTTTACGGTGGTCCCGGACAGCACGGGCTGTTGTCTTGCGATGGCGTCCATGCGTTTTGGTCGCAGGTCGTTATAATCTATTGTTACGACGCAAACACTTTACTAACATGATCCAACTTTCAGGGAGGAAGCATAATGAAAAAATCCAAAATTCTACGCGGCGCAACTGCCGTGGCGATGCTCGGGGCAACTGCCGCACCGGTCGCCGCAGAGATCGACGAAGTGAACT
>Ga0307930_1000011_pt1 | contig 120512 bp, 120 predicted proteins | sample OrgLakmetageno46_FD_203161 | JGI IMG/M metagenome (GOLD analysis project Ga0307930, IMG submission 203161) | Saline water microbial communities from Organic Lake, Antarctica - #46 | ecosystem: Environmental > Aquatic > Non-marine Saline and Alkaline > Saline | place: Antarctica: Organic Lake...
CATCGCTCGTGTCATCCATGACCTCCCGGATTAATGATGACACTCCAAGAATCACACTTCGCGGCCCGTGTGAATCCCTTCGCGACTCTAAGATCGTTGAAAACGCTCTAGCGTGACGAGTTCATTAACACGCTCGAGGAATTGCCGTGCGGCGGGTGCGTCCGGCTCACTTGGCCGGCGCCGGAGTTTGTTGGCAAACGTGTTGGCGTCGCGCGGCAGGCCGGACACAATGAGGTAGCGCCACCACGCCTGGCACAACCACCCCTCCCGCTCATCGAGATAGACGCGATCCAGGAGCGTCGCGCCGTCGGCGGCCAAGCGCAGCTCGCCGTCCTTGTATTGCGCCGAGAAGTCGCCGCCCCGGTCCATCGCGCCCTGAAGCACGGCGAGCCGCGCGTCGACCGCCTCGTCTCGTTGGACGTCTGCCCATTTTCGGCGGTCGGCGGCGAGCCGCAGTGCGGCGGGTGCGCGGTCCTCTAGCGATTTGTGATCTTCCAGATCGGGCCAGAGAAAGGTCTCACGCTCGCTTTTCACGGCGAGTACCGAGGCTCGCTCGGCCGTCTGTTGCATCAGATTCCGGCGGCGTGTACAGGCGTCCTGCAGGCGTTCGCCGAATCCAGCCAGAGCGACCTCGTCCTCCGCCGTAAACGTCGGGATTGGTAGCGGGGCAATGAATTGCCTATTGGCTTCGAGGTAACCACCCCGCTTCGGCTTACCAATGCGTTGGAAAACAAACTCTGCAATCGAGCCGTTCATCGCAGCAAGCAGTGCAAGGCCGCTGCGATTTTTGGCGGGGATAATCCCGTTCACTCGGACATTATTGAGGTAAAAATAGCCGTCAGTGTCCGAGGAGACACGCAGACCCGGCACGGTCTGCGCGACGATCAACTTTTGTATGTCTTGCTTACCAATGTTTTGAGAACGCCCAAACTGATACCATTCGGCAGCATCAAATTTGTGCTTCTCTCGTTTCCTAAGATCCTCCTCCCAGCTTTTTAAATAGGCCCACGCCATGGGGTATTGCGCCGTAAGTTCGCTCTGCCGGATTAATCGCATCCGTCCTGACTCGTCGCGCTCATAGGGAAACAGGATGTAGGTCTTCGTCTCCGGCGCCTCGAAGCGCTTGGCTTCCGCCCCCGAGATCAGCGGACGCATGATCTCATCCTCGATATCGACGATGTAGGGTGCGCCTTCTTTGGGCTTGCACTGATATCTACCGCGACCAACCTTGCGCAAATGGTAGATATAATCTGCACTTGTCTGAATACCGACGGTTATCGCCTTAGTCACTTTGGGATCGTCGAGGCGCAGGCAGGTTTTTTCCAGCCTGCGGATCAAGGCCCGCGCCGCGCCCGTCGCCATGAGCCATTCACCCTCTTCGGGCATGGTGTCGTAGGGCACGGCGAGCGCCGGGTCTGACCAGTCGATACTCTCCATCGCGCCGTCGGGCGCGGCGGCTATCCGCATGGTGTCGTTGGCATCACGCGTAAAGAACTGAAGCGCTGTGTAGGTCGTCACATCCTCGAAAATCTGGAATGCCTTGAAATCAAGCCATCGCTCAAGGTGACGGCCCTCATGCACAAGGCGGCGCAGACCCTCGCCGTATTTGTTCCGCGGCCACAGGCTGGGCGCGATGTAGGCCATGCGGCCGCCTGGCGCGAGCAAGCGCAGGCCAAGCTCTATGAAGGGCAGGTAGAGGTCGAAATTTCCAGTCTGTGCGCTGCGATAGGTCTGCTGACCCCGGTCGGCCTGGACGTAATCCGCCATGACTGAATCAAGCTTGCGCTGATCTTGAAGTTTCACATAGGGCGGGTTGCCGATCACCACGTCGAAGCCCGCCTTGCCGCCGTCGAACACCTCTGGGAAAGCGTCGCGCCATGTCGTTTCAGCCCGCACGCGTTCGCGAAGGTCTGAATCGTCTATACGCCCTCTCCAGAAATCGGGCTCGATCAGCGAATTGAAGCAGCGCAGCGTATGATCGAGCGAGCTGAGCGGCGCGTCCGCGCGCGCCGAATGCAGCCAGAGCGCCAGCTTGGCGATCTCCACGGCCGCAGCGTTGAGATCGACACCGTAGAGATTGCTTTCGAGAATTTCGGAAATGATCCGGGCCTCTTCAGGTGCCCTGACCGCACCGCCCTCGAGCACGAAAATCTCCCGATCGACCTTCTTGCGCTCGTCAAGCAACTGCCGGAAGGCAGCGATCAGGAAGGCACCCGACCCGCATGCAGGATCGACGATCCGAACCGCCTTCAGACGTTGGCGATATGCGTCCAGCGCTTCGCGCGTAGGCGGTGTAGTATCATCGTGCGTAAGCCCGCACTCGCGCCGCGCCTGCACCATCCACGGCCCGAGCGTCTCGCGCACCAGATAGGTGACCACCCTCTCGGGTGTGTAATAGACTCCGTCGCGCTTTCGTTTTGCAAGAGACGCAAAGCTTTCACGGTCTTCAAACTCACCCGTCTTGTATTCAAGTTCAGTCAGTGATTGCTCAAAAATACGACCGAGTGTGTAAAGACTGAGGCTGTCGCCGTCCGCGCTTCCGCTGGCGTAGTTATATCGGGCGCTGAGATAAAGCACCGTCCGGGTGTCGACTTCGAGCTTGGCGTCTCGTCCGGCCCCCTGTTCGGGTGCGGCGAAGACATCATTGGTCAATGTCAGCGCTTCAATTTCCTCATCGGGCTTGAACAACCCGCCATTGATCTGCGGGACGTCGGTCCGGCCAAGCTTGCCGCCGTCGTTCATGCGGCCGAAAAGCTGTTTGAAGAAGGTCCAGATTTCGTGGCCGTTCGGATCGTAGAACGGCTCGATGCTCCGCTGGCGGAGGTAGTCGCGGATGAATTGTGGCGGGAAGAGCATCCGCGCGCCCATGTCTTCGCAGTAGAAGGCGAAGATGAATCTGTCGAGCAGCTTCTGGGCCAGATTGAGAAGGTGCACCTTGCGATCAATGTATTGCGGGTTCTGTGTGATTAGACAGTTGAAGAGCCGGTTTCTCAGACCGTTATAGTGCTCATAGAATTCCTCTTCGAGCGCGCGTTCCTTGACCCACTGGCGCTCGATAAGCCTCAGAAGAGCCGGCTTGCCTCCCGGCGACAGCAATTGATCGGGCTGAAACAGGCGCCAAAACAAGAAGCGGTCGAATTGGGCGGCCTCCCCATCGCTGATCAGGTCGTGACCGAGAAGGTCGGCACCTTCTACAACGAAGCGCAGATAGCGATCAGGAGCCCGGTCCCACCAGTAAAGGCGGAACTCATTCATGTCGGAGACGAGTCCCCACCAGGGCATGACCGGTTCGGAACCGTAGAGCCCCTTCCTGGCCGCCTTGACATAGTCGAGGCACTGCTCAGCGGGGGTCCGTTGGGCGTTCTTGCGGGCCTGGCGCACATCGAGGCCGGACTTTACATCCTTGAATTCGCACAAGACTTGAGGGACCGGGTCCCGCTCGCCAAAGCGGGCGAGGGCCAGGTCCGCGAAGCCTATCCCGCCCTTGGGACCGCCGCCCTTGACCGCGTATTCGCGTTCCATGGTTACGTCGGCGCGGTCGGCGACATCTGCGTCGCGATAACCCCAGAGTTCAGAGAAAAACAGGTTAGTGAACGATGCTGAGTCAGTCGTTTCCTTGCGCTTGCGGCGCTGCGCCCAGCGTTCAAGGAGCTCGCGCACACGGGCGTCGGTGTCGGCAAGGTAGGCTTTGAACTCAATGTCGAATACGCCGCGCAGGAAATCCCGGCTGACGAAGGAACGGCTGTCGTCGAACATGCCCCGGGCCCGATTGAGTAAAACAAGCATTGAACGTTATCCGCGTTCTTTCGCCGCTTCAACGATTGACGGCACCGCGGCAATGCCCACCCGCCGTCACTCCAACCCCGGCGGCTGAGAAAAAGCGGGCGGGCGCGGCGGGGCTCGCCTAATGTGGCGGGCATGCAGAACCGTTGTTCCTGGTGCGGGACTGATCCCGTTTATGTCGCCTATCACGACACTGAATGGGGCGTGCCCGAGTACGACTCCCGCGCACTGTATGAAAAGCTGGTGCTGGACGGGTTTCAGGCCGGCTTGTCATGGATCACCATCCTGAAAAAGCGCGATAATTTCCGCGCCGCCTTTGACGGCTTCGACCCTGAAAAGATCGCCCGCTATGGCGAGGCGGATGTGAAAAGGCTCCTGGGAGATGCCGGCATCGTGCGCTCGCGCGCCAAGATCGAGGCGGCGATCACGGGCGCGCGCGTGTGGTGCGATCTGCGCGATCGCGGCGTCGATTTTTCGAACTGGCTGTGGAGCTATGTGGACGGGGTTCCGGTGCAGAACACCTGGAAGCGCCAGGAGACCGTGCCCGCCAAGACCCATGTCAGCCTGTGGATGAGCAAGGAGCTGACTCATCAGGGCTTCAAGTTTTGCGGCCCCGTCATCGTGTATGCGTTCATGCAGGCCTGCGGGCTGGTGAACGACCATGTGGTGAGCTGCCACCGCCACGCGGAGGTGGCGCGGATGGGAGAACGAGGATGAAACGCGGTCTGGGATTCGCTCTGGGTATCGCTCTGACAATGCTTGCTGTTTCGGCCTGCGCCGGGCGGCAGGGCTATGCCGCGGCGCCGCCCGGCTATGCGCTTGACACTGTGAGCTGCGACACCGGCGGGCGCCACGGCCCCTCCGGCGTGCTGGACTGGCGCTGCACCGATGGCGACGGGGTGGAGCGCCTGCCCGTGCGCAGCCTTCACGAGGTGATCGACGGCGAGGGCGATGACGCTCGTGAACGCCGCCGCGCCCGGCGCGACCGGCTGGAGACGCCCCCCTATTGACGCCGGGCCACTGACGCCCGGCTATGACCGCAATCTGGAACGCCGCTCCGGTCCGCCGCGTTGGGCTTGGGTGTGTTTAAGCGCTGCGTTTGAAGGGGGAGCATGACCCGTCTGATACATCTGGCCGATATGCATTTCGGCGCCGAGGATCCGCCTTTGGTGGACGGCCTGGCCGATGCGATCACCGCCCTTGAGGGCGATGTGATCTGCGCGGCGGGCGATTTCACCCAGTATGGCCGGCGGCGCGAATTCACCGCGGCGGCGGAGTTTTTCGCCCGGCTGGAGGCGCCAGTGATTGCTGCGCCGGGCAATCATGACACCCCGTACTGGGATCTGTTCTCGCGGCTTTTCCGGCCCTGGGGCCGGTTTGAACGCTTGCTGGGCGGCACGGTGGAGCCGCACTGGCGCGGCGGCGGCGACGGGCTCCAGACCCTGGCCACCTCGCGCGGGCTGCAGGCGCGGCTGGACTGGTCGCTGGGCAAGGTGCGCGAAGCCCACGCCCGCGAAGCCGCACAGGCGCTGAGCGATGTTCAGGGCGTGCGCATCGTGGCCGGCCACCATCCGCTGTTTTCTCCCGGTGGTCAGACGGGACGCGCGCGCACCAAGGGCGCCACCGACGCCACCAACATTCTGGCCGAAGCCCAGGTCGATCTGGTGCTGTCCGGGCATCTGCATCAGGCGTTCGCGCTGGCCTTTGACCGGCCCGATGGCGGCAAGTCCTGGCATGTGGGCGCGTCCACGGCGCTGTCCAAGCGCACCCGCGACGAGCCGGCGGGCTTTAACGTCATCGATCTGGACGCCACCGGCGCGCAGCTGAAAGTCTATGTCGCCACAATCGACTACACTTTCGTGCAGGTCTCCGAACAGCGGCTGGATTTCGCGCCGCGCTAGACTTCTGCGCTAGCTGGATTTGGGACCCAGCAGGACGCGCGGGTTCATGATGTGGTTTGGGTCCAGCGCCGCCTTGATGCGGCCCATGATCTCGGCCTCCACCGGCTTTCTCCGGACGAACTCGGCCTGTTTGAGGATTCCCACCCCGTGTTCGGCCGAGATCGAGCCGTGATGGGCGTCCACCAGATCGTAGATCCTGGCCGTCACCGGCTTGATGCGGGTGATGAAATCCTCGCCGGCGCCGGGCGTTTTGGCCGCCACGTTGAAGTGGACATTGCCGTCGCCCACATGGCCGAACGCGATGACCATGATGTCCGGGTCGGCGTCTTCGGCCAGCTTGATCGCCTCGCCCATGAACGCCGCCATGCGCGACACCGGCACCGAGACATCGTGCTTGGCCGCCTTGCCGTGGGCCTTCTCGCCCTCGGGAATGGATTCGCGAAGCGCCCAGAACTCCTTCGCCTGGGCCTGCGACTGGGCGATCACCGCGTCGGTGAGCAGGGCTTTCTCAAAGGCGGCTTCCAGCGCTTCTTCCATGAGCGACGGCGCGCGATCGGTCTCGGCGCTGGTCAGCTCGATGAGGACGCTCCAGGCCGGATCGCCAGACAGCGGGTGCCGGGCGCCGGGCACATGGGCGACCACCAGGTCCAGGCCGGTTTTGGGCATAAGCTCGAATGCGGCCACCGATCCGGTGGTGTCCTTCATATGGCGAAGCAGCGCCACCGCCGCGGCGGGGTCGTCCACCGCGCACACCGCCACCGCGGTGGAGGCAGGGCGCGCAAACAGCTTCAGCGTCGCGGCGGTGACAACGCCCAGCGTGCCTTCCGCGCCGATGAAAAGCTGTTTGAGATCGTAGCCGGTATTGTCTTTTCGCAAGCCTGAAAGATCGCTGATCACCCGGCCGTCCGGCAGCACGGCTTCAAGGCCCAGCACCAGCTCGCGCATCATGCCGTAGCGCAGCACATGCACGCCGCCGGCATTGGTGGAGATCAGCCCGCCAATCATCGCCGAGCCTTGCGCGCCCAGAGACAGCGGGAACAGCTTGCCGGCCTCGGCGGCGGCGCCCTGCACGGTCTCGAGCACGGCGCCGGCCTCGCAGGTCAGCGACTCGTTGTCAGCGTCCACTGCGCGCACCGCATTCATGCGTTTCAGGCTGATCACCACCTCGCCCTGAGGCGTGGAGCCGCCCACTAGCCCGGTGTTTCCGCCCTGGGGCAGCACTGCGATCCCGGCCTCGTTGCAGCGCGCCAGGATCGCGGAAACCTCCGCTGTGGAGCCGGGCTTCAAAAGCAGCGGGCTCGCGCCCTTATAGCGTCCGCGCCAGTCGCTGATATGGCCCGCCAGCTCGCCCGGGTCGGTGGACCAGGCTTTGGGGTCGAGGGTTTCGGTGAGGCGGGTGATCAGGTCAGGGGTCATGGGGCGGATATTAGGCCGTCCGCACCGGGGCGAACAGGGGCGCCTTGCCCGCTCCCGCACCCGCCGCTAAACCGGCGCGACCCGAACCACAGGAGCCCGCCATGACCGCCGATCCCCGCCTGATCACCGCGCTGGACCTGCCGGGCGTCGCCGAGGCCGAAACGCTGGTGGGGCGCATCGGGGCGGGGTGCGGCTTCTACAAGATCGGGCTGCAGCTTTTGCCCGTGGGCGGCATGGAGCTGGCTTCGCGGCTTAAAGGCGGCGGCTACAAGACCTTCCTGGACTTCAAGCTCCACGACATTCCCGCCACCGTGGAAAAGGCGACCCGCTCCATCGCCGGGGCTGGGGCGGGCGATCTTCTGACCGTGCACGGCGAGCCGCCGGTGATGCGCGCCGCGGTGGAGGGCCGGGCCGGATCGGACCTGAGGATCCTCGCCGTCACCGTGCTCACCGCTTATGACGACGCCATGCTGGCCGAGATGGGATACGCCTACGGCGCGCGCGATCTGGTGATGCGCCGGGTGGATCAGGCGGTGGAGGCCGGGGTGGACGGCGTGGTCGCCTCGCCGCTGGAGGCCGCCGAGATCCGGGCGCGGGTCCCGGATGGTTTTCTCATCGTGACGCCCGGCGTGCGCCCGGCGGGATCGGACGCCGGCGACCAGAAACGCATCGCGACCCCCGCCGACGCGCTGAATTCCGGCGCCACCCATCTGGTGGTGGGCCGCCCGATTTCCGGCGCCGCCGATCCGGGAGACGCGGCGCGGCGCATTGGCGAAGAGATGCGCTTTGCGCGGCGGCCGGACGTCTAGAGCCGCGCTCTAAACCCGCGCCGTCACCGCGATGGCGGTGTGGCAGCCGGCGGTGATGGCGGCCGACAGAAGCGGATAGCCCACCGCGTCCTTGGCGCCTTCGTCCACGGCGAGGTGCTTGTGATCGACCTCTTCGGCCTGAAACCGGGCGAACTGGTCGGCCAGTTCGGTCTCGCCCATGAGGCGCAACTGCTCGACCTGATCGCCGTAATGGCCCTCGATGACGCTCTCCACCGCCTCGGTGCAGGCATGGGCGGCGCGCTCACCCACGAGCGCGGTCACCGCGCCAAGCGCAAAGCCCGCGGCATCCCAGATCGGCCCCAGCAGGGTTGGCCGGGCGAGGCCGCTGCGGATATGGTCGTCGAAGGCGTTGAGATGGTGCTGCTCGTCGGCCTCCATGCGCTGGAGCTGGCCGGTGATGCGCGATTTCGAGGGCTGATCGCGGAACACGGCGAGCTGGCCTTTATAGATGCGCACCGCGCCGTACTCGCCGGCGTGATCGACGCGCACCATTTCTTCGATCCGTTGAGTGTCGCGCACCCGGCCGGGGCGGCGCACGGTTTTGCGTTGGAAGCTCATAACACCCTCCAGGAGGGATTGCGGGACAGGGCCACTAGACAGATAAGGCAAAGCGCCGCGCTGAACAGGGCGTTATAGCCCGCCATGGAAACGCCGAGCAGCGTCCACGCCGCCTCGTCGCACAGGACGACGTTTTGCGCGCGGGAAAGGTCGGCGAGCAGGCTTTGCGCGGTGAGGCCGGTCACGTCGACGCTCTGGCAATCGATGCGCCACCAGCCATATTCGGCGCCGGCGTGGCGAAGGGCCGTCCAGGTGGACCAGGCGAAAATCGCCGCAAGCCCGGCGCAGGCGACGCGCGCCACGCCGGCGGGCGCACGCAGGGCGAGCCAGAAGCGCTTCAGCCTGGAGCCCTGCATGACCGGCTCCATGGCGCGGGCTGCGTCGCGCGCCGCCCACGGACCCAGAGCGCGCAGGGCGTGAACCAGCGCAAAGCCGATCACGCCGGCCCATATGGCCCAAGCGTGCACCCAGCGCTGATCAATGCACAAAGGGCAGGGCGGATAATCGCCAAACGCCTCGAAGGCGAAGGCGCCCAGCAACAGCCCGGCCGAAACCGCGGCGGCGACGATCGGCCAGCGATCGGGACGGACCAGGGTGGAGATCAGGTCGGATACTCGGCTCATGATGTCTAGATACCGCGAGTTGGCGCGCGAGGCGAGCCTCAGACGGCCGGTTCACCTGCGGTGAACAGACCCATGGTGAAATCCTTGGCGAGGTCGAGAAACGCCAGGCCGAACACTGAAAACCCGATAATCAGCAAAGCGATCCACGCCACGCCCAGCACCAGGCCGATCAGCACCAGAAACCCGTCGCGCGTGATCAGGCCGATGGAGGCCAGCGCCACGGCGATGCCCGGCGTGGTGTTGGTGGCCGGCAGGGGCAGCAGGATCGACGCACAGAAGAGGACGAAGACCGCGCCCACCACGCGCTCGGCGATGCCGCCGGACAGCGCGCGCAGGCGGGGACGGGCGAGCGCCTCGACCCAGCCGAACCATTTGCGCGCGCCGCGGGCCATCTTCGCCAGATCGGCCTTTTTCATCGTGCGGTCGGCGAATTTGCGCGGCAGCCAAGGCTGGTCGCGCCCGGCCGCCATCTGCAGGGCGAGGGCCATCATGGGCAGCGCCACTACTTGGGGAACGCCGTACAAAAAGGGCATGCAGACCGGGATCGCCAGCGCGAACAGGAGCACGCCGAACACCCGCTCGCCCAAAGCCTCGGTGAAAGCGCCCAGCGTCAAACCGTCCGCCGGCGCGGCGTCGGCGATTTCTTCCAGCGCTGCGATCAGCCCGCCCGCGGGCGCGGCCTCGGGGCTGGTGTCGGTAGGGCCAGGCTCAGGGGCGGACTCAGAGTCGGGGGTGCGTGCGGGATCGGTCATGGGGCGCTCCGGGATCGGCGAGACCCTAGCCGCGGGTGCTGGCCTGGGCAACGCAGGCGCACACGGTTCTGGCGTGGTCAGGCCGCGCGCCGCTTGACCCGGCGCAGGCGGGGGCCTACCCGCCTTGATGATGCATGAACGCCTTACACCCCACAGCGACGGTCGGCCGCAGGTCATGGGCGTCGTCAACGTCACCCCGGACAGCTTCTCCGACGGCGGGCGCTTCGCCGGCGTCGATGCGGCCGTGGCCCACGCGGCGGCGCTCCTCGATCAGGGCGCGGACTGGCTGGATATCGGCGGCGAGAGCACCCGTCCGGGAGCCAAGCCGGTGAGCGAGGACGAGGAGCTCGCGCGCGTCCTGCCGGTGATCGAGCGCGTTCTCGCCCAGTCCCCGGAGGCCGCCATCAGCATCGACACCATGAAGCCGGGTGTGGCGCGGGCTGCGGTGCAGGCCGGGGCGGTGATGTGGAACGACGTCAACGCGCTGCAGGCGCCGGGCGCGCTGGAAACGGCGGCGGAGCTTGGCTGCCTTGTGGCCGTCATGCACATGCAGGGCGCGCCGCAAACCATGCAGCAGAGCCCGGCCTATGAAAACGTGGTGGCCGATGTCGCCCGTCATCTGGGACAGCGGGCGGGCGCCGCGCTCTCCCATGGGGTGGATCGCGAACGGGTCCTGCTGGATCCAGGCATCGGCTTCGGCAAGACGCTGGCGCACAATCTGGCGCTCATCGCGGCGCTGGAGAGCTTTTCAGGGCTGGGTTTCCCGGTGCTGTTCGGCGCCTCGCGCAAGCGCTTCATCCAGGCTGTGGACGAGACGGCGGACGACGCCATGGACCGGCTGGGCGGCAGTCTGGCGGCAGCGCTGCACGCGGCGCGCGCCGGGTGTGCGGTGATCCGCGTCCACGATGTGCGCGAAACCGTGCAGGCGCTCAAAGTCCAGGCGGCGATCATTGCTGCTGGCTAAAAGGTTCTGGCTGAACGGCGCAGGTTAAAAGATGAGGGAGAGGACGGGTTGGCGGCGCTCCAGGTCTGGTGCGCCGCCAACCGGTCCCCCGCGCGGCTCCCCAGCCTGCGACAACCCGGTTAAACCTATCGTTTTACGAATATGCAAATATAAAATACAGGTGCGATCAGATCCGCAGCGCGGCGCGCAGGGCGCAGTCCTGTCTCACCCGCGCGCTGTCGCGCCACGGGGCCTCCACAACCGCGCCGGCCTCCACCAGCGCGGCGGCGCACACGACATGTCCGCCATTGGAACCTCTGGGCGGGCTGGCCCAGCCTTCAAGCGCCCAGCCCAGCGGGGTGGACCCGCAGTCGCGATCGCGCTCGGTGAGATCGGCGCCGGGCAGGAGCCGCTCCAGCAGGTCGGGCATGCCCATGATCGCCGCCCAGTGCAGCGGCCGCGCGCCGGAGCGCCCGGGCGCATCGTGGGTCGCGCCGGCGTCCAGAAGGGCGTGGGCGAGCGACGGCGCAGCCAGGCGAATCGCTGTTGTCACAAGGCTGTCGAGCGTGTCCGGATCGCGATGGAACAGATCAGCGCCGGCGCCGATCAAGTCCTTGGCGCGGGCGAACCCTTCCGCGTCGCTTAAGCGCCCGTCGAACACCTGCTCGCACACCGCGTGGACCGGGTGGCGCGCGTGATCCTCACCAAGGGCCGGAGTTTCGACAAGGTACGACGCCGCCCTGAGGCCCGGCGCAGGCGCAGACTCGAGAAAGACGCGAAACATATCCATGAGTCACGATTAGTCCGGGCGCCCTTGCGGGGTCCCTGCCAACACGTGACAAATCGGATAGTTACAGGGTCTTAATCCTTCTTGCGCTTGATCCGCTTGAGCTGCTTTGCGCCTTCGGGCGGCCAGGGTTTGGCCGTTTTGCGCGGGCCGTCGCCGGCCGGTTTGGCGAATTTGGCCGGGCCGTCGCCGTTGGACTTGGCCGGGCGCGGCTTTCTCGGCCGGGCCGGGCCGTCTTCATAGAGGGCGGACGGGCTGCGCTCGGTCTTGATCGCCTGACGCTCCGACTTGCCGGGGCGCGGCTTGCGGGCCGGCTTGCTGCGCGGCGGCGGAGCGCCTGCATCGGCCGGCTGAAGCGGCGCGGCGCCGGCGCGGGCGATGCGCACTTTCTCGTCGTGGTCACGCGGCTGCGTCATGGCGGCTTCAAACGTGGCCACCTGTGCGCCGGTGATTTCAAACCGGGTCGCGGTCTCGCCAATATCGATCTGGCCGATATCCGAGCCGGTCACCCCGCCGATGCGGCAGATCAGCGGCAGGATCCAGCGCGGCTCGGCGCGATGCTTGCGCCCGACATTCATCTCAAACCAGGTCCCAGACTCGAAATCGGCGCGCGAGGGTTTCGGGCCGCGCTCAGGGCGATCGCCCCGCTCGTGGCGTTCCCCGCGCTCAGGCCGGTCGCTGCGCTCGGGCCGGTCGCGCATGGCCGGGGCCGCGCCCAGCTCTTCAGGCGCGGGCAGGCGGGTTTCCAGCTCGGCGATGAAGGCCGCGGCGATCTTCTCGGCGCTGAAGCGCTCCAGAAGGGCGCGCGCCTCTTCGAGGCGAGTTTCGTCAATCTCGCCGGCCAGGGCCGGATGGTCGGCCAGGCGTTCGGAATCCTTGGCGCGCACGGCGTCGGCGTCGGGCGCGTCGGCCCATTCCGCTTCGATGCGGGCGTCGCGCAGGAGGCGCTGGACACGGCCGCGGCGGTTGGTCGGCACAATCAGGGCGCTGACGCCCTTGGCGCCGGCGCGGCCGGTGCGGCCGGATCGGTGCAGCAGGCCTTCGCCATTGGAGGGCGGTTCGGCGTGGATCACTAGATCCAGACCCGGCAGGTCGATGCCGCGCGCGGCCACGTCGGTGGCCACGCACACCCGCGCCCGGCCGTCGCGCAGAGCCTGCAGCGCCTTGGTGCGCTCGGCCTGGGACAGCTCGCCGGACAGGGCGACGCTGGAGAACCCGCGATTGCCGAGCCGCGCCGCGAGGCGGTTCACCGCTTCGCGCGTGGCGCAGAATACAAGCGCGCGGGGCGCGCCGTGATAGCGCAGCACGTTGATCACCGCGTTGTCGCGATCGTGGGGCGCGACCAGGTGGGCGATATAGGAGATGTCGGCGTGCTGGCCCTGGCCGCTCACTGTGGAGATGCGCAGCGCACCTTTTTGATAGGTCTCGGCGATGCGCGCGATGGGTTTCGACACGGTGGCCGAGAACAACAGCGTACGGCGCTCGGCCGGGGCGGAATCCAGAATGAATTCGAGATCTTCCTTGAAGCCGAAATCGAGCATCTCGTCGGCTTCGTCGAGGATCGCGGCGCGGGCGGCGGACAGATCCAGCGCGCCGCGCTCGATATGGTCGCGCAGACGTCCCGGCGTGCCCACCACGATATGGGCGCCGCGCTCCAGCGTGCGGCGCTCGGCGCGCGCATCCATGCCGCCGACGCAGGAGGCCAGACGCGCTCCGGCTTCAGCGTAGAGCCAGGCCAGTTCGCGCTGGACCTGAAGGGCCAGCTCGCGGGTTGGCGCTATCACGATGGCCAGCGGCGCACCGGCGGGCGGCAGCCGGTCGGCGCCGGCCAGAAGCTGAGGGGCCATGGCCAGTCCGAAGGCCACCGTCTTGCCCGAGCCGGTCTGGGCGCTGACCAGAAGGTCGCGGCCCTCGGCCTCGGGCGCCAGGACGGCGGACTGGACTTCGGTGAGGCTTGCATAGCCTTTGGCCTCCAGCGCGGCTTTCAGCGCGGAGGGAAAGTTTTCGGGCAGGGTCATGAAAATCCGTGTCAGCGCGGGCGGCGTTCGGCCCGGCGCAAAAGATCTAGCAGCGGGAACGCCCGCAAGTCAGCGGCGCTCTATAGCAGAGCCTGGAGCATTTGGAAAACGGCGATGTTGGGGCAGGCGCCGGGGAAGCGAGGGGAAGGCCAAGGGCAGACGAGGCGAAAGGCGGCGCAGAAGCGGTCGACGGGCGCCGCGCTAATACCGCACGAATTCCAGATACAGACCGTCTGACGGCGCCACGGGGCCGCAACGAATGCGGTCGGCGGCGTCAAGCGCTGACTTGAAGTCCGCCGGGCTCCACTTGCCAAGGCCCACCTCCACCAGCGAGCCGGTGATGGAGCGCACCTGGCGGTGAAGAAAGCTGATGGCCTCCACCACGATCTGGATCTCGCCGCCTGGAAGGGCTGAGACCCGGGCGATCTCGATGGATTTCACCGGGCTGGGCGCCTGGCAGCGCGCGTCGCGAAACGTGGAAAAATCATGGCGTCCGATCAGGGCCTGGGCGGCGGCGTGCATGGCGTCGGCATCCAGCGGCCGGCTGATGCGCCAGGCCTTGCCGCGTTCCAGCGCCAGCGGCGCCCGGCGCGAGACGATGCGATAGACATAGCCGCGCCTGGTCGCGTCGAACCGGGCGTGGAAATCCGCGCCCACCCGTTCGGCGGCGAGCACCGCAATGGGGGCGGGCTTGAGATGGTGATTGAACGCGTCGCGCACCTTGTCGCCGGGCATATCCTTTTCCAGGTCCAGATGGGCCACCTGGCCCAGCGCATGGACGCCGGAATCGGTGCGCCCGGCCCCATAAACCTCGCTCGCACCCGGATCGAGCTTGTGCGCGGCGACTTCCAGCGCGGACTGCACGCTCGGCCCATTGTCCTGGCGCTGCCAGCCCACGAACGGGCGGCCGTCATATTCAAGGGTGAGTTTATAACGGGGCATGGGCCGGGTTTTGCGGCGAAATCGATCACAGGACAAGCCGGTGCACACCGCCGAGCTTTAGGCGGACCGCGCGAACTTCTAGTCCAGCACCGTCCCCGCCGGCACGTCGGTCCCGTTCAGGAAGGCCGCGCGGTCCACCACGCCCCGGCCCTCGCGCTGCAGGCGCACGGGGCGCAAAGCGCCGCGGCCGCAGGCGATGGTGAGGTCGCCGTCCAGCACCTCGCCGGACTCACCCTCGCCCGTGACCGTTTCGGCGTAGTGGATCTTCACCCGCACCGGCCTGTCGCCGGGCAGTTCAAACCAGGCGCCGGGGAAGGGCGACAGGCCGCGAATATGGTCGGCGACTTCGCCGGCGGGCTTTGTCCAGTCGATGCGCGCGTCGGCGCTGGTGATTTTCTTCGCGTAGGTGACTCCGTCTTCTGACTGAGGGACCGTTCCCAGCGACCCGCGCTCCAGCGCGGCCAGGGTGCGCGGCCACAACAGCGCGCCTGTGGTCATCAGCCGGTCGTGCAGCGTCCCCGCCGTGTCGGTTACTTGGATGGGAACCACTTCGCTCATGAGCACCGGGCCGGTGTCGAGGCCTTCCTCCATCTGCATGATCTGCACGCCGGTCATCTCGTCGCCGGCCATGATGGCGCGCTGGATCGGCGCGGCGCCGCGCCAGCGCGGCAGCAGCGAGGCGTGAAGGTTCAGGCAGCCCAGCTGCGGCGCCGCGAGGGCGCGGGCGGGCAGGATCTGGCCGTAGGCGACGACGCACGCCGCATCCAGCTCAAGCGCCTCGAACGCCTCAAGCACGTCCTCCTCGCGAAAGCGCTCCGGCGTATGGACGGGCAGGCCGAACTGCTCGGCCAGGAGATGCACCGGCGTTTTGGTCTCCTGCTGGCCGCGCCCGCGCCGGCGGGGCGGCTGGGTGTAGACGGCGACCACCTCATGGCCCGCCCCGACGATCTCGGCGAGGCTGGCGGCGGCGAAGTCGGGCGTGCCCATGAAGGCGAGGCGAAGGGGCATGGCGAAAATCCCGCGCGGCTGGCTGACCCGCGGGACTTAAGCCGAAGCGGGCGCGAGGTGAAGCCTCAGCCGGTCAGTCCGGTCAGCGTCTCGCTCAAGCCCCAGAGCCGGGCGGCGCTGTCGCGGTCGCGGATATGGGGCTGATAGCCGAAGAAGCTGCGCTCTTCCTTGGGCGGCCCCGCCACGTCGCAATCTTCACAATACACCCCGCCGCGATCCTCCAGCAAAGGCGAGGTCGCCGCCCACACCGTGGTGGCGCCGCCCTGCTCGGGCGTCTTGAAGACCTTGTTGAGCGTGCCGTCGTCGTCAATCCAGCCCATGGCGCGCATTTCTTCTTCGGGAAGATCGCGCTGCAGCGCCGTCATGATGCCGCCGGGATGGACTGAATAGGCTTTCAGCCCCTTGTCCTCATAGCGCGCGTTCAGTTCCAGCGCGAACAAAGCGTTGGCGCTCTTGGAGCGGCCATAGGCCGTCCATTTTTCATACTCGCCGGCCTCCCAGTTCCAGTCGTCCAGATTCACATCGCTGATCCGGTGGGCCAGCGAGGACAGGGCCACCACGCGCGAGCCCGGCGTTTTCAGGAGCAGGTCTTTCAGCTGCGCAAACAGGGCGAAATGGCCCAGATGATTGGTGGCGAACTGGCTCTCCCACCCCTTCGAATTGCGCCGAAGCGGGCCGGCCATGATGCCGGCGTTATTGATCAGGATGTCGATCCCGTCGCCGGCCTCGGCCCGAATCGCGTCGGCGCCGGCCTTGATGCTGCCCGGCTCGCCCAGATCAAGCTCGACGACTGTGGCCTCAAGGCCGTCCAGCGCGGAGCGCGCCTTGTCCGGCGAGCGCCCCGGCACGATCAGGCGGGCGCCGGCGTCGGCCAGGGCCTTGGCCGCCTCCAGCCCGATCCCCGAATAACCGCCGGTGATCACCACCGTCTTGCCGGAGAGGTCGGCCTTCGCGGCGACTTCGGCGGCTGTGGAGCGGGCGCCGAACGGGCTGCCGGTCGGGGTCTGACGGGGCTCGGACGTGGAAAACTCCTTCTTGAAAAACGCCGCGCGAGCCTTGCGCGAATGGGCCGATCTGGAAACCCTTGATGCCGTCCGCGCGCGGCCATGGCATGGTGACGCATAAGTCTTGGGAGAGTTTCGCCATGATCCGCCTTCTCACCGTCCTTTTTGCACTGCTTCTGGCCGCTTGCACCCAGACGCCGGCGGACGAACCGTCTGCCCCATCCGCGCCGCCGGGCGCATCGGGTCCCTTCACCGCCGGTCCCGGCTCCGGGGCCGGCGTTGGAGAAATGTGCGGCGGCATGATGGGGATGCGCTGTTCGCAAGATGCTGAGGACCGCCAGTATTGCCACATGGAGCCCCAGGCCATGTGCGGCGCCGCCGATCAGACCGGCGTGTGCCAAATCCGCCCCATGGCGTGTCCGCGTAATTACAGCCCGGTGTGCGGCTGCGACGGCGAGACCCATGCAAACGCCTGCCTGGCCAATGCAGCCGGAACCAGCGTCTCCACCGAAGGCGCCTGTCAGCCGGGTCGCTAGAGGTCGTCTGCGCGCCATGCGTCCTGCCCCGCCTTCAGACACGCCGATCCGGCCCGCTGACGACCCCGCCGCCCTTGATGCGGCAGCGGAGATTCTGGCGGCGGGCGGGTGCGTGGCCGTTCCGACCGAGACGGTCTACGGCCTCGCCGCCGACGCCTGCGACGGCGAAGCGGTGGCGGGAATCTACGAGGCCAAGGGCCGGCCCAGCTTCAACCCGCTCATCGCCCATTGCGACACGTCTGAGCGGGCGGCCTCCCTTGTGGAGCTGGGCGAGATCGGAACGGCGCTGGCGCGGGCCTACTGGCCGGGGCCCCTGACGCTGGTGGCGCCGCGAAAAGCCGGGTCCTGCGTCAGCGATCTCGCCGCGGCGGGGTTGGAGACGCTGGCGGTGCGCGTGCCGCGCTCGCCTGCGCTTCAGGCGCTCATCGCTCGCCTGGACCGCCCCCTGGCCGCGCCCAGCGCCAACGCGTCAGGCCAGGTCAGCCCGAGCACGGCCGCCCATGTGAAGGAGAGCCTGAACGGGCGCATCCATCTCATTCTGGACGGCGGACCCTGCGCGGTGGGGGTGGAGAGCGCGATCGTGGACGTCAGCATCGATCCGCCTCGCCTGCTTCGCCCCGGCGGGATTACGCGCGAGGCGCTTGAGGCGGTGTGCGGACCGCTCGCCGCGGCGAGCGCCTCGATCACCGCGCCGGGCATGCTCACCAGCCATTATGCGCCCAGGGCTGCGATCAGGTTGAACGCAACCGAAGCGAAGCGGGGGGAGGTCTATTTGGCGTTTGGGCCTCACCCTGAGATGGAAGGTGTTGAAATATTTAACCTCTCCCCCAAAAAAGACCTAGCGCAAGCGGCGGCGAACCTGTTTGCTGGTCTACGCGCTCTGGACGCGCGGGCTGATCGAATTGCAGTAGCGCCCATCCCCTTGGACGGGTTGGGCGAAGCGATCAATGATCGGCTCACGCGGGCGGCGGCGCGCTGAGCGCATCTTCGCGATGCAATGTGTTAATAAGCTACATGTGCCCGATGTTGATGAATCCCGGCCTTTACGTCACGAAGTTCCGCACGCCGCTAGACGACGCCTCCGGCGTCATCGTTGTCGACGGCGACCGGGTGCGCGGCGGCGATTCAGCGATGCATTATGTCGGCGAGATCACCGGCGTCGCCGACGCAATCAAGGTGCGCCTGCGCGTGCGCCAGCACGACGGGTCCAAGCAATCGGTCTTCGGCGATGTGGATGATTTCACCCTCACCCTCACCGGGCGCCGCAAGGGTGAGCAGTATGAGTTCGAAGGCCGCGCCGACCGTGCGCCGTCACTCAGATTCCACGCTATCCTGACGCAGGTGCGCGAATAGGACGACACGTCCTCAGCCTACACTCCCCACCCTATACACGCTCAGTCTAAACGCTCTGGGCCTCGGCCGCAGCCTGTTTCACCATCCGCTTTTCCTGGGCGCGCATCAGGCCGCGCCCGATGGGGTCGGGGAGAACGCGCGCCGCGCCCACCAGGAATTTGTACCAGGCGCCGGGCACGCGCAGCGGCACGCCGCGCTCCACCGCGTCATAGCCGGTTTCGGCCACTTCGCTCGCCGTCAGCATCCAGTAGTCGGGCAGCTTGCTCACCGTGGCGCGCGCGCCGTTCACATCGTGAAACTCCGAGCGGGTATAGCCCGGCGCCACGGCGGTGACGTTGACGCCCTTGCCTTCAAGCTCCAGGCCCAGCGCTTCGCTCGCCTTGATCAGCATTGACTTGATCCCGGGATAAAGCGCGCCGGAATAGCGGGTATGGGCGTTGGCGCTGGGCAGAAGCGCGCTCACCGAGGAGATGTTGATGATGCGTCCGAACCCGCGCTCTGCCATGCCGGCGGCGGTCAGGTGCATGAGCTTGAGATAGCTGGTGAGCATGAGCTCCAGGAAGCCGGCCTGGCTGTCCCAGCTGGAGTCGGTGAAGCCGCCCGGCTGTCCGGCGCCGGCGTTGTTCACCAGAGCGTCGATCGTACGGCCGGCGCTCTCCACCTGGCTGACGATGGCTTGCGGCGCGCCGGGTTCGGCCAGGTCTGCGGTGATCACCAGGCTGTCCACGCCGAACTGGGCTTTCAGCTCCTCGGCGAGGTCTTTCAGCTTCTCCTCGCGCCGGGCCACAAGGGCCAGGTCCCAGCCATGGCGGGCGAACTCACGCGCAAAGGCGGCGCCGATGCCGCTGGAGGCTCCGGTGACGAGGCAAAGGCGGCGGGCCATGGCGATGCTCCTGGCGGAAGGGTGAGGACCCGGCGACCGTGAAGGGTCTGACCGATCCTGTCCAGTCACCGCCGGTTTGAACGCCCGGCGGCGCCTAGGCCGCGTAGGATTGGGACAGCCGCGCCATCAGGCGCTCCATGACCAGATTGGCGAATGCGGTCAGCAGGCTGGCCTCGCGCGCGCTCACCCCGAACCGTGGCTCGTCGTCGATGACGCAAAGCGTGCCGACCGCGTGACCGCTCGGTGTGATCAGGGGCGCGCCGGCGTAAAAGCGGATATAGGGCGGGCCGGTCACCAGTGGATTGTCGGCGAATCGCGGGTCACACGCCGCATTCAAAATGATGAACGGTTCGGACTGTTCGATAGCGTGGCTGCAGAAGGCGATATCGCGACCGGTCTCGCTCGCGTCAAGCCCGCATCGCGCTTTGAACCATTGCCTGTTCGCATCAACCAGCGACACCAGCGCGATCTTCGCGTCCAGCGCCAGCGCGGCGGCGTCGACGATGTCGTCGAACACCTTCTCCGCGGTCGTGTCCAGAATGTTAAGGTCGGCGAGCGCTTTCAGCCGAGCGCTCTCCGGCGGATCTCGTACAGGCTGCATTTCAGGGGTCCACGTTCGACTACTTATGAAGCCTGCTGAATATACGTTCGCTAGATTGACGCCGCTTTAACACCCCGGCGGTTCAGCGCCCGATTCGCGGGTGAAGATCAGCTGGTCCCCCAGCCCGCCCTGGACCACGTTTCCGGACAGCTGGTCGGCGCCTTCAAGTGCGCCTTCGAATCGAAAAGCGCCCAGCGGGGTCGCGACAGCCAGCGTCCTGCCATCCAGTCTCACCTGCTCGAAATTCACCACCGCACCGCCTTGGTCAGGGGAGATGAGCCGCACCTGGTGGGGCGGTCGCCTGGCCTCCACGGCCAGCACGAGCCTGCGCGGCTCGACCGAGGTTCGCAGTACGCCGGACCAGCATCCGTGCAGCGCGGGATCGGGCGCCGCGGCGGGCGTCGACTGATCAATCGTGTAGAGCGGCACGTCAGGTGCGTCATTGCGACCGCAGGCGGCGAGCATCAGGCTGGGGAGGAGGGAGAGAAGGAGCGGGAGGAGGCGGGTCATGGCGCTCGATTAAGGCCACGCCGGGCGCCGGCGCAAGCCTAGAGGCCCAGTTGCTTCGCCATGTCGCGCTCGAACGCGCGCAAGCGCGCGCGGGCGCGCCGCCATTCCCACCACAGGAAGACGATTTTCGGGCCGTCCACCAGATAGCGCCGCCACATGCGCCGGGGCGCCTCGCCCAGGCGATGCAGCCATTCCAGGCGCGCTTCTCGCATCCAGACCGGAGCCCGGCGCGCCTTGCCGGACAGAAAATCCAGCGACGCACCGACGCACAGGCCGACGCCGGTGCAGTCGCCGCGCTCGATGCAGGCTTCCGCGATCATCTCCTGCTGGGGCGAGCCGACGCACAGGAAGACGAAGCGGGCGGGGTTTTCCGCCACGAAGCGGGCGCATTCCGCGATGGCTTCGGGATTGTCGCGCAGGCCCATGGGCGGGGTGTGCCAGCGCAAGTCGGTGAGGCCGTAGCGCCGCTCCACGCCTTCCATGACCGCTTCGTCGCCGCCGATCACCACGACGGGCTCGTCGCGGTCGATCATGGTTTCAAACAGCGTCTCGGTGAGGTCGGAGCCGGCGGTGACGTCGATATCCTCGCCAGACATGGAGGCGATCAGCTCCAGGATCCGGCTGTCGCACACGGTCAGCCAGGCCTGGGCGTAGAGCGGGGCGAAGACCGGATCGCGGCGCAGGCGCACCAGATGATCCACATTGGGCGTCACCACGAAGGCGAAGGGCTGTTCGCGATCGCGGAAGGCGATGCGCTCCAGCGCGGTGTCGAAGCCGATGCGGTCGAACGCCGAATTGAGAAACCAGACATGGCGCGCCCGCACCCGCCGGTCCGGCCCCTTGGGGGCCGCCACCGGCGTGGCCGTGTCGATCTGGTCTCTTCGTGAAATCGCCGTCATGCGTGCCGTTTTGCTCCAGCCCGGGAAGGGTATGGCGCAGCCCACGCAACAAGGGCGCCGCATCCAAACGGAGCGCGGCGCGCATCATGGGGGTGTAGAACGCAAACTTTCGGAGAGCTCCGCCATGAACACCGCGCTTTGGATCAGCGGCCTGATCGCCGCCGCACTGATGATGGCGGCCGGAGTGATCGAGTCCGCACCGATGCGCACCGGCGCGGCGGTGGAGGTGCAGACCGGCCCGGTGATCCTGGCCTTCGCCGCTCCGCAAGGGCCGCTGCGCGTCGTGGCCGAGGCGAACTGCCTGTCGACCGGATGCCCGCTGATCGAGCTGCGCATCCGCCAGGCCGAACCCGAGACCTCTGTGCGCGTCCACCTTACAGCTCGGTAATCCGCCCCCGTCTTGCCCGCCGGGCCGCTTGCGGTAATCTTGCCTCCCATAAGCACGAATGTGCAGGGAAAAGGGGAGAGGGGATGCTCCGCGCGACTTTGATCACGGGATCGGCCTGCGCCATGCTTGGCGCGGCGTCTTCGCTCGCCTCGCCGCCGCTGATCCAGCCCGGCGCGCCGGGCGGGCCGTCGCGCACCCTTTCGGTCGAGCAGAGCGTCGCGCTCAGCCGGACCGGCTATGTGGCCGCCGACACAAGTTTCATGCAGCACATGATCGTCCATCACCAGCAGGCGGTGGATATGGTCGCCCTCATCGAGGCGCGCACCGACCATGACGGCGTCACTCGCATCGGGCGGCGCATTTCACTGACCCAGCAGGGCGAAATGGCGCAAATGCGCGGCTGGCTGGAGGCGCGCGGCGAGCCGCTCGCGGACGACGATCTGCGCCCCGGCCACGCACACGGCGCTTCGACGGGCGGCGCGCAACCCGCCCCTTCAGGACACACCGGCCACGCCATGGCGGATATGGCGGACATGCACAGTGATCATTCCGGGCACGGCGGCGACGACATGCACGACGATCATGGGGCCATGGCGGCGACCGATCCCTACACCACCCCGCTCATGCACGGCATGCTGTCGCCGGCCCAGATGGATGCGCTCGCCGACGCAAGCGGCGCGCACTTTGACCGGCTCTTCCTCGAGGGCATGATTCACCATCATCAGGGCGCCGTGGACATGGTCTCCGCCCTGCTCAGCCAGCCCGGCGCGGGCGAAGAAACGGCCTTAAGCGAATTTCTGACCCATGTGGTCGCCGACCAGTCCGCGGAGATCCTGCGCATGCGCAACATGCTCTCGGCCATGGACGCCGATCAGTCTCACGAAGGACACCCTTGATGACCCGACTCGCCCGTCTGACCTGCTCCGCCGCGCTTGCTGCACTCGCCGTCGGCGCCGCCCACGCCCAGGACGCCGATCCGCGTCAGGGCCTCGCGCCCGGCCTCTATGATGCAGGCGAGGCCGCTGAAGGGCTTGAGCTGCTCTACGCGCTGCGCTCGCCCGAGGGCTTCAACGATCCGGCCGCCATCACCCGCGCCAGCATGTTCGCCGAGGACGCGCCGGAGCCGGCGTATTCGGTTCTGGCGTTGGCCAACACCGATCTGGCTTTCGCCGACGGCAAGGTCTTCATGGGCAGCTATCACGGGTTCAACGTTTATGACGTGACCGGCGAGGGCGCCCCCGAGCCTGTGCTTTCGGTGGTCTGCCCCGGCGGCCAGGGTGACGTGTCGGTCCATGGCGATCTGTTGTTCATGAGCGTCGAGCAGAACCGCGGCCGCCTTGATTGCGGGGCCTCGGGCGCCGAGGGCGACGTCAATAACGAGCGCTTTCGCGGCGTTCGTATCTTCGACATTTCCGACATGGCCAACCCGGTCCAGGTGGGCGCGGTGCAGACCTGCCGCGGCTCGCACACCCATACGCTGGTGCCGCACCCGGACGATGAGGGGATCCTCTACGTCTACAATCAGGGCACCAGCTCGCCGCGGTCGGGTGAAGAGCTGGAAGGCTGCATATCCGGCGATCCGTCGGAGAACCCTGACACGTCGCTGTATTCCATCGACGTCATCAAGGTGATGCTGGACGATCCGGCCTCGGCGGCCATCGTCAACAGCCCGCGCATCTTCGCCGATTCCCAGACCGGTGAAGTCGCCGGCCTGTGGCGCGGCGGCCGCATGGGACTGCGAAGCCAGCGCACCGCGAACACCAATCAGTGCCACGACATCACGGTCTATCCCGAGATGGGCCTGGCCGCGGGCGCGTGCTCGGGCAACGGCATCCTGCTGGACATTTCGGACCCGGAAAACCCGGCGCGGATTTCGGAGACCTTCGATCCGGATATGGCCTACTGGCACGCCGCGATCTTCAATAATGACGCGGACTCCATCGTCTTCACCGACGAGTGGGGCGGCGGAATCGGGGCCATGTGCCAGGCCGACAGCCCGGAAGAATGGGGCGCCAACTACATCGCCTCGATCGAGGACCGCGAGCTTGTGGGTCAAAGCCTGTTCAAGATCCCCAACGTGCAGACCGGGACCGAGAACTGCGTCGCCCATAACGGCTCGCTGGTGCCGGTGCCGGGCCGCGATATCCTGATCCAGGCCTGGTATCAGGGCGGCCTGTCGCTGATCGATTTCACCGATCCGTCCCGCCCCTACGAGATCGGCTACTTCGACCGCGGTCCCGTCGACGCCGACGAGCTCGCCGTGGGCGGGTTCTGGTCGTCCTACTGGTATAACGGCCGCATCTACGCCAGCGAGATCGCCCGCGGCCTGGACGTGCTGCGCCTGTCGCCGAACGCCGATCTTTCGGAAGCCGAGATTGCGGCCGCCGAGCAGGTGATGACGGCGGTTCACAACCCGCAGACGCAAGAGCGCATTGTGTGGGACGACACCGCCCAAGTAGGTCTCGCCTATCTCGACCAGCTTGATCGCGGCGCCGCCCTGGAGCCGCGCCTGGCCCAGGCTGTGCGCACGCTTCTGGACCGGTGGGCTGACGGAAATCTCAGCGAGCGCTCTGCGCGCCGGGTGGCCGACAACCTCACCGACACAGCCGCCGCGCTTGAGGGCCATGACGCCGACCGCGCCAATGCCCTGGCCGCGCTTCTCACCCGCGCCGCCAGCTAGCACCAACAGCTAGCGCGATCCGCTAGCTTCGCTTCAGGGCCCGCCAGGTAAAGCGCGCCGGATGCAACGCCTCGAGCCCGTCCCGCGCCAGCGGGGCGGGCTCATTCATGAGGGCCGAGACCAGCGCCTCGGCCAGCAACGGCGCATGGGCGAAGCCCCGCGCGCCAAGACCGGTGAGCGTCAGCACCGCGCCGTTGTCGGGCTCGGGCGTCTGGGGCCAGGGCGCGCCTTTGGATGCGGTGCGCCAGCGATTCTCAAATCCCTCAACCGGAAGAAGCCCCGCCGCCGGAAGCCGATCATTCAGCGCCGCGCGCACCCCGCCCCAGCTTTCGCGCAGGGCGCCCGGCGCAAGCGCCAGCGGGCCGGCTTCGGCGAGGGCGCGCAGCACCGGCTCGGCCGCGGATTCAGGCTCGGGCGCGCCGGCCTTCACATGGGTGGCGCCGATCAGGACCCCGTCCTTGTACGGGGCCGCGTAGCCGCCCCAGGCGGCGGGCACGTGCGGCGCGTCGCCGTCGAACACCGCGATGCGGCCCGCCGTCGCTTCCAGCGCCAGATCCGGCAGGAGGCTCGAGGTGGCGTATCCGCCCGCCACGATCACCGTCTCGAACGCTCCCAGGCTTTGCCCGTTCGCGCCATAAAGCGCCGCGCCGCCGTCGATCCTATCGATGCGCGCGACGCCGGTGTCGAGCGCGGTAGTTTTGCTCGCAAGGCTCGCCACAAGGGCGCCGGGATCAAACAGGCCCGCCCGCGCCATCCACACGCCCGGCCCGCCCGCGCCCTCGTCTTCGCGCCAGCTGAAATCGTCGTCGAGAAGGCTGGCGAGGCGCTCCAGCCGGTCGAGCCTTGCACCCTCTCCGGCGAGGCGCAGGACGCCGGTCGGCTCAAAGCCGGGCCGCCCGTCATAGAGCCTGCGCGCATAGTCGAACGCGGCCAGAAGCGCGCGGTTGTGGGGCCGGTCGCCGGATTCAAGGCGCGGGGTGAGAAGGCCCAGCGGCGCGCCTGACGCGCCGGCCGCCCAGCCGCCTTCAGCGAAGACCGAGACCGCGCAGCCCCGGCGCGCAAACGCCTCCACCAGGCTCGCCGCCGCGATCCCGCCGCCAATGATGGCGACGGGCCCCGATCGCGCAGACGGCGCGGGACAGGGCGTGGTGCGCCTGGGTGCGGCCGCGCCTTCATAAATCGCCTCAAGCCGTTCGCGCTTGCGTCCGAAGCCCGGCTTTTTCTCCACCGTGAAGCCGGCGTCCGAGAGGCCGCGGCGCACGGCGCCGGCCACGGTGAAGGTCGCCGCCGGGGCGCCGGGCTTTGACAGTCGGGCAAGTTCCGCAAAGAGGGCCGGCGTCCACATGGCAGGATTTTTCGCCGGCGCGAACCCGTCCAGGAACCAGGCGTCGGCGGCGAAATCCACCTGCGAAAGTGCGGCGTCCACCGTGTCGTGAAAGACGGTGAGGCTCACCCGGCCATCCTCGAACACCAAGCGATGGGCGCCCTTGTGCGGTGACGGCCAGCGCGCGAGCAACGCCGCGCTCAAGGGCCCAAGCTCGCCAAAGGCGCCAAGCGCACGCGCCGCATCGGCGCGGCTTAGGGGATAGCCCTCGACGCTGACCACATGAAGCCGGGCGCCCGGCGCGGCGTGGGTGCGGAACGCCTCCCACAGCGCCAGGAAGTTCAGCCCCGTGCCGAAGCCCAGCTCGCCCACCACGGTGAGGTCTTTTGAAAATCGGTCCGGGAAGCCGGCGCCAGCCACAAACACCGCGCGCGCTTCGGCCAGCCCGTCCACAGCGGAGAAATACACATCGTCGGCCTCGCGCGCGACAGGGTCCGCGCCGCGCCAGTCCAGCACGGCGTGGGGGCGTTTCAGCTCGAACGGATCCTGGGCCATGGCTGCGATATATCAGGCCAGCACGGTGTGGCCAGTGTTTCGCGGCTACTCGCCCACGCGCCTGAACTCATAGGCGGGGCCGCCGGGCACGCGGAACACATAAGAGCCGTCCGCCGACACGCCGGCCTCCTGATAGGCGAGGCGGTCCGGCCCGATCTCGATGCGCGCTTCAATGCCCATCTCCCGGCCCGAGCGCGCTGTGATGACGCAGTTCTGCGCGGTGACGTCTAACACCATTCCGGTGCGCGGCGGCGCGCTGGCGGAAAGGGTGCAGCCGTCCGGATAGCCGATCAGATCGTCCGGGCCCAGGGCGGCGAACGCGCCTTGCGTGTCGCCCAGCCGGGCAAAGGGGGCGGGGTCCTTGAAGGTGTAGAAATCCATGCCGGACAGCGCGCCGTCTTCATTCTGGCGGAAGGCCCAGATGCGCTGGCGGCTGATCTCGCCGTCTGCATCGCCTGAGCGCCATTCCAGATACATTACATGGCCACCGACGGCCGGGGCCTCGACGCGGTGAAACTGCGCGTATTGCTGATCCAGCCAGTCATAGGGGTGACCCGCCGCCGGGGCGCGTTTCAGAGCGTCCGGCGCGGCGGCGTACTGGTCGGCGTTGGACCAGGCGCCCTGAAGCTCGGCGATGACGTCGAGGCTGGAGTCCTGGCCGGCGCGCACCATGGGATTGTAGAAAACCTCCCCGGCCCCCGGCCCGGCCCCCGGCCCGGCCTCAGTCGCGGATACGGCGCAGGCGCCAAGCCCGCTGGCGACGGCGAGAATGGCCAAGAAACGTCTCATGGTGAAACTCCAGCCAGCCTGAAGGGTCGCCGCCGCCGGCGCGGCTCAGTCGGCGTGTTCGGCTTGCGACAGCTGCAGCGTATCGACATATTGCTGGAAGCTGATCGCCTGGCCGTCCTGCACGGTCCAGACATGGACCATCTGGGCGTCGATGGACTTTCCGGTGGCGCCGTACACCCCGGTGTAACGCCCCAGAACCACGACGCGGTTCCCCTGGGCGATCATTTCCTCAGGCGTCGCGGTGAAGCCGTCCCATTCGGTGGCGACCCGGCCGATCACCCCGGCCATGACGGCTTGCGGCCCCTCATAGGGATTGCCGTCGGCGTAGGTGTTGCCCTCCGCCTCGTTCCAGACGATTTCGGGATGAAGCGCGGCGGCGAAGGCTTCCGGATCGCCCGCGGCGAAGGCTTCATAGATGCCCGACACCACCTCGGTGGAGGTGTGGCCGTCGGCGGCAGCGGCCGTTGTCATGGCGGTGGCGGCAAGCAGACCGCACGCTGCGGCGGTGATGAGCTGTTTCATGATACGTCCTCCCAGACTGACCGATACGCTAGCCCGGCCCCAAGGGCGCGCCTAGGAAAAACCGTCCGTTTCGGGCGTCTTGCGCGGTCAGGCGTCGGCGCGATCCAGGATTTCAAACGCGGCGCGCTCGCCTGATTCCATCGCCGCCTCCATGCCGGTGTGAAGCTCTCCGGTATGTTCGCCGGCGAAGTGGAGCCGGCCGGCGGGCGCGGCCATGGTCCCCGCGAAGCGCGCCGCCTCGCCCGGGCGCCAGTGCATGTAGGCGCCGCCCGCCAGCCGGTTGGAGCGGGTCCAGCGCTGCACATGAGCCAGCCGCAGCTTGCCTTCGCTTGCCGGTCTTAGGCGCGCCATGGCTGAAAGGGCGGTCTCGCCCAGCACGCGGTCGGGCATGGCGTCGGCGTTCAGCGCGCCAAACCCGTCCAGCCAGACCGTGAGCATGCCGGTGGGCGCGCCGTCGGGCCCGCGCCGGGCGAAGACGCGCTCCAGCTCTGAATCCGTCCACATCTCCGGCGCCATCCCGTCTTCCTCCCAAAAAGGAGAGGTCGCCTCCAGATGCAGCTGCACGATGGGGGTGTAGGCCAGCGTATCGATGGCCAGGCGCTGATCGGAGCTTACCGGCGCGCTCACCGCAAGATCGCGGAGCACCGCGAAGGGAAGCGACGAGATTACATGGTCCGCGCGCAGTGTCTCGCCGTTTTCAAGGCGCACCAGCGCGCCGGCCTCGTCGGCTTCAAACGCGAGCACCGGGGCGTTCAGGCGAACCTCGCGGGTGAGCCGGGCGGCCATGGCCACGGGCAGGCGCTGGGCGCCGCCGGCAAGCCCCTGCGATCCACCGATGCCGCGCTCCTGGGCGTAGATCGCCAGGGAGCGAAACAGATTGATCATGGAATAGGTCTCAAGATCGGTCCCGTTCAGGCTGGTTTCGATCAGTCGCAGGGCTTCTGAATTGGCGCCCTGAGCGTTGAGCCAGTCGCGCGCCGACACATCGTAGGCGGCGGCTTGGGGATCGCGCCAGGCATACACATCGGTGAACGGATTATTGCGCGCCGCCAGCGCAAACAGAAGCGCGTTGGGAGGGATCGCCTTCCATGCCTCCGGCAGGCGGTTGGCGGGTGAGCCCGCCCAGTCTGCAGACTGGATCAGCTCGCCGCGCACAGACAGAAGCTCGCCGAATCGGCCGCCGGCGAAATCATCAAAGTCGATGCCGGCGTCTCCGGCCCGCGTGCGCACCCTCGCATAGGTGGCGCCGACCTGCTCGCCGCCGGCTTCGGGCGATCCCGGAAGATGATCGAGTGTGATGAGGCGCCCGCCGACCCGGCCCGATGCTTCCAGCACCAGAACGTCGAGCCCGGCCTCCTGCAAGGTGAGGGCGGCGTTGAGGCCGGACAGGCCGGCGCCGACGATGATGACGTCGGCGTCACGTCCCGCCCGGTCGGCCCGCGGACCGCAGCCGGCGAGGGCGAAAACGCCCGCTCCGGCGGCCAGGGACAGCGCATGCCTTCGCGTGACCTTCATGCTTCGCACTCCTCTAAGTTCGCGTCTGTACGCGAATTTTCCTGCCGGGACGCCTTGCTTTCAAGGCCGATCCGAAATGTTATACCAATTGAAGAGCACAGACAGCGTCAACGTCAAAGGCGCGCCGGGGGAGAGGCGTCCATGCGCCGCAGACAGTTTCTAGGGTGCGCGGCCGGAGCTGCGACGATGCCCGCGCTGAGCGCCTGCGGGCGCCAGACGGCGGACGGCGAGCTTTATGGCCGGGCCGTGGCCCAGGCGCCGCCGCGCACGCCGTGGGATGCGCAGTGGCGCAATTTTGAATCCAACATCGCGCAAAACCCGACACTCAAATTCGACTATTTCACCAAGGCCGAGCTGGGCGATGAAGAGCGCATGCTCTTCGATCTTCGGCGCGGGCGCGCCCATGTGGGCGGGATGAGCCTGCAGGGGCTTTCCAGCACGATCCCGGAATTGACCATCGCCATGGCGCCCTATCTGTTCGACAGCCAGGCGGAGGTGGATTTCGTCTATGACGCGCACCTGTTCGACATCGTCGACGCCCTGGCGGCGGCGCAAAATCTGAAACTGCTTCAATGGGTCGAGGTAGGCTGGACTCACATGTTCGCCGACCGGCCGCTGACCCACCCCGACATGGCCCAGGGCCTGCGCATGCGCACCAGCCCCAACGCCGCGGCGCGTTTCTTCTGCGAGGCGGCCGGCATGGACGCGATCCCGCTGGGCATCGCCGACGTGATCCCGGCGCTGCAGACCGGGCTGGTCCAGGGCGGGCTGTCCAGCGCGGTTTTCCACTTCTTCGCCACGCTCGATCTTGCGGCCCATTTCACCCTGACGCGCCACTCCTACGACACCGGGGCCATCGTGTTGAACCGGGACTGGTATGACGGCGCGACCGGCAGCCAGAAACAAACCATCGACGGCGCCTGGGGCAGCGCGGCGGCGGCGCGCGCCGGGGTGCGCGTGCTGGACGATATGGTGCTCGCCTGGATGCGTGAAGGCGTGCAGCGTGACCGCGAGGGCAATGTCGTGCGCCCGTTGGTCACTACTTCTGGCGCGCCGATCCAGGTTCACGACCTCACCGCCGAGGACAAGGCCGCCTGGCGGGCGACGACAGGCAATGTGGTCGACCGGCTCGTGGAAATGCTCGGCGGAGGCTCACGCGACGTCTATGACGCGATCCTCGCCGGAAAGGCCGAATTTGCGAGCCTTCAAGCCCAATCCGGGGCTGGCGGCCGTCAGGAGGCGGGGTCTTGAGCGCTGTTCTAGGCTTTATCGGTCGGACCGAGCGCTGGATCACCATCGCCGCCTTTGCGCTCATGGCCTTGTCGCTCATGGCCGACGTGGTCAGCCGTCGCCTGTTCATGACCGGTCTCATCGGCGCCACCGAAGTCGCCGTGATCGGCATGGTGGCGGTGTCCATGTTCGGCATCGGGGTCGCCACCGACGAGGGCGGACATTTGCGCCCGCGCCTGTTTGACGCGCTGATTCCCAAATCCATCGACGCTCTAGTGGACCGGCTCGCCAGCGCGGTGACGGGGCTGTTCTTTGCGCTGTTTGCGGGGCTGGCCGGCTTCATGGTGCTGCAGTCCATGGCGCTGGGTGACCGCACCGAGATCCTTCGCGCGCCGATCTGGACCCTGCAGGCGATGATCTTCCTGGCGTTCGCCAGCAATGCGGTGCGCTTCTTCATCTATGCGGCGCGCCCGGACCTGAAGCCGGGCGAAGACCTTGAAGAATCCGCCGCCGGCGCGTCGGACGGCGACCCTCACGATCCCCATCAGCCCGGCGGGCCCGACAAGGCCGCGCCTGGCGGGGAGCCGCGCTGATGGAGATGTGGCTTCTCGTCGGCCTGATCGTCCTGTTGATGGTGCTGCGCCAGCCGGTGCTGGTGCTGCTGGGGTGCGCGGCGCTGTTTGTCTACTCGGTCTGGGGCGACGGGCGGCCCGAATACGCGGTGTACGATGTCTGGTTCGCGGTGAACCAGGAGGTGCTTCTGGCGATCCCGCTCTTTGTTCTGGCGGGCGCGATCATGAGCAAGGGCACCATCGCCGAGCGCATCATCAACCTCATGCGAGAGGTCACGCGGCCCATCCCCGGCGGGTTGGCGCTGGCGGCTGTGCTGTCCTGCGCGGGGTTCGCGGCGATCTCGGGCTCGGCGGCGGTGACGCTGCTGGCGGTCGGCGGCATCATGTACAAGGCGCTGATCGAGGGCGGCTACACGAAGAGCTTCGCCATCGGAGCGCTGTGCTCGGGCGGGGTTCTGGGCATCATCATTCCGCCGTCCATTCCGCTTATACTCTACGGCTATATCACCCAGGTCTCCATCGCCCAGCTCTTCCTCGCCGGCATCGGGCCGGCCCTGGTGCTGGTGGCGATCTTTGCGGCCTACGGCTTCATCCTGAATTTCAAGCGCCGCGAGGGCGGCTGGCGGATCTCCGGCTTCGTGCGCGCCTTGCGCCGCTCGGTCTTCGCTTTACCCATCCCGCTGATCATCCTGGGCGGCATCTATGGCGGGATCTTCACCGTCACCGAGGCGGCGGCGGTGGCCGTGGTGGTCGCGGTGTTTGTGGAGGTGGTGCTCCACCGCGACCTGTCCATGACCGATCTCAAGGCTGTGACTGTGGAGAGTTCAAAGCTTCTCGGCTCGCTTTATCCGGTTCTCGCCTTTGCGTTCGCACTCAATGTTTTCCTCACCGCCGAGGGCGTACCCCAGGCGCTGGTGGCTCAGCTGAACGGCGTGATCGACGGCAAGGTCGAGTTCATGCTCATGGCCAACGCGCTTTTGCTGGTGGTGGGCATGGTGATCGATGTGGGCTCGGCGACGCTGGTGCTCGCCCCGCTGCTGCAGCCGCTGGCCGAAGCGCAAGGCATCGACCCGGTGCATTTCGGGATCGTCATGATCGTCAATCTGGGGATCGGCTATCTCACCCCGCCGCTGGGGCTCAACCTCATCGTGGCCATGGCGGCCTTCAAGGAGGGATTCTGGACGGTCACCAAGGCGGTGCTGCCTTTTATCGGGCTGATGTTCGCCGGCCTGATGGTGATCGCCTTCGTGCCGGAGATCGCGCTGATGTTTATTGACGCGCGCTGAGGGCGGCGAGCGACGCCCTCACCGTATCCAGCGCCTCAAGCCGGTCCAGCCAGTCCAGTGTAGCCTCCACCGTATCGAACCGTCGTATCTTCATGGCGCGGCGCTCCTCTTCGAAAAACGCGGTCATGATCTCCAGCACGCTCCAGACCTCGTCGCGCGCGCCAACGATCGCGGTCTTCAGGACGTGCGAGGGAGTTTCGGGAAGGCCGGCGCGCCGTTGCAGGGCGAAACGGACAATATCGTCCGTCGCGATATCGAACGCCGTCACCCGCGAATAATCAGCCAGCACGTCATAGGCGACTGCGTGCGGGTGGCGCCCTGCATGGCCGAGCAATTCTTCAGCATGGCTCTTGCGCAAAACCGGAGGCAGAGACAGCACGTTAAGACGCAAAGGGTCGACAATTTCCAGCATTCGGAGCGCTCGCGCCTCGCCATTTGAAAACAAGAGTTAGGTGAATTCGTTCAGGCAATCCATCCCCGTTTGTCGTGTTTCAGCAGTTTCTAGTTGAGGCTTCATCATGATTGACCGGCGCCCAGAGTGAGACGGCGACGCCTTGGGCGCATTTTTTCGGAGCCTGTCCACTTGTGTGCCCATTTCGCAACACCCACTTGAGTCATCGGACCAGGGCGGTTCGCGCGGGTGCTTCGAGAAAGGCTCGCAAGACCGCCCGTCTCGCTGACCCTCAGGAGACGGATACTCAGTCATGAATCTTGAAAATTTCACCGATCGCGCCCGCACCGTGCTGCAGGCGGCCCAAGGCGGCGCGCTGAAGAAGAAGCACCAGCACTTCACCCCCGAACACCTGCTTCTGGCCCTGCTCGACGATGATAGCGGGCTTTCAGGAAATCTGATCAAGGCGGCCGGCGGCCGGCCAGACGCGGCGGCCGATTTCACCAATCGCGCCGTGGACGCCCTGCCTAAGGTGGAGGGCGCCGGCCAGCTCTATCTGCAGCCCAAGACCGCCGAGGTGTTCTCCACCGCCGAAGAGGCCGCCAAGAAGGCCGGCGACCAGTTTGTCACCGCCGAGCGCCTGTTGCAGGCGCTTCTCGTGGTCAAGGGCACCAAGGCCGAAGAGGCGCTCAAGCAGGCTGGCGTGACGCCCCAGGCGCTCAACACCGCCATCAATGAATTGCGCCAGGGCCGCACCGCCGACAGCGTGTCGGCCGAGGACGGCTACGAGGCGCTGAAGAAATACTCCCGCGATCTCACCGAGGTGGCCCGCTCGGGCAAGCTGGATCCTGTGATCGGCCGCGAGGAGGAGATCCGCCGCACCGTTCAGGTGCTCTCGCGCCGGACCAAGAACAATCCTGTGCTCATCGGCGAGCCGGGCGTGGGCAAGACCGCCATCGCCGAAGGCCTGGCGCTGCGCATCGTAGACGGCGACGTGCCCGAAAGCCTTAAAGGCAAGCGCCTGCTGGCGCTGGACATGGGCTCACTCATCGCCGGCGCGAAATATCGCGGCGAGTTTGAAGAGCGCCTGAAGGCCGTGCTGTCGGAAGTGGAGTCCGCCAACGGCAATATCATCCTCTTCATCGACGAGATGCACACGCTGGTGGGCGCGGGCAAGGGCGACGGCGCCATGGATGCGTCCAACCTGCTCAAGCCGGCATTGGCGCGCGGGCAGCTGCACTGCATCGGCGCCACCACGCTGGATGAATACCGAAAGCATGTGGAGAAGGACGCTGCGCTCGCCCGGCGCTTCCAGCCGGTCTTCGTGTCCGAACCCAGCGTGGAGGACACCATCTCCATCCTGCGCGGGTTGAAGGACAAGTACGAGGTGCACCACGGCGTGCGCATCGCCGACGGCGCCATCGTGGCCGCGGCGACCCTGTCCAACCGCTACATCACCGACCGCTTCCTGCCCGACAAGGCCATCGATCTGATGGACGAGGCGGCGGCGCGCCTGCGCATGCAGGTGGATTCCAAACCCGAGGAACTCGACGAGCTCGACCGGCGCATCATCCAGCTGAAGATCGAGGCTGAAGCGCTCAAGAAAGAAGCCGACGAGGCCTCCAAGGCCCGGCTCAAGGCGCTCAACAAGGAGCTTGCCGAGCTTGAAGGCCGCTCCGCCGAACTCACCGCCGCCTGGCGCGCGGAGAAAGACAAGCTGGCCTCCACCACCGAGGTGAAGGAGCAGCTGGACCGGCTGCGCGCAGAGCTCGCCGACGCGGAACGCCGCGGCGATCTGGGCCGCGCCTCGGAGCTGAAATACGGCCAGATCCCTGAGCTGGAAAAGCGCCTGGCCGAAGCCGACGCCGCCTCCGATGCGCACGCCGCGCAGGACCAGACCGACGGCAAGGCGTCCATGGTCAAGGAAGTCGTCGACGAGGAGCAGATCGCCGCCATCGTCAGCCGCTGGACCGGGGTTCCCGTGGACAAGATGCTGGAGGGCGAGCGCGAGAAGCTGTTGAAGATGGAGGACGCCCTGCGCAGCCGCGTGGTCGGACAGGACGACGCGCTGGAAGCGGTGTCCGACGCCGTGCGCCGCAGCCGCGCTGGGTTGAAAGACCCCTACCGGCCCATCGGCTCCTTCCTGTTCCTGGGCCCCACGGGCGTGGGCAAGACCGAACTGACCAAGGCGCTCGCCGAGTTTCTGTTCGACGATGAAACCGCCGTCACGCGCCTGGATATGTCGGAATACATGGAGAAGCACTCGGTCAGCCGCATGATCGGGGCTCCGCCGGGCTATGTCGGCTATGAAGAGGGCGGCGCCCTGACCGAAAGCGTGCGCCGCCGGCCCTATCAGGTCGTGCTGTTTGACGAGGTGGAGAAAGCCCACCCGGACGTCTTCAACGTGCTGCTTCAGGTGCTCGATGACGGCCGGCTCACCGATGGTCAGGGCCGTACGGTGGATTTCCGAAACACCATATTGATCATGACCTCGAATCTGGGCTCGGAATTTCTGCTGGCCGGCGATGTGGAGGATGCGCGCGAGGCCGTCATGGGCGCCGTGCGCACCGCCTTCCGGCCGGAGTTTCTCAACCGGATTGACGAGATCATCCTGTTCAAGCGCCTCGAAGAGCAGCACATGGGAGCCATCGTCGACATCCAGCTCAAGCGCCTGGAGGCGCTGTTGAAGGATCGCCGCATGGAGATCGAGCTGGACGACGCGGCCCGCTCCTGGCTGGCGGCGAAGGGCTATGATCCCGCCTACGGCGCGCGCCCCCTCAAGCGCGTGATCCAGAAGGAGCTGCAGGACCCGCTGGCCCGGCTGATCCTGGAAGGCGAGCTGGAGGACGGCGCCAAGGTGAAGGTCTCCGCCGAGGCGGGAACGCTCACCGTCAACGGCCGGCCCGTCGGCAAGGCCGCAAGGGCTCCAAGCGCCGCCGCGATCCAGTAGGGGACGCGCCGGTCCGACCCCGTCATAGGCGTGATCGCGCCCATGACGGGGTCCGGGGTCGGGGGCGGGCCGTGGCGCTTAAGCCGTTAGCTGCAGGTGCGGGCGTCCGTCCGAGGTGCGTTCGGATGAAACGCCGCCCGCATCCACCATGCCGGTGACGCGCTTTCGAAAGTTGGAGAAGCTGTCAAAGCGCACCACGTCCACCGCCTCTTCGAGATCGAGCGTCAGCGTGTAGCGGCGCCCGTCCTGAAGTTTTTTAACGGCGATGATTTCGGCGGTGAAGGCCTGGCCGAGATACCAGCCGGACACCCGTGCTCCGACCGCATAGGGTTCGGGCGCCCGGTTTCCCGCTGCGGCGTGGAGCGTGTTCCAGTCACGATAGCCGTGCTGGCGCGCGACGAGTTCCAGCGATTCCGAATGTGTCACGAAATCGCCGTCCGCCTCCAAGGCGGTGCGCAGGCGTTTGGCCTGCGCCTTCAGGGTATGGATGTCGAGAGTCATGTCTTGCGTCTTTCAAAGTCGAAGACGGCTCATCCGGCGGGGTCCGCATTACCGCCGCGCCGTCTCAAACCGGAGACACACGACAGATCTGTCTGGGTCGCTTCACCATGGATCGAAATCCTGCGGACGGCGGGCGCGACCCGGCCTTGAGCGAGCCTCTACGCCCCGGCCGTGCCGGCGTCAATCGTCTTCACCGATCCAGGGTTTCCATCATGGACTCGTGGTAGCGTCCGCCCTCGGCCGCGCCGGGCGGCAGGGCGGTCTCCAGCTCGGCGATGTCGTCATCAGCCAGATACACCGTGTCGGCGCCGGCGTTCTCTTCCAGACGCTTGATTTTGCGCGTGCCGGGGATAGGCGCGACGCCAGGCTTGGTGAGGAGCCAGGCCAGCGCGATCTGGGCAGGGGTGGCGCTGCGTTTCATCGCGACCGCCGCCACCTGATCGGCGAGGCCGAGATTCTTTTTCAGATTGTCGCCGACAAAGCGCGGGAAATAGCCGCTGCGACGGGAATCGTCCTCTGACAGATCGTCCTCACTGCGAAACGCGCCGGCCAGAAGGCCCCGGCCAAGGGGCGAATAGGCCACGAAGCGCGTCCCCAGATCGGCGCAAGCTTTCAGCACGCCATTGCTCTCCGGCTCGCGGCTGGTGAGCGAATACTCGCTCTGGACCGCGCTGACGGGGAAGGTCTTGTGCGCCTTGCGCAAGGTCTCCGCGCTGACCTCGCTGAGGCCTGCGGCGCGGATCTTGCCGGCGTCGGCGAGGTCTTTGAGCGCGCCCATGCTGTCCTCGATCGGGGTCGTCCCGTCGAGCCGGTGCAGGTAGTAGAGATCGATCACGTCCACGCCGAGCCGCTGCAGCGACGCATCGCAGGCCGATTTGATATAGGCGGGCGAGGTGTCGATGCGCCGGTCGCGCGGGTTTTCCCCGCGTACGATGCCGCACTTGGTCGCCAGCATGATCAGGTCGCGCTTGTCCTTGAGAATATTGGAGAGCAGCGTCTCATTGCGCCCCGAGCCGTACATGTCGGCGCTGTCGAGAAAGTTCACCCCGATCTCCAGCGCGCGTTCCAGAACCTTAAGGGAAACCGCGTCGTCGCTGGGGCCGTAGAATTCGCTCATTCCCATGCAGCCAAGGCCGATGCGCGAGGCGGGCGTGTCGATTCCGGTGAACTGGATCGTTTTCATGGGCGGCTCCTTCTTCGGCGGACCGAAACCCTAACAGGGCGCCCCACTCATGGACACTGGCGCAGCAGGGCTTCGCGCGGCTAAGCTCACCGCGAATCCGAGGACAGCCCCATGCCCGCAAACGCCGCCGAAACCGCCGCGCCTCCCGCGCCTGATTTCGCTGATATTCTGCATACGGATGACCGGACTCCGTTCGACCTGGCCTTCGCGTTCGAGGCTGGCGCCATGGCCCATCCGGTGCTCGTCTCCGGCGACGGGCCCGGCGTCATCCTGATGCATGAACTGCCGGGCTTCGTGCCGGAGTTCTGGCGCCTGGCGCGCTGGATCGAGGCGGCGGGGTTTCGGGTCTACGCGCCCGCGCTCTATGATCGTCCCGGCGCGCCTCTGGAGGAATTGCACCAGATCCACGGCCGCGTCGGCGGCATGGCCCGCGCCTGCATCAGCCGCGAATTTCGTCTGTTCGCCCGAACCGGCGGCAGCCCGGTGAGCGACTGGCTGCGGGCGCTCGCCCGCCATGTCCATGAAGAGCGCGGCGGGCCGGGCGTCGCGGCGGTGGGCCTGTGCCTCACCGGCAATTTCGCCTGGTCGGTGGCGGTCGACCCCAGCGTCGCCGCGGCTGTCGCCGGCGAGCCGGCCCTGCCGTTCAACGCCGCCGGATCCCTGCATCTTCAGCCTGAAGACGTTGAAGCCCTGAAGGCTCGCGAGGGGCTGGAGGTGATGGCGCTACGCTTTTCCGGGGATCCGTCCTGCAAGGCGGAGCGCTTCACCGCGCTGGAGCAGCTTCTGGGAGAAAAGCTCACCACCCGCGTCCTGCCGGACGACGCCAAGAACCCGGCGGGAAATCCGTTTCCCCACGCGGTGCTGACAAAGGATCTGATCGCCCGCGACGGCGAGCCGACCTTCGAGGCGGCGCGCGAGGTTCTGCAATTCCTCACACGCCGCCTTAAGGCCTGAGACCTCAGCCTGGCTTACTAGTCCAGAGACAGAAGCTCCGGGTCGCCGCCCTGGGCTGAGATATTGATCGTCACAGCGCGCTCGGCGGCGAAGCGGTAGATATAGTGCGGGCCGCCGGCCTTGGGTCCGGTGCCGGAGAGGCCTTCCCCGCCAAACGGCTGCACACCCACCACCGCGCCGGTGATGTTGCGGTTCACATAGACGTTGCCGGCCGGCACCGCCTCGCGCACCGTGTTGAAGAAGCGGTCCAGGCGCGAGTGGACGCCCAGCGTCAGGCCGTAGCCCTTGGCGTGGAATTTCGCGGCGATCTCGCCCAGCTGGTCGCGCTTGTAGCGCACCACGTGCAGGATCGGGCCGAACTTCTCCTCGATGATTTCATCAACGCTCTTCAGCTCCACCAGCGCCGGGGCGACATAGCGGCCTTTGTCCTTGAGGTCTTCGGCCATCGGCGCGCGATGGATCACGCGGTCGCCCATGTCCTTGAGGTGATCTTCCAGCATCTCGCAGGCTTCTTCATCAATCACCGGGCCCAGATCGCTGGACGCATTCCACGGATCGCCCAGGCGCAGCGAGTCCATGGCGCCCTTCAGCCCCTCGATGAAATTGCCGGCGGTCTCTTCGGGCAGGAAGAGCACCCGCAGGGCCGAGCAGCGCTGGCCGGCCGAACCGAAGGCCGACAGCATCACATCGTCCACCACCTGCTCCATGAGGGCGGAGGTGTCCACGAACATGCCGTTCAACCCGCCGGTTTCCGCGATCAGCGGAATGATCGGCCCGTCCTTGGCCGCCAGCGTGCGATTGATGATGCGCGCCACTTGCGTGGAGCCTGTGAAGCACACCCCGTCGATATGGGGCAGCTCCACGAGCTTGGCGCCGATCTCGCCGCCGCCGGGCAGCAAATTGACCAGGCCGTCGGGCAGGCCCGCCTTGCGGAACAGCTTCACCGCCTCATAGGCGATGAGCGGGCTCTGCTCGGCCGGTTTGGCGAGGACGGTGTCGCCCGCCGCCAGCGCCGCGGCCACCTGGCCGGTGAAGATCGCGAGCGGGAAATTCCACGGGCTGATGCACACGAACACGCCGCGGCCGCGCAGTTCGAGATGGTTGGTCTCCCCCGCCGGTCCGGGCAGGCGCTGGGGGCCGTTGAACTTGGTCTCGGCCTCCACCGCGTAATAACGCAGGAAATCCACCGCTTCGCGCACCTCGGCGACGCCGTCGGCCAGCGTCTTGCCGGTTTCGCGCGCCATCAGGGCCATTAGCCGGTCGGCGTCCTCCTCCAGCGCTTCGGCCATGTGGCGCAGGATTTCCGCCCGCTCCGGCCCGCCACGCTTGTCCCAGTCGGGCTGAGAGGCGCGGGCGCGGTCATAGGCGCGGTCCACATCGCCGGCTTCAGCGTCACGCACTTCGGCCACGCGGAATTTAAGGTCGGCGGGGCTGTAGCGCGTCTCGCCGCCATCGGCGAAGGCTTCCCCGTCGATCACAACGCCGGCCTTGTAGGGCGCGCCCTTGTCGAAGGCGGCCTGGGCCTCCCGCAGCCGCTCGCGCACCGAGGTCTGGGCCAGATCAATGCCAGCCGAATTGACCCGGGACTCGCCGTAAAGCGCCAGCGGGGCGGGGATGAAGGGGTGGCGGTCCAGCACCGGCGCCATGGCGAAGGGGCCGCGCGCCACGTCTTCGGGCGGCACGTCGTCGTCCAGGAAGGCGTGCACGAAGCTGGTGTTGGCGCCGTTCTCCAGAAGGCGGCGCACCAGATAGGGCAGCAGATCTTCGTGGCTGCCCACCGGGGCGTAGATGCGCACCGGCCCCAGATCCTCGCCATATTGCTCGGCGGCGGCGGCGTAGAGCGGCTCGCCCATGCCGTGCAGGCGCTGGAACTCATAGGGCGGCTTGCCGGCTTCGGCGGCGAGCTCGCGCACGCTGCAGACGGTGTGTGCGTTATGGGTGGCGAACTGGGGATAGATCGCGTCCGGCGCGTTCAGCATGACGCGCGCACAGGCGAGATAATTAAGGTCCGTCGCCGGCTTGGTGGACCAGACCGGGAAGTCGGGATGGCCGGCCACCTGCGCCCATTTGATCTCGGTGTCCCAGTAGGCGCCCTTCACAAGGCGAACCAGGAAGCGCCGATTCGTCTGCTTGCCGAGTTCGGCGAGCTTCTCCAGCAGCGGACGGGCGCGCTTCTGATAGGCCTGAATGGCGACGCCGAGCCCGTTCCAGCCCTTCAGGGAGGGCTCACGGGACAGCCGCTCGAGCACCTTCATCTGGATGACGAGCCGGTCTGCTTCTTCGGCGTCCAGGCACAGGGCGATGTCGGCTTTGGCGGCCGCCTCGCACTGCTCCAGGATGCGCGGATAGAGCACGGCCATGACCTCGTCCTCCTTCACCGCCAGATAGCGCGGATGAAGGGCGGAGAGCTTAACGCTGACGCCGTCGACCTGCTCGATCGGGCCGTCGCGGCGCTTGGAGGCGGTGGACGCCAGCGCGTCGAGATAGCGATTGTGATAGCGCAGGGCGTGGGTTTCGGTGCGCGCGCCTTCGCCCAGCATGTCGAAGGAGAAGAGCGGCTTCATGGCGCCGTACATCTTCCAGTTCCGGCCCCGGCGGATAGCACCCTCGATGGAGCGGCCCAGCACGAATTGCTCACCCAGGATCCGCATGGCGCGGCGCGTTGCGGTGCGGATCACCGGCTCGCCCACACGCCCGGCGAGGCGGCGGAAATAGCCGCCCGGATCGCGGCGCGCGGACGGCTCCACATTCATGATCGAACCGGTGAGCATCAGGCCGATCGTGGAGGTGTTCACCAGCCAGTTATCGGATTTCCAGGCGTGCTCGGCCCATTTTCCCGACCCGATCTTCTCGCTGATCAGGTCGTCGGCGGTGTCCTTGTCGGGCACGCGCAGGAGCGCCTCGGCCAGACACATGAGCGCCAGGCCTTCCTTGTTGGACAGACCGAATTCCTGAAGGAAGCTCTCCATGAGGCCGCCACCGCGCTTGGTCTTGCGGGCGGTCTTGACCAGCTTGACGGCTTCTTTTCCGGCGCTCTCGCGCGCCTCGGCGGACAGGCCCACAAGCTCGTCCAGCTCGCGGGCGACTTCGCGCTCGTCGGCGAACTTGATCTCGTCGAGCTCGTCCCAATCCATCTGCAGATCGACGTGGTCGCGCATGGCTCACTCCAAAGCGCCGCGCCGGCGCGCGGCCTGACAGGGTTTTTTATGGGCGGGACAATGGCCCCGCGAAACCCGCGCGGCAAGGGAAGCGTGCGCGGGTTCAGGCGCGTGTGAACTGCGCCGTCCTCTCACTGGGCTCGCCGTTTCCGGCAAGTGTGAAGAGTTTGAGGGGGTTATAACGCTTCAATGGGGAAAACGGGCTCAAACCCGGTGCAGCGCGGCGTTTGCGCCCGCACGGCGCGCGAGGCTTCGCCTTGGCGCGAAAACACGCTAAGACCCGCCCTTATGGACACCGAAACCGAACACGCCGGAGCCCGCCCCATGGAGGACAGCGCCCCGCTGCGCATCATGCTGGTCACCGACGCCTGGGAGCCCCAGGTGAACGGCGTCGTGCGCACCCTGTCGCGCACCGCCGACGAATGCCGGGCCATGGGCCACGAGGTGGAGGTCATCCACCCGGGTCTCGGCTTCAAGACCTTCCCTCTGCCCACCTATCCCGACATCAAGCTGGCGATCGGCGCCGACGACGAGATCGAGCGCCGCTTCAAGGCGTTCGAGCCCGAAGCGATCCATATCGCCACAGAAGGCACGCTGGGCGATGCGGCGCGCAAGATCTGCCTGAAATGGAAGCTGCCCTTCACCACCAGCTACCACACCAAGTTTCCCGAGTACGTGAACGCGCGCCTGCCCTTCATTCCGCTCTCGGCGGGCTACTGGTTCATGCGGCGCTTCCACAATTCGGGCAATCGTCTGATGGTCGCCACGCCCTCCATGCGCGATCACCTGACGAGGAAGGGCTTCAACAACATCACGCCCTGGGCGCGCGGCGTGGACACCGAGCTATTCCATCCCGACAAGCGCCATGTGGGCGGGCAAAGCGTTTATGAGGGGCTTGAAGGGCCGATCTTCGTCTATGTCGGCCGGGTGGCGGTGGAGAAGAATATCGAGGCCTTTCTCGACCTCGATCTGCCGGGCACCAAGGTCGTCGTGGGCCCGGGCCCGCAGCTGGAGGAGCTGAAAAAGCGCTACAAGGACGTGGTGTTCACCGGCAACAAGTCCGGCGACGAGCTGGCGCGCCATTTCGCCGACGCCGACGTCATGGTCTTCCCCAGCTTCACCGACACGTTTGGGCTGGTGATTCTTGAAAGCATGGCCGCCGGCACGCCGGTGGCGGCCTTCATCGCCGACGGTCCCAAGGACATCATCCCCGGCTCCAAGGCCGGATCGGTGAACGATGACCTGCGGGTCGCCTGCCTCGAAGCGCTGGAGATGACGCGCGAGGACTGCCGCACCTACGCCGAGGGTTATTCCTGGCGGTCCTGCGCGGAAGAGTTCGTGAAGAATCTCAAGCCCCAGCCGCGCCCCGAACGCCGCCGCTTCTGGCGCCGCCTGCGCCGGCTGGGTCGGCGAGGTTAGTGCGCCGGGGTTAGGGCGCCGTCTTCAGCATCAGCGCCTCAAGCGCCTGACGGCCGGCCGCCGGAATTTCGGACGGCTTTTCGCCGTCGGTATTGACCAGGATGGTCTCGCAGGTCCCCACGCAGACTCCGTTCTGGAACAGCGCAAGTGCGATGGTGTAGCTGGTGCGGCCCACATGGCTGATCGCCGACCGCACGTCGATATCGCCGGGATAATGCGCCTCGCCCAGATAGGCGATGTGCACGTCCGCGATCAGCATGCGCATCTTGTGTCCGCGCCGCAATTCAGACGGGAAAGCTGCGCGGTTCAGCGCGGCGCGGCCCTCCTCATAGAACGAGCCGATGGCCACATTGTTGATATGGCCCAGCGTGTCGAGATCGCGGAACCGCGAGGGCACGGTCACATGGAGCGCGTAGACGTCCGGGTCGAGGCGGGCGGGGTCAGGTTTCATGAGCTTATCCGTAGGCGGAAGGTTCGCCGCTTTATGGCGTGCCCTTTGGGGTCTGTCACCTGCGCGCGCCGCGTGCGCTTCAGCGCGTCAGCGCGTCCACCAGGAAGGGCAGGCTGACATCCATGCGATAGTCGATGCCTGAGTGATCGTCGGGAAACTCTTCATAGCGGTGCGAGACGCCCAACTCCTGCAGGCGGGCGTGCAGCCGGCGCGCGCCATAGACCAGATCATACTGGTCCACATCGCCGCAATCGATGAACAGGCCCTTGAGATTTTTAAGGTTTTCGCCCTTCTCCTCGACCATGACGAGGGGATCAAACGCGAGCCAGTTTTTCCAGCGTTCGAGGTCGCGCTCACAGGTATGCAGATCCACCGGCAAGCGCACGCCGAATCGGTTCTCCGGGCACGGATCGTATGTCGCGGCCATGGCGAGCGCCATGAGCACGTGGATGTCGCCGCCGGCGGGTTTGGGATTGCTTTCCAGCCTGTCGATGAACGCGTCGATGGAGCCGGCTTTCGCGATGGCTCTGAGCGCCGGCGCGAAGTCGCGCGCATAGCACAGCTCGAAATCCATATCGCCGCTATGACACGCCGCAGCCGCCCAGAAATCGGCGTGGCGCAGGGCGTGGACGATGGCGCCGTAGCCGCCCGAGCTCTTGCCGAACACCGCGCGCCGCCCGTCGCCGCCGCAGCCAAAGCGCGCCTCCACCGCCGGCACGAATTCGGTGAGCAGGATATCCTCCCACGGCCCCATGGCCGCGGAGTTGACGTATTGGTTGCCGCCCAGCCGGGTGAAGCAGTCAGGGAAGGCCACGACCGCCGGACCCATCTCGCCCGACCCGATCAGCCGGTCCAGGCGCTCGGGAACGTTTTCGCCGAAATTCTTCCAGTTGGTGTGGGACAGCCCGCTGCCGGTATAGCCGGCCAGATCCACCAGCAGGGGAAGCCCCGCCCCGTCATGGCCGTGGGGCGTATAAACGTCGATCACCCGCTTCGCCGGATCGCCGAGGAGATTGCCCTTGAGGAGTTTGGACTGGACCGTGATGCGGTGAACGGTTCCGGGCGGGAAATCGTGGTGGGCGGTCATGGCGGCGGGTCCCCTTTTTCTCCACCCTACCGAAATTGAGGGTCAATATCGGCAGCGCTGACGTCTAAATCATTGAGACCGAAGCGAGCGTTTAGCACAGTGACACACCCTTCAAGTAGTGTTCGGTTTGGAGCACGCGGATCAATGAATACACCTTCGATGAAATTATCCGTGAAAGGGATCCGTAAACCAGATTCGGTTCGCCGGCCTTTGCCAGTCCACGTAAGAATTGAGCGATATTCACTTTCGTATTGATATGGATCGGATTTGAATCGAAAAATCGCTCCAGGATCATCTATAAAATCAATCATGATTGAATTTATCAAGCCCGGATCAGACCGCTTGTGCTCAGACAAGTAATTCACATCACCAAAAGACCTGTACCATTTTTGTGAGGTTTTTAGCTTTGCAGCTAGAACAGCCGATCTCAGCTTTTCTGTTGTGGTTTGAATCGCAACGCCTTCCCCAGATAGGCCGTACGCTGCCCACATGGCTTGATTTGCCGGCGTCCCTTTGTGCCAGCATGAAAGAAAGGTTTTTTGCTTATACAAGGCTTGTTCGCTAGAAAATTTATTTGGAAGTGCTGCTGTGCTGCGTAGTCGCTTCTCACGACCTTCAATATAACTTTTAAGAATTCGCAAAATATCAAAATTTGAATTTACGAAAGCTGGCGCTTGCAAAATTATCAGCATTTCGCGCACTTCCGGGCAAACGTCACCTGTATCAATTTCATCGCGAAGAAAATGTGCCGGATGTCGGTTCGAGTTCCCCTCTGCTCGCTGTAGGCAGAGCCGTAACGATTCCAGCTCATTTTGGATTCGAACTTCTTCAGCTCGTTCGAATTTGAGAATGCTGTGGAGAAGCCAACCACCTTCGCCGGGATCATTTACCAAGTCTGCGCGGGCGAAAAACAGGGACCGGCTGGCGAGCAAATCAATGTATTTCGGCAACGACAGAAAACGATAAATTCTGGTCATCGTTGCCGCTCCAGCAACCCTAAAACGGGCCCGGCTTGATCCCGAAGGGCAGGTCGATGCCGGGCGGCAGGCCCATGCCCTTGGTGGCTTCGGAGAGGACCTTGGCCTGGGCGTCGTCGGCCTTGCGCTTGGCGTCGGCGTGGGCGGCCTTGATCAGGTCTTCCAGCACCTCGGCCTCATCCTTGTCGATGGCGGCGGGGTCGATGGACAGGCCGCGCATCTCGCCCTTGGCCGACAGGGTGATCTTCACCATGCCCGCGCCGGCCTCGCCGGTGACTTCCACGTCTTCAAGCCGGGCCTGAGCTTCGCTCATACGCTGCTGCATTTCCTGGGCCTGTTTCATCAGGCCGGTGAGGTCCTTCATCGCGACGTCTCCTGGCGTTGGGCGCCGGGATCGCCGGCGTCGTGCGTATCAGTGTCGAGTTTGGGCGCGTCTTCGACGGTGACGAGTTCGGCGCCGGGAAACAGGGTGAGCGCCTTGACCATGACCGGATCGCGCATGATCGCCGACAGCCGCGCCTCGCGCTCGCGGGCCCGGCGTTCGGAGACGGTTTCGCCGCCGTTCTTGGCCGTGGCGTCCACCAGCCAGCGCTCGCCGGTCTGCTCGGTGAGGAAGCTGGCGATGCGGCCGCCAAGTGAGACCGGCGGCGTGCCCGCCGGTTCAAATGAAAACCGCCCCGGCCGGATCGAGACAGGCCGCACATGGCGCTCGATATCCAGCTTCAGATTGATGTCGCGGCTGGCCTCCACCAGCGCCAGGAACGCCTCGACCGTCTCCGGTCCCGACGCCTGGGCGGTTTGCGCAGGAGGTGGGGCCGGGGTTGGCGCGGCGGTTGGGGCGGGGGTTTGCGCCGGAGCTGGCGCCTGCGCCGGTATGGACGCCAGTGCGGCGCTCGCCCGGCCTTGCGGCCCGCCCTGCACAGAGCCCTGGGAAGCCCCTTGAGGCGCTGAACCGGGCGTTGGCGCGCCGGCGCCGGCGGCCTTGGCGGCGGCCAGAAGGCGCGCGGCGTCTTCCGGGCCGGGCAGGCTCGCCGCGGCCATGAGGCGGATCACCGCCATCTCCGCCGCGCTCACCGGATCGGGCGCGGAGCGCACATCGTCGAGTCCGGTCAGCGCGGTCTTCCACAACCGCCCAAGGCCGGCCAGAGACTGGGCGTCGGCCAGCTTTGAAAGCCGCTCCACGGTCTCTTTCGCTTCGGCCAGATCGGCGTCCGCGCCGGCCGCCTTGATGCGGCTCATGGCGTGCAGGTGATCGAGCAGGTCGCGCATGAGCACCTGAGGGTCGGCGCCGGATTCATACTGGTGGCGCAGCTCGGCGAGCGCGTCCCTGGCCCGGCTCTCCAGCGCCGCTTCCAGAAGGTCGAGCACCCGCGAGCGATCGGCGAGGCCCAGCATGTCGCGCACCTGAAGGACGGTGACGGGGCCGTCCTCGCCTTCCCCCTGGACGATGGCCTGGTCCAGAAGCGACAGCGCGTCGCGCACCGAGCCTTCGGCCGCGCGCGCGATGGCGGCCAGGCCCTCGCGCTCTACGTTCGCGCCTTCCTTGGTGCAGATGCGCTCGAGATGGTCGGTGAGCACCTCGCGGTCCACCCGTTTCAGGTCAAAGCGCTGGCAGCGCGACAGCACCGTCACCGGCACCTTGCGGATTTCGGTGGTGGCGAAGATGAACTTCACATGGGGCGGCGGTTCTTCAAGCGTCTTGAGAAGCGCGTTGAACGCCGAGGTCGACAGCATGTGCACTTCGTCGATGATGTAGACCTTGTAGCGCGCGCTCACCGGGGCGTAGCGCACGCCTTCCAGGATCTCGCGGATATCGCCGACGCCTGTGCGGCTGGCGGCGTCCATCTCCATAACGTCCACATGGGCCGAGCGCGCGATGGCGGCGCACTCGCGCCCCGGCGGATCAAGGATCACCGAAGGCGCGTCGTTCGTGTCGGTTTCATAGTTCAGGGCGCGCGCGATCAGGCGCGCCGTGGTCGTCTTGCCGATGCCGCGAACGCCGGTGAGCATGTAGGCGTGGGCGATGCGCCCGGCGGCGAACGCGTTTTTCAGCGTGCGCACCATGGGCTCCTGGCCGATCAGGTCTTCAAAGGTCTGGGGCCGGTATTTGCGCGCCAGCACCTGATAGCCGGGATCGGGCGGGCCTTTGGGCGCGTCCATGCCGGGAAAGGCCGGGCCGGGATCTTCCGCAGACGCAAGCCCTGCGCCCGGTGCGTCGATTTCGCCCTGGCCTTCGGGATCGTCCATCATCGCGAAAATTCCATCCTCTGCGCCGGCGCGAGGTGCGCCGCGAGTCTCAAAGCCCTCGTGAAAGGGTAAAGGCTGGAGGAAGGCGGCGGAAGACCGAACGGCGACCCGAAGCGAAACTCGTTACGGCTGCTTCCTTCCGGACCTGACCGGGTTGGCGAGAGCCTCGTCCGCCGCCGGCCTTCCTTCAATCAATATCGAGTTTTGGCGCGCGCGAATCAAGGGTCGCGCTCAGACGGAGGCGAACCCCGCCGCAGCACGCGCCTCGCGAAGAAAAGCGGCGTGCTGATCGAGCAGCGCGATCAGGCGCACATCCCCGCTTTCGGCCAGCAGCCGGTCGCGCCAGGCGGCGACAAGGCGGGCCTGTCCTTCCAGCCAGTCGGCGACCGGGCCGTTCGGGCAGGCCGAATCGGTCTGGCGGTGTCGGGACAGCGCGGGAATGGCAGGGGTCATGGGCGGCTCCGTCAAATATGAAACTGAGAGGCATTCTCAAAACATATCGCGGACAGATGCAAGTCCCTTGATCGCGGCGATCCGGCGCAGGGCGCGAGGGCGGGGTGGCGTCCTGGTCCGGACCCCGCAGAAAAAACCCCCGCGCTCCAAGGGAGGCGGGGGTTCTTACTTCGCCGGGCGGGCCTCGCAGAGGGGAGGAGCGGGCCGCCCGGCGCGTTTCGTCTACGGCCTAGAAGCTGCGCACATAGGAGAGCGACCAGCCGTCGGCTTGGCCGTTATTGCCGTAGTCGTAAAGCGTGTAGTCGGCGCGCAAGGCGTTCGGACCGCTGAACGCGTATTCGCCGCCGAACCCGACAGCCACGCCATTGTCCTCGCGGGAGTTGGCGACGCCACCGGCCGTACCTTCAAATTTGGTCCAGGCATAGCCCACGCGGGCATGGGCGGAGATCGCGTCGGTAATCGGGTACTGACCCTTGGCGTAGAGACCGCCGCCATAGTTCAGCGAGGTCGCAGCGGTCGCACCGAAGATGGTGGTCAGCTCGTCGCCGATCCCGAACAGCGCTTCGCCTTCAACGCCGAAATAGGAGTTCACATCGTAGCCGCCGCGCAGGGTAAGCGCGTCGTAGTTGCCGCCTTCGGCGTTCAGATTGGTGTAGCCGGCGCCCAGAGTGTAGGGGCCGTCCGATGCGTAGGAGCTGTCGGTGGTTTGAGCCGATGCGCCCGACGCCATGATCAGGGCCGCGGCGGTGGAGAGGAGGAGCGTTTTCATAATCGGGTATCCTGTTTTGAATAGGTCCGGGTCTGTCGCCCGGATCGAGACAAGACGTGGGGCCGCGGAGGGCGAGCCGCAAGCAGTCCGATCAGCCCCGTTGCGCACGACACTCATGTCTGTTGCGAACAAATCCCGCACACGGGCGGAAATGCGGCGGAGTGGTGTTGCGATCGCGGCAAGTCTTTCTGAACATTAATGAAACCGCCACAAAGCGGCGCGGATTTTAACCTTTCATCAAGGTGTCGCGGGCGGAGTTTGCGCTGCGAAGAGGTGCGCGGGCGCTGGCCAGACCGGTTTCGCCGCGCTAGGCGTTCGGCCATGACTTTGACCTTCACCGACACCCCGCTCGACTTCGCCGGACTGACCCGCTCAGATCCCGACTGGATCGAGGATCAGCGCGCTTCCAAGACCGCCAGGGCGGTGCTGTTCACCAACGGCGATCTGGCGCTGGACGAGCACGGCGCGCCGCTGGTGGTTCCTGCGCGGCGCACCTCCATGCTGCCCATGACGCGGCCCGGCCTGGTGTTCATCGGCCTGCAGGACGGCGCCGCCTGGTTCGCCGGGACGCTGGAAGACGGCGTCGCGCCCAGGGGCCCCGATTTTCGCATGAGCGCCATCGCCGCCGAGCCCGATTTCGCCTGCATTATCGGGCGTGCGCGCTCGGTGCTGCAATGGCACGCAAGGCGGCGCTACTGCTCCAATTGCGCCGGCGAGAACGAGGCGCGCGACGGCGGGTTGCGCCTGCAATGCGCAAGTTGCGGCATGCAGCACTTCCCGCGCTCGGATCCCAGCGTGATCATGCTGCCCTGGTCGGGCGATCGCTGCGTGCTCGGCCGTCAGGCCAGCTGGCCGGCGGGGCTTTACGCCACGCTCGCCGGCTTCATGGAGCCGGGCGAGACCATCGAGCAGGCCTGCGTGCGCGAAACGATGGAGGAGATCCATCGCCCGGTGATCGAGGCGAAATACGTCGCCAGCCAGCCTTGGCCCTTCCCGTCCTCTTTGATGATCGGACTCACCGCCGAGATCGAGCCGGGCGAGGTGGTTCCCGACGATGATCTGGAGGATGCGCGCTGGTTCACCCGCGACGAGGTGCGCGCGCTCTATGACGGCGAGATCGTGCAATGGGCGCCGAAGCGCTTCTCCATTTCGCGGCTTTTGATCGACCGGTTTCTCGACGGCGAGTTGTAGGCGCGGCGTCCGGGCACGCCCGGACGCGACCGTGTGACGCGTGGCGCCGCGCGCCGCCTCCTATAGATATTTAACCGCGTGAATTGGTTGCCTCGCCTCGCGGAGCGTGCCAAACCCCGCGCGATCACACATCCTTTGACCTCGAGAGGACGCTGATGGGCAGCCTTTTCTTCAATAAAGTAGCCGGCGCGCTTCTGGCGATTTTCCTTGTTGTTCTGGGGCTGTCGACCCTGGCCGAAAGCCTGTTCCACACCGAGGGCCCGGAGACTCCGGCCTATCCGGTCGATCTCTCCGCGCTGCAGCCTGCGGCGCCGGAAGAAGAGGAAGACACCGGCCCGCCCGATTTCGGCGTGCTGCTGGCCGGCGCGGACATTTCCGCCGGCGAGCGCGTGGCGCGGCGCTGCGCCAGCTGCCACACCTTTGAAGAAGGCGGCGCGGACGGCACCGGCCCGCACCTGTGGGGCGTGATCGGCCGCGACGTCGCCTCGTCTGCGGGCTTCAACTACTCCCAGGCCATGCGCGAATACGCCGAAGGCGGTACAGAGTGGATGTACCAGAACGTCTACGATTATCTGGAAAGCCCGCGCAATTACGTGCCCGGCACGGCGATGAGCTTTGCAGGCCTGCGCGATCAGACCGACCGCATCAACATCATCGCCTATATGCGCTCGCTCTCGAACAATCCCGAACCGCTCCCCGAGCCGCTTGAAAGCGACGATCCGGCCGAGGCCGCCGACGCCGACGACCAGGCGGAAGCCTCCGAAGCGATGGGCGACCCGGCTCTGGAAGGTGAGTCTGAAGCTGAACCGCAGGACGGCTAGCGCGTTCGGCGTCTTTGTAGAAAACGATCGAGGGCGCGCCTCCGGGCGCGCCCTTTTTGTTTAAATGGATGATCGCTGTGCGGCGGCCCGGACGAACGGCTTCAGGCGCGCGGGATCAGCCCGGCGCCGGGCGCGCCCACCGGCTGGATGTGCAGATAGCGCTCATTGTACTCAGCGATCGCCTCGAGCTTTTCCAGGTGCAGGATCTTGATGTGGCGTTCGGCCAGGGCGATGCAGCCGTCATCGCGCAGCTTTTTCAGCGATCGCGAGACATGCACCCGCGACAGCCCCAGCGCGTCGGCGATGACGCCCTGGCCCACGGGAAAGTCCAGCGTGTGATCGTGATTGCTGCCGGTGAGGGCCTGGCGCCGGTAGAGCTCCAGGATCAGAAAGGCGATGCGCGTCACCGCCGGCTGGCGGCCCAGCTGGACGATATGCTCGCGCAGGATCGCCTCCTCCACCACCGCCGCCCACAACAACGCGTTGAAGATCGCCGGATGGTCGCCGGCCATGGCGGCGAACGCCTCGGCGGGTGCTTCAAACAGCACCACCTCGCTCAGCGCCGACACCGTATGGTCGGAGCGCGTGCTCACCAGGCCCTGCAGATCGAAGAATTCGCCGGGCAGGATGAAGTTGACGATCTGGCGTTCGCCGTTTTTCAGGCGGCGATAGCGGCACGCCCAGCCTGACTCCACCCAGAACACCGTGTTCAGCTTCTCATCCTCGCGGGTGATGACCGCGGCCGTTTCGTACACCCGCCGCCGGGTGCGCAGGCTGGACAACGCCTCACGATCATCGTCGCTGAGGCGCACATAGGCCTCCAGACGTTTCAGGAAGGCTGTGAGCATGGGGTGAGGCCTGATCCGTGACGACGTACCGGGTGCACGCGGATTGACCCTAGCCTGTTCGGCGTGCGCGCGACAGGACGCCACAAATTCCGCTTCCTGCTAAATCAGACGTTGGCGTAACATGGGTTATCGCGGGAGTTGGTGCGCCGCGCTAGGAGAACTGCCTCGCGTAACGGAGCCTCGCGCCCATGACCCGCCGACTTCTCATTCTTGAAAGCCAGCCGATTATCGCGCTGGACCTGGCCGAGCGGGTGCGCGCCCTGGGCTGGCTTGTCTGCGGGCCCTACTCGACCACCGGGGAGGCTCTGGCGGGGCTGGAGGCCGACGCCCCCGACGCCGGGCTGCTGGACCTGTCTGGAAACGCGGACGCGCGCGCCGAGCCTGTGGCTGACGCCATGGCGGCGCGCGGCCTGCCCTTCATCTTCACCAACAGCCACGCCAAGCGGTTCGAGGCGTTGCACCCCGACGCGCCGCGCCTGGAAAAGCCGTTTTCCGACGACGAGTTTCTGCAGGCGGTCTCCCTGCTTGAAGGGCGCAACGCCCTGCGCCGATCGGCCAAAGGCCCTGATCGCGAGCCGCCCGAGCCTGTGTAGACGCGCTCTCCCGCACGCAGAAAAAATGGGCTAAGCCGCGCGCCATGACGCTTCTAAGCCTTGCCGCCTTCGCCGGCGCCATCTTTGTGCTGTTTCTGACCCCCGGCCCGGGCAATATCGCCATGGTCGCGCGGACGCTGGAAGCCGGCCCGACCCATGGCGTCACCTACGGGCTGGGTATTCTGACCGGCGATATTGTCTGGCTGAGCCTTGCGGTGTTCGGGCTGGCCGCGGCCTCGCAGATGGCCAGCGATTACGCCTCGCTGTTCTGGGTCGCCAAGATTGGCGGTGCGGGAATCCTGCTCTGGTTCGCTTTTGGCGCCTTTCAGAGCTATCGCGCGCCCAGACAGGGCGCCGGGGTGAGCGCTGAACGGGCGCGATTGTCGAAGCGGGGCCTGGCTGCGACCTATGCGGCGGGGGTCGCCATGCCGCTGACCAACCCCAAGCCCATCGTCTTCTATCTCACCTTCCTGCCGGCCTTCTTTGATCTGTCGCGGGTTAGTGCGCTGAGTTATGCGGCGATGATCGCCATCATGGGCGCGATGTTCGTGGTGTTCGCCTTTGTCTATGTGGGCCTGGCCCACAAGGCCCGTCACTGGCTGGCGGAAAAGGGCGTCAAGCGCTGGGCGGATCTGCTCACCGCGGTGATCCTGGCCGGCGTCGCGGTTCTGCTCCTCGTGCGTTAGCGCTTCGGCCTTCCACAGCAAGATGATTGAGACCATGGCCCCGCGGTTTGCAGTGGGGTAGAAAAGGGTCATGTCAGAGAACACGAATCAGGAATACGACGCGGAGTCGATCAAGGTCCTCAAAGGGCTCGACGCCGTGCGCAAGCGCCCCGGCATGTATATCGGCGACACCGATGACGGGTCCGGCCTTCACCACATGGTCTATGAGGTGGTCGACAACGCCATCGACGAGGCGCTGGCGGGCCATTGCTCACAGGTCACCGTGACGCTCCACGCCGACGGATCGGCCAGCGTCACCGATGACGGGCGCGGCATTCCCACCCAGATCCACGAAGGCGAGGGCATGTCGGCGGCCCAGGTCATCATGACCCAGCTGCACGCGGGCGGGAAATTCGACCAGAACTCCTACAAGGTCTCCGGCGGCCTGCACGGGGTGGGCGTCTCGGTGGTCAACGCGCTGTCGGACTGGCTGGACCTGACGATCTGGCGCAAGGACCGCGAACACTTCATGCGCTTTCGCCGCGGCGACGCGGAGAACGGCGTCGACCTGGTCGAGCGCGGCCCCGCGAACGGCAAGAAGGGCACCATGGTGCGCTTCATGCCCAGCGAGGAGACCTTCTCCGACATCACGTTCGACCGCTCACGCCTGCTCCATCGTCTGCGCGAGCTGGCCTTCCTGAACTCCGGCGTCAAAATCGTGCTGCGCGACGAACGCGAAGCCGAGCCGGTGGAGGAAGTGCTGGAATATGAGGGCGGGGTCGCCGCCTTCGTCAAACACCTGGACCGCACCCGCACCGCCATCTTCCCCGAGCCCGTGCTGATCTTTGGTGAGCGCGAAGGCGTCACCGTCGAGGCCGCGCTGCAGTGGAATGACGGCTATCACGAGAGCGTTCTGTGCTTCACCAACAACATCCCCCAGCGCGACGGCGGCACGCACCTGGCGGGTTTCCGTGGCGCGCTGACGCGGGTGATCAACACCTATGCGGCCAGCTCCGGCGCGGCGCAGAAAGCCAAGGTCGCCATCACCGGCGATGATGCGCGCGAGGGCCTGACCTGCGTGCTTTCGGTGAAAGTGCCCGATCCCAAATTCTCCTCCCAGACCAAGGACAAGCTGGTCAGTTCCGAGGTTCGTCCGGCGGTGGAGAGCGCGGTCTATGACACGCTCAATGAATGGCTGGAAGAACACCCGGCCGAAGCCCGCCAGATCGTCGCGAAGATCGTCGAGGCCGCCGCCGCGCGCGAAGCCGCCCGCAAGGCGCGCGAGCTGACACGGCGCAAGAGCGCGCTGGACATCACCTCGCTGCCCGGCAAGCTCGCCGATTGTCAGGAAAAGGACCCGGCCAAATCCGAGCTCTTCATCGTGGAGGGGGATTCCGCCGGCGGCTCTGCGAAACAGGGCCGCAACCGGGAAAACCAGGCCGTGCTGCCGCTTCGCGGCAAGATCCTCAATGTGGAGCGCGCCCGCTTTGACAAGATGCTGGGCTCAGACCAGGTCGGCACGCTGATCACGGCGCTGGGCGCCGGCATTGGCCGCGACCAGATCAATTACGACAAGCTGCGCTACCACAAGGTCGTCATCATGACCGACGCCGACGTGGACGGAGCCCATATCCGCACGCTTTTGCTGACCTTCTTCTATCGCCAGATGCCCGAGCTGATCGAGCGCGGCCATCTCTACATCGCCCAGCCGCCGCTCTACAAAGTCATGCGCGGCAAGTCCGAACGCTATCTCACCGACCAGGCCGAGATGGATCATTTCCTCATCGAGGAGGGCAGCTCGGACGCCACGGTGACGCTGGACAACGGCGAAACGATCTTCGGCGCCGATCTGGCCGAGCGCGTGAAGTCCGCGCGCGGCGTGGTCCTGTCGCTGCAGCGCCTGGCCGCCCGCGCGCCCGTGTTCGCGCTGGAGGCCGCCGCGCTGTCCGGCGCCTTGCACGCCGAGGCGACGCAGGAGCAGGTCGAGGACGCCGCCCGCCGCCTGGCGCGCGCCGCCGACGAGGGCGAGGACGGCTGGTCCGGCGTACTCACCCCCGAAGGCGACATCGTCTTCAAGCGCGAAGTTCGCGGCGTCACCGAAACGGTGGTGCTGGACGACACCGCGCTCGCCAGCCCCGACGCCAAACGCCTCTCCGAACGCGCCCTGGCCATCGCCGCCGATTATACCGGCCCCGCGATCTTCAAGGGCCGCAATGGCGAGATCACGGTGCACACGCCCGCCGATCTTGTGACCGCGGTGCAGAAAGCCGGCGCCAAGGGCATGAAGATCCAGCGCTACAAGGGTCTGGGCGAAATGAACCCGGGCCAGCTCTGGGAAACCACGCTGGACCCCGACGCCCGCTCCTTCCTCCAGGTCTCCATCTCCGAAGCCGACACCGCCGACGAGTTGTTCAGTAAGCTCATGGGCGACGTCGTCGAACCGAGGCGTGACTTCATCCAGGAATTTGCGCTGGAAGCCGAGGTGGATGTCTAAGGGGCGATCTCAACCCGCTGTCTGACATCACCGCGCCCATGACCCGCTCCGCCGCCTTGCGCGGCCCTGAGGGCGTGGAGACTTTACTCCACACCCATCTGGATGCCGGCGCAGCGAGCTTCGCGCCCATGGCACGGGTTCAAGGTTGGCGCGTTGATCCGGCGAACCCAGTGTGACACCTGGGGCGAAGAGGTGCGCGAGGCCTGACCGGTTCGCTCCGGCGCAGGCGGCGTGCTACATCCTCCCGCCAGCCCATAAAGGCGCGCACGCCTGACGCCCTCCCGACCCCCAGCCCGCAGACCGCAAGGACCTCATGACCGAAACCCGCCGCACCGCAAAGCTTCTGGTCCGCAACGCCGAGCTCAAGGATGTGGACGCCATTCTGGCGCTGCAGAACCGGGCTTATCCCAATATGACGCCCGACCTGCCCGCCATGATCCGCGGTCAGATCGCCGCCTTTCCCGACGGCCAGTTCATCGTCGAGTATGAGGGCGAGGTCGTGGGCTGGTGCGCCAGCTTCATCATCGATGAAGCCAGCGCCTTCGCGCCCCATGACTGGGCCGGCATCACCGGCGGCGGGTTCGCCGCGCGCCACGATCCCGACGGCGACTGGCTGTATGGCATGGAAGTGGCGGTGGACCCCGGCCGCCGGCGTTTGAGAATCGGCCAGCGCCTGTATGATGCGCGCGTGTCGGTGTGCGAGGACTGGGACCTGAAGGGCGTCGTGTTCGGCGGGCGTCTGTCCGGCTTCAAGCGTAAGCGGCGCACCTACAAGACGCCGGAGGCCTATCTCGCCGCGGTGGAGGCGCGCGAGATCAAGGATCCAGTGCTCAATTTCCAGATCCGCATGGGCTATGAGCCCGCCGGCGTTCTGCGCGGCTATTATCCCGATGATGTGGACAGCGCCGGCCACGCCGCGCGCATGGTCTGGCGCAATCCCAGCTGGGAGGAGGGCGCGTCCGGCCCGTCGCGGCCCTGGGCCAGCACGGTGCGCGTCGCCGCCGTGCAATACCAGATGCGCGCCGTGGAGACGGTGGGCGAGTTTGAAAAGAACGTCGAATATTTCGTCGATGTCTGCGCCGATTATCGCGCCGATTTCTGCCTGTTTCCGGAGATGTTCACCGTGGCCCTGCTGGCGCTGGAAAAGCGCCGCCTGAGCCCCGAGGAGAGCATCGCCGCGCTGTCGAAATACACCCCGCGCTTCATCGAGTTCATGAGCCAGCTGGCGGTGCGCTACAACATCAATATCGTCGGCGGGTCCCACCCCACCAAGACCGATGACGGCGATATCCAGAACGTCGCCTATGTCTTCCTGCGCGACGGCTCGGTTCACGCCCAGGAGAAGATCCACCCGACCCCGAACGAGAAATACTGGTGGAACATCAAGGGCGGCGACACGGTGGCGGCGATCCCGACAGATTGCGGCCAGATCGGGGTGCTGATCTGCTACGACTCTGAATTCCCCGAGCTCGCCCGCCGCCTGGTGGACGAAGGCGCCAAGATCATCTTCGTGCCCTACGCCACCGACGACCGGCCCGGCCATTTGCGGGTGCGCTACTGCTCCCACGCCCGCGCCATCGAGAACCAGATCTATCTGGTGACCGCCGGCAATGTGGGCAATCTGCCGGGGGTGGAGAACATGGACGTGAACTACGCCCAGGCCGCCGTCATCACCCCGTGCGACTACCCCTTCGCCCGCGACGGCCTCGCCGCCGAAGCCAGCGAAAACGTCGAGACCATCGCGGTGGCCGACCTCCACCTGGACGCCCTCAACGAAGCGCGCCGCTCCGGCACGGTCCGAAACCTGCGCGACCGCCGGTTTGATCTCTATCGCATCGTCTGGACAGATCGGGGGTAGGGGCCTGTCCTGGCTCCAGCGCCGCCACCCCCCTCCGTCCGGCTGGGCCGGACACCTCCCCGTCAAGGGGGAGGAGTTGCGCTGCGAGTTGTATTTCGGATCAGGTGTGGTGACCCCCTAAACCGCCACCGTCAGCGCCGCTTTGGCCGGGGCGGTGTTGGTCACCAGCCGCTGATAGGCGTCCAGGGCGCCGGGGCCGGCGGTGAGTTCTTCTTCTTCGAACAGGCGGGCGCCTTCCGCGGCGAAGCCGGCCCAGTCGGCGGCGTAGCGTTTGGCGAAATCTGACGGGCCCCATTCGGAGATCCGCTGCGCCACATGGTCGGGGGCGAAGAAGAAGACCGGCTTCGGGCCGGGCAGGTTTTTCGGCGGTGCGGCGTGTTCCCAGTGGGCGGCGCCGACGCGGATATCGCCGGCGAGCGCATCGCCCAGCGCGGTGTGGATCGCGGTCGTCACCTCCGCATCGCCGGCGAAATCCACCACCAGGCGTTTGGGCTCGGGGCTGAATCCGGCGAGATCGCCATAGAGCGTGACCTCATCGTAAAAGCCGGTGCTGTCCACGAAGGGCGCCGAGCGCGGCGAGGTGATCGCCTCGATCAAGACCCCGTCCGGGCGGTCTTTCGACAACAGCCAGGCCAGCGCCAGCGCGGTCTTGCTGGACGCGCTGGTGAGCGAGATCTGCTGGGCGCCGAAGCAGTCATGGTCTCGAAGATGCAGGTTTATCAGCCAGCTGGTCAGAAACAGCGGCTGCAGCACCATCTGCACCGCCTCGCGATTCTGCGCATAGCCCGGATCGCCGGCGCAGCGCGTATAGCGGTTATAGGCCGCCGGCAGGTCGGCGCGGTGGGACGCGGCGTCGATGAACGCGCCCGGGCTTAAACGGGCCGGTTCCACGATCAATTCGCTGGCCGCTGGAAAGTAGCCGTAGATCCGCTCGCCGGGCTCCAGGCCCTCGGCCCGGCTCTCGGTCACTTCCGCGAATCCCCAGACCGGAAGGCGCCCGCCGTCTTCGGCCGGGAAGAACTCCCAGTAGCGCATGATCTCGCCAAAGGCGGCGTAGGTGATGTTGTTGGCCGTCACGGCGAAGCGGCGCACGACAAGGCGCGCCTGTCCGTCCTGCAGCGGCGCGTGCGCCGTCTCGACCAGCTTCACCTTTGAAATATTTTGCTTATCAACGCTCAGCGCCCAGCCCATAGCTGTGTCTCCGCTCTCTAGAATGTATCAGGAAGCCAGAAAATCTTCCGGCCGGTCTCCGGGGCGCCAGAGGCGCAGGATGGAAGGATCGGCGGGATCCAGAGGCTCGGGAAGGCCCTCGCAGGGAACGCTGGCCAGGATGTCCCGGATCACCGCCAGCCGCGCCCGCCTCTTGGTGTCGGCGCGCACCACCCGCCAGGGCGCGGCCGCGCCGGTGGCCGCCAGCATGGAATCGCGCGCCTCGCTATAGTCGTCGAACTTCTCCAGCGCCACTTCATCTACCGGTGAAATCTTCCATTGTTTCAGGGGACTGGTGCGTCGGGATTCGAGCCGGCGGGCCTGCTCCTGGCGGGAGATGTCGAGATAGTATTTCAGGATGATCATGCCCTCGTCGGCGAGGAGCTGCTCGAACGCGTCCACGTCGGAGATGAAGCGGGCGTACTCGGTCTCGGTGCAATAGCCCATCACCTGCTCGACGCCGGCGCGGTTGTACCAGGAGCGGTTGAACAGCACGATTTCCCCGCCGGCGGGCAGATGGGGCGTCCAGCGCTGGAAATACCAGCTGGAGCGGTCTCGGTCGGTGGGTTTGCCCAGCGCCACCACGCGGGTGTCGCGCGGGGACTGATGCTCCACCACGCGCTTGATCACGCCGTCCTTGCCCGAGGCGTCGCGGCCCTCGAAAATCACCAGAAGCCGGCGCTCCTCGGCGATGATCTGGCGCTGCAGCGCGGCCAGACCGATTTGCAGCCCATGCAGCGCTTTCCTGTACGCGTGCTTTTTCATGGAGACGAGACTGGCCCTTTGGCGGGTCCGCGTCGAGAGCGCTTCTGGGCAAGCGCTGTCCTGACTTGCGTAAGCGCCTGTCATGATGGAGGCTTTGCCCATGAAACGTCTCGCAAGCCTGCTCGCCATTGTCATCGCGCTGTGCGCGGCCGGCGCCGCCCTGTTTTTCCATGGCGCGCGCAATCCTGAAAGTCTGGGCCTGCGCGAGATCGGACAGCGCGCCGGTGAGGCGTATATTTTCGGCTTTCCGCTGGTGCTCATGGATGAGACGCGCGCGTCTATGCTGAACCGGCAGGACGCGTCGCAGAACCAGCTTGTCCACCGTCGCGCGCTGCCCGGCTATGGCGATGAAGAGGTGGTGCGGCCCAATCGCGACACGCTCTATTCACTGGCCTGGCTGGATCTGTCGGCGGGGCCGGCCGAGCTGACCTGGCCTCAGACGGACGGGCGCTACTGGCTGTTTCAGGTGATGGATTCCTGGACCGATGTGGCCGGCGCGCCGGGCTCGCGCACGCAGGGCGCCGAACCGGGCCGCGCCTTCATCACCGGTCCCGGCTGGGCTGGAACGGTCCCGGACGAGGCGGTGCATGTGAGCGTCCCCACCCGATCGGCCTGGATCATTGGCCGGATCGCCGTGGCGCCGCAGCCGGACGATCTTGTGATCGGGCGCAGGCTCCAGGATGGCTTTTCTCTGTCGGGGTCAGTGGTGGCGGCGGACCCGGCCTTTCCGGCCGGCGGCGGCCGTCCGCGGGACACGGTGACGGCCCTGACCCCGGAGCAGGTCTTCGAGCGCCTCGCCATATTGATGGCGAGCGAACAGCCGCGGCTTGCGGACGCTCCCGCCCTGCAGCGCTTTTCAGCGATCGGGCTGTCGCCTGGCGCGTTTTATCAGGACGGTCACGGCTGGATCGCCCGGCGCGCCGCCGCGCGCGGTGTTGATGTGGCCCGCCAACGCCTCGCCGACGCCGCCAACGGCATGGCGCCCGGCCCCAATGGCTGGCGCGTCGCGCGCGAAGGGCTGGGCGATTACGGGACCGACTACGCCCTGCGCGCCGGGGTGGCCATGATCGGCCTGGGCGCCAACCGCGCCGAGGACGCGATCTATCCCAACACCGATACGGACGCTCAGGGGCGGCCCCTGTCGGGGGGTCACACTTACCGCATCCGCTTTGAGCCGGGCGAGAGTCCGCCCGCCGACGCGTTCTGGTCGATCACCGCCTATGACTCGCAGGGTTTCCTGCTGGATACGCCGCGCCACGCGCTGGGGGATCGCGACGCGCTGGTCGTTGGATCTGACGGATCTCTGGAGATCGTGATCGGGGCGCAGCGGGCGGCAAGCGCCGCGGTGGCCAATTTCCTGCCGGTGACGCCGGGACAGCCCTTCGCCCTGACCGCCCGGCTCTATGATCCGCGGCCTGAAGCGCTCAGTGGTTCGTGGACGATGCCGCCGGTGGAGCGCCTGGACTGAGCGCAGCTGCGCGCGCCGTTCGTACCGCCGGATCGGGTCGGGATTTTGCGGAAAAGCGCGCCGGCTCTGCGGTTACTCCGCCGCCTGAGCGTCGATCGCGTCCACCGGGCCGAGCCGCGAGCGGTCGCCGGCCTGTCCGAAGCGGATATGACCATCTTCCAGCGCGCCGTAGCGGATGGTCACCATGTCCTTGATATAGTTCTGATAGGTCCGCCACGGCGTGGTCGCACCCTGGCGCGGCAGATCGGCGATCGCCCGCTGCACATAGCCGGACGTGAAGTCGAGCAGAGGCAGGGTCTCGAGATCCACAGGCGGCTCGGGCACGGCGTAATCGGCGCCGGTCTTGGCCATGTGATTGAGCATGCGGCAGACCCGCTCGCAGGTCAGATCGATCTTCAGCGTCCAGCTGGCGTTGGTGTAGCCGAAGGCGAGCGCCATGTTGGGCACGTCCGACAGCATCATCCCGCGATAGGTGACATGGTCGGGGGCGTTGAAGGGCCGCCCGTCCACGCTGATATCCACCGCGCCGCCCACTTGCATGGAGAGGCCTGTGGCCGGGATGATCAGGTCGGCGTCCAGATGCTCGCCCGATTTCAGCTGAATGCCGGTCGGCGTGAAGCGCTCGATCAGGTCGGTGACGATGCTCGCCTCGCCGCTTTTCAGAACGTCGAAGAAATCGCCCTCCGGCGCCAGGCAGAAGCGCTGATCCCAGGGATTATAGGAGGGCGAAAAGTGCTTCTCGACCGGGAAGTCCTCGCCCAGCGTCTCGCGGATCTGCTTGATCACGCCCTTCTTCACGAAGCCCGGCGCGCGGCGCGCCAGATTGAAGAAGAAGATCGTCAGGGCGATGTTCTTGGCGCGCGTCAGGGTGTAGGCGATCCGGCCCGGCAGCATTTTGCGCAGAAAATCGGCGATGGCGTCGCGTGAGGGCCGCGCGGCGATATAGCTGGGTGAGCGCTGCAGCATGGTGACGTGGGCGGCCTTCTCGGCCATGGAGGGCACCAGGGTGATCGCCGTGGCGCCCGACCCGATCACCACCACGCGCTTGCCTTCATAGTCCTGATCTTCTTTCCAGAGCTGGGGGTGGATCACCTCGCCGGTGAAATCCTCGCGGCCGGGGAAATCGGGCATATAGCCGCTCTCATAGCGGTAATAGCCCGAGCACATCATCACGAAGCGCGCCTTGTAGGTCTCGATCACTCCGTCATGGTCGGCCTGGATCGTCCAGCGCGCCTCCTGCGTGCTCCAGCTGGCGGAGATCACCCGTGTGTTGAACTGGATATGCCGGTCGATGCCGGCCTCGCGGGCGGTGTCGCGGATATAACTGCGGATACTGGGTCCGTCGGCGAAGACCTTGCCGTCGGTCCAGGGCCGGAAATTATAACCGAACGTGTACATGTCGCTGTCGGAGCGGATGCCGGGATAGCGGAACAGATCCCAGGTGCCGCCCAGATCGGCGCGCGCTTCCAGGATTTTATAGCTGCGCGCCGGGCTCTTGTCCTGCAGGTGCCAAGCCGCGCCGACGCCGGAAATGCCTGCGCCGATGATCAGAACATCAATCGCTTGCGGCTCTTTGGCGGTGAGGGGTTGAACGTCCATGTCCGGTCTCCTCCGCGCCGGTCTGAAGCCGGCCCGACAAATATGTGAACACCGTTCACTTGCGATTGCAAGGGTGCGCCGAACGCCCACCGCCGCTCACCGCTGCGCGCCCCGGGTGCGCGGCGCAGCCGAAGCGCCGGACGGGCTTATTGCAGGCTGTCGCGCACCGCCACCGCGGTCGCGGGATGGTCGGTGAAGACCGCGTCTACGCCCAGCCGGTACAGCGCGGCCAGCTCGGCCTCCACCGTGTCGCCGGTGATGGGAGTGCGGTCAGCGCGCACTGTCCAGGTGTGCACCTCCAGGCCCAGCGCATGGGCCGCCTCGACATAGCCGGTGCTGCTCCCGTCGGGATTGATCAGAACGCCCTTGAACGCGCCGACCCCGTCGGCGAATTCGGCGATCTCGTTCAGGGTCAGGCCGTCGGCGTCAAACCCGTCCTCGGCCGGGCCGGCATAGAGCATGGCCAGCCCCAATGGCGTCTGCGGGCGCAGGCGCTGCAGGAAGGCCGGATCGAAGGACTGGATCACCACCGGCGCGCCTTCGCGGTTCAGGCCGCGCTCTTCAAGCATGGCCAGCAGAACTGGCAGCGGATCGAGGCCCAGGGCGGCGTATTCGGTCGGGCTCTTGATCTCCGGCTCCATGGCGATGACGCAGTCGCACAGGATCTGCTCCCCGGAGATGAAGTCGAGAAAACCCTCAAACGTCAGCACGCTGTACTGGTCGTTGAATTCGTCGGAGCGGTCGTCAAAGACCTGGCGCGTGTTCAGGCTCTGCAGCTCTTGTGCGGTGAAGTCGGAGATCCACCAGTCCTCGCGGCCGAAGCGGGCCTGCTGGCGGTCGGCGAATTCGGGTCGGTCGGCGATGTCGGTGGAGGTGGAGAGATAAGGATCATGGCGCACGATCAGCACGCCGTCCGCGCTCATCTGAAGATCGGGCTCCAGCACGTCGGCGCCCTGCTCCAGCGCCAGCTTGAAGGCCGCTTCGCTGTGCTCAGGGCGCTCGCCGGAGGCGCCGCGGTGGGCGATCACAAGCGGCGCTTCGCCCGAGAGGGTCGACCAGGACGCCGCCGCCGGAGCGGGCTCGCGCCCGGCGTCTTCGGCGGCGCAGGCGCCAAGGCAGAACGCGCCGATGCACAGGGCGAGGAGGGACCGGGCGGCGATGAGGGGCAGGCGCATGAACTCGCTCCGTGACAACGCAGGTGCAGCAAGAATAGCGCAACCGGCCCGGTCGTGCGCGAACCTTTGATGAAAGCTCAGCCGGGCTCGCCGTCCGGGTCGGGCGTCTCCGGCGCTCCGGCGCGTTCGGCCAGGTCCGGCAGCGGCCGGGTCAGGCGCTCATAGGCGTCTTCGGAGACCCTGAAGGCCCAGCCCTGGGTGAGGGCGGACAGGCGCTCGACGCGTTCCGCGGCGTCATCGGCGCGGGCCTCGACCTCGATCACGGCCCAGCGGTCTTCGCCTTCGGCGATGAAGTCGAACTGATAGGCGATCCCGGAGAATGTCACGCCGGAATGGCGCGCCACGAACGCGCCCTCGACGACGCCGGCCGGCCGCACATCGCGAAAGCGCAGGCGCGCGCCCGCCACGGCGACGCCGTTGGCGGCCCCGCCGGTCACCAGCCGCCAGCCGTCCGGCTCGATCAGGTCGAAATTGCGCTGGGCCAGGCCGGGGCGCTGAATGAAGTAGGCCGGTCCGGTCTCCGGGCGCACGCGGGCGCGGGCGACGGCGGAGGGATCAAGATCCCAGAACTCAAGGCCCAGCCAGCGGCCGGGATCGCCCAGCTCGGGCAGGCTGCCCGACGCCGCAAACGCGCGCGCGCCGTCCTGATCGCGTAAGTACACGCCGCCCTGATCGCGCGCCTCGCCCACGATCAGGCGCACCAGCGGCTCGTCCGCCGCGTTCAGGACCGTGAGCCGCACGCCGTTCCCGCCGGCCAGCGGATCGGCCAGGCCCAGGCGCGCGAACTTTTCCGCGTCGCGGGTCATGGCGCGCTGATAGGCGAGGCCCGACAGCGCTTCATCGAGCTCTGCGATGCGTTCAGGGCGCACAGCGTAGTCGCCGCGCGAAGGCATCACCCAAGCTTCGCCGTCGCGCACCATGAGGAACTGGCCGTCGCCGGTGATGATCTCGATCGTGGCGGCGCCGGCGGCGGCTTCGCTCCAGCCCGGCGCCACGGGTCCGGACACTTCCGGGCGCGCGCCCAGCGCGGCGTCGCGCCAGACCGCGGCGGCGCCAAGCGCGAACAGCGCCAGCGCCCCTGCTAGCGCGGCGATCGCCTGATTGCGGCGGCGTTGGGCGGGACCGCGGCTCATGGGCGCCGCCTCGTGCGCATCAAGGTGAAGAGTGAGGCGCAAAAGATCACGAAGAAGGGCGGGATCCACACCGTCCAGATCGTCAGCGCACGCTCCAGCGCATCGATCTCCACGCGAAAGCCGCGCTCGATTTCGCGCAGGCGCTCGCGGGCCCGGATGATTTGGGCGCGCAGGGCTTCAGCCTCGGCGCTGTCGGCTTCGCCCGCGCCGCCCAGCGCGCTCGCCCGGCCCTGACGGGTGAGATCATCCAGGCGCGCTTCGGCCTCATTGAGTTCGGCCCTCAACTCGTCCTGCAGAGCTAGATAGCGGGCCTCGGCCTCGGCGCGCAGCGCCTCGACCCGCACCATTGGACGCTGGGAGCCCGCCCTGGAACGCAGGGAGACCAGCGCCGGATCACCCGCCAGGCGGTCGGCCAGGTTGAGGATCAGGGCCGGATTATCGGCCACCACCTGCTCGCCCATGGACGGGTCGTTGCGCAGATAGAAGGCGGGGTCCAGGAGGTCGGCGTCGGCGATCACGATGATTTCCGCATCGTCGCGCGAGGCATCCACATGGGCGCCGGGATCAAAATTAATGTCCTCGGCCGGCGGGCCGTCGGCGAAGGCGGTCTGGAACGGGCCTGTGATGCGCGCGGCCAGGGTGAGCGGCGCGTCTGGCGCCGGATCAAGCTGGCGCATCAGCTCTTCGGGCGCCGGGCTGGCGGCGGCGCGGTCGGCGTCCAGGCGCGCGGCCGCCTCGCTTGTGGTCATCACCGGGGTGAAGCGGCCTTCAAAGCCGGGCAGGGCCTCCAGCACGCCGGGCGAGCCCAGATTGACGCCGCGCGACAGGGCGGCGACGGCGGGAAGGTCGCTATCCATCTGGGACGGCGTGACGGTGAACCACAGCGGATAGGCGCGCATGCGGGTGCGCCCGCCCTCCACGATCTGCACCGGCAGGCCGTTGCGCGCGTCCATGGCGGTGGTGTTCACGTCATAGGCGACGCCCCAGCTGGCGAACAGGCGGCCCAGGGTGGAGGCGCGGTTGGCGTTCACCGGCGGCAGGCCGTCGGGGCCGGGCTTCAGCGCCACATGGGCCATGGGATCCACCAGGGCGAGCACGCGCCCTCTGGTCATGGCGAACTGGTCAACCAGATAGCTCTGCCCCTCGCTCAGGGGCGCGGGGTGCAAAAGGAAGAGCGCGTCGGCGTCGTCCGGGATCGCTTCAAAATCATCCTCCAGCCACGCCACATCGAAGGCGGCGGAGAGCTCGTTGATGATGCGGTTGGCGCTGTTTCCGTCCCGGTCCGGCGCGAATGGCAGATCGGAGATCACGCCGATTTTCGGGATCTGGGCGCGCTCCAGCTCGGCCAGGGTGCGCACGATCTCGTATTCCAGCCGCGCTTCATCCACGGGATCGAAAAACGCGATGACGCGCTGGTCGTCCACGGCGTTGCGGCCGGTCAGCCCGAAGAAGATCTGACCGCCGTCCTCGGTGGGAATCGGCTCCAGACCGGCGGCGATGGCCGCGTCCTCGGCTTCTGAGAAAGGGGCGGGGTCGATCTCTTCAAGGCGTACGCGGCCGCCGGACCGCGCCGAAATCGAGCGCAGCATCTCGCGAACCCGGGCGCCATAGGCGCGGATGGCGGGATAGCGCGCCGCTTCGGTGCGCGAATAATAGAAATTCAGCTCCACCGGCTCGTCGATGCGCGCCAGCACCTCCCGCGTTCCCGGCGAGAGCTGGTAGAGGCCGCGCTCGGTGAGGTCCAGGCGCAGACCGTCCAGCGTCGCGCCGGCGAACAGGTTCAGGCCCGCAAAGCCCACAATCAGGCTGGCGGTCATGGCAAGCAGAAAGCGCGGACCATTCATCGCCCGCCCCCGCGCCGGCTGTCGATCAGGGTCATGGCGATCCCGAGGCCCAGCCCGATCAGGCTGAGAAAATAGATCACGTCGGATACGCTCACCACGCCGCGGCGAAGGCTTTCAAACCGGGCGAGCGCCGAAAGCTCGGCCAGCGCTTCGGCCGCCGCGCCGGGAAGCCGCGCCGACAGGGCGTCGAGCACGAAGGGCAGCCCGGCCACGGTGATCAAGAAGCACGCCGCCCCGCCCAGCACGAAGGCGATCACCTGGTTGGAGGTGGCCGCCGACAGGGCCTGACCCAGCGCCAGATAGCCGCCGGCCAGAAGAAACGCGCCCATATAGGCGGTGGCGGTGGCGGCGTTGTCCGGCTCGCCCAGGTAATTGATGGCGATCCACATGGGGAAGGTGAGCGCGATGGCGAGCCCGGCCACCGCCCAGGCGGCGAGAAACTTGCCCAGCGCCGCGGCCCAGAGCGGAATCGGCGCGGAAAGCAGCGTCTCCAGCGTGCCGCGGTCGCGCTCCTCGGCCCAGGCGCGCATGGCCAGCGCCGGCATCAGGACCAGCAAAAGCCAGGGCATGAAATCAAACAGCGGCGCCAGATCGGCCCGCCCGGTCTCGAACAGGTTTCCGACCCGCCAGGCGAAACTGGGCGCGGCGAGGGCGAAAACCGTGAGAAAGACCCAGGCGAGGGGGGTCTCGAAATAGGCCGCCAGCTCGCGGCGAAACACCGCAATCAGTCCGTTCACGCCGCGCGTCCTCCCCGGATGCGGCCCAGCGTTTCGCCTTTGGCCTGCGTCAAGGCGCGAAAGGCCGAGGCGATGGTGGCGTCCGATCCAAGCTCGGCGAGGCCCTGGGGCGTGTCGTCGGCGAGCACTTCGCCGCCCGCGATCACCACGGCGCGCGTGCAGATGGCGTCCACCTCGTCCAGCAAATGGGTGGAGATGATGATCGCCTTGGTGGCGGCCATCTCCTTGATGAGGGCGCGTACGCCGTCCTTCTGATTGGGATCGAGCCCGTCGGTGGGCTCGTCCAGGATCAGCACTGGCGGATCGTGGGCGATGGCGGCGGCCAGGGCGGCGCGGCGCTTGTATCCCTTGGAGAGCGCGCCGATGGCCTTGTCCGCGGCGAGGCCCAGATTGGCCAGGCTCAGCGCCATCTCCGCCGCGTCGCTCAGCGCCGAGCCGGAAAACCCGCGTGCGCGCAAGCCAAAGCGCACAAAGCCGCGCGGCGTCATGGCCGGATAGGCCGGCGCGCCTTCGGGCAGATAGCCCAGCTGCCGCTGGGCGGCGCGGCGCTGCAGCGCGCTGTCGCATCCATTGACCAGGGCGCGGCCCTCATCAGGCTCCAGGCAGCCGGCGATCATGCGCATGGTGGTGGTCTTGCCCGCGCCGTTGGGCCCGAGAAAGCCGAGCACTTCGCCCGCCTTCACCTCAAAGCTCACCTGATTGACCGCGGTGCGGCCGGCGAAGCGTTTGACCAGGCGATCAGCGAGGATCATGGGCGGTCCCGTTCGTGGCGCGAGGGTGTGACGGCGTTAGCGATAGCGCATGGCGCGCCGCTTCGCCACCAGCATGACTGAGGCCTGTCACCAAAGCCTGAACGCGAGGGCGCGCTAGCGGCGCCGGGCGAGGGCGCCGGGCGTAGTCGAGGCTGTAAAGGGAAAGTGTCGATCGACGCGACCCGCCAGATCCGGGGGGGCTGGGGGGCTGTGAATCCAGATCCGCAGGCTTGATCCGCATCGACCGACCCGTGAAAAATGGAGTTGGCGTGGGGCGCTCAAAGGACCAAATTAAGGCGTGTTCGTGGCGACGCGTGAACTTTCGGTAACGCTGCGAAAAGATTAGTCTGACCCTGCCCGCCGAAAGGAGTGCGATGTCCAGCAGCGCCGCCAACGCCGCGACTGACGCAAACAGCGTGATGTTTCAGCGCGCAGAGCTCAACGCGATCCTGCGGGTCTACGGCATGATGGTCGCCGGCGGGGAATGGCGCGACTATGCCATTGACGGGCTGAAGGGCCGCGCCGAGTTCTCCATCTTTCGCCACGCGGCGGAGTTTCCCGTCTATCGCATCGTGAAAACCCCGGCCGAGGCCCGCAAGCAGGGCGCCTACAAGGTGGTCGCCGCGGGCGGCGCGATCCTGAAGCGCGGCCAGGAGCTGGATCAGGTGCTCAAGGTCTTCGACAGTCAGCTCAAGCGTCTGACCTGGGGCGGGCTGCAATAGCGCCGCGGCGCTCGGCGTCCGGTCCATTAGCAAAACCGCCGGGCCAAACAAAAACGCCCCGGACAAGGGTCCGGGGCGTCTTGCGTCAGGGCTATGGGCGAAGCGCTATTCGCGATTGCCCAGCATCATGAGGATGATCTGGAACATGTTCACGAAGGCGATGTAGAGGTTCAGCGCCCCGTAATAGGTCATCACCGCTTTCGAGCGCTCGTCGCCGGCGATCTCGGCGTACATGAGCTTCAGCGCCTGGGTCTGCCAGGCGACCACGCCGGCCATCAGGCCGAGAATGGCGAACTGGATCAGCCATTGCAGGCCGGAGCTCTCGACGAAGAAGATGTTGATCATCGAGATCAGGAAGACGCCGATGATGCCCATGAACAGGAAGCTGCGGATCGGCTGCAGGTTCGTCTTCGTCGTGTAGCCGTAAAGCGACAGGCCGAAGAAGGCCGCAGACGTGATCACGAAGGCCTGGGCGATCGTGCCGAAGGTGACCGAGAGGGTTCCGGTCAGAGCCTGCGTCTCCGCGCCGGTCGTGGCCATGTAGACCCACACGCCGAGTCCGGCGCCGATGAGCGACACCACGGCCCAGTAGAGGACCGCTGCGCCCACGGGCGAGGGGTTCTTCATGAAGAACATGGAGCCGAACAGAAGCGCGATCGGACCGAACTGGACGACGTAGACCAGCGGGGTGCCGAAGACGAGTTCGGTGACCGGGGTCACGGTGCCGACAATGTAGGCCAGCGCCGCCGACAGCAGCAGGCCCAGACCCATCTTGTTGTAGACCCCCAGCATGAAGCTGCGCAGACCCTCGTCGCGGGACGTGTCGAGCGCGCCGGCGTCATAAGTGGTGCGGTTATACTGGTTCATCGCGTCCTTCTTCCATAAAGCTCTGGTGCGAAACTTTTGAAGGCGATCGCACGGCTTCCCTCAATATCAGAGTTGTGCGCTCCGTTTTCAAGCGAAACCGGATGCAATAATGCGCGAGAAGCCCTTCCAGAGTTAGGGATTTGAGCGTTCAGGCGGCTGCCCGCTTGACGCGCAGGCCCGCCGCATGTGTGTAAGTCGATCATGTCGTTACGTGTTTTCGCCGCCCTGCCGCTGCCCGAGATCGTCGCCGACGAGGCCGCCGAGCTCATGGACGAGCAGGTTCCGTTCGCCAACTGGCGTCCGCTGGAGAATCTGCACGTCACTTTGGCGTTCTTTGGCGACCTGGACGAGCCGGTGATCGAAGAGCTCGATCTTGAGCTGGCTGCGATTCCCTGCCCGCGTTTTCAGCTGCGCCTGTCCGGCGCGGGCCATTTCGGCAGGAAGCAGCCGAGCGCCCTGTGGCTGGGCGTTGAGGCGGGGCCCGAGCTCGCCGATCTGGCGCGGCGCTGCCGCAAGGCGGGCTTGCGCGCCGGCGCGGAGATGGAGCGCCGGGTCTTTCTGCCGCATCTCACGCTTGCGTATTTGAGCGGCGGTGTGGATCCGGTGCGCGTGCAGCGCTTCGAGCAGCGCAATGCGCTGTTCAAATCCAGCCCCTTCACCGCCGACCGCTTCCACCTCTACTCAAGCCACACCCGCAAGACCGGCAAGCCCAACGCCTATGAGCCGGAAGCCGACTACCCGCTGGGGTGAGACGTCTGGCTGAACCGCTAGGCTGCGGCGCCCAGATCGGCGCGGAATTGCGCCAGCTCGGCGGACAGGCGCTCGGCCGAGTCCGCAAGGCCGGCGGCCGCATCCTCGAACCGCCCGGCCGCCGCGTCGGCGCGGGCCGCCGCACCGGACACCTTGCCGACTTCCTCGCCCACCTGGGAGGTGGCGGTGGCGGCCTCAGAGGCGAGCTTGGCGATTTCGTCGGTGGCGGCGGCCTGCTGACTGAAGGCGCCGCGTGCGTCGGTGCTGGCTGTGCGCACCTCGCCGATCGTGCCGCCGATTTGTTTGAGCCCTTCGCCTGCCTGCTCTGCGGCGCGGCGCATCGCGTCGATCTTGCTGCGAATTTCCTCGGTGGCCTTGCCGGTCTGGTCCGCGAGCTCCTTCACCTCGCTGGCGACGACCGCAAAGCCCTTGCCCGCTTCACCTGCGCGCGCCGCTTCAATGGTGGCGTTCAGGGCCAGCAGATTGGTCTGCGCCGCGATGGAGGTCACCAGATCGGCGATTTCCTCGATCTCGCGCGCCGCCGCGTTCAGCCGCGCCATGGATTCGCCGGCGCGGTCGGCCTCGTTCTCGGCGCGGCCGGAAATCTCGTCGGCCTGGGCCAGGGTGCGCGTGACTTCCTGGATCGAGGCGGCCAGTTCGGACGCCGCCGAGGCCACGGACTGGACATTGCGCCCGGTCTCTTCGCTGCGGCCGGCGACCTGCTCGGCGCTGCCGCGCGTGTCGCTGGCGTCGGCTTTCAGCTCGCCGGACAGTTCCGCCATTTCGGAGGCGGAGCGCTCCAGTGCCGCGAGCACGTCTGACACCTTCTTTTCAAACCCGGACGCAAGCTCGGCGACCCGGGTGCGCGATTTCTGGGTCGCGGCTTCCTTCTCGCGGTCGGCCTGCGCCAGCGTCTCGGCTTCGGTGCGCGCCTCGCTGGCGTCACCGAGCGCCTGGTCGGCGTCGGTGAGCGCTTTGGAGATCGTGCCCGACAGCCAGAGCAGAAGCCCGGTCTGGACCACCACGACCACGGCGTGGAAAATCACGCGCCCCAGATCACCGCCGCCCGGAAACACCGCCGCGGGCAGGATAAAATTCAGAGCCAGGTGATGGACCGCGGCGGTTCCGGCCGCCGCCAGCAGGGCCTTGCGATCGCACAGCACCGTCACCGCCGCGAGGGCGGCGAAGAAGGTCATGTGCATGTCGACCTGCCAGGACTTGCCGCTCATCATGAAAGTGAGCGCGGCGGGGAACGCCATCATCGCCGCGCCGAACACCATGCGGGTCGTGGCTTCGTTGGGCGCCGTGCGCCAGCTTACGAAGACAAGCCCGGCCGCGGCGACCAGCATGGCGGTTCCGAACACTGTCTTGTCCGGCGCCACGATGAGCGAGGCGACGAGGTAGATGACGGCGCTGATGGCAAGGCCGGCGAGCAGGATGCGCTGGGCGTCGCCGCGTACGGTTTCAAGGCGGTTCATGAGGCGTCCTCGGCTGAAAATTGGGTTCGCGGTGCGCAGCCGCCCAGAATGACTGGATCGGCGATGAGCCAGGCCCCCGCGGCGCGCAGGGCCTGTGGCCCTCCACTCTCGGGAAGGCTGACAATCATGGATCCCGGAGCTGCGCCGAAGCGCACGATCGCCGTCCCTGCCCGGGCGGCGACCTGGGCCAGGTCGGCGCGTGTCAGGCGCGGATCGAACAGCACCGCAGCCTGACCGGACTCGGGCGAGACCGCGATCGCGCCGGCCAGCGGCAGCGCCGCACTCAGCGATGCGGCGGTGATCAGACAGACAAGAGGCGTGGCTCGGGACACGGGCGAACTCCGGGATTAGACCCGGTAGTCATGGTGCATTCGGGGTTAATACACCGTTGCAGACTGGGCGCGTTCAGCGAATCAACCCCAAGGTCCGCCAAAATCGCGCGGGGAGGGCGCGCCGCCATTCCCAGCGCCGTCCCAGGGGCCGTCCGAAACAGACGCCGCGCCGGCCATCTCGCGCAGGCGCGCAACGCGGTTGGCGGTGCCAGGGTGGGTGGAGAACAGGCTGTCTCCGCTTCGGCCGTTCAATGGATTGATGATGAACATGTGCGCGCTGGCCGGATTGCGCTCGGCGCTTTCATTGGGGGTGCGCCGCGCGCTGAGCTCGATCTTTTCCAGCGCCGACGCAAGCCAGTGGGGGTTTCCGCAGATCTCCGCGCCGATCCGGTCGGCCTCGTATTCGCGCGAGCGCGAGATCGCCATCTGCACAAGTGCTGCGGCCATGGGCGCGAAGATCGCGATGAGGATGCCGGTGATCAGCCCGCCGCGCCCGCGTCCGCCAAAAAACAGCGCGAAACTGGCCAGGAAGCCGATGGCGCCGGCGAAGGTGGCCGTGACCGTCATGGTCAGCGTATCGCGCGAGCGCACATGGGCGAGCTCGTGGGCCATGACGCCCATCACCTCCTGCCTTGTGAGCTGGGTGAGCAGGCCCGTTGTGGCGGCGACCGCCGCGTTGTTCGGGTTGCGCCCGGTGGCGAAGGCGTTGGGCTGGGCATTGTCGATGACATAGATGCGCGGCGCCGGCATGGCGTTGGCGTGGGCCATGTCCGCGACGTCTTTGGCGTATTGATAGAGCCGCGGATCGCGCTCTTCCGGCGTGATCTCGCGCGCGCCGTGCATGCGCAGGACCATCTTGTCGGAATTCCAGTAGGCGAAGACGTTCATCCCCGCCGCGACGATGAGGGCGAGCGCCGCGCCGCCGGCGCCGCCCACAAGATAGCCCACGCCCATGAACAGGGCGGTGAGGGCGGCCAGCAGCATGAAAACGCGCAATCCGTTGCCGGTCATGTGAAGGGCTCTCTCCGCAGTCAAATCTTGGCCGCCCCGTGCGGACCGCCTAGATATGTGGGTGTGAGCAAAAGGACCCGCAAGCGATGAGCGACGCGAAACAAGCTGAAAACGCCGCCGGCGCGCGCAAGCCTCTAAGCGAAGACGCCAGACGCGCCCTCGCCGAGGCGGAAGCCCGCCGCAAGGCCGCGCGCGATGCGGCCGAGCGCGAGACCGAGCTGGGCGGCCCCAAAGGCCCGGAGCCCACCCGCTATGGCGATTGGGAGAAGAAGGGCATCACCTACGATTTCTAGGCGGCTGCGACGGGGCGGTCGGTCGACAGGAGCTAAGCCGCCCGCCGGGCGAAGGGGCTCCCGCCCCGGTCCGCGCCGTGTTAATCTGTCTTAATGAGTGTGATCGCCGCCCTTCTTCTCGCTGCCAGCCCCTGCGCCGCCGCGCCGGGCGGACCGGCCGTGCCTGCGCACGCCTCCTCGATGCAGGCGGGCTCGATGCAGGCGGGGGCAGGCCATGGCGCCCGGGGCGCACGCCGCTCGCCGTCCCACTCAAGTGCTCAGCCTTGCGCATCGCGGTTCGACTCCGAGCGGCACGTGCAACACCGCACCGAGTCTCACCGAGCCCATGACACGGCCCGCCTGGTCAGCCACAGCACCCAGGGCGGCGACCGTTACGACGCCCGTCACGGCGTCCGCCACGCGGTGACAGGCGCCGGATATCCGGTGCGCCTGGACCCGGCCTTCTTCCAGACCGGCGACGCCGGCGGCGTCGGCCGCGATCCGGCGATCTACACCGTCAGCCGCCGGCTCATCGTGATCGGCCCGGGCCACCCGCCCCGATCCGCCGCCCGCGAAGCCGCCCGCCGCGGTCTCGGCCGCGAATAAGCGCCGCGCCGCAGATTCAATACGTATTGACGCCACCCGTTGACGCCGCCGCCTTCGCGCGACGGCGCACTGGCTCTGAAATCCACAGCCTTCGCTGGGTCGCATCTTCCCATTCGCGGACAATCTTCCTATAATTGGGGTGATGAAGAGAATTTTCGCCCTGCTGGCGTGTGTCGCATTGTCGGCGCAGTCTATGGCTGCAGAGCCGTTGCCCGGCCCGGTGCCGGCGGAGACGGTGCGCGTGGTGGACGGGGACACTGTGGCGGTGCGCGCCCATATCTGGCCGGGCCATTATGTGGAGACGCGCGTGCGTCTGGCCGGCGTCGACACGCCGGAGGCTCGCGGGCCGGACTGCGAGGCCGAGCGCGCGCTCGCCGCTCAGGCGAGCGCGTTTACGCGGGCCTGGCTGGAGGATGCGTCGATTTCGCTGGAAGAGATTGAACTGGGCAGTTTTGCAGGCCGTGTGATCGCCCGGATCCGCCGCGCGGACGGGGCGGACCTGTCTGAAGACTTGCTGAGCGCGGGCCTCGCAACGTCCTATGGCGCACGGGCGCCGTGGTGCGCGCCCGCCGCGCCGACCGCACCCGCCGGCCCGGCCTCGCGCTGAGCGGTTTCGCGCTCGGCTTTCACCCAGGCGCGCTCATGCAGGGTGTAGGCGAGCGTCTGCACCAAAGGCTCCACCAGACCGATGGCCAGCGCCGCGCGCCAGTCGCGGGTCAGCGCATAAGCCACCGCCATGGCGACGATCAGATGCATCAGCGCATAGCTCGCCGTCTTGCGCGCAGACCGCGACGCCGGGCTGTGGCTGTGGGTGGCTGTGGTGCGTATCAGGGTCAGGAAAGCTGACATGGCGGCCTCTCTTTCATGCACATGATAATCGTTCTCAAGGTCGGATCATGCAAGGGCGCGAGACCTCTGCGGCCATGAATTGTCTTGATGGGCGCTATTGAAAAACCTGAGTTCGCGGCGCGTCACCGCCTGGGCGGGAGGCGAGGTGCGGGCGGCCCGTCTCGAACCGGACCGGTTCGCAAGGGCGACCGCCAGCCCGCGGTTTCGCGGAACCGACCAAGCGGACGCGAAGGAGGATCAGAAAAAATGGTACGGGTGGCCGGACTCGAACCGGCAAGGTCGTGAAACCGGGGGATTTTGAGTCCCCTGCGTCTACCAATTCCGCCACACCCGCGTGAGGATTTCTCTATGGCCCAAAGCGGGCCCGGACGGAAGAGGGGGGTTCACCCGCGGACAGGGCCACCGTCACCGTCACCGTCACCGTTATCGCCGCCGCCGCCATCGCCGGTGCGCGCCTCGGCGGTGGCCAATGCGGCTCAGGCGGTGGCGTTCACGCACCGATCGCGCCATAAGGCGCCCACGAGAGTTCAGGAGTGATCCATGACCGATATGCGACCCGTCTTCGTGCTTCACGGCGGCGCCGGGATGCTGGCGAAGCGCAGCTATGACGCCGAGCTCGCCCAGATGACCAGGCTGGCGCAGGCCGCCCGCGACGCCCTGCGCGGCGGGGCGAGCGCGCTGGATGTGATCTGCGAGGCGGTGCGCGATATGGAGGCCTCGGGGCTCTATGTGGCCGGCAAGGGCGCCAGCCCCAATCGGGCCGGGCGCTATGAGCTGGATGCGGCGATCATGGACGGCTCCACCCGCAACGCCGGGGCGGTGAGCGCGCTGGAGGGCTTTGTCAGCCCGGTCACGGCGGCGCGCCGCGTGATGGACGAGACGCCCCATGTGCTGCTCGCCGGCGCGGGCGCGGCTCATTTTGCGCGCGAGCAGCGCCTTGAGACGGTGGACGACGCGCCGGGCTATTACGTTCCTGCAGCGGCGCCGGACAATCGCGCCATTCCCACCGGCACGGTGGGCGCGGTGGCGCTGGACGTGTCGGGTCGGCTTGCCGCGGCGACCTCCACCGGCGGCACGCTGAACAAGGTCTGGGGCCGGGTGGGCGACACGCCGATCATCGGGTCGGGCACCTGGGCGGACGGGCGCGCGGCGGTGAGCTGCACCGGCCAGGGCGAGTTCTTCATGCGCGCCAACGCCGCCGCCGATGTCTCCGCGCGCATGCGCTACGCCGGCGAGACGCTGGACGGTGCGGTGGCCGGGACGCTGGAGGATGTGGCGGCGCTGGGCGGCGAGGGCGGCATGATCGCCGTCGACGCCTCGGGCCAGGTCTGCGCCCGCTTCAATTCGCCCGGCATGAAGCGCGCCCTGGTGCACGCCGACGGGCGGATCGAGGTGGCGGTGGACTGACGCGCTTCAGCCCTACTCCTCGTCCAGGACCGGCGCCGGCGCGATCCAGGCCAGCACCGAAGTGGGCAGAACGAAGGCGTAAAGGATCGCAGCCCACATGATCGCGTTCCAGTGATCAAAACTGCCGGGCATCCAGAGAGGCAGACGCTCTGAGTCCGAGGCGATCCCGAAATACAAAAGACCCACCAGGGTGAGCGCTGAAAAGATTTGATAGGCCAGCGCATTGGCCCGGCGCCGTAGTTCCATCTCGAACTCGTCGAGATGCTTTGATTGCTCGCCCACAATCCGCTGAAGCGAAGACGGGGCGATGAAGGCGAAGGCCAGCAGCGCAAGCAGGATGAGTGCGAAGCCGGCGATCTCCCCCGCCACAAGTCCGGGCTCCGGCGTGGTGTCCGGCATCACAAGCTGGACCACCGCGCCGGCGGGATAAGCCAGCAGGACAAATCCGGTGAGCGCGCGCATGACCCATCGGCCGACTTGCGCAGGCTTATCTGACTTTCTTTAATAAAACATCGCACTAGCTTCCTTTGCCGGCGAACAGGGACGGGAAGGGCGCCAGCGAAAAGATCTGCTCGACGGGCACCGAGAAATGCTCGGCCAGGCGCAGGGCCAGATCCAGGGACGGGTTGTAGTCGCCGCGCTCGAGATAGCCGATCGTCTGGTAGTTCACCCCGATGGCGTCCGCGAGCGCCTTACGCGATATGCCGCGCTCGGCGCGAAGGACCGGGATGCGATTGTGAATCTTCACGCTCACGGCTACGCCTCCAGCTCGTCGTCAGCTAAATCGAGCGGTTTCAGCGTCCACGCCAGATAGGCTTGGGGTAGGGCCGCGATGAGCATCGTCACCGCAAGCACGCACGACAAGACATCCAGTGCCGTCACCTCCGGCGCCAGCGCCGCGAACCCGGCTGCGATGGAGTCCGACACCGCCGCAGCCGCCGCCAGCGGCAGGACCACGATCAGAACCACGTTCATGATCACCATGTAGGAAAAGCCGAATGCGGCCTGGCGCACCGAGTGCTCCATTTCGTCAGCGCGCGGCAGCGCGAGGGGCCACCAGTATCCAAACAGGCTCAGGATGAAGTCGCCGCGCCACTTCATGATCAGCAGGGCCCCCGCGATCATGAGAGCCGCCCCGAACGTGACCAGATCGGCGATCCAGACGCGCGACGAATCCTCCGGCGTCGCCAGGTTGATCGTCGCCACGGCCAGGGCGAACACGACAAGAAGCGCGGTCACGGCGCGGGCCAGGACCAGATCGGTCAGGCTGGGCGTGGATCTTGTTGATGCGGCCATGGGCGGTCTCCTGAGCTGACGCGGATCTAGACAGGAGGCGTGGGCAGCGTCAATCAAAATGTTATACATATACAACATTTCATGCGTCAAATGTGATGGGACGCCTGCTGCGCCAGCGATCCGCCATGGCTGTAGCCGGGGACTAGAAAGGGATGTTGAAGGCGGTGCGCGCGGCGCCGGCCGATCAGGCCGGGCCTAATCGATCAGGTCGACATCATCGCCGTCCGTGTCGCTGTCATCGTCGCGGCGGCGCCGGCTCGGATCGATCGCCGTGCCCATGGCGAGCCCAGCGCCGACGCGGGTTTCTTCGGGGCGGTGGTCGCGTTTCCACTGGCCCATCATCGCCTTGTAGATCACCGCCGGCAGAAGGAAGGCGAGCACCAGAAGGATCGCGATCAGCACGTAGCCGCCCACGCCTTGAGGACGCAGATTGACGATCAACAAAAGCGCGATGGCGAGAAATGTCGCGGCCAGAATGAAGGCGAGGATGCGGGCGAGAATGCGGGTCATGAGTTCACCTTAACGCAATACCCGCCCCTGCGCGTTCCCTTTGTGACGGCATCAGGCGAGAGGGCGCTCGCCAAAGCGGGACCTCACCGCGGCCGGGCGGCTAGCCGGCCGCCTTTTCGTCCGCGCCATAGGTGAGCGCCAGGAAGACGTCCTCAAGATCGGCTTCTTCGGTGCGCAGGTCGGCAATTTTGGCGCCGGAGGCGTGATAGGTCTCGATCATCTGGGCCACCGAGGCCTCGCCGAAGCGATAGGTGACGGCCAGGGCGCCGTCCTCGCGGATCACCGCGTTCTGGGCCTCAAAGCCGGGGGGCACCGCGCTGAGCGGCTCGGCCGGGACGATCACCAGCGTCTTCTTGTCCAGGCGTTTCAGGAGCGTGTCCTTGGGCTCGCACGCGACGACCTCGCCATGATTGACGATGGCGATCTGGTCGCACAGCTCCTGGGCCTCTTCGAGATAGTGGGTGGTCAAAACGATCGTCACGCCCTGACGATTGAGCTTGAGCACGTATTCCCACATCTGACGGCGCAGCTCGATATCGACGCCGGCGGTGGGCTCGTCGAGCACCAGGACCGGCGGATTATGCACCAGCGCCTTGGCCACCAGCAGGCGGCGCTTCATGCCGCCCGACAGCTGGCGCACATAGGCGTCGCGCTTGTCCGACAGTCCCACCGCCTCAAGGATCTCGTCGGTGCGCCGCTCGGCTTTGGGCACGCCATAAAAGCCCGCCATCTGCTCCAGCGTTTCATGGGGCGTGAAGAACACGTCCATGTTCAGCTCCTGGGGCACCACGCCGATGCCGGCGCGCGCCTCGCGGGGCTTCTTGTCGATGTCCACGCCCCAGATTTCGGCGGTGCCGGCGGTCTTGGTCACAAGGCCGGCGAAAATGTTGATGAAGGTGGATTTGCCCGCCCCGTTGGGGCCCAGCAGTCCGAAGATCGAGCCGGTGGGCACGGCCAGATCGACGCCCTTGAGCGCCTGCTTGGCCGGGCTCGTCTTGGTGCCGGGATAGGTCTTTTGAAGCCCGCGGGCTTCAAGCGCGTATTTCGGCGTGTGTCGGTCTGTCATGATGGTGCGGGCCTCGGGAAGCTGAGCCTGGGGCGGCGCGCGATTGACGTTGCCGACTGGCGCGCCTAGAGACGGCGGGACCCTATAGGCGCCGCGCGCGGGCGTCCACGCTCCATGCGCGCGAACCATCCGGAGCCCCCATGAGCCGCACCGATCCTGAGACCGAAGCCCGCGCCGCTGCAGCCGGTGACACCGGCTTTCCACCCCCCGAAGTCGTCGTCAGCGAGCAGACGCGCGTAATGTGCGACGGCGGCGGTGGAGCGCTGGGCCATCCGCGCACCTATTACGACATGGGCGAGCACGGCTTTGTCGAATGCGGCTATTGCGATCGCCGCTTCGTGCTGAAGGGCTCCAAGGACGATCCGGACGCCTGAGGCGTCCGCTCAAAACCCCTGCTAGCCAACGTGTCGACCAAGCCCGCCTGACGGTGAGCCGGAGCCTCCATGATCCGGGTCTATTGCAATTCACACGCGGTTCAGCAGGTTTTGCGATAGAGTTCGCTCCATACCTTGCAGGAGGAGGGGCGCATGAAGTTCATCGGGGACATCTTCAAACCGATCCTGACCATTCTGGTGACAGTGCTGGCCGGTGCGTTCATCGTGTCGGTCGCCTGGCCAGGTGGGGACGATTTCATCCAGCAGCACGTACCGGGCTGGGAACGGCTCGATCCAGCCATCGCGCAGGTGCGCGAGTGGCTCGGCATTCATCAGCCCGAGGATGATCCGTGGTGGCGGTTCTGGGGCTAGTTGTGATCTCTCATAAGGGTGTTCATGCGGGCCGACCGCCTGAAGCTGGTTGTTGCGATACGATCAGCAGGCAGGAGGAGCCCGGATGGTGGCCCGGCGCGAGGCGGGGGTTGCGACCTGGTCGAGCCGTCCGCGCCGCTCGCCGCAGGCGCGTCCCGGCGAGCTGATCCATATCGACATCAAGAAGCTGGACCGGTTCGCCCGGCCCGGCCACCGGGTCACCGGCGGCGCGCACCGGCCATCGCAACACCGGGCCGGGCTGGGACTTCGTCCATATCGCCGTGGACGACGCCACAGGGCTGGCCTACGCCGAAGTGCTGCCCGCCGAGCGCCGCGCATGGCGCCGCCGGCTTTCTGGTGCGCGCCGTACGCTGGTATCGCCGCGATCAGGGCGTCAGCATGGGCGGGTCATGACCGACAACGGCTCGGCCTATGTCTCAAGGCTGTTCGCGCGGACCGTGGGCCGGCTTGGACTGCGCCACATCCGCACCCGGCCCTACACGCCCAAAAACCAACGGCAAGGCCGAGCGGTTCATCCAGTCGATGATGCGAGAATGGGCCTACGCCGCGCCCTGGCCTTCAGCCGAGACCAGGCGTGAAGACCTACCCGGCAGGATCCTTCGTTACAACACCCAAAGAAGGCGTTACGAACTCGACCGACGCGCCCCGCGTCAGCCCCTGAAAGACCTCAACAACGTCGTGGGAAATCACACCTAGGCGTTCTGGAAATCCTGGCCGGCCTGTTCGGAGCTGATTTCCTCGCCGCGCAGAATCGCCTCGTTCTCCTGCTGGACGATGCGCAGGATCCGGGCGATGAATTCCTGGTTCCAGGCGCCGCGCTCCTCCGCTTCGTCCTTGGACGGAGCAAAGCCTTCGATGTCCGCGCGGGTGATCACGTCCTTCGTCTCCAGAAGCCGCTCCACCGTGTCCAGGCGCTGGCGCATGACGCTGACTTCCTGGGCCAGCGCCATGACGATGGTCAGGACGCGCTCGGAGTCCTTGTCGTCAAGAAACCAGGGTCGTTTGCCGCGGGCCTTTTCGCCGGCCTGAGCGAGGGGATCGATCGCCATTATGCGGCCTCCACTTGTTTCTTGGCGCCAATGACGTGCCAGGCGGCCTTGCGGCCATAATCCTCGACGGTGTCATCGCCGGTGCTGGGAAATAGGGTGGCGTCCACCACCGCGGCGACGCCGCCATGGATCACGCCGTCTTTCTTGAAGCCGGCCTTGATCATGAGATCATCCAGATCGATCTCGTGCATGGTCGTCCAGAACGGCTCGTTATTGTAGAAGGCGTCCCAGTCGCGGATGCTCTGCTCATAAAGCGGCATATCGTCTGTATACTGAGGTTGCTCCACATGGAGCACGATCCCGCCGGGTTTCAGCACGCGCCGGGTCTCGGCGAAAATGCGCTCCATGGCGCCTCTGCTGGTCTCGTGCAGGAACATGGTGGTCTGCACCCAGTCGAAGCTCTCGTCGGCGAAGCGCGACAGATCCTCGGCGTCAGCCTGGATGAAGCGCACATTGTCGATTCCCATGGCCTTGGCGCGCGCCAGGCCGTAGCGCAGCATCGGCCCGCCGGCGTCCACGCCCACCACGTCGGCGTCGGGGAACGCCTGGGCCAGCGGCAGGACATTGTGGCCCAGCCCGCAGCCGAGATCGAGGATCGCCTTCGGCGCAAACCCGGGCAGGTTTTCCTTCACCCACTTAGCCACCGCCTGGCCGCCGCCGTCATTGAAACGGCCCAGCGCCCCGCCCGTGGTGGCGAACAGGCCGGCATCGTAATTGGCCGGGCCGGTGACGTCGCCGTGCTCCAGTTCGGTATGGTAGCTGCCGGGCATGCAGTGATGGTCCACGGCGGTGAGATAGCGCGGCACGTCAAAGCCGGGCGTCAGCTCCAGCCGTTCATCGCCTTCGGTGAGCGCCAGCGCCTTTTCGTTCAGCGCCCGCGCCTGGCGCAGCGTCACCCAGCGGCCGGCCTGCTGGCGCTGCTCCATGGTGGCGCGGCGCAGCGCCGACCAGATCTGGAAGGCGGGATCTTTGAGAAGCGCCTTGCGCACCTCGTTGCGGTGCTTGAACGCGCCATTGTCCTTTTTAAAGGCAGGCTCCACGCGCTGCTCGAACGCGGTTTTCACGCCCGGCAGCAACTGGCTCGCCAGATGGCGGTTCATGTGCGCGAGGAAATTAAAGCGCTCGGCCTCGTCGTGGCTGACCTGCGGAAACATTCCGTGCCGGCCCACCAGGCGATAGTCCGGCGGCCCGTCATAGGCGCAGGTCTGGGCCGTGCTGGCGGCGGCTTTGTCCTCGGGCATGGCGCAAATCTCCTCAACAGTCAGGGTCGCGCGATCGGCGGCCTTATGGCTTTTTAACGCCTGCGGGCTTGGCAAGGCGTCCATTTTCAAATGATATACCATTTGTATCGCGCCAACGCCAAGACGCCGTAAGCGCCGTGCGCCGCAATGACGCGGCGCGACACACAAGATGGGAGGAGCCGACCGCCATGACCACCCGCATCGTCGCCCTGTTCAATTTGAAGCCCGGCGTCAGCGACGCCGACTATGAGGCCTGGGCGAAGGCCACCGACATCCCCACCGTCAACGGGCTGAACTCGGTCGATAAATTTGAAGTGTTCAAGTCCGTCGGCGTGCTGGGCTCCGACGCGAAACCGCCCTACGCCTATGTGGAGATCATCGATGTGAACGATATGGGCGGGTTCGGCGGCGAAGTCGGGACCGAAACCATGCAGAAAGTCGCTGCTGAGTTTCAGGCCATGGCCGACGATCTGGTGTTCATCCTGACCGACAGGCTGGGCTAGCCAGACACCTTAAGGGAGGCGCGAATGGCGCGATTTTCCGGCAAGACCGCCGTCATCACAGGCTCGGGCCGCAAGGGGGGCCTCGGCGAAGCCATCGCGAAAAAGCTCGCCAGCGAAGGCGCCGCAGTGGTGATCTCCGATATCGGCGCGGCCGCCGATCCGTCGACGCCGGCTGAGCATATCGGCGCCACCGGTGAGATGGAGACAATCGCCGCTGAGATCCGCGAGGCGGGCGGCGAGGCGAGCACGAAGCCCTGCGACGTGCGCGATCTGGCGCAAATGCGCCAGCTTGCAAGCCACGCCGTCGCCGAGCACGGCTCTCTGGACATCTGGGTGAACAATGCCGGCATCGGCTACATCATGAAGCCGCTGCTGGACGTCACCGAGGAGGACTGGCGCGCAGTGATCGACGTCAATCTCACCGGCTGCTTCTTCGGGATCAAGGCGGCGGCCGAACGGATGGTGAAGGCGGGGACCGGCGGGCGCATCATCAATATCGCCAGCCAGGCCGCCAAATCCGGCTTTCCCCACGCCCAGGCCTACACGGCCTCCAAGCACGGGCTCGTGGGCCTGGTGCGCTCGGCGGCGGTGGAGCTGGGCGAGCACAAAATCACCGTCAACAATGTTTGCCCCAACCATGTCACCACAGGGCTCGGCGCGTGGCAGAACGAGTATTTCGCCAAGGTCGTCGGCGCGGAAAGCGTGGAGGCGTATCTGGATGCCATGGCCAACCGAATCCCCATGAAGCGCCCCGGCAAGGCTGGCGACACCGCCAACGCGGTGGCGTTCCTGGCCAGCGACGAGGCCGAATACATCACGGCCGAAAGCATGAACGTCTCCGGCGGCGAGGAGCCGCATTGATGTCGCTCTATTCTGAGGGTCCTTCGAAGCTCGCCCTGACGGGCTCGCGCCTCAGGATGAGGATTATGGGCTGCGCCGTTCTTCCTCATCCTGAGGAGTCTTTTCGCGCAGCGAAAAGACTCGAAGGACGCACGCCCTAGCCCCCACCCTCCAGGTCATAAGGAGGGACAAGCAGACAGGACCATCCCATGCCCGCCACACCCCCTGACGGCTTCACCTGGCCCAACGGCGCCAAGCTCGCCTTCTCTCTCGTCGTCAATGTCGAGGAGGGTGCGGAGAAGTCGATTCTTGATGGCGACAAAGGGCCGGAGCCGGTGGATGAGCTCGGCGCCGTCCCGGCCAAGGCGCATATCCGCGTGCACGGCAATGAGTCCAATTATCAGTATGGGATCAATCGCGGCGCGCCGCGCGTCCTGAAGCTTCTCGACAAGCACCAGATCCCGGCCACCTGGACGGCGGCGTCGCTGGCGCTGGAGCGCGCGCCCTGGATCGCGCAGGCCCTGATGGCGCGCGGTGACGAGCCGTGCTGCCACGGCTATCGCTGGAAGTTCACCGCCTTCATGGACGAGGCGGCAGAGCGCGACTTCGTGCGTAAGGGCGCCGACAGCATCGAGCAGACCTGCGGGCGCCGGCCGGCGGGGTATCTGTCGCGCTATCTGCATTCCGACCTGCTTCGTGGCATCCTGGCCGAGGAAGGCTACCGCTATCACATGGACGATTATTCGGACGATTTTCCCTTCTGGGACGTCGTCGAGCTGCCCGGCGGCGGGACAAAGCCGATCATCGTCCTGCCCTATGCGATCGATTCCAATGACATGAAATTCTGGCTGGCGCCGAGCTTCACCGCGAAGGACTGGGTGCAATACGCCAAAGACACGTTCGACTGGCTGCTGGCCGAAGCCGAAGAAGATGGCGCGCGCATGATGAGCCTGGGCCTGCATCTCAGGATCATCGGCCGGCCGGGCCGGATCGGCGCGCTGGACCAACTCCTCGCCTACATCAAAAGCAAGCCGAATATCTGGTGCGCCACCCGCGAGCAGATCGCCGAGGCGTTCGCAGCGGCCGTGCCTGCGCCTGATGCGTGATGGCGGCGCGATGATCGGGCGATGCGCATACTCCCTCCCCTTGACGGGTGGGGTGTGCTGCACGCGCCCCGGTCTGCATTTCGCCGCGCCGCACCCCCACGACCCGAGGCTCCGCCTCGGCCCACCCTCCCCGCAAGGGGGAGGGCGTAAAATGATGAGTCGACTGATCTAACAGGAGAGACCCCATGAGAGCCTTCATCATCGCCATGCTGGCCGCGCCGCTTCTGTCGGGCTGCCTGATCGTCAACGAGACCTCGGCGACGCCGCGCGCCGCCGCCCCGGGTCCAAGTGCGGCGGCTGAGCGCAATCCCATCGATCTTCGCCGCACCACCTTGCTGGTGCGCGACATGGATCGCTCGCTCGCCTTTTATGAAGGCGCGCTGGGGCTGGAGAAATATTACGACCAGATCATCACCAGCCGCGACGGCGCCAGCCAGAGCCATCTGGTGCTCCTGCGCGCCAATGACGCCAATATCGGTGTTCTGGGCCTGTGGGAGCTGGAGAACGCCGATCAGGCGCCCGCCCCGGTGACCGGAAGCGACCTCACCGCCGGCGAGATCGTGCTTCTGTTCAACACCACAGAGCTCGACACGGTGTTTCCCGCCGCCGCCGCCAGCGAAGGCGCCACGGTGCTCAGCCCGCCCGCCTATCGAGAATATCCCGGCGACGGTGTGACTTATGAGGTCATGGTGTCGATGCTGCGCGATCCCGACGGCCATATCGTCGAGCTGAACAACCGCCTCAGGCCCGCCATCGACTGGGACTAGAAGCCGGACACGCTGACAAGCGCCAACGCGGCGCCGCCCGCGAGCAGCGAGGCGGTGCTGGAGGCGAGATAGCGGACTACAAAGCCCGTGGCGCCGAACCCGGCGCCCAGCCCGGCTTTCGACGCCGTCGCTGCAGCCACCGCAGCCAGCGCCGCCCAGCCCGCCAGCGGGGCCGATACGGCGTCGCCCGCCAGCCCGGCCACGGCCAGGGTGACTGCGTCCACATCCACCAGACCCGCAATGGCGGCGGTGGCCACAAGCCCGGATTCGCCCCAGACGCCGGTTGCGACGCGCGTCAGTGCGGTGATCACCGCGAGCAGGACGGCGACCTGGGCCACAAAGGCCAGATCAACCGGACGCCCGGAGGCGGTCTCCTTGTCGGTCTGCGTCTCGCCGCGCGAAAGCTGGAACGCCGCGGCGAACCCGGCCGAGACCAGGGCGGAGGCGGCGAGCGGCGGGCCGGCCAGCGGCAGGGCGCCGGGGCCGAACACGGCAAGCAGGCCGAAGATCCGCGCGTACATTACCGCATTCGCGCCGGCGGCGATGGAGGCGGCCAGGGCCTGGGGCGCCGTTCCGGCGCGGCTTCGCCGGGCGGCGTCCAGCGTCACTGCGGTGGAGGAGACCATGGCGCCGAACAGTCCCGCGACGATCAGGCCGCGGCGCACGCCGAACATCCTGACGCCCAGATGGCCGAAGAAAGACAGCCCGGCTAGGGCGATCGTCAGGATCCACAACTCGCGCGGATTGACCATGTCGAACGGCCCGTAGGCGCGGTCGGGCAAGAGCGGCAGGGCCACCAGGCTCGCGGCGAGCAAGAGAAGCGCCGCCCGCAATTCCTCCCAGCTCAGGCGCTGCAGCCCGGCGTGAAGGCCCTTCTTGAACGCCAGCACGCCGGCGAGCGCGACCCCGGCGGCGAGCGCGGGCTCCACCGCGCCGCTTGAGGCCAGGGCGCCCAGCGCGAACACGCACAGGCCGGCGACCAGTCCGGTGGCGGACGGATCACCGTCCACCAGCACGTCCCAGAGCTTGAACCCGAACCACATCACCGAGAATCCCAGCGCCAGGGCGGCGAAGGCGATGGGACCGATCAGGGCGCCCAGAAGACCCGAGACACCGCCCAGCAGGCCGATCAGCGTGTAGGTGCGAAGCCCCGCTACGCGGGTCGCTTCGGCCGCCTCGCGCTGCTTCCAGCCGCGCTCCACGCCGACGAGAAGCCCCACCGCGAGCGCTGCGCCGAGCCCGGCAAGCATGTCGACCTGGTCCACGGCGAAATCCTTGATTTAATTGAGGATATTATCGCGCCAGTAGGGGCGGCGGCAAGCGGCGTCTCGGGCGTTCGGGATTAAGTGACCGGGCCTAGAACGGGTTCAGCGTGTAGCCGTCCTGTTGCAGGAGGGCGTGGGCGGTCATGGCCGAGAGCATCAGCTCAACCCCGTCCGGCAGGTCTTCGGCCGCGACGTCGTAATACATCGCCGACTGCCCGCACACGATGATGCGATGACCAGCGCCGAGAAGCTGGGTGATCAGTGCGGCGTCGGCGCTGTCCGGATCAGTGCGCGCGGCGGCCAGCGCCGAGACGGCGCCGCCATGGATGACGATGGCGACATCCATGCGGTCCTCAGTCACGCCGGCGCGTGCATGCATATTCAAAAAGCGGGCAGCCGTGACGAGGCCCGGGATCGGCGCGCCGTCCTCGCCGGCTTCGCGAAAATCAAAGCTCACCTTGAACTGAATGTCCGGATTGATGGCGCTCATGCCGGGGATTTCGGCGACGGGGCCGTAGCTGGTGATCACCGGGCCAGGCGCGAAATCGCCCGGTCCGGCGGCGGCGAGCACAAGGGCGAGTACAAACGGGGTCATGGCGGTCTCCGATCAGGTTTCAGGCTGCCAGCATAGGCGCCGGATCGCGCGCGCGTCGAGTTGACCCGCTCCCGTCCGCAGGCTATTTGTCCGGACAATAGCTTTTATCTGGATAAACTATGCGCAGCCTGCTCTTCGTCCCCGGGTCGCGGCCCGACCGCATCGCCAAGGCGCTGGGCGCCGGGGCAGACGCCGTGTGCGTCGATCTGGAAGACGCGGTGGCGCCCGCCGCCAAGGACGAGGCGCGCGGCGCCGTGCTGGCCGAACTCAATGAGGGCGACCGCTTCGCCGTACGCGTCAATCCGCTTGAGACCGAGTGGGGGCGCGAGGACGCCGACGCGCTGGGCGGCCATTCAAGCCGCGCGGCCTTCGTGATGCTTCCGAAAGCTGAAAGCGCGGGTCAGATCGAGATTCTGGCGGCCGCCCTGGGCGACGCCGGCGACGGCGGAATCGTGCCAATCATCGAAAGCGCGGCGGGCCTGCGCCAGGCGTGGGCGATCTGCGCGGCGCCGGGGGTGAAGGCGGTGCTGTTCGGCGGCGGCGACATGGCCGCCGATCTGGGCGTCGCCATGGATTGGGAGCCGCTTCTGTTTGCGCGAAGCCAGGTGGTCGCCGCTTGCGCCGCGGCCAACGTGCCGGCGATCGACGTGCCGTATCTGGATGTGAAGGACGAGGCGGGGCTTCTGGCCGAGACAGGGCGCGCCAGGGCGCTGGGCTTCACCGCCAAGGCTTGCATCCATCCCGCCCAGGTCGCCGCGGTCAATCAGGTCTTCACACCCAGCGAGGCCGATCTCAGCCACGCCGAACGCGTCATCGCCGCGCTGGACGAGGCCGGCGGCGGCGCTGCGCTGCTTGACGGCAAGCTGATTGAAGCGCCCATCATCCGGCGTGCGCGGCGGGTCCTCGAGACCGCGCAGGCGTCGCGCAAACACTAGGGGAATCCGATGGTTCAGAACGTCAAGCAAGTAGGGCCGCAACGCTACCGGGAGACCTTCGGGCGCTATTTCGACGACTTCATCGAGGGCGATATCTACGAGCACCGGCCGGGCAAGACGGTGACCGAGTACGACAATCACCTGTTCACGCTTTTGACCATGAACACCCATCCGATGCATTTCGACGCCGAGTTCGCAAAGGCGTCGGAGTTCGGCAAAAACCTGGTGGTCAGCCCCTACACCCTGGCGCTGGTGATCGGCATGAGCGTCACCGACGTCTCCCAGAAGGCGATCGCCAATCTGGGCATGGACGAGGTGAAGTTCACCGCCCCGGTCTTCGCCGGCGACACGATCTACGCGGAGAGCGAAGTGCTGGGAAAACGCGAGAGCAAGAGCCGGCCCATGCAAGGCATCGTCAGCGTGCTGACCCGCGCCTTCAATCAGAAGGGAGAGCAGGTCGTCACCTTCAAGCGCAACATGCTGATCCCGAAAGAAGGCCACGCGGTGGAAGACACGGTGGGCAATTACTAAGGGCGCTGTGCGCCGGGACCGATGCGCTCGCCCGCACGTCGGGGAGCCAGCAAACCTCAGGGAGCCTGACATGGCTGTCGCCGAAACCGACCCGATGACCGAGGCCGACGAGCGCCAGATGCTCGATGCGATTCAAAAGTGGATCGAAAAGAAGGTCGCGCCCGTGGCCATGGACTACGAGCACGCCGACCACTGGCCGGCCGATCTGGTGCAGGACATGACCGAGCTGGGCCTGTTCGGCGCGCTGATCGAGCCGGAATTCGGCGGTCTGGGCCTGTCGGCGGCGACCTATTCGAAGATCGTGACCATGATCGCGGAAGAGTGGATGAGCCTGACCGGCATCTTCAACTCCCACCTGATGATGGCGCAGATCGTCCAGAAATTCGGCACGCAGGCGCAGAAGGAATACTGGCTGCCCAAATTCGCCAGCGGCGAAATTCGCGGCGGGCTGGGCCTCACCGAGCCGGACGCCGGCACCGATCTGCAGGCGATCCGCACCACTGCGAAGAAGGTCGGCGACAAATATGTGGTCAACGGCGCCAAGACCTGGATCTCCAACGCCATTCAGGGCCATGCCTGCGCGCTTCTGGTGAAGACCGATCCGTCCGCCGAGCCGCGCTACACCGGCATGTCCATGCTCATCGTCTGCAAGATCGATCCGGAGACGGGCGAGGCCAAGGACGGAATCCGCAACGGCAAGAAGCTGGAGAAGCTGGGCTATAAGGGCATTGATTCCGGCGAGTTCGTGTTCACTGATTATGAGTGCGACGCCGAGCTGAGCCTTGTGGGCGGTGAGGAAGGCAAGGGCTTCTTCATGGCCACCGGCGGGCTGGAGATCGGGCGCATCAACATCGCCGCGCGCTCGGTGGGCATCGCCAAGCGGGCCCTGCGCGAGAGCGTCGCCTATTCCCAGACCCGCAAGACCATGGGCAAGCCGATCTGCGAGCATCAGGCGATCCAGCTCAAGCTGGGCGATATGGCCGCCAAGACCCGCGCCGCGGAGCTTCTGGTGGAAGACGCGGCGCGCGCCTACGACACCGGCGCGCGGATCGACATGGAGGCCGGCATGGCGAAGTATTTCGCCAGCGAGACCGCCGTGGAGGTCGCCACCGAAGCCATGCGCATCCATGGCGGCTACGGCTATTCGAAAGAGTATGTGATAGAGCGCCTCTACCGCGACGCGCCGCTCATGTGCATCGGCGAAGGCACCAACGAGATGCAGCGCATCATCATCGCCAAACAGCTGGTGAAACGAAACCCGGTCTAGTGGGCTCTGCGTGGTGCGTCCTTTTAAGGCTTTTCGCTGCGCGAAAAGACTCCTCACGATGAGGACTGTTTGAGCCACTCTCACCCTCATCCTGAGGTGCGACCCCGGGCTTGTCCGGGGGAGCCTCGAAGGACCATCAGAGTAAGACGCCGGCGGGAGGACAGCCATGCACAAACCCCTTACAGGCCTGCGCATTCTCACCATCGAGCAATACGGGGCGGGCCCTTACGGCACCCAGCTTCTGGCGAGCCTTGGCGCGGAGGTGATCAAGATCGAGAACCCGGCCGTGGGCGGCGACAGCGCGCGGGCGGCGGGCCCTTATTTTCTCGGCGAGGATGACAGCCAGTTCTTCCAGACCTTCAATCGCGGCAAGAAATCGGTGGCGCTGGACCTCAAAGACGCCGGAGACCGGCGCATTTTCGAGCGCCTGGTGAAGACCGCCGACGCCGTGGCCAACAATCTGCGCGGCGATCTGCCGGCGAAGCTGAAGGTGGATTACGCCGCTCTGGGCGCCATCAAGCCGGCGATCGTCTGCGCGCACCTGTCAGCCTATGGCCGCGGCCATGAGCGCGAGGCCTGGCCGGGCTATGATTACCTGATGCAGGCCGAAGCCGGATTTCTCTCCCTCACCGGAGATCCGGACGGCCCGCCCGCGCGCTTCGGGCTTTCCATGGTCGATTTCATGACTGGCACGATGATGGCGACGGGACTGGTCTCGGCTGTGCTCGGGGCCCAGCGCACCGGGATCGGCTGCGACGTGGACACCGCGCTTCTGGACACCGCCCTGCACCAGCTCTCCTACCCGGCCACCTGGTTCCTCAATGAGGGCGAAGAGACCACGCGGATCGAACGCTCCGCCCACCCTACCGTGGTCCCGAGCCAGCTCTTCAAGACTGAGGATGGCTGGATCTTCCTGATGTGCCAGATGCCCAAATTCTGGACCGTGTTCTGCGAGACGGTGGGGCGCAGCGATCTTCTGTCCAACCCCGATTACGCCGACACCGCAGCGCGCCGGAAAAACCGCGCCGCGCTGCAAGTCGATCTCGACGCCTTCTTCTCCACGCGGCCCACCGCGGACTGGGTGGCGATGCTGGGCGGCAAGGTTCCCGTGGCGCCGGTCTATACGGTCGAAGAGGCGCTCACCGCGCCCGCCGCGCAGCACATGATCGAAACGGTGGACCACCCCGACAGGACGGGCGGGCTCAAGCTCCTGCGCGAACCCATCGCGGTGAACGGCGAGCGCCCGTCCGGCGCCCGCGCGCCCAAGCTTGGCGAACACACGCGCGAAGTGCTCGACGCGCTAACCGACGGCGACGAGGCGTCATGAAACTCACCGGTCTGAAAGTCATCGATCTCTCCGCCTTCCTGCCGGGTCCCCATTTGACCATGATGATGGCCGATCAGGGCGCGGACGTGGTGATGGTGGAGCCGGCCAACGGGCTGGGCGAGCCCACGCGCGAGATCGGGTGGAAGCATGCTGACGGCGTTTCGGTCTGGTTTCGCAATATCGCGCGCGGCAAGCGGTCCTTGAAGCTGAACCTGAAGGATTCCGACGGGCGCAAGCTCCTGCATAAGCTGGTGGAGACCGCCGACGTGGTGGTGGAGGCGTTCCGCCCCGGCGTCGCGGCGCGTCTCGACGCCGATTACGCCACCCTCTCGGCGATCAATCCGGGCCTTGTGTATTGCTCCATCTCGGCCTTCGGCCAGGAGGGCGCTTACGCCCAGAAGCCCGCCCACGACCTTACCGTTCAGGCGCTGGCCGGGCTGGTGGACCTTAATCGCGGGCTGGAGGATAAAAAGCCGGCCAGCCCCAACATGCCGGTGGCCGACATGGCCGCCTCGCTCATGGCGCTCTCGGCGATCTTGATGGCGCTGTATCGCCGCCACGAGACCGGCGAGGGTGATTTCATCGACATGGCCATGTATGACGCCGCGCTCGCCTGGACGCCTAATGTCACGGGACCGGTGTTCGCCGAAGACGCCCACCCGCCGGTCAAGGACATGCGCAGCTTTGGCGGGGCCGGGATGTACCATGTCTATGAGACGTGCGATCAAAAGCACCTGGTGCTCGGCGGCTCGGAGGTGAAATTCGCCACCAACCTGCTCACCGCCCTTGGCCGCGCGGATCTGATCGAGGAGGCGAGAGCCGAGCCCGGCCCGGCGCAAAGCGGCTTGCGCGCCTTTCTCAAGGAGACGTTCGCCAGCGAAAGCCTCGCCCACTGGGAGGCGTTTCTGGGCGGGCTTGATGTCTGCTGGGCGCCGGTGCGGACCCTGAAGGACGCGTTTGACGATCCCCATACCCGCGCGCGCGGGCTGGTGTTCGAGGACGCGCAGGGCAATCGCCATACCGGGTCGCCGATCCATTTCGCCCGCGAGCCCGGCGGGCTGAACCCGGCTGTTCCGGCGTTTGGCGAGCATTCCGAAGCTCTGGCCCTGGAAGCAGGATTTGACCCGGAGACCGTGCGCGCCTTGAAGGCGCGCGGGGTGATCTAGGCGGCGCTTTGAGGGAGCGCCGCGAAATGGTCTTCTCGTCGCCGCGCCGCAGCCCGGTTCGGTTCTATAATCAACCCCATGGACGATCGCACTCACGCCGCCCGCGCGCGCTTTCTGCGCTGGACTGCCTGGTTCGCCGTGACGCTGAGCGTGAGCGTCGTGGTGCTGTCGGGCATGCGGGCGCTGGACGCCTATCCTGATCGCTACAAGGCCTGGACCGACCTCAACCTTGATGAGCCGGCGGGGCCGTTTGACGCCATAAAGCGGGTCCAGCTCGGCGCGATTCCCGCCTGCATGGAGGCGCTGGAGGAGAGCAGCGCGCTGACCCGCGCCGCCGAACCGCTCGAGGGCCCGGACGGGTGCGGCTATGACGAGGCGGTGGTGCTGGAGCGCTCAGGCCATGCCTGGTCGGCGCCCCAGCCCATGGTGATGCGCTGCCCGCTGGCGGCGGCCATCTATCTCTGGGAGCGCCGTGTCGTGGCGCCGGCCGCCGAAGCCCATTTCGGGCAGGGCGTGGCGGAAATCCGCCAGTACGGGATCTATAGCTGCCGCCCGGTGAACAACCGCGAGGGCGCGCGCCTGAGCGAGCACGCGAAGGCCAACGCCATCGACGTCTCCGGCTTCGTGCTGGAGGACGGGCGCATGATCAGCGTGCGGTCTGGATGGCGGGGCGAAGATGCAGACGAGGGCGGCGATGAAGACGCGCAGGCGGAAGCCGCCTTTCTGCGCGAGGTGCAGAGCGGGGCGTGCGGCCTGTTCCGCGGCGTCATCGGCCCGGACGGCGATGCGGCCCACGCCGATCATTTCCATCTCGACATGGGCCGCTGGCGGTTTTGCCGCTAGGCGAAGCCTTTGGGCGCTTCAGCTTTCAGGGCCTGAAAGTCCCATATGCGATTTCGCCGGGGTCTTGGCGGCATGGTCGGTGAGCAGGGTCTGCACCCGCTTCTCGATATCGCCGGAAGGCTCGTTCACCACGTCCTTGGGCTCTTCAATGATGATGCGCTTTTCCAGCCGGTCGGTGAGGTGCTCGCGCGCCTCGCCCAGCGTCTTGCCGGCGGCGATCAGCACCAGACGATCGAAGCGCTGGTTTTCAGCGTCTTTCGCCAGGCGCTCCATCAGCCGGTCGGTGAAGCGGGTTTTCTCCAGCTCGTGGCGGTCAGTCTGCTGCACGCCGGAGCGGCCATGGCCGACGCCGGCGTCCATGCCCTTGCCCTTGGCGCCCGAGCCCCCGTCCTGAAAGCGGCCGGCCCGGTCGGTGGTCTGCTCGCGGTCGGGCGGATTATCGTTGTCGAAGCGGTTGAGCAGGTCGAGATTCACCGCGTCGTCAAATCCCTTGTTCTCGAACACCAGCGCTTTGCCGCCGTCAAAGACGGCCACCCAGGTGATCTGATCAGCTTCGGGGCGCATGGGCGATCCTCCTTAAATGCTGTGTCTTGGAGAATATAAACGCGCACCGGCCGCACAGTGTTGCGCCGCCGGCGTCAGCATCGCTGCGCTTTAAGCGGTGAAGCTCAGCTGGCGGGCGCCATGGGCGCGAACGTGCCGGTGCAGGCGTCTTCAAGCACCCACTGGCCGTTTTCCTCCACGAAGGTGCAGCGCGCGTGATCCACCGCCGGGGTTCCAAGCTCGGCGCCGGGAATCGTTTCGTTCTGAAGGCCCTGGAAGCGGCCGTCCGGGAAGACATAGGTATAGCGCTGGGTGTCGGAGACCTCTTCGTCCCACAGGCAGAGCGGGGGCTGCATCAGGACGGTGCGCACGCTGCGATCGCCCATGCGGTAGCCGAAGACCTGGGCTTCGATGGCGGGATCGAGATTGCGCACCCGCGCCGCGTTCGGGCCTTCGGCCATGAGGTCTGCGACGCGCGCCTCGTCGTGGGCGACCATGGCGCCGAACAGATCGCGTTCAGCCGGTGTGGCTTCGCGGCAGGCAACGGGGCCGGCCGTGGCGCAGGCGGAAAGGCCAGCGGCACTGATCAGGGCGGCGAGCGTCAGGCGGGAGGTGCGGGCGTTCATGGAAATCCTCTCTGAAGGTCCGCTTCGCGGGGGGTGTGAAGACAATGCCCCCGCCTGCGCCGGGCGCCAATACGCCAGTGCGGTTTTGCTTAACCGCAGCCTCCGGCCATGGCGTCGATCCATGCCGCGATGAGCGCGACGCCCTCCTCATGGACAACCGCACGGCCCAGCTCCGGCATCATGATGTCGGGCCGGTCGCTGCTCATGCGGTGGGCCAGGATCGAGGCGTCCGCATCGCCTGGAACAATGCCGTAGAGCCGGCCGCCGGTGCCGCGCCCGGCGGCGATGGGCGGCTTGCAGATCCCGAAATTGGCCGCCACCGGCTCCCACGGCTCCAGGTACAGACCCGACGTGTCCGCCTGGCCGGTGCGCGAATGGCAATGGGCGCAATTGATGTCGATATAGCCGCGCGCCGCGTCTGTGAGCGCGGCCTCGGCCATGGGGATGCCAGAGCGCCAGGCGGCGGTGCGGGGCGCGTCTTCGGACTCGGGCGCGCCGGCGAGCAGGCCGAGATCGCTCCACCGTTCGAGCTGGTTCACCGCGTCGTCGCCATAGTCGAACGGCCCGTTGAGATGGCGCGCCTTCGGCCCGATCGGCCGCACGCCGCGCCCGTCCGTGGTGTCGGTGACATGGCAGTTGGCGCACTGATTGACGTTGGGGACGAGATAGTCGAGGCGCTGCTCACCCCCCGTTTGGCCGCCCGCCTCGCTGACCAGGATAAGATCCACGAACGCGCCGGCCCGCGCTAGGCGCGCCTCGCTCTGATCGGCGTCCCAGAGATAGGGGAGCGCCTCCCATCCCGCTTCGCGGTGGACCAGAACCCGCGTCTCGATCAGGCGCGCCTGGCTTAAGTCCAGGGCGGTCCCGTCGAAATGGTCCTCGAACGCGCCGTTCCGGCTCACCCGTTCGAATCCGTCTCCGGTGGCGGGATAGAAGAAGGTCTTGGTGATCACCGTGCCCACGGGAAACTCGAACGTCTCGCGGGCGTCATAGGCGGCGGGGCCGGCCTCGCCGGGGATCCAGACCGTGCGTAGTTTCAGCGCGTAGTCAGAGAACAGGGCCGTGTTGAGGTCATAGGGCGTCACGCCGGCGCCCAGCACCAGCGATCCGCCGCCCGCGGCGAGCTGACCCCAGTCCGACAACAGGTCGGGACGGCCGGCGTCGATGAATCGCGGGGCGGGCGGTTCGGGCGCGATCCCGGACGCCTGCCGCGCGGAGGCTTCGGGCGCGGCGTCGCAGGCGGACAGAGCGAGCCCCGCCGCAAGCATCAGGGGGGCGATCAGGCCTGCAAACCGCATCTAGAGCTCCAGCGCCACCGGGGCGAGCGGGGAGAGCGTGCAGTCGAAGGGCTCGGTCCCGTGGCGCGGCGTCTCGGAGCCGCGCGGATCCTCCACCCACATCACCTCGGCGTCAGTGACGCAGATCCGCTTGTCGCCGGGCATGTCCTCGGCGTAGGCCGCGTCCACATAGCCGTCCCAGATCACCGGGGGCAGGGCTCCCATGGGCCCGAACAGCGCCACGCGGGCCGCCTGCAGGATCAGGGCGTCCGGATTGCCGCCGCCGCCCTCATAGGTGTTTTCGTACACCCAGATCGCTTCTGGATAGGGATTGAAGTCATCGGCCAGGTCGAGGTTTTCAAACCCTGATGAATAGAAGCTGGAGATGATCACATGGCCGGTGCGGTTGTCGGTGAGCCGGTTGTTGAAGATCTCCACTGCGTCATTGGAATTGATCAGGATTCCCGTGCCGGCGGGAACGCTGGCCACCGGCGTGCCGGCATGGCCGAAATTGCGGGTGTTGTTCTCGAACACGTCATTGTCATAGACCCGCGTGCCGGAGCCCGGCCGGGTCAGGTTGGGCATGTTGAACACCAGGATGCCGCCGGTGTTGTTGGTGGCGACATTGCCGTACACGTCGGCGTGGTTGGAGTTCTCGATCTCGATGCCGGCGACGTTGAATTCGGCGCGGTTATTGCGCACCACGATGCGGTCGGACTGGCCCACATAGATGCCGGCGTCCGAGGCGCCGATGGCGACGGAATCCTCGATCAGCACGTCGGTGGACTGGACCGGGTAGAGCCCGTAGGCGCCGTTCTCGGTGGAATATCCGGTGGTCCATTCAACGCGCACGCCGCGGATCACGATATTGTCGCCGTCGGTGATCTTCACCGCATCGCCCACCGTGTCCTCGATGGCGAGATTCTCCAGCGTGAAGTCGTCCGCGCCGGAGACCAGCAGGCCTTCCGCGCCCTGGCGCTGCTCGGCGAAAGATAGCACCGTGGCGTCCATGCCCTGACCGCGGATCGTGACATTGTCCACGGTGAGCGACAGGCCGCGCTCGATGATGAAATGACCCGCCGGGATCTCGATCACGTCGCCGGGCTCGGCGTCGAGCAGAGCGGTCATCAGCGTGGTCTGGTAGTCGCGATCAAAGGCCGAGGTGTCGCGCTCGGCGTCCTCGCCCGAGCAGGCGCACGCAAGCAAGCCGGCGAGCATCGGCGCTAGTGTTCTGACGGCTCCCATGGAAAGCCTCCTCCCTGTGGCGGGCGTGGCGCCCGCCTTGTTCTGCGGCGAGGATAAACGAACAGCGTTCATGGTGTCGAGGGCGGGCTCTTTTCATGAGACTGTCGCGGTGCTTGCTTGCGCCAGCAGTTCTAAGGTCATGACGGGTTGAACCATGGGCCGGGAAAGGCGTTCTCCCCGTGACCTCGGCCCAGCGCCCCCGGGTCCGGCCGTGATCGGCCGTCTTAAAACCCGGCTCCGGCCTGCCCATCAGAACAACCGCCGCCCCGGCTCTGAAATTCGGACCGGGAGTGACGCATGTTAGCGCGCGCTCTCTGCAAGGCGTGCATCCTTCCTGGAGCTAACCAAGGAAGGTGGGCTGATGACTCGTTATCACTTGAGAGATCTGAATCACTTGAGAGATCTGATTGCGCCCCTGCGCCGCTACGGGCGCCTCATGACCGGCGATTCGATAATCGCCGACAAGGTGCTGCTCCGCATGCTGGCGGAGGTCAAACCGGCGCCGAGCGGCGGGGTCGTGTTCCGGCTGAAAATGTTCCGCGCCCTCACAGGCGCGCTGGCGGCTCAGGCGCAGATCGTCTCGCCTGCCCTGGCCTCGATCTCGCGCGCCGCGCCGCGCTCCGATGGTGCGCTGGCGGCGGCGGCGTGCGCCCTGCCCTTCGTGGAGCGGGCCGCTCTGGGCCTGGTCACGGTGGAGGGGTTCAAGCCCGCCGAAGCTGCGGCGATCCTGAAAATGCCGGTCGCCCTGGTGGAGCGAAGCCTGAAAAGCGCGCTCGACCGTCTCAGCCCGATGCCTGTCTTCCGGGCGCCGGCGCCGGTCTTTCTGGCCGAAGCCGGTCTCGGCTGACCTGAAATCCGCTGACGGGCGCGCCGGCGTGTGTTAACCTTTCGGTCGCCTCATTGGGTGGGAAGAGGGGACATGCCGGTGCGACCCGATCTGATGAAGACCCTTATGGCCTGCCCCGTGACGGGCTCCATGGCCGGTCTTGCGGCCGCTCTGGCGCTCGCTCTGACGGTCGCCGCGCCGGGTTTCGCCCAGCAGACCGCGCCGCAGCCAGACGGTCCGCCCCCGCGCGCCCAGATTGATCCGCGCCAGGTGCAGCCGGTCGAACGAAGCCAGTTCCAGATTCAGGATTTCTCCCAGCTGCGCCCGGTCCGGCCGGAAACGCAGGAACGCGATCCGCGGCTCGCGGTCATCGACTGGACCGCGGCCTATTCCGACCGCGCGCGACAGCTCGCCGCGTTGCGCCAGTCGCCTGCAACGACCGCCGCGACGGGAGCGCCCGCACAAGGCTTCCAGCCTCAGATCTCGGACCGGTCGCGCGAGCGGATCCAGCCTGTGAACATGCCGGTTCTGTTGCCCACCCCGGCGAGCGGCGAGTCGATCACCACCCGCGCCGGCGGCGAGGCGGGCATGATGCTCGTCACACGGGCCTATTTCTATGACGCCGCCTGGAGCGTCGACGGGATGAGCGTGCAGGTGAACGGCACGCGGCTGATCAATCATCGCGGAACCGCCGTTGCGCGCGCGGCCGGTCTCGACCGGGGTCGCGGCGCGGACGGCTATCGCATTGTCACTAATGAAAGCGGGCTGACCGCCGATTTCTCGCGCTACGGCGCCGCCTACACCGTGACGCTGGAGTGTGGGTCTGGGACCGATCCGCGCTGCGCCGACGAGGTGTATCTCAGAGACCTTCTGGGCCGGCTCATCGTGGCCGGCGGCAATCCGGACGGAGAGGGCTGAGCCATGAGCTATCAGCGTGACGCCGTCATGGCCGCCATCGCCGCCGTCCTGGGCGGCGCGGCGCTGATCTTCTACCCGTCCGGCGGGGCGGGCGACCCGTCCAGCCCGCCGGTGGACATCCCGGACGCGACGCCGGATGAGAGCCCGGATGAGACGTCGGACGAGAGTCCCGACACCATTCCTGATCCTGATCCCGAGGCGGATCCGGCCCCTGATCCCGAACCCGCTGTGGCGATGGACGAATCCGGATCGCAGTTCAGCTATGATCCGCCCGGCGAGCTGACCAAATACGATTACCGAGACGACGCCGAGGAAGTGGGTTTTTCCGGGATCGGCTTTGAGGGCGCGGCGAATTTCGACCGCAATTACGTGTTCGCGCCCGGCATGGACTGGCCGCTGGAGGAGCGCGGTTTCCCCAACTCCCAAGTCTATCGCCCGGGCGGCTATCAGTCCGCGGGCGGCCAGTGCGACATCGCGAATTATGATTATCCCTGGCAGGATAATTTCTGCGAGACCCGCGGGCACGGCAACGCTTTCTGCCAGACCGGGCGAGGCCATCAGGGCCAGGACATCCGCCCGGCGAGCTGCCCGCCGGTGACCGGCGGCGCTCATATGGCGGTGGCCGCAGCCGACGGCTACATCTCCAACATCGGCTCGATTTCGGTCTGGCTGCGCGACGGGGAGAGCGGGCGGACCTACTGGTACATGCACCTCAATCACTGGGACAGTTGCGGAGATCCAGCGACGCTGAGCCAGGCCCAGTGCAATTCCGGCGGCATCGCCTCGATCTGTTCGGGCAATGCTCTTGAGGTGGAGGTGGGCGACGAGGTGTCGGCGGGCGATCTCATCGGGGAAGTCTCCAACTGGTTCGGCATCGGCTGGGATTCAGGCCGCAATCGCTGCGTCTGGCGCGCCACCACCGAGCACCTTCATTTCGAGATCCACGACACGGTGAGCCCGGACGGCGACACCGCCGCCTCCATGCGCGTGCCGCCCTATTCCTCCCTGGTCATGGCCTATCTGGACCGGCTCAGCGCCGATCCGGCCCTCTATCCCGAATGGGAAGAGGCGGAGTACTAGCGTTCAAGTTCAAAGACCTGTGGCTTCTTGAGGCGGACGCGTGAAATTTTTTCGCGTCGCGTGGTAAAGGGTGCTTGACGTAAAGGGTCCTTTGCTTCAAAAGGTCAAGGTCCCTTTACAAAAGGGCTTCGATCATGACACAGGAAATCGCCATGACCCGTTCCGTTTTTATCCGCCGCACCGCCGTGCTGGTTCTGTTTCTCGCGGCGCTCACCGCGTGGGCGCTTCTGGGCGCCGCTTTCCTCTTCGACGTGGACCGCACCTGGTTCATCGCCGCCGTCATCGCCGCCGCGCTTTCCACTGAGGCCCTCATGTGGGTGGGCGCCGGCCTTCTGGGCTGGAAAATCTTCGAGAGCCGGGCGGCCATCTGGCGGCGCATCACCGGAGGCGGCGCCGCGTGAGATTGGATCCGCTTCCCGAGTGCGCCACCGCCCCGCCGGCCGCGCAGCTGCGCTATGTCTGGCGCAGCACGCTGCTGGCCGTGGTGAACATTGCGTCCCTTGTCGGGGCCATAGAGGGCTGGCCGAACGCCGCCCTGGTCCCGGCTCTGTTCGCAGTGTTCGCCGCGACGCTGCTGGGGGCCGCCTACGAGTTCTATCGGCTTCTGTGTGCGCTCGACGAGATGCAGCGGCGTATTCACACCACATCGCTGGCGCTCGCCGGGGCGGGGACGACGGGGCTCGGAACGATCTGGGGGGTGGCCGCGCTGCTGTTTGCGATCCCTGCCCCCCACGCCGTCTTCGCCGCCCCGGTCATGTGGGTGGCTTATTACGCCAGCCTCGCCGTCGTATCGCGCCGATTCACATGAAGAACCGGATCAAGGATCTGCGCGCCGAGCATGGCTGGAGCCAAGCGGCGCTGGCCGAGCGGCTGGAGGTGTCGCGTCAGACCATCATCTCCATCGAAACCGGCAAGTATGATCCTTCCCTGCCGCTGGCGTTCAGGATCGCGCGGGTCTTCGCACAGCCCATCGAGGCGATTTTTGATGACGCGGTCTGAACGCTTGCGCGCGCCTCTCGCGTGGGGTTCGCTTAAGCCATGAACTGCGATCCCTATGCTGGTCCCTATGCTGGCGCGCTGGCCCGCGCCCACGCCCATTTCGCCGCGCTTGAGGGCTTTGAGGCCTATGCCGGCTATCTCGCCGCCAAGGACAAGGGGCTCAAGCGCGACGCGAACCGGGCCGCCGAAAGCTTCGCCGCCGCCTTGCGCGCCGCGCCTCTGGAGGCGGCGATCGAGCGCGTGCGCGAGCTTGGCGGCGCCCGCGCCGCGTTCGGCGATCCGCCGGGCCTCATCCCCTACGCCGCGGCCATGGCGGCGGCTGACATCTGCCAGCGCTGGGAGAGGGCGGAGCCGGATCGCGCCGAGCCGCTGCTGATCCGCGCCGGGTTCCAGGGCGACCCGTCCCTGATCCCCGAAGCGCTGCGCCGCGAGCCGTCAAACCCGCGCGCGCTGAAAGCCGAAATCGTCCGGCTTCTAAGTCTGATCGGCGACGCCCTGCACGATATTGAGGACGCCCGGGTGAGCGGTGACCCCAACGAGGTGAAGGCGGCGCTGACAGACCTGCACACCCTCGCCGCCCGGCTGGACGATGGGGCGTGGAGCGCGCCGCATCTGGCGGACGCCGAGCACTTTGAGGCGCTGCTGGACGGCGTGGAAGCCTGGCGCGCCGCCGGCGAGCCGGGAGCATTCGCGGCCTTCATGCGGGCGCGCGGCGTCAGCGTCAGCGACACGCCGGGCTTTCTGTTCCGGGGTTAGTTCAGCGGCTGGTTCAGGGGGCCGGCACGCCCCCAGCGGCTTTCCTTCGTCCGCGCGAACGCCTACCTCTAGGCCGCCGACGCCCGCGAAAGGATCGCCATGCTCAAAATCGCCTTCCAGATGGACCCGATCACTGCGGTCAATGTGAACGGGGATTCCACGTTCGACATTGCGCTGGAATGCTTCACGCGCGGTCACGAGATCTGGGTCTATGAGCCCAGAAACCTGGTGTTCGAGGCTGGAAAGGTGCGCGCCAAGGCCCGCCGGGTCACCAAGCTGCAGCGGGTGCAGGGCGAGCATGTGACGCTCTCGAATCCTGAAACGCTCGATCTTCACGGGTTGGACGCGGTGTTCCTACGCCAGGATCCGCCCTTTGACATGAGCTACATCACCTCCACCCACATTCTCGAGCATTTGCAGCCCGAAGTGCTGGTGGTGAACGATCCGCGCCATGTGCGCGACGCGCCGGAAAAGCTCTTCGTCACCCATTTTGAAGGCGTCATGCCGCCGACGCTGATCACGTCCGACGAGACGGAAATCCGCGCCTTCTTCGAGCGCCACAAGCGCGATATCGTGGTCAAGCCGCTGTTCGGAAACGGCGGCGCGGGCGTCTTTCGGATCCGCGACAGCGCCGAGAACATCGCCTCGCTCATCGAGCTGTTCCAGCAGGTCAGCCGCGATCCGCTCATGGCGCAGGCCTTCGTTCCGGATGTCCGAAACGGCGACAAGCGCGTCATTCTGGTGGACGGCGAGCCGGTGGGCGCCATCAACCGCGTGCCCGCAGAGGGCGAGGTGCGCGCCAACATGCATGTGGGCGGCGTGGCCGTGGAGTCCTCGCTCACCAAGCGCGATCTGGAGCTTTGCGCGATTATCGGACCGGAGTTGAAGCGCCGCGGGCTCGTGTTCGTGGGCATCGACGTGATCGGCGACTATCTCACCGAGATCAACGTCACCTCGCCAACGGGCATCCAGGAATTGCGCCGGTTCTCCGGCGTCGACGTCTCCGCGCTTCTGGCCGACTGGGTCGAGGCGAAACTGGGGCGGTAGCACCGTCCTTGAATTCCCGGACGCCGCAACGCGGCGATCCGGGACCGCTCTCAGGATCAGGCTCGGCCTGAGGTCCCGGTTCTGCGCCGCTCGCGCGGCTTGGCCGGGAATTCAGGACTGACCTGGAAATTCAGGGCTGACAACGGAGAGCCACCACCATGATCGATACCGACACGCTGCACCTGCAATGGGCGCTGTCCTATCCGTTTCCGCGGCCCCGGACGCCGTTCGTGTTTCTGGACGGCGCCACATGGCCGCTTCTGCGCACGCAGGGCGCGTTTTCCGACTGGACCATCGCCAAACCCGGCGGCGAGACGACGCTGAAGGACGCCGCCGGCGCGCAGCGTCTCGCCCCGCTGGAAGAGGGGCGCTATCACGCCGTGGCGGCCGTGGGCTCCAACGCCGCGCCGGCGCAGCTGCGGCGCAAGTTTCGTGATTATCTCGGCGATATGCTGATCCCTGTCATCCAGATCGAGATCCCGGGCCATGTGGTGGCCTACGCCAACCGGATCGCGGTCTACGGCTCGGTGCCCGCCACGCTGACGCCCCATGAGGGCGGGTCGGTGACGGTGTGGGCGACGCTTTTGTCCAATCGCGACTATGAGGTCATGAACGCCACCGAGGATCGCGGCGACATTTATGACGGCGTGCCCATCGCGCCCGCGCACCTGCCCGAGGCCGTCACCCGCCCGTTCGAGGCCTATGCCTGCCTCACCGGGCATTTGCCGCTTCTGGTCTCGGCGTTTCGCTCCACCGGCTGCACCTGGCCCGTGGGCGGCCAGTGGGAGGCCCAGTCGGCGGCGATCCACGCGCTGGGACTGTCGGTGAGCGTCGATCAGTTCGTACTGGAGAACACGTCCGATCCTGAACTGCGGGAGCAGCGCGATCTCGCCCTGTCGAAAACCGGCTGATTATCGCGCCTTGAGGTCTTGCCTCGCCCGCCGATTTAAATGATATATCATTTAAACGAAGTAGGAACATGTCCGGCGCTTTGACGGGCTGGATCGGGGAGGCGTTCATGGCGGAGTTCATCGCCCAGCACGAGCTGGAAATCCTGCGCTGGCTGCACATCCTGGCGATGGTGTACTGGCTGGGCGGCGAGTGGGGCGTGTTTCAGACCAGCTACAAGGTGGTCAATCCAAAGCTCTCATTCGACGAGCGCATGCGCCATATGGACACCGCCTACCGCATCGACATTCTGGCGCGCACCGGAATCATCACGCTGCTGCCGCTGGGCCTGCACATGGGCTATCTCTGGGGCGTGCAGCCGCTGGGCGGGGCCTGGCTCGTGGCCATGTGGCTGGTCTGGGCGGGCTGGATGGGCGTGACCTGGGGCGCGTTCATGACGCGCGGCAAGCCGATCTGGCACGTCCTGTCCGGCATCGAGGACTGGTCGCGCTATCTTCTCATCCCGACGCTGATCATCACCGCGATCACCTCGCTAGCCGGGTATGGACCGTTCCAGTCGGGTCCCGGTCAGAACTGGTATGCGGCCAAGGTGCTCACTTACGGGCTCGCGCTCATCATCGGGGTGATCCTGCGGCTGATCATGCATGAATGGCAGGGCAAGTTCAAAATCCTCGCCGAGGGCCCCAACCAGCCGGTGGAGGCCGCCCTGAAACGCTCCATCGGGATCGGGCGCAATGTCGCCTACGCCTATTGGGTGCTCATTTCCGCGACCTGCTTCTTCGCCAGCGTGAAGCCGTTCTAGACGGGCGCTGCAAAGAAAACCCCGCCGTTTCCGGCGGGGCGAGGTCTTGGGTTGGTCGTTCAAGAAAGGCCGGTGAGTAAAGGGTGCGCCCGGCTCGCCCCTACCGAGCCGGGCGCGGGTGGGACCCGCCCTATGGTCGCGCTGGCCTTCCATCGCCCCCCTCTGACGATTTGTGTGCCGCGCTGACACAGACAGGGCGAGCCCCAGACCGAAGATCGCAAGGTGCGTGCTAATGACGCGCCGGGCGGGTCTCCGGCCGTCCGGCTCCGCGCCGGCGGGGGTAAAAAGTGACAGGACGTCTGCAGACCCGGACCGGAGCGCACGGGGGGAGGAAGACTGGCGATCCGGCCCGGGCCGGCGCCGCATCAGCCAGCTTGGGAGGCGTAAAGCTGATGCGACGCCGGTATTGCAGACCGTAGCGGGAGCGGGAGGTCTCGCCGCCACGGGGTCTGTTATGGCGGAGCAACAGGGCGGTATTGGTGCGCAAACATGAAAAAGCCGCCCCGTGTGGGGCGGCTTTGCGTTCGACCTGTTAAGCTTCGGTTCAGGCGTCAGACCCGCATCACGGCGCGTAGGGGCGGATCACGTCCAGCTCCAGCGTGTAGGCGGTGTCGCCCAGATCATTGTCCTGGCGCGTGGTCCGCAGAATTCCTTCCGCGTAGACCGGATCCCACAGCCCGTCGATTTCAATCGGCTCGGACGTGGTCACATAGACCAGCTGGTTGGGCGGGGGCGGCGGCACGTGGATGCACGCGCCCACATAGGGCACCAGCAGAAAGCGCGAGATCTCACCGCCGTTGAAATCAAACGGCAGCACGTATCCGCCGATCCGCACACGCTGACCGTCCAGGGCGTCCACCGTGTTGAAGGTCTGGATCTGCGGCATGCTCTCGACGCCGAAATGATCCATGCCGGAGGCGACCGCCTGCATCTGCTGCAGTTCGGCGATTCGCTGCGCTTCGCCTTCGGGCAGCAGGTCCGACCAGGCGAGGTCCAGGAAATCCGGGCTCGACGGGCCGTCCTGGGCCAGCGCCGGAGCGGCTGCGCCGATCGCCGCAACAGGCGCGGCGGCGAGAAGAAGTGCGGGGAGGAGATGTTTCATCATGGGCGGAAGATGCGCGCGGAAGCCGGCGTATTCAAGTCGGCGATGCGGCAAGCCTGCGGCTGCGGCCGGCGCCGGTGCGTGATTGCGTCAGTCCAGCGCCAGAACGGCGCCCGCGGGGGTGAGGACCTGCGCGGCGGCGCGCCCGGCGTCGAGATACTGAACCTCGATCCGCTCCAGGCGTTCGAAAGCCGCGAACAGGCCGGACAGATCAAGCGCCGCGATCCGCGCGGGGTTCGAGCACTGGAAGCTCCAACTCACCGTGACGTCGCCATGCCCCGCCTCGTCGCCATGGTCTTCATGGGCGTGATCGTGGTCATGGGGGGTCTCGCCATGGGGTGCGGTGTCGCGAGCCTCCGGCGCGCCGAGCACGGAGGTGTCGGTGAGGGTGCAGCCCGCACCCTCGCCAAAGTGCACAAGGCCGGGTTCGGCCAGGCGTGTATTGGCGCGCGCCACTGCGTCACTCTGCTCGGGTGAGGCCGCGCCTTCGAAGCCGTAGAGATTATAGGCGGGGCTCGACAACTCGGCGACCACAAGCCCGTCCGGGTCGGCGGCGGCGATGAGCTCGGCCGCACCGTGGACATGGGCGCCCAGCTGGCGAAGGCCGTTGCTTTCCGCGGACGCAGCGCCGGCGCTTAGCCCGGCGCTTAAAATCGTGAGCGCGGCGGCGATAAGACCATGGGAAAAAGGCATCAAAATCCTCCTGCAGGTCGCGGCCGCCCTGGGCCTGGTGACGGGGCCTAGGGACTGGGCCTAGTGATCGTGAAGATCGTCGGCGGGTGCGGCGATTTCAGGGCTGGCGGGGTCCCCGCCCTCAAGGTGAGGCGCGTGAACAAAGGTCATCGCGGCGGCCAGTCCGGCGCCTGCGAACACCGCCGCGCCGCCCTTCATGGCGCCGGCTGACTCCGCTTCGTGAAGCAGGTGGGCCGCGCCGGTGTGCAGCAGCAATCCCGCCACGATGGCGAACAGCGCGCCCAGCGTCGCCGGATCCAGCCCGCTGGCGTAGGGTGCGGCGATGGCGGCGGCGATCAGCGTGGTGGCGCCCGAGGCGAGGAAGGCCGCGATGGCCGCGCCGCGATCGCTCAGCCCGGCGCGTTGCAACAGCACAAAGCAGATCAGCGCCTCGGGAAATTCATGGAGGACAAGCCCGCTCGCGGCGCTGAGCCCGATAATGGGGTCGACCTCGAAACTCACCGCATAGACCAGCCCGTCCAGCGCCGAATGCAGCGCGATGGCGAAGACCGGCGCCAGGCTCGCCCGCCGCGCCAGGGCGCCGGAATGATCGTGGCCGTGATCCTGATGGGAGTCCTGATTATGGGAGTGGCCCGCCACGCTCGCCAGACCATGGAGCACGAACCCGCCGGCGAACCCGGCGAGCACCAGCCACGGCGCGCTTTCGCTCAACACCAGCGCCTCGGGCAGGAGCTTGACCAGCGCCATGGTGATGACGATCCCGCCCGCGAACGCCGCCAGAATCGGCGCATTCGCGCGCGTGAAGCCGGAGGCGGTGCGCACCAGCGTCAGCGCCAGCCCGGCCACCAGGGCGGCGAGCACTCCAAAGAGAATCGTGGCGGCGATGGGAGACAAGCGGGCCTCGGCGGGAGCGAGCGTTATAATGTTACACAGGGGTGTTTACGCCCGGCATCCCCGCCGCGCAAGCGCAGCGTCGCTCGCCCGTGCTGCGCTTGCAGGCGGGACTCAGGGCCCGTCAAAGGCTGGTCTCAGGCCGGGCGCCGGCTTCTGAAGGCGGCTGTCAGCGTGCCGTCGTCGAGATAATCCAGCTCCCCGCCCACCGGCACGCCGCGCGCCAGGCTGGTCACTTCAACGCCGGCGCCGGCCAGCTTGTCGGCCAGGAAATGGGCGGTGGTCTGGCCGTCCACCGTGGCGTTGAGCGCCAGGATGATCTCCGTGGCGTCCTCGGCGCGCGCACGCTCGATCAGGCCGGCGACGTTGAGTTCCTCAGGGCCGACACCGTCGAGGGCCGACAGGACGCCGCCCAGCACGTGATAGCGGCCCCGGAAGGCGGAGGCGCGCTCCAGCGCCCAGAGATCGCCGACTGTCTCGACGACGCAGATCACGCTGTCGTCGCGGCGCGGATCGCGGCAGATGGCGCACGGATCGGTGACGTCCAGATTATGACAGCGCGAGCACGCGGAAATCTTCTCCGCCGCCTCGCTCAGCGCCTCGGCCAGCGGGATCATCACCGCCTCGCGCTTTTGAAACAGCTGCAACGCCGCACGCCGCGCCGAGCGCGGACCCAGCCCGGGCAGCTTGGCCAGGAGCTGGATGAGACGTTCGATTTCCGGGCCGGAGGCGGGCATGGGCGAGGCTCCTTCGCGCCACGATTCGAACGGCGCACTTCAGCTTCATACTTAGCGCGCCCCGCCGACGGATGAACATCACCGCGGCGCCGCACCCCCTCCGTCCGCTACGCGGACACCTCCCCCGTCAAGGGGGAGGAGTTAGCGCCGCCTACTCCTCCAGCATCACCCGGCTCACGGCGGCGGCGCGGGCGGCGTCTTCGGTGAAGAGCAGCTCGTCCCAGGCTTTGGCCGAATAGGCGCGGGTCTGGTCGCCGTAATGGGGCGAGTCGGGATTGGTGGACTGGGAGTAGCTCAACAGGCCGCGCGAGCGCGGGCCCTCGTCGGTGAACTCCACCGCCATGATCCAGCTGGAGCCGTGAACGATCTTGGTGATCCCCAGCTCGGGCTGGGGCGGCGTGCCGTAGATCATGTTGAACACGCCCAGATGACCCGGCCCGCCATGGATGGCGATGCGCTCGTCTCCGCGCTGCTCGGTCTGAATCCCGCCCAGCGGGGCGTCCAGCGCGATGGAGAGCGCGGCCAGCTGGCCGGCGCCTGTGCGCAGCGCGGTCAGAACCGCCGGATTTGAGACGTCCAGCGTATGGGGGGTGGTGAGCGGCTGCTCAGGGTCGTAGGGGACCGCCCACTGCAGGCCGCCGGCGCCGGCGAAGGCGTTGAACAGCATGGCGCCGCGGCTGGTGACGTCGACCTTGAGGTCCCAACCCGCCAGCGCGTCGCAGGCCGGCTGAAGCTCGGCGCCGCCGTCCTCTCGGCACAGGGTGACGAGGTCGTCGCGCACCAGCTCCCCGCCATGGTGACGGTTGGAGAACATCACCGCGGTGAGAGTGTCCAGATCAAAGCCCGGCGCGCCCAGCCCGTCGGTTCCCGCCAGGCGCTGCTCGATCTGGTCGACGCCCAGGCGCGTGCGCAGGGAGCGCTCAGTCCCCTGATCGCCAAAGATCGCGCTGTAATAGGTCATCGGCGCGTCGGGATTGGACAGCCACGGGCTGTCATTGGAGTTGGCGGTGAAATCGTCGCGGAAGATCGCCGGCGCGTCGGCCGGGCCGAACGCGCCGCCGGCCGCGCTGTCGCGCGTGGCGCCGGGGCGGTCGGAATACCAGCGGCATTCAGACCGTGAAGCGTCCAGCACCGCCGTGCGCGCCTGGATCCAGAAACCGCGCGCCAGATCGGAGGCGGCGCACGCGGCGATCAGGGCGTCGTCCACCGCCGGTGTCAGGCCCATATCGCCCAGGAAGGCCTCGCCCCCGGAGTCCGCGCCGATGGTGTTGAAGGCGGTCGCCTGATAGCGGCCCAGCGCTTCGTGCAGCTCGCGCACATTGGTCGCCCGGTACATGGCCAGATACTGGTCGATGAAGCGCAGGCCCTGGCTGGGCGCGGCGACGGCGAAGGCCCGCGTGTCGGTCCAGCCCATGCGCTCGGTCTCCACCAGCGGCCCGAACTCGGTCTCGTAAAGCGTGCGGGTGATCTGTGCGGTCGCGCCGTCCTCGCCGGCCACGTCGATCGTGATGTCGCGGGCGCGCATGGGCCGGCTTTCGCCGTCGACCATGTAGCGGGTGGCGTCTTCAGGATCGAGGGTCAGTTCAAAAAACCCGTAGCGCCGGGCCGTGGAGACGGTGTGGCTCCAGGCTACGTGCTCGGTGTGACCGATGCCTACGAAGGGCGTGGTGATCAGCCCGGCGCCGACCACGTTCAGCTCGCCGGGGATGATCAGGTGGGAGCGGTAAAAGCGCAGCATGCCGTCCCAGGGATAGTGCGGATTGCCCAGCAGCAAGCCGCGCCCGGTGCGGCTGGCCTGCGCCCCTATGGCGTAGGCGTTCGAGCCCATCACCGGCGCTTCGTCGGTGAGATCAAGGCGCGCTTCTACGACCGGACCGCCCGCTTCGGGCGGCGCGGCGGAGACCACCGGCTCTATGAGCTGACCAAAGGGCAGGATCAGCGCGCCGGCCCAGACGCGGTTCGCCGTCAGCGGCTGGATATGCGCCGCGCCGGCGCACCGCGGATCTGGAATATTGGCCGCGCCGGTCTCCGCCAGCCAGCGATTGACCCCGGCGGCGTAGCCCTCGATGAAGGCGCGCGCCTCGCCGCTGGGCGTATCCACATCGCCGTCAGGGCCGTTCAGGAGGGCCTGCACGATGCCGTCATCCAGAAGGGCGTGGTGGTAGAGATCGGAGGCGATATTGGCGTCGTTCTCGCCGGCGCCGAGATATTTCGCGCGCTCGCTGCGCAGGGTCAGATCGCGGTCAAAGATCATGCAGGCATTGTCTTCCGCCGCCGCATAGCCGAGCCCGTAACCGATCCCGCCATAGCTGGGCGCGATCACATGGGGCACGCCGTACTCGCTGCGGATCAGCTCGGCCGAATAGCGAAGGCCGCTTGCGTTGGAGGCTGCAGGGCCCGCCCCGGGCGCGCCGTCGGCGCCGCCCGGGCCAGGAAGATTGGCGCAGGCGCAGGCGAAAAGGCCGATTGCTGCAGCTGTTGCAGGACGCGCATTCATGGTGATCCTCCCCAGGATGGTCGTGTTTGGGAAGGACCCTAGCGCGCGTCGCAGCGCCGGTCATCCTGTTGCGCCCGAATGAAAAAATGACGGTCCGATCCCAGCCGCCGCCCCATTCTCGTCAAGGCTTCCCTGCAACGTGACTCGTGTCGCTATTCGCCGCCCTGGAAGTCTGGTTCACCGTGTTACTCTCCGCCCTTGCACGCCTCGCTCTCGCTGGTCTGGTCCTGGCCGCCGCGCCAATGCTCGCGCAGGCGCAGCAGGGCTGGATCCCGCCGGTGAGCGTCACGCTGACGGTGGGCGAGGACGGGCTGATCGCGCGCTACCGCTTCTCGGAGCCGGAGGCGCGCTTGCATCTGGGCGCGCCCCTGAGCGAGGCGGTGGACCGGCTGATGCTCGACGGCGAGCCGGCGCGCATTGAGGCCGGGATCGCCCATTGCGGCCCCGATTGCCGCTTCACTGAAGCCGAGCTGACGCGGATGGCGCCTGTGGTGCGCGGCTATCCAGATTTTATCGATGCGGGCGCGTGCGGCGTCTGGGCGGATGCGTCCGCCTATGTCCCACTGGATCCGCAGACCGGCGAGGCGCTTGCGGGCGCGATCACCGTGGAGGGGCGCGAGATCGTCGTCACGGGTGAGCACCCCCGCTATGTGGCGGTTCGCGCGCCGGAGCGGACGCCGGTGTGTGACGGGGTGGGCGTCATGGCCGAGGACCGGCTTGGCGCCAGCGCGGCGCGCATGGCGGCTGATTACGGCGTGATCTTCGGCCCCTTGGCGCCCGGCGCGCCGCAGATCGTAACGGCGCCGGCGCGCGCGCTGGAGGCCGGCGTGGGCGGCGTGCGCGGCGCGGCGGCGGGCGACGCCTTGATCTTCCTGTTCTCCGAACCGGGCGAGGCGCCGCAGCTTGATGCGGCGCTGGCGGTCCTGTCCCATGAAATGGCGCATTTATGGCTCGGGCGCCGCGCCCGCCTGCATCCGCAGTTTGAACAGGCCTGGATCACCGAAGGCGCCGCCGAATACCTGTCGCTCAAACAGCTCCTGCGCACCGACCTGGGCGCGGAGCGTTTCGTGCTGGATCAGCTGTCACGCCATATCAGCGCCTGCCTGTCGGCGATCGGCGAGGCGCAGCTCCTGCTCAACGGCTCCACTCAGGAGGGCGCCTTTCCCTATAATTGCGGAACGCTGATCGCGGTCTTCGCCGACCGTGCGGCGCAAGTGGCCGGCTCCAGCTTTGAGGCCGCCATGGCTGACATGATCGCCGATCCGGCCTTTGCGAGCGGGCAGGCGAGCGGGCTGGACTACGCCGCCGGCCTCGGCGCCCATATGAGCCGCGCAGACGAGCAGGTGATGCGCGAGGATTTGCTTGCCCCTGTTCCCGATAAGCGCGCCCGCATGCTGGCGGCCTTGAGCGCGGCGGGTCTGGGACAGGAAAGCCGGCGCGGCCGCGCGGCGCCACACTATCTGGCTTCGGTCGCCGCGGATCATGTGGTGTCTCAGCTTTGCCTTGAGGGCGGCGGCCGCTTCTGGATTGATTCCAGCGTGGTGCTGGAGCTTGCTCCGGCCTGCAACGGTCCGGCGGGCACCAGCGAACTGACGGCCATCGCCGGGATCGACCCGCTGGCGGCGCCGCAGGCGGCGCTGGACGCCCTGGCGGCGTCGTGCGGACCGGGCGAGCCGCTCACACTGAGTCTGGGTGAAGAGCGCCATGAGCTGACCTGCCATGCGCCGCTGCTGGCCTATTTTCACGGCTTCGCGCTGAACGGGGCCCGGGCGCTGGAGGTATTATCCGCCAGACCCTAGGCGCCGCCGGCGATGTCTGGATCACTGGCGCCGCCGCGGAAAATCACCGCGACGGCGCCTGAGGCGTGGATCAGCTACGCCGCCGATCGGAGCGTTGAGATGAACTGATCGAACTCCGCCTTCCAGGCCGCCTGGCGTTCGGACATTTCCGACGCAGCCTCGAAGATCGACTTGCTGGCGTCGCGAGTCTGGCGGTTCAGGGAGGCCACTTCCTCAATGCCCTCGGCGGCATTGCGGCTGGAGTCCTGGGCGCGGGCAGCCGAGCCGGCGATTTCCTGGGTGGCTGCACGCTGTTGTTCCACCGCCGAAGCGGCCGCGATGGCCAGTTCGCGCAATTCGGTGACGGCCTTCAGCGCCCCGTCGGTGGATTCCCGCGACTGGCTGGAGGCGTTCTGGATGGCGTTGATCTGTTGGGAGATCTGCTGGGTCGCCCGGCTGGTCTGCTCGGCCAGCTGCTTGACCTCGCTGGCCACGACCGCGAACCCCTTGCCGGCTTCACCGGCGCGGGCGGCTTCGATGGTCGCGTTGAGCGAGAGCAAATTGGTCTGCTCGGCGATCTGCTCGATCAGGTCGATGATGGCGCCGATGGATTCGGCCACCTTGCCCAGTTCCTCGTTGACCGCGGCGCTCTTGCGGGCCTGGGCGCCGGCGTCTTCGGAGAGCTGGCTGGTGCGGCTGACCTGTCCGGCCACTTCGGCGATGGACGAGGCGAGCTCTTCGGACGCAGCGGCCACTGATTCCACGCTCGACGCTGAGCCTTCGGCGGCGCCGCGCACCGCTTCGGCCTGCTCGGCGCCAGTCGCTGAACTGGTCTGAAGCTGGCTTGCGGAGGCGTTCAGCTGCTCGGCGGCGCTCATGACGCTGGAGACCAGCATTTCCGAAGCGTCCTGGAAGCGGTTCACTGCGGCGTCCATGACGGCCTTGCGTTCAACGGCGGTTTGCGCCTCGGCCGCTTCACGCGCCTGCAACGCGTCCGCTTCGGCCAGGGCGGTCTGGAGCGAGGCGACGCTGCGCGCGAGATCACCCAGTGCGTCGGTGCGTTCGGTGCCGTCAATCGCAAGATCCCGGTGACCCTCGGACAAACGCACAAGCTGGTCTCTGACTGAAACTACCGCTTCTGAGATCGTGCGGCCAATGAAGTGGGACGACGCGATAATGCCGATCGCGGTGATGACGATGGCGACGAGGCCGACCCAGTTGGAGATGGTCTTCAGCTGGTCGCGCTCTGCGCGGGCCGCGGCAAGGTCCTCGGCGGCGCCATCGCGGACGACTTCGATGGCCGTGTCCATGGTGTCGTCATAGACTGACAGGGTCGCAAAAAGCTGGTTCAGGCGCGCCGTGTCCCAGGAGCCGGCCTGGGCGGCGGCTTCCTCGATGACGCCGATGAGGGTCTCATATTCACCTGCGATCAGCTCAAGTTGGCGCTCGTAATGGTCGGCGTCGATCAACACGTCCGCGTCAGCCAGGGCCGTCCCGAAATCGGTGAGATTTTCCACGGCGGCGTCGATCCGCTCCGGGTTCGGTGCGCCGACCATGAGATAGGTGTCGCGCAGCAGCGAGGTGAGGTCTTTTTCCAGACCGGAGGCGGTGATGAGCGCGGTGCTCGCATCCCGGCTCTTGGTTTCCGCATGATCGGTCGCGGAGCCGAAAGCGAACTGAACCCCCACATAGGTCAGCATCAATCCCAGCGAAACTGCGACCAGGAGGGTGAGCCGGCCGCCAATCGAGAGCGACTTTACAGACGGAATGTTCATGGTCTGGAACCTTAACGAGCGTGGTTAATTTCACCATTGGTCCCACCAGACGACTTAACGTAGCGTTTCGCTATTGCGCCAGAGAGCCGCAGGGTCAGGCTTGCCCCTGAGGTTCGTATCCCGCCGCCACCGAGGCGCTGTTGACGGTCTCGTTGGACGGTGCGAACTCGCCTTTCTCCTCATCGCTGACGGCTTCACGCCGCGTGCGGCGCAGCACCATCATGGCGCACAGGGCGCCAAGCGCGATCGCGGCGAAGACGAACAGACCGCCGGGGCCCATGACGCCCATGAGCAGCGAGGCCAGAAGCGGCCCCGCGATGGAGCCCACGCCCCAGCCGATCAGCAAGGCCGGCATCAAAGGACCTGCGCCTTCGTCGCCGGCCCGGTCGGCGGCGTGGGCGATGGCGACGCCGTAAAAGCTCAGACCCCCGACGCCCCAGAGCCCCGCGACCAGCAGGGTGAGCCAGAGCGGCAGCATCGCGCCGGCGAGCCCCAGGATCAACGCGCAGATCGCGCCGAGCCCGGTGAGCGCCGCGATCACCAGGCGCCGCTCGATCCGGTCGGAGATCAGTCCCGCGGGCCACAGGCTCAACGCCGCGCCAAGCACCATGGCGGCGTTGAAGGTCGCGGCGAGCCCTGATCCCGCTTCAGGATCAAGGCTTGCAGCGAAGACCGGGTAGAGCTGGGCCACCGCGCCGGCCATGGCGCCCGCCACAAGCGACGACGCCACCGCCGCCGGCGCCAGGCGCCACACGGCGCGGAGGCCCGCCCCGCCTTCGGCTTTCACCCTTGGAATTCCACGCCGCGTTGCGGCCACGGGGATCAGGCAGGCGGTGAACAGCGCCACGATGAGCACCAGGGCCGCCAGATCGCCGTCGGGGTAGGCTGACACCAGAAACGGTCCTGCGATCACGCCGGCTTTCGAGATCACCAGGTAGAGACCCAGGATCGCGCCGCGCAGCCGCGCCGGTGCGCTGTCGGCGATCCAGCTCTCGCCCGCCATGACGAGCCCTGCTGTGGAGAGGCCCACCAGTGCCTGGCACGCCGCCCACCAGAGCACGCTGTCTGAAAAGCTGAGCCCCGCAGCGGCCACCGCCGCGATGGCGGCGAAGGCGGCGATGGCGCGCACATGACCCACCGTGTGTATCTCGCGCAGGGTCAACTTGGCCCCGGCGAGGAAGCCGGCTGAGAATGCCGCCGCCACAAGGCCCACCGCGCCGGCGCCCGCCCCGTTGGCGACCAGGGTGAGCGGCACGTAGAATAACAGCGAGGCGAGGGCGGCCTGCAGGATCGTCAGGCAGGCGATGATGGCGGCGACGTTTCGTGTGCTTTGTTGCAGGCTCATTGGGGCGGTCACTTGATGTCAGGCGTGAAAAACGCCGGCCCCGAGGAGCCGGCGTTTTCTGGTTGGTAAGAGGCGTCCTTCCCTGGCGCACCGGGGAAGGACGCGGCCGGTGGTGAGACGGGGCGGGGGCGTCTAGCCCTGCTTCACCATCTCTTTTTCCATGGTCTCGAACGTCTCCTTCACCTTGCCTTCAGGGGCGGCGGTGATCGCGTCCACCACGAGGATCGCGATGCACGAGGCGATGAAGCCCGGGATCAGCTCATAAACTACGCCGGAGAGATTGGTCTGCGACCCGTCCCACATCACGGTGATCGGCGCGTAGAGCCAGAACAGGACGACCACCGCGCCGGTGACCATGCCCGCAATGGCGGCGGCCCGGCTCATGGACTTGCGGTACAGGCTGAACAGGATCAGCGGACCGAAGGCGGAACCGAACCCGGCCCAGGCGTTGGACACCAGGGTGAGGATGTTGCTCGACCGGTCGAACGCCAGGGCGATCGCCACCAGCGACACGCCCAGCACCGACAGCCGGCCGATGAGCACCAGCTCCTTCTGGCTCGCGCTGCGGCGCACGAAGGTTTTGTAGAAGTCCTCCGTCAGCGAGCTGGAGGACACCAGAAGCTGGGACGAGATCGTCGACATGATCGCCGCCAGGATCGCGGCCAGCAGGAAACCGCCCACCAGCGGGTGGAACAGGATCTGGCTCATCACGATGAAGATCGTCTCGGGATCGGTGAACTCGATCGCCGCGTCTTCCAGCGCGCCGGCATTGGTGGTCAGGAAGGCGAGGCCCAGAATGCCGGTGAGCACGGCGCCGATGACGGTGACGACCATCCAGCTCATGCCGATCCAGCGCGCCGCGGCGATGTCCTTCAGGGACCGGATCGCCATGAAGCGCACGATGATGTGCGGCTGACCAAAATACCCAAGGCCCCAGCTCATGGCGGAGAGGACGCCAAGCACGCTGACGGCGGTGAGGGTTTCGGGCAGCATGGACAGATAGTTGGGCGCATCAGCCGCCGAGCGCGTGATCTGAGCGATGTCGCCAAGATTTCCAAGCTGCATGTAGGCCACGATGGGCACCATGATGAGCGCCACGAACATGATTACGCCTTGCACGAAGTCTGTCAGGCTTACCGCCAGGAAGCCGCCCACCAGGGTGTAGGCGATCACCACGCCGGCGGTGAGAAACAGGCCGATGCGGTAGTCGAGGCCGAAGCTGGCTTCAAACAGCTTGCCGCCGGCGACCACGCCGGAGGAGGTGTAGAGCGTGAAGAAGATCACGATCACCACCGCGGACAGAACACGCAGGATGCGGGTCTTGTCGTTGAAGCGCTTCTCGAAATAGTCGGGGATGGTGATCGCGTCGTCGGCCACTTCGGTGAAGACCCGAAGGCGCGGCGCCACCAGCAGATAGTTGAAATAGGCCCCGATCACGAGGCCCACCGCGATCCACGCCGCGCCCAGCCCGTTAACATAGATCGCACCGGGAAGCCCCATGAGCATCCAGCCGGACATGTCCGACGCGCCCGCAGACAGGGCGCCCACGGCGGGGTGAAGCTGACGGCCGCCCAGCATGTAGCCGGATACGTCGTCGGTGGATGTCTTATAGGCGTAGACCCCGATGCCGAGCATCAAGGCGAAATAGCCGATAAGCGAGACGATCGCTTCAATCTGCATGGATTCAGACCCCTCCGTTTAGACGTAAAAAAGCGCGTCGGCGGGGGCCGCCCGCCGGCGCGCCTGCGATGTTATCGCGGACTTACGGCCGCGTCTGGCCGGCGCCGCGCACGCGGTATTTGAAGCTGGTGAGCTGTTCCAGACCCACCGGCCCGCGCGCATGCATCTTGCCGGTGGCGATGCCAATCTCCGCGCCCATGCCGAACTCGCCGCCGTCGGAAAACTGGGTCGACGCATTGTGCATCACCACCGCGCTGTCGACCTCGTTGAGGAAGCGTTCGGCGGCGCCGGCGTCCTCGGCCAGGATCGCGTCGGTATGGTTGGAGCTGTGCTCGGACACGAAGGCGATGCCTTCATCAAGCCCGTCGACGATCTTCACCGACAGAACGGCGTCGAGAAATTCGGTGCCGAAATCATTGGCGGCCAGCGCCTTGATGCGTGAATCCAGCTTGATGGCGTCGGCTTCGCCGCGCACCTCGCACGCGCCCTTGGCCTCCAGCGCATCCAGCGCCATGGGAAGAAAGTCGCCGGCCACGGACCGGTCGACCACGAGGCTCTCGGTGGCCCCGCATACGCCGGTGCGGCGCAGCTTGGCGTTGGCGAGCACGGCGGCGGCCTTGTTCAGGTCGGCGCTGGCGTGAACATAGGTGTGGCAATTGCCGTCCAGGTGCAGAAGCGTCGGCACCTTGGCCTGGTCGCGCACACGCTCCACCAGCGACTTGCCGCCGCGGGGGATCACCAGATCCACCGACTCGACGCATTCCAGAAGCGCGCCCACCGCCTCGCGGTCGGTGGTGTCGATCATGGTCACGCAGGCCGCAGGAAGGCCGGCGGCTTTCAGGCCCTCGGCCAGGCATTCCACGATCACCCGACTGGAGTTCAGGCTTTCCGAACCACCGCGCAGGATGACGGCGTTGCCTGATTTGAGGCACAGCGCGCCGGCGTCCGCGCCCACATTCGGGCGGCTCTCATAGATCATGCCGATCACGCCGATGGGCGTCGCGGTGCGTTCGATCACCAGGCCGTTGGGGCGCTCGGTGCGGTGCAGGACGCGGCCCACCGGATCGGGCAGGGTGACGATCTGGTCCAGAGCGTCGGCCATGGCGTTGATGCGGTCTTCGTTCAGTTCCAGACGATCAACGAAGGAGGCGGGCTTGCCCTTGTCCTTGACGCTGGCGACATCCTTGGCGTTGGCCTCCACCAGGCGGGCCATGTTCGCGCGCAGGGCCTCGGCGGCCTTGGTCAGCGCGGTGTTCTTCTGCTCGGTGGTGGCTGCGGCGAGGGCGCGCGAGGCCTTCTTCGCTTCGGCGGCGAGGCCGTTCACATAGGCTTTGGCGTCGAACTGGGTTGTGGTCTCGGCGGTCATGATGTCGTCCTCTTCAAATCTGTGGTGAAGCTCCTTGCGGTGCGGCGCCTATCCGGCGCGCAGCTCGCAGGCGCGGTCGTAGGCGGCTTGAAGCGCGCCCTTTATATGTTTTGTGAGCACGTCGTTCTCATTGAGTTTGGAGACGCCGGCGGCGGTGGTGCCGCCCTTGCTCATGATGGAGTCGCGCAAGGCCCCGAAGTCTTCTCCGGTTTCTTCGGCCAGCGCCATGCAGCCCGCGATGGTCTGCAGCACCAGCGCCCGGCTCTGGTCCTTGTCGAAGCCGAGATCCTGGGCGGCCTGCTGATAGGTGCGGGCGAATTCGTAGACATAGCCCGGGCCCGACCCGGCCGCGGCTGTGATGCGGTCGATCTGGTCCTCGTCGGCGAGCCAGATGGCGGTTCCCACCGCCTCGCCCATCCGGTCTGCGAGATCTTTTTGCGCCGGGGTGATTCCGTCCTGCGCGAAGAGGCCGGAAACGCCCTGCGCGACGCGCGCCGGCATGTTGGGCATCAGGCGCACCGCCGGGCGGCCGCCTAAGGCTTTGGAGATCGTGGCTGCGCTGGTGCCGGCCGCGATGGAGAGCCCGAAGCCGTCACTTTTTAGAAGGCCGGCGGCTTGGGGGATCGCCTTGTCGATGAGCTGCGGCTTCACCGCCACGATCAGCGCGTCGAAAGTCTCGCCCGACAGGACATCGGCGGACGCGACGACTTTCACGCCCTCGGGGACGTCCGGGCCGGCCGGGTCAATGACGGTGACCGTCACGCCGTCCAGCTTCGCCCACTGCGCCAGCAAGGCGCCGCCCATGTTTCCGCATCCAACCATCAGGACCGAGTTCGACACGCGTGCTCCTTTTTTCTCGCAGACCGCCAGATTGCGCCTAGCCGGTCATAAAAAACAGCGCCGACGAGGCCCTCGTCAGCGCGATACGGTTAGACACTTAGTGCACGAAGCATTTCAATTCAACAGGTTTGGCTTGGCGATCCGCAGGCGTGACCTAAATGGGACTTAAACAAGTTGATTGCACTTTTCTCGCGGTGTGCGCAGCTCGCCCCTTGTAAAAGTTCGCCTTGAAAGTACTTTGAGCGCCGAAAAGCAGACCGGGTGTGTCCGGTCGCTCACTTTTGGAGGCATAGTTTGTCCGAGCGTAAACGCGTCGTTCTCAAGATCGGTTCTTCACTTCTCGCCAACTCCGAGCATCTGACACTGCGTTACGCCTTCATGCATGGCGTGATGGAGGATATCGCCCGGCTGCGCGAGGAGGGGATCGATGTGATCCTGACGAGCTCCGGCGCGGTGGCGATCGGCCTTTCGACCATGGGCGTCTCGCCCGAGGACGCCGGCATCCTGGACAAGCAGGCCGCCGCCGCCTGCGGTCAGCCGCTCTTGATGAACGCCTACAAGCAGATCGCTCTGGAATACGGCTTCGACATCGCCCAGGTGCTGGTGACGCTGGAAGATCTTGAGGATCGCCGGCGCTTCCTGAACACCAAGAACACGATCTCGCGCCTGATCGAGCATGGCGTACTTCCCATCGTGAACGAGAACGATTCGGTGACCACCCAGGAGATCAAGGTGGGCGATAATGACCGCCTCGCCGCCAAGGTCGCCCAGATGATCCAGGCCAAGGAGTTGGTGATCCTCACCAGCGTGGACGGCCTCTACGATCGCGATCCCGAAGATCCCGAAGCCCAGCACGTGCCGATCGTCGACGACGTTTCGGGTTATCTGGAGGTCACAACTTCGGTCTCGGAGCTCGGAACCGGGGGCATGCTCACCAAGATGCGCGCGGCCAACATGGCCCAGAACGCCGGCTGCAACACGCTGATCGGCAAGGGCGAGGTGGACCGGCCGCTGTCGGCGATTCTGTCCGGCGAGCGCAAGCACACCAAGTGCGTGGCCATCGGCGATCCCGATTCCAGCTGGCGCATCTGGCTCACCGACCGGCTGCAACACGCCGGAGGCCTGGTGGTCAGCGCGGATTCGGCCAAGCGCCTGGGAACGGAAAAGTCTGAAATCTGCCGGTCCGACATCATTTCGGTACAGGGCGATTTCAACAAGGGCGACGTGCTCCACGTCTATGACGAGAACGGCGAGGAGCTGGCGCGCGGCATGTCCAACTTCTCCAGCGCCGAGACGTTGTTGCTGGCGCGTAATCTGGACCGCAAGGTGCGTGAATTGCTGGGGTTTGAAGCCACGCCGCGGATCATCTCCGCAGAGAATATGGCGATCCTGAAAGATCACCATCTTCCCTGGGACGCGCCCACCGGGGAACTCACCGAAGTCGGGTGAGGGCCATAACGCCCATCGGGGCGGGCGGGCGCTTGCGCGCCTGCGCTCCCGGGCGCATACTTG
>Ga0307930_1000012_pt1 | contig 117187 bp, 107 predicted proteins | sample OrgLakmetageno46_FD_203161 | JGI IMG/M metagenome (GOLD analysis project Ga0307930, IMG submission 203161) | Saline water microbial communities from Organic Lake, Antarctica - #46 | ecosystem: Environmental > Aquatic > Non-marine Saline and Alkaline > Saline | place: Antarctica: Organic Lake...
CGAATATCATCATATGTGAACACCGATCGCTTTTCGGCGTCTGTTCTGTTATCTGCCGGAACCATTTCCGAGATTGGAACATCGAATGGCACGCCGTTCCCTTCGCGGGATGCATAAGATGTAATGGATTTGATGGTTGTCAGATGCCGCTCGATCGTCCCGGATCCAAGTCCAACGGTGATATCAGGTGAGCTCCTGTGCAGCGTCATCAGTTCTTTGAAGGTCATCCGTTTGTGCTGTGCTGATTTCCAGTAGTGCTTTGGCAAGTGATTCTGAAGCGCTCGTGCGAATGCCTCAAGATGATGGGTCCGGATGTCTGTAACAAATTGAACACCTGTCACATAGATGAACAGGCTGACTGATTTCAACTTTTGATCCTTCGTGCCGTCGCGCGATGACTGCCTTCGACACAGACGCACTGCGGTTCCGAAAAGATCCTCGCCATAGACTTGTTCAACAACGACGTCGTGCGCATCGCCGTCGAAGGTTTCATCTTCGGGCTGTGCCAAAGCCTGATCCCGCTGTCTGTAGATGGCTTCGGCGTTAATGGGACCTTTGATTGCGTCTACACCTGGCGTTAGCAATTTCGTAGTGGAGGTGGGCGTGATTGGAGAGAGCGGGTGCGAAGTGATGCCGGGATCTGATGGCAGATTTCGTTGTTCTGTTGACGGATTTGGCTTCCGATCTTCCGGTTCGATCGACATCATGGTCGTGAGGATTTGCTCGGCACTCCGGCAGGCATCTTCGCTTGCGTGCAGGGGCACGTTCTGGAGGGCATGGTGGGCAGCCATGTTTGCCTCTACAGTTTTCCACCGCAGTTGTAGCTTCTCGAATTCCGACAGGTTCGAAACTCTCTCGTCAGGCACGGCACGGCGTTGGAGTGCGTTGTTGAATGCCGGCGAGATGAACTTCTTGAACATCTCATGCTGGATGTTGGCGGCCTCTTCGCGGTCTTCTTCCGACAGTTGAGAAATCCGCTCGTCAGGCATCTGATCGCGCAACCCGTCTTCGTTCAGACTCCGGAGAACAAAGGCCTCGAGACGGTGCCTTGAAACACGTTCCGCAGTCAGAGACCCGTCCATGTGTTCAATGACACGTGTTCGGCGCAACTCATCAACGCAACGCCGCAGCTCGGCCTTAAAAAAGGCCGCTACGTCTGCATCAGGCAGAAAGATATGCGTTTTTTCGTCGAGCATTTGATCCATGCGTGCGGTGAGCTGCATGCACAATCTATAGGCTGAGCGTCGATCTGTCGTCCCCAAGGAGACCATCACCGGGGACAAACCTGTGGACAACCTCGGCACACGACGACGAAAAAAGTAAATTTTGCGCCGTTGAGTCAGGTAGGGGATACTATGCATCGTGACCTCATTTCGGATCACCGCATAGAATTCATAAGACGAAACAATCAGTCGTTGGACTTCGTCCGTGTGCGACCTCTTGTGTAAACAAGTGTGTAACCAGTCCCTCAGCTCACCCCAGGGGATGAGGAAAGGACATTGTTTTTTAACGACTTTCTAAGTGAGCTGGCTGGGGTGGTAGGATTCGAACCTACGATACACGGTACCAAAAACCGATGCCTTACCGCTTGGCTACACCCCATCAGCGAGGCGGTGGATACGCCAGGACTTGGCGCGGTTCAAGCCTAAAGACTGTGGAAAATGCACTATTCCCGCGGACCTTCATCGTCCAGCAAATCATCGCGTTCGTGGGCGCGCTCGTCGTCGATGATGCGGTCCAGCTCGGCCTCGGCCTTGGTGCCGACGTCGGTGACGGAATCACGGGCGCTGGTTTTGGCAGACGGCCTGGGCCGGGGGGGTGATCCGGTTGCGGGATCGACCATCTCAATCCGGTAGGTAGTGTCGGGAACGTCCACACCAGCCGCCTCGATGGCGTTTTTCACAAGGCGCAGTGCTTCGCCCCTGGCGCGCACGAGGCTGGTTTCGGTCTGGTTGATCCAGCCCGTCACGATAAGGAAAATCGCACCGTCTCCGATCCGGTCGATCCATGTGTTCGGTGCGGGCATCGTCAGGATGAAGGGCAGGCCCGCCACAGTTTCTGTCGCGAGTTCGCGGACGGCGGCCAGATCGCAATCGGAAGCGACCCCGATCTCGAACATGATCCGGCGTTCGGCGTTGCGCGTGAAGTTGACGATGCGGCTTTTGAAGACTGTGGCGTTGGGAATGCTGATGTGATTGCCGTCGTATGACAGCAGGATCGTGGCACGGCTGGTCAGGCGGATGACCTTGCCTTCGTCTCCGTTGATTTCGACCGCGTCGTTGGGACGGAACGGCTGGCGGAAGGACAGCATCACCGACGCGATGAAGTTCTCGACCGTGTCCTTGACGGCGAAACCAAGCGCAAGACCAATGATTCCGGCTGCGCCAAGAATGGTGCTGAGCAGGGCGGTGGCGTTCAGGATATCCAGTGCGACGACAAGACCCAGGACAATGAAGACAAGGCGCACGATCTGGCGGATGATATCCGCCACGAAGGCGTTGGGGGCAAGCCGCTGCCACGGCTGGTGGCGGCGGGCCAGCCAGAGACCGAACCAGACGATCAGACTGAAGATCACCAGTGCGATCAGGGCAAGCGGCAGAAACACCAGCATCGCCTCGGTCCGCGTCCTGAACCGGTCGATCGTCGGGTCCAGCCTGCGGGCCACATCCGTCGTTTCCGTGACTTGGTTCTTGACCGCGACGACACCCTCGATGCGATCTGCCAGCACAGTCAGCGCGTTCGCCTCCCGCAGTGACGTCGTCGTGCCGCGCAGGGTAATGATTCCGTTGTTCACAGTGACGCTGACGTCGTCATAGCCGCCCATCTCGCGGATGATCTCGCGCATTCTGGTGGCGATGGCGCTGTCGGTTTCGCCTGCGTCCCCCACCGAAATGGTGGATTCGTTCGTTCCTTGCGCTTCTGCGGGCAGGGCGAAGACCAGGAAAAGTGGAAAAAGCAGAAACAAGAGGCGCATGAAACCGTCCGTCGTGGCTATTGCGTAAGCCTAGTCAGCGTTGACGGCGGGGGAAAGCGAAAGAAGAGTACGGGGTCCGGGACTAGACCCGCAACGGGTCGTCCTTGGCCAGCCGGTCAAAGGCCATAAGGCTGCTGATCAGCGCCTCCATCCGGTCAAGCGGAATCATGTTCGGACCGTCAGAGGGGGCGTTGTCGGGGTCTTCATGCGTCTCGATAAAGACCGCTGCGATCCCAAGAGACACGGCAGCCCGTGCCATCACCGGCGCAAACTGGCGCTGGCCGCCCGATGACCCACCCTGACCGCCCGGTTGCTGGACAGAGTGGGTGGCGTCCATGACGACAGGAAAGCCTGTCTGGGCCATGGTCGGCAGCGACCGCATGTCGGCCACAAGGGTGTTGTAACCAAAGGATGTGCCGCGTTCGGTCAGCAGGATCCGCTGGTTGCCGGTGCTTTCGATCTTGGCGACCACGTTGGGCATGTCCCAGGGGGCCAGAAACTGACCCTTCTTGACGTTGATAACTGCGCCCGTTTCGCCGGCAGCCAGCAAAAGGTCGGTCTGGCGGCACAGGAAGGCAGGAATCTGCATCACGTCCACGACCCCTGCGACGGTCTGACAGTGATCAGGGGCGTGAATATCCGTCAGTGTCGGGCATCCGATCTGGTCCTTGACGGCCTGCATCACCTTTAGCCCCTCGTCCATGCCAAGCCCACGTTGGCCGGTCAGGGAGGTGCGGTTGGCCTTGTCATATGACCCTTTGAAAACGAATTGCGCGCCAGCCGCCTTGCAGATTGTGGCCATACGGCTGGCGATCATCAGGGCGTGTTCCGTGCTTTCCAGTTGGCACGGCCCCGCAATCACCAGCAATGGGCGGTCGTTGGACACGGTGAGATCACCGATCTGGACGTCTTTCATCATGCGGTCACCTGTTCGCGAAGGATCGACGCGGTCAGCGAGATCATCAGATAGACCCCCGCGAAGATCAGGAAGGCCAGAATCGTGTTTTCGAATGCTCGGGGATAGGTCGCCTCGTCCGGGCCGACAGGTTCGACCCCCAGCGACAGATAGCGGACCTGTCTGTTCGCCTCGATCTGGGCGGCCTCCATCGCGGCAAGCGCTTGCTGCACCATGACGGTCTGGAAGGTGTAGTTTTCCTCGGCCAGCCGCAATTCGGTGTTGCGCGTCGCGAGAGAGTTCCCTGCACCCCCCGCAGCGGTCATCCGACCGCGGATATCGGCAATGAGCGCCTCGATATTCGCGATCTGGCCCCGCAGGCTGTTGACCTGCGCCTCGTTCGGTTGGCGCACGTTCAACCGCTCGGACAGGTTCAATTGCAGTTGCTGACGTTGCTGTTCCAGCGCCGAGATCTGGGAGGTCAGCGCGCCGGTTTCACCGATGGGGTCGATGATTTCGGCCTCCTGCTGGATCGTCAGCCACGTGTCCAACGCTTCGGCACGTCGTGTCTCGGCGGAGGCATAGGAGTCGCGGGCGCTGGCCATCTGGTCTTCCCGCAGACGTTGGGTCAGCTGGTCGACCTGTTCTTCGGCATATCGGATCAGCGCCTGACTGAATGTTTCGGACGTTTCGGGATCGGCGGCGATGACCTCCATCCGCAGGATGCCTTCGGTCGGGTCGTAGCTGATCTTGACCTTGTCACTGTAAACGCCGAACGCCGCTTCATTCGTGGCGTCCTCCGGCAGGCGCTGGATCGGATCGATGTTGTCTTGGCTGAAATGTGCGATGAAGTCGTGATCCCCGTCGAGCCGCAGCATCGCGGCCCGCGAGGCCAGGTAGGACTGTACCGTGATGCTGTCCTGCTGCGTTGCCATTGACGTGCCTTGGAACAGGCCACCCAAACCGCCGGCTGCGCTGCCCGGTTCGGCCTGCTGGATCACGAATTCTGAATTCGTGGCATACATCGGCGTTGCCATCACAGAGTAATACCAGCCGACGATGAACGTGGGGATCATCACGAAACAGGCCAGTCGCACAAGCAAGAGAGCTGACCGCCGACGGCGGCGCTTTGCTATGTCGCGCTGGATTGCGGAGATATCCCGTGCCCGGCCGACAGCAGAAGACGACTTGTCCGTGCTGGGCAGCGTTTCACGGTTCGGCATTGTCTGAGGCAGCTGGATCCGGCCCTGAGCGGGATCGACAGGGCGACCAACGGCTGCCCCGGTGGCCGGTGCGACGCCGTCGGGTGCCACCAGTTCCAGGATCGTATTGCGCTGGAACGGATTGACCCCGGCTTCACGCAACTGACGCACGGCATCGAAATCAGAGGTGACGGCCAGACCCTGCTTTTGTGCGACACGCCGCGCCATGCGCAATTGTCTGCCGGTCAGCCCCTCGCGGCGGATGGCTTCGATGTCCGTCGGGCCCAGATCTTCGGGGGCCGACGATGCGGGGTCAGAAGATGGTGTCTGCTTCGGTGCCTGACCTTCGGGCTGGGGACTTGGGGCGGCTTGCCGGGCGTCGGCAGAGTGTCGGGTGGCGGCCTTCCCTGGCGATGCCTTCGCGTCTTTCGACCTGACAGCCTCCTCCGGCGTGGTGCCAAGGGAGGCCCCGCGACGCAGCCGGAATTTCTTAGCTTTGGGATTCGTAGTCATAAAGCTGCTTGGCCTCTTCGAGCGTGTCGAACATGTGGATCCGTCCGTCCTTTAGCACGGCGGCGGACTTGGCAAATCGTTCCAGCGTGGCCGCCTGATGGGATACGATCACAACTGTGGTATTTTCCAGCCTTTCACGCAGTATTTCCCCAGCTTTTTTGTTGAACTCCACATCCGTGGTCTGCGGCATCCCTTCGTCGATGAGATAGATGTCGAAGTCCAGCGCCAGCATCAGCGAAAAGGTGAAGCGGGCCCGCATGCCCGAACTGTAGGTGCCGACCGGCATTTCGAAATATTCCTCGATCCCGCAGAGCCAGCGGCAGAAGGCTTCGACATAGTCAGGGTCCAACCCGTAAAGCCGGGCGATGTAGCGGGCATTTTCGCGCGCATTGTGGCGGTTGACGACACCGCCCATGAAGCCCAGCGGAAAGGAAATGCGGCAGCCGCGATAGATACTGCCCTCGTCCGGCTTTTCCAGACCCGCCATCATGTTGATCAGCGTCGTCTTGCCGGTGCCGTTGGGGGCGAGGATGCCCAGAGATTGGCCCAGTTCCACGCGAAAGGATGCGCGGTCAAGGATCACCTTGCGCTGCTTGCCCGTCCAGAAGGACTTGCTTACCTCTGCGAATTCCAGCATCGCCTGCCGTTCCTCGTCTTGTCCAGCCTTGCCTAACGGCAATTGGTTAACGCCCCTTCTGCAGGGGACGTTTGTCGAAATAATGGCAGAGATTTCGTCCGAAAGACAGGTGAAAGCAAGCACGGGCGCTTTCCTCTGGCTGTCAGCGCGATAGCTTGCGTGTGATGAGTGTACAGGACGATATCGCATCATGCCGGTTGTGCGCGGAACGCTTTGCCGCGACGGCGACGGCACATTCCCCACGCCCCGTTGTCTGGTTTTGGAACAGCGCGCGCATCCTGATCGCCAGTCAGGCACCCGGCGCGCGCGTGCACGAGGCCATGACGCCGTTCTGGGACCGGTCCGGCGACCGGCTGCGCGACTGGATGGGCGTAACTGAGGCGGAATTCTACGACCGAAGCCGCGTCGCGATCGTGCCGATGGCATTCTGCTTTCCGGGATACAGCGCTGCCGGATCGGACCTGCCCCCGCCGCGCATCTGTGCACGGACATGGCGTGACCGGGCGATGGCCGCGCTGGGGCAGGTGCCCCTGACCCTGCTGATCGGCGGCTACGCGCAGCAATGGCATCTGGGGGGCAAGGTGCCGGTAACCACACGTGTCGCGCAATGGCGCGACCATGCGCCGGGCGTCTTTGCCTTGCCTCATCCGTCCTGGCGCAATACCGGTTGGCTGAACCGCAACCCCTGGTTTGCGGACAAGGTTTTGCCGGAGCTGCGTGCCCGGGTCAGAGAGGTTCTTGATGACTGAGACTGCGCTGGACCGCGCCCATGCTGCGATGGAAGAAGCCCCCGAGGATGATGCAAAGCGGCTGGCCTTCTACGCGGCCTTTGCCGACAGCGAATTGTTCCTGCTGCTGTCGGGTGAGGCCGAGGGTGAGCAGGTTACACCCGCGCTCTTCACGCTCGAAGGCGGAGAATATGCGCTGGTGTTCGACAGCGAGGACCGGCTGGTAGAGTTCACCAAGCGGCCCGCCCCCTATGCGGGCGTCCCGGGGCGCGGCCTGGCACAGATGCTGACGGGGCAGGGCATCGGCCTTGCGCTGAACCTTGAGGTTGCGCCGTCGGCCATGCTGATCCCGTCCGAGGCAGTGGACTGGCTGGTGGCGACATTGTCCCATGCACCCGAGGAAACCTCGGCGAGGCTCACGTCGCTGAACGCGCCAACCGGCATACCTGTCGGCGTGCGCGACGCGCTGGCGCGGAAGCTGGCACTGGCAGGGGGCATGGCGCAGCGCGCCTATCTGGCAGCCGCCACCTACGACACCGGCGCGCGCGGCCACGTGCTTGTTTTCGTCGATGCCGTCGACGGGGCCGAACGGGCGCTGGCCAATGCGGCGTCGGAGGCGCTGACCTTTTCCGGGATCGAGGCCGCCGCCATGGATGTCATGTTCTGCGCTGTGGCTGATCCGTTGGCCGAACGGCTGGAACGTGTCGCATTGCGGTTTGACCTGCCGCAACCGCAAGAGCGGCCCGCACGGGCCGCGCCCGGCAGCGATCCCGACAAGCCGCCGCGCTTGCGGTAACGAAGGGAGGGGGGCCAGCCCCCCGTCCTGCGGACTCCCCCCGGGATACTTTCGGCAAGATGATGAGGGCTCAGTAGCCTGCGTTGCGGTCCACGAGATGGAGGAAGGGTTCGCCCGTTTCGCCCCTGCGTATGTTCTCGGCGACGACATCTGCCGCGAGATCGGGGCGGGTGGTCGAGGCGATATGTGGTGTGACCGTCACGCGCGGGTTGGCCCAGTAGGGGTGATCTGCGGGCAGTGGCTCGGTGCGGAATGTGTCAAGCGTTGCATGGGCAATGCGTCCTGCATCGAGGGCGGCCAGCAGGGCATCATCGTCGATCAACCCGCCGCGGCCGGGGTTCAGGAGGAATGCACCGTCGGGCAGGAGCGCGAGGGCTTCGGTGTCGAGCGTGTTTTCGGTCTGCTCCGTGAGCGGCAGAAGCAGCACCAGGATGCTGGCCGAGGAAAGGGCGTCGCGCAGGCCGTCGTCGCCGTGCAGGCACCGGATGCCGTCAATGTCCTTGGCGCTGCGGCTCCATCCGGTGACGGGAAACCCCAAGTGAGACAGCGCTGCCCCGCATGCCTGCCCAAGGGCCCCGAGACCGAGGATCGTGACTGGCCGCTTGCGCGCGAGCGGGGGACAAGTATCGCTGCGCCAGATACCGTCCTGGCCGTGGATATGGGCGTCCATGCCGAGATGATGGCGCAGGGTGTGACCGGTGACCCATTCGACCATGCCGCGATCGAGCCCACCCCCAACCATGCGGGCCAGAGGGATCGTCAGGGTTTCGTTGTCGACAATGTCTTCGACCCCGGCCCAGAGACGCAGGACGGCCTTGGCGCGGGTATAGGGCGCGAAATCCGAAATCGCGCGTTCGCCGCCACCGAAGACAATGTAGTCCACATCGCCGGGTGCGTGGTCTCTTGAAAAGGCGACGGCGAACGGCAGTTCTGACAGCGCGGCACGCAGTGGGGCTTCGTATTCAGCCCAGGCGGTGTCACCGCCGGAAAAAAGAACATTCGTCATCGCGGTTTATGTACGTGTGCGGATTGGATGAGCCCGAAGGCGACGAGAAGGACCAGCATGGACGAACCTCCGTAGCTGACAAGGGGAAGCGGCACACCGACAACGGGCGCAAGCCCCGTCACCATTGCCATGTTGACGGCGAACGACAGGAAAAACGCGATGGTAATACCCAGGGTCAGCAGCGATGCGAACCGGTCCTTGTTCGTGACCGCGGACACGAAACAGAAGAAGATTACCAGCACATAGAGAATGAGCAGGGTGAAGGCACCGATAAAGCCGAACTCTTCGGCAAGGGTCGTGAAGATGAAGTCCGTGTGTTTCTCGGGCAGAAAGTTCAGCCGGCTCTGGGTGCCTTGCATGAAGCCGCGACCCGTCCAGCCGCCCGATCCGAAGGCGATCTTGGCCTGCGTGATGTGATATCCTGCACCCAGCGGGTCGGTCGTGGGGTCGAGAAACGTGTCGATCCGCCTGTATTGATAGTCCTTGAGAATCTGCCAGCCGGTTCCGCGTGATTGAAGCACCGCGAAAATCAAGGAGACACCAGCGGCAATGACAGTGGCAAAATAGGCCCAATGCACGCCAGCGAAAAAGATGACCGCACCACCACCCAGCAACAGAAGAACCGCCGTGCCAAGATCCGGTTGGCCGAGCACCATATAGACAGGCGCCAGAACGATCAGGATCGGGACGACAAGCCACAGCGGGCGGGATACTTTGCCGGGTGGCAGCCAATCGTAATAGGCGGCCAGCATCATCACCAGCGTGATCTTTGCCAGTTCTGACGGCTGCAGGTCCATCGGCCCAAGGTCCAGCCACCTTTGCGAGCCGTTCCTCTCGACACCGAAAAGGTCGACCGCCAGAAGCAGCAGCAGCGTCAAGATGTAGGCGAGAACAGCCATGTTGCGCCAGAACCAGATCGGGACCATCGCCACGAGGATCATCAGCACAAGCCCGAGGGCGAAGCGTTCAAGCTGTGGCTCCATCCAGGGTGTCGCGGACCCGCCAGCCACGGAATAGAGCATCAGAAAACCGAAGCCCGCGACCGCGGTCAGCAGCAAGACCACAGCCCAGTTCAGGTACAACAGCTTGCGAATGCCAATGGGGACGAATTTGGTGTTGTGGGCAAGATAGGACATCAGGCGCGGTCAAGCCCTGGATTGAGACGGCGCAACCGTTCGTCGATCTGTTCCTGCATCGTCTGGATGCGCCCGCGGTCGGCCGACGGATAGGCATCGAGCGGCGGGTTTCCGTCATAAAGCGCCTGCAGCATCACGTCGCGGGCGATAGGCGCGGCGGTCGTGGATCCGCCGCCGCCGTGTTCTACGATGACCGCAATGGCAAAGCGCGGATTCTCGATCGGAGCGTAGCTGACGAACAGGGCATGATCGCGCCGTTCCCAGGGCAGGTCGGCATTGGAGGTCACGCCGCGCGCGCGTTCCTCAGCGGTGATGCGACGAACCTGGCTGGTTCCGGTCTTGCCGGCCATTTCGAAACCATTGGTCACGATCCGGCTGCGAAAGGCGGTGCCGCGGTTGTGGTTTGTGACGGCGTTCATCGATTCGCGGCAGCGACGCAGGTTGTTTTCATTCAACCCAAGGCTTTCGCCGCGGCCCGACGGCTCTTCGATGCCGTTGATCGACTTGATGAGGCGCGGCGTCACCGAACGCCCTGTTGCAAGGCGGGCGGTCATGATCGCCAGTTGCAGCGGCGAGGACAGCGTATAGCCTTGTCCTATCGACGCGTTGACCGTGTCACCGATGCGCCAGTCCTCGCCGCGCACGTCTTTCTTCCAGGCCTTGTCGGGTGCAAGGCCCTCGGCCACGGCTGACAATGGCAGATCATGTCTGGTCCCCAGCCCGAATCTGCGGGCCATCTCGGCCATCTTGTCGATACCGACGCGCTGGGAGATCTCGTAGTAGTAGCAATCGCAGGACTGCTTGAGGCTTTCGTGAAAGTTGATGTTGCCATGTCCGCCCCGTTTCCAGCAATAGAAGCGGATGCCGTAGACATCCGTATGGCCGGGGCAGTAAACCGTATCCTCGGGCGAGATCACGCCTGCCTCAAGCGCCGCGAGGGCAGTGATCATCTTGAACGTCGATCCGGGCGGGTAGGTGCCCTGCACCGCTTTTGCGGCCAGCGGACGGTACTTGTTTTCGTTCAGATCAGTCCAGTCCTTGACCGAAATGCCGCGCACGAATTGATTGGGATCAAAGGATGGGGCGGAAGCGACCGCAAGAAGATCGCCGTCACGCACGTCCATGACGACGACGCCTGCGCTTTCGTCGTCAAGCCGCGCCTGCGCATAGGCTTGCAGCCGGGCGTCGAGGGTCAGTTGCACGTCCGCGCCGGGCTCGCCGTCCTGTCGGTCAAGTTCGCGCATGACGCGCCCAAGTGCGTTCACTTCGATACGCTTGTTGCCCGCGCTCCCGCGCAAGGTGCGCTCCAGCTTGTTTTCGACACCGGTCTTGCCGATCTGGAACTTGGGTATCTGCAACAGCGGATCCTGATCGTCGATCCGGCCAAGATCGAAGTCGCTGACCGGGCCGACGTATCCGACGACATGGGCCAGATCGGCCGCATAGGGGTAGGCGCGCGACAGGCCGACCTCGGCGGTGATGCCGGGCAAGGCGGGGGCGTTGATATGGATTTGCGCCACATCGTCCCATCGCAGACGGTCTGCAATGATGACAGGCACGAAGGGTGAGAGGCGCGCAAGTTCTTCACGAGCCTTTTCAATATCAGCCGGGGCGATGGGGACGATCTTGGTCAGACGGTCCAGCACCTCGTCAACATCGCCTGCGTCTTCCTTGACCATGACGACGCGGTAATTCTGTTCGTTCTCGGCAATGGCCCGGCCGTTGCGGTCGAAGATCAGGCCGCGTGCCGGTGGCAGAAGTCGCACGTTGATCCGGTTTTCCTCGGCCAGCAGGCGGAACTGGTCGGCCTGATCGACCTGTATGGCGTGCATGCGCGCACCCAAGGCCCCCGCGATCCCAAGTTGAACGCCGCCCAGCAGAAGCGCCCGCCGCGACAGGCGACCCTGTACGATCCCGTTGCCCTTTTCAGCTCGCTTCATAGTCTTTGCCCCGCTGCATTGGTTTCCCCAGGACTACGCCGGCGCAGGCCGAAAAGCGACACGGCCACACCGATGACAACGGGGTAGACAAGGATCGTCATCGCCATCTGGATCAGTGACATTCCCAGCGGCGGTTGCGGTGTCATGAACACGACCAGTGCCATGCGGTTGATCAGGGTGATCGCCACGATACCCAGCGCTGCCGTACCCCATTCCACCAGGAACGGCATCTGACGCATGCGCCCGCCGCGCTTCCGGATCATTTCTGTCACGACCAAGGCCACTGCTGCGTAAAGGCCAGGTGGCCGCTGGAACAAAAGGTCAGTCAGCAACAGGATGACCGCCAGCAGAACGGCGGATGCATATTCCGGGCGCCGGATGACCCAGGCAAGGATCGTGGCCAGAAGCACGTCGGGTGCGGCCCAGCGATTGGGTTGCATGTCCAGCGGCAGCAGCATCGCGAAGATAATGGCAAGGCACAGGGCGGCAAACGAACCGCGCCCGATCCACGTGCTGGGAACGCTGCGTTCAGCCATCTGTCACCTCGGCGGTCTGTGGCAACTGCGGGCCGATCATCGTATCGGTTTCCAGCAGGCCGCCGGGATCGGTGATGGGCTCGTGCGGGCGGCTGCGCAGCACCCGCAGGAATTCGAGTCGTCCATAATCCGCGCTCAGGCGGACCCGCATGCGCCGGTCGGTTCCCAGTGCCACCTGACCGACAAGAAGATCGGTCGGAAAGACCCCGCCATCGCCAGAGGTCACGACACGGTCGCCGGGCCGGACGAGGTCCCGGTCCTCGATGAAGTTCAAGGGCGGGTTCAGGGTGTTGTCACCGGCCAAAATCGCTTTCTGCCCGCTTGGCTGGATCGTCACGGGGATGCCGCTTGAGGTATCCGTCAGCAGGATGACCCGCGAGATCTTTCGTCCGACGCCACTGATCCGCCCCACCAGCCCGATGCCGTCCATCACGGCCCAGCCGTCGACGATTCCGTCCCGTGCGCCCACGTTCAAAAGGACTGACTGCCGGAACGGCGACCCGCTGTCGGTCATCACCACGCCGGTCACGTAGGTCAGTTGCGGATCAAGCTGGACGTTGTTGAGATCCAGCAATCTTGCGTTTTCCTGTTCGAGCTGGAGCGCTGCCTCTTTCCAGGACTTCATCTGCTGAAGTTCGCGCCGCAAATCGTCGTTCTGGGCCGCGAGGGCCTGATAGGACCGGAAGTCGCTGACAAGGTTCACGAAACCGGTCACGGGTACCATCGCCCATTCCATTGACGGGACGACCCTGTCGATCACCGCCAGACGAAACCGTTCGACCCGAGGACTGTCGATACGCCAGACCAGAAATAACCCCAACAGGCTGACGACCATCACCCCGACCAGCAATCGCCGGACAGGCTTGAAGTAGTCTTCGCTGTTGCGGTCGCGTGCCAAGGGGTTTCGGTCCCTGTTTCAGGGTCAGCTGTCGTAGTCTATCACATGTCGGAGTTGTTTTTCATACTCCAAAGCCTTGCCGGTGCCCAAGGCCACGCAGTTCAAGCTTTCGTCAGCGACGGAAATGGCAAGGCCGGTCTGCTCGCGCAGCGCCAGATCAAGTTGCCCGAGCAGGGCGCCGCCTCCGGTCAGCATCACGCCACGGTCAACGATGTCGGCGGCCAGATCCGGCGGTGTCGCTTCGAGCGCTGTCATCACCGCCTCGCAGATCGCCTGCACGGGTTCCGCCAGTGCTTCGGCCACCTGAGCTTGACTGATCTCGGTTTCCTTGGGGACGCCGTTCAGCAGGTCGCGGCCCCGGATACTCATCGAACTGCTACGCCCGTCGTCGGGCATTCGGGCGGTGCCGATAGACGTCTTGATCCGTTCGGCGGTGGATTCACCGATCAACAGGTTATGCTGGCGACGCAGATAGTTGACGATGGCCTCGTCCATACGGTCGCCACCGACGCGGACCGACCGCGCATAGACGATATCGCCAAGGCTGAGAACCGCGACCTCGGTGGTGCCGCCACCGATATCGACAACCATCGACCCGGTGGGATCGGTGATCGGCATGCCTGCGCCGATGGCGGCTGCAATGGGTTCCGCGATCAGTCCGGCGCGGCGGGCACCGGCCTTGAGCACGCTTTCCCGGATCGCGCGCTTTTCGACGGGGGTTGCACCGTGGGGCACGCAGACGATGATCTTGGGCTTGGAAAAGGTCGAGCGCTTGGCGACCTTGCGGATGAAGTGCTTAATCATTTCCTCGGCGGTATCGAAGTCGGCAATGACACCGTCGCGCATCGGGCGGATCGCCTCGATGGAGCCGGGGGTCCGGCCCAGCATCAACTTGGCGTCCTCGCCCACGGCCAGAACCTTCTTGACGCCGTCCTTGGTGTGATAGGCGACGACCGAGGGTTCGCTGAGGACTATGCCCTTGCCCTTGACATAGACCAGCGTGTTCGCCGTCCCGAGGTCGATGGCCATATCCGCCGAAAATAAGCTGCCTAAGCCAAACATTTTACCCTGTCCTGTCCCGAAAAGTGTCCCCGATCGTCGGGTCGTCCCCCGCGCGATGCTGCGTCTGTATAGGCAATGCACATTTGCAGCGAAAGGGCAGGTTAAAGGTTGATCAGCGCAAAATCGCTGCTTGTCTTTTTGCAATTTATTTCGGGACTAGTGGTCTTTCAATTTGCACAAGGATTGCACTTTTCGAACATCTAGGGTGTGACGCCCGTGCAGGGTCCTCAAGGAAAACCAAGCTGGCCTGACTTTGCGTCCGCAACTGTCCTGTCCAGCGGCCCCAAAGGGCCGCCGGAGATTCGCGTTCAGGCGTCCTTGTAGCTGACGGATTTGTCGTCAAATCCGACCTGGGTCCGCTCGCGCCGGACGATCAACCGGTTGAGCGCGGCGATATAGGCACGGGTCGACGCAACGACCGTGTCGGTATCTGCCGACTGGCCGGTGGCGATCCGTCCGTCCTCTTCCAGACGCACACTGACGGTGGCCTGCGCGTCGGTACCTTCGGTCACGGCATGGACCTGATAGAGCTGCAGCTGCGCCGTGTGATCGAACAGTCCCTTCACGGCATTGAATGCGGCATCGACGGGGCCATCGCCGGTCGTCTCGATGCTTTTTGTCACACCGTCGATGCTCATGGTCATGCTGGCCTTGGCAGGCGTGCCGGTGCCGCAGATGACCGTCATGTCGACCAGCTTGAGCTGATCCTCGGCCCCTTCGCTCACGCGCATCAGGGCGATCAGGTCGTCGTCGAACACCTCTTTCTTGCGATCGGCCAGTTCCTTGAACCGCACGAAGATATCCTTGAGCTGGTTGTCACCCAATTCGTAACCCAGCTTTTCCAGCTTGTCGCGAAGTGCAGCCCGGCCCGAGTGCTTGCCAAGGGGCAACGACGTGCCCGTCAGGCCCACGTCTTCGGGCTTCATCACCTCGAATGTCTCGCGGTTCTTCAGCATGCCGTCTTGATGGATACCGCTTTCGTGGGCAAAGGCGTTCTTGCCGACGATGGCCTTGTTGAACTGCACCGAAAAGCCGCTGACGGCGGCGACGCGACGCGAGATGTTCATGATCTTGGTGGTATCGATCCCGGTGGCGTAGGGCATCACGTCAGCGCGCACCTTCATTGCCATCACGACCTCTTCCAGCGCGGTGTTGCCCGCCCGTTCGCCAAGGCCGTTGATCGTGCATTCGATCTGCCGCGCGCCGCCGTTGACGGCGGCAAGGCTGTTGGCTGTCGCAAGCCCCAGATCGTTGTGGCAATGGGTCGAGAAAACGACCTCGTCCGCGCCATCAACCTCGGCGATCAGGCGCCGGATCAGCTCTGCGCTTTCGTTCGGTTCGGTGTAGCCCACGGTATCGGGTATGTTGATCGTGGTGGCCCCGGCCTTGATCGCGATATCGACGGTGCGCTTGAGAAAGTCCCACTCTGTCCGGGTCGCATCCATGCTGGACCATTGCACGTTGTCACAAAGGTTGCGGGCGTGGGTCACACATTCGTGGATGCGTTCGGCCATCTGATCCATGTCGAGGTTGGGAATGGCGCGGTGCAGCGGCGAGGTGCCGATGAAAGTATGAATACGCGGTGACTTCGCGTGTTTCACGGCCTCCCAGCAGCGGTCGATGTCCTTGAAGTTGGCACGGGACAATCCGCAGATTGTCGATTGCTTTGCACGCTTCGAGATCTCGGAGACGGCTGCAAAATCGCCTTCCGATGCGATGGGAAAGCCCGCCTCGATGATGTCCACGCCCATCTCGTCGAGCATTTCGGCGATCTCGACCTTTTCGGCGTGGGTCATGGTCGCGCCCGGGGATTGTTCCCCGTCGCGCAGGGTGGTGTCGAATATCAATACACGGTTGTCGGTCATTTTCTCTGGTCCCTAGCTTGTGTCATGTCGGCGCTGCACCCCTCTGAGCGGTCGCGCCGGATGGCACGCTCAGCGGCGGCTAAGGAGTAGGGCGCGCAGGATCAAGCCATTGCTGGCGATCTGGGTGATATGCGTGTGCGCGGTCATGGCGCGACTATACGCCGCGAGATGTGAAAGAAAACCCCTGATTGCCGGGGAAATGTCGCGACACTCTGTCTGGCGGCCCTTTCTTTGCTGGACCCGTCCGACAGGCGATCTAACTGCCCTTTCATGAAAACAGCATTGATCATCGGCGCATCCGGCGGCATTGGCGCCGCCGTTGCGGACCATCTTGAAAAGGACGGCGTGACCGTCAGCCGTATCAGCCGCAGTGCGGACGGGTTCGATGCCACCGACCCCGCGTCGGTTGAAACGCATCTTGGGGGTATCGGTCCGTTCGATCTGGTGTTCGTGGCCACCGGAATCCTTGCCCCTGACGGCGAAGCGCCGGAAAAGCAGTTGTCAGCGATCACAGCCGACAACATGACGCAGACCTTCGCCGTCAATGCGCTGGGTCCGGCGTTGATCCTGCGGCACGCCAGCAACCTGCTGGACCGTCGGTCTGACGGAGTGCTGGCGGTGTTGTCGGCGCGTGTCGGGTCCATCGGGGACAATCAGATCGGCGGTTGGTACAGCTATCGCGCCTCGAAGGCGGCGTTGAACCAGATCGTGCATGGCGCCGCTGTCGAACTGGGGCGCAGCCACAAGAAGGCCGCCATCGTCACGCTGCATCCCGGTACGGTGGAGACAGCCTTTGCCGAAGGTTACGCCGACCGGCACAAGACGGTAACCGCCGCCGAGGCCGCTACAAACCTGATCGGCGTCATTCGGGCTTTGACGCCCGAACAGTCCGGCCAGTTCTACGATTACGCGCAGAAGACAATCCCGTGGTAAAACTCGCACTGGTGCTGGGCGACCAGTTGTCTACACACGTTGCCGCCCTGCGCCATGCGAACAAGGAAAAAGACGTCGTGGTCATGGCCGAAGTCACGGCAGAGGCGACCTACGTCAGACACCACCCCAAGAAGATCGCTTTCATCTTTGCCGCGATGCGAAAGTTTGCAATGCGTCTTAAGGATGACGGCTGGACCGTCGCCTACACACAGCTTGACGACCGCGACAACGCAGGCTCGATTCCGGGCGAGCTGTTGCGCCAGGCCGAGATTCACGGTGCGGACGAGGTCATCGTCACTCAACCGGGTGAATGGCGGTTGATCCAGGCGCTGGACGATTGCCCGCTGACCATCCATACCCACGAGGACGACCGCTTCATCGCGTCCCACAAGGATTTCGAAAGCTGGGCCAAGGGACGCAAGGCGCTGCGGATGGAGTATTTCTACCGCGACATGCGCAAGAAGACCGGCCTGATGATGGAAGACGGCAAGCCTGCGGGGGGCGACTGGAACTACGACCACGACAACCGCAAGGCGCCACCCAGGGACGTGGATTTCGGCGGGCCGATGCAGTTTACGCCCGACGACGTGGTGGAAGAGGTGCTGGTGCTGGTCGAGGACCGCTTTGGCGACAACTTCGGTGACCTGCGGCCGTTCTGGTTCGCCACGGATCATGGTCAGGCACGGCAGCATCTGGCGTATTGGGTCAAGCATGGCGCGCCGCAGTTTGGCGACTATCAGGATGCCATGATGGACGACGAGCCCTTCATGTTTCATGCCCTTGTCGGGGCCTATATCAACGCCGGATTGCTTGACCCGCTAGAGGTCTGCCGCGCGGTCGAGGACGCATGGCGCGCGGGTGATGTCCCGATCAACGCTGCCGAAGGCTTCATCCGGCAGGTCATCGGTTGGCGTGAATACGTGCGCGGCATCTATTTTCACGAAGGGCCGGACTACACTTCGCGCAATGTTCTGAAGCACGACCGCGATCTGCCGCCGCTTTACTGGGGGGCCAAGACCTGGATGAACTGCCTGTCACAGGCCGTGGGCCAAACCAAGCGCGAGGCCTATGCCCATCATATCCAGCGGCTGATGGTGACGGGCAATTTCGCCCTTATGGCAGGGATCGACCCGCATCAGGTGCACGAATGGTATCTGGAAGTCTACGCCGACGCCTACGAATGGGTCGAAGCGCCGAACGTGATTGGCATGAGCCAGTTCGCGGACGGCGGCATCATCGCGTCGAAACCCTATATCAGCAGTGGCAACTATATCGACAAGATGAGCACCTATTGCAAAGGCTGCTCTTACACGGTGCGCGACAAGACCGGCAAGGACGCCTGCCCGTTCAACCTGCTGTACTGGCACTTTATGGACCGTCACCGCGACAGGTTCAGCCAGAACCCCCGAATGGGGCAGATGTATGCCACGTGGGACAGGATGGACGAAGGCAAGCGCAAGACGGTTCTTGCCGAGGCCGGCGCGTTTCTCGAAAAGATGGAGAAGGGCGAGACGGTCTAGATCTTACTCTTCTGCAGCTTCTTCCATCTCGGGCGCTTCGCCACCCGCGGGAATTTCTTCGGCGGTGCTTTCACCGGCGACGAAGGCACCGTCCGACCATTCGCCGTCTTCCACGTCGCCGCTGGAATAGCGCATGACACCCGGACCCTGCCGCCGACCGCGCACGAAGGTGCCTTCATAGACATCGCCGTTGGCATAGGTGGCGACACCGGTGCCGGACATTTCGCCCTCTTGCCAGTCGCCTTCGTAGGTAAAGCCGTCGGGCAGGGTGATCTTGCCGGTCCCGTGCCGCTGCCCGTCCGCGAACTCGCCCTCGTAGACCGTGCCGTCGGCATAGGTGGCCACGCCCATTCCGTTGCGCTGCCCTTCGGCCCATTCGCCTTCGTAGGTGTAGCCGTCGGCGTAGGTCATCCTGCCCTGACCGTGGTTCTTGGCATCAACGAACTCGCCTTCGTAGACCAGACCGTTGGCGTAGACAGCCGTGCCAGTGCCGTTGATCACGCCGGACTCCCATTTGCCCTCGTAGGACGATTCGTCGGGGTAGGTGATCTTGCCCATGCCGTCCGCGAGGTCCGCCGCGAAGCTGCCGATGTAGACCGACCCGTCGGGATAGGTCACCTCGCCCTGACCGTGGATCTGGCCCTCGGCCCACTCACCCTCGTATCGGTAGCCATCCGCGCCCACGAAGACGCCATCGCCGTGGCGGCGGTCATCGAGAAAGCCGCCTTCGTAGGTATCGCCGTTCGCATAGACGACGCTGCCCTGACCTTCGCGCCGACCGGCGACAAGGTCGCCTTCGAAGACGTCGCCGTTGGGCTGTTCGAGCCGACCCTGTCCCTCGATCTGGCCGTCGACCCACATCCCCGAATAGGTCAGGCCGTCCGCCATGTTCAGGGTGCCTGTGCCTTCGCGCTCACCGTTGCGGAGCATGCCTTCGTAGACCGACCCGTCTGGGTAGGTGATGGTGCCTTCACCCTCTTTCACGCCGTTGACCCAAGGTCCGGAATAGCTGTAGCCGGACGGTGATGTCATGGTGCCGGTGCCATGATGCATGGCATTGCGCAGCTCCCCCTCGTAGGTCACGCCGTTGGCATAGTTTGCGATCCCGCGGCCCGTGATCGTGCCTTCGGACCAGTCGCCTTCGTAGGTGCCGCCATCCGCAAAGGTGATCTTGCCCGTGCCATCGGGTTTGCCGGCGACGAAGCTGCCTTCGTAGATCGACCCGTTGGGGAAGGTCGCCGTGCCTTGGCCGCGAATTTCGCCTTCGACCCATTCGCCGGTGTATTCGTAGCCATTGGGCAGGCGGTAGGTGCCTTGCCCGTGCTGCTTGCCGTTGAGAAAAGCGCCCTCATAGACGCCGCCATCATCGTATTGCTTCGTCTCGACGGTCTGGGCCGCCGCGCCAGTGGCCGCCCAGACAAGGGCCAAGGCTGTCAGTGTGGTCCGCATCGAAGTCCCCATCAGTTTGGACGTAGCCTAGTCATGCGCATCGAAAGTGACAACTGCGCTGCGGCATCCAAGCGACTTTCCCCTGCTGCACTTTCTGCTAAGTCGGGACACGAAGTTGAGAGGATGCGACATGGCCGATACCTTCCGTCTGACGATGGCGCAGCTGAACCCCACCGTGGGCGATCTGGCAGGCAACGCCGCCAAGGCCAGATCCGCTTGGGAGGAGGGCAAGGCCGCAGGGGCCGATCTGGTGGCGCTGCCGGAAATGTTCCTGACCGGCTACCAGACGCAGGATCTGGTGACAAAACCGGCCTTCGTGGCCGATGTCGCGAAACACCTCGAGCAGCTGGCTGCGGATTGCGCGGACGGACCGATGCTGGCCATCGGTGCGCCTGCGGTCAACGTCACCAAGCTGCACAACAGTTATTTCATCCTTGGGGCAGGGCGGGTCGTGACCCGCTTCGACAAGCACTACCTGCCTAATTTCAATGTCTTCGACGAGGTGCGCCTGTTCAATCGCGGAGCGATCAAGGGGCCCTTCGCCACCTCCGGTCCGCGCGTGGCCGCCCCGATCTGCGAAGACGCATGGTATCCGGATGTGGCTGAAGCGATGGCCGAAAGCGGGGCCGAACTTCTGTTGGTGCCCAACGGGTCGCCCTACTTTCGCGGCAAGATGCCTGTGCGCATGAATGAGATGGTGTCCCGCGTCGTGGAAACCGGCCTGCCGCTGGTCTACCTCAACATGCTGGGCGGGCAGGACGACCAGATGTTTGACGGGCGGTCCTTCGTGCTGAACCCCGGCGGAAAGCTTGCGGTGCAACTGCCCTTCATGGAAGAGGCCATCGTCCACGTCGATTTCGAGCGGCGCGAGGATGTCTGGCATGCGCTGGACGGACCCAAGGCCACCTTCCCGGAAGAGGTCGAGCGCGACTATCATGTCATGGTCGGCGCCCTGTCCGACTACATGCGCAAGACGGGCTTTACCAAGGTGCTTCTGGGCCTGTCGGGTGGCATCGACTCGGCCATCGTGGCGGCCATCGCCTGCGACGCACTGGGTCCGGACAACGTGCGCTGCGTCATGCTGCCGTCGAAATATACATCCGAGTCGTCACTGGACGATGCCCGTGCCGCCGCCGAAGCGCTGGGCTGCAAGCTCGATACCGTCTCCATCGCAAAGCCGGTTGATGCGGTTGACGCGGCTCTTGCGCATCTTTTTCAAGGGCTGAAGCCTGATCTGGCCGAGGAAAACATCCAGTCGCGTCTGCGGGGCCTGCTGCTCATGGCGCAGTCCAACAAGTTCGGCGAGATGCTTTTGACCACTGGCAACAAGTCCGAGGTCGCGGTCGGCTACGCCACGATCTACGGCGACATGAGCGGCGGCTACAATCCGATCAAGGATCTCTACAAGACGCGGGTCTTCGCAACCTGTCGCTGGCGCAATGAAAACCACCGCGACTGGATGAAGGGCCAAGCGGGCGAGGTCGTGCCGGTCCAGATCATCGACAAGCCCCCCAGCGCCGAACTGCGCCCCGACCAGAAGGACGAAGACAGCCTGCCGCCCTACGACGTTCTGGACGGTATTCTGGAGATGCTGGTGGACGGTGAAGCCTCGGTCGCGGATTGCGTCAGCGCAGGTTACGAACGCGAACTGGTCAAGAAAATTGAACATCTGATATACATCAGTGAATACAAGCGCTTCCAGTCCGCACCGGGCCCGCGTCTGTCCGACAGGGCATTCTGGATGGACCGTCGCTATCCTATCGTGAACCGCTGGCGCGATCCCTCGTAGATTGGCGTCGTGGCGGAAACGCACAGAGTTTGTGCGATGATCGACCTGTCGCTTGACGGTCCGCACCCTTACCTGAGGGTGAACGCAAACAAAGGAGATTTCGATGACGACGCCCAAGATCGCCGTACTTTTCTATTCGACCTATGGCACCAACCATGCCGTTGCTCTGGACGCCAAGGCAGCTGCAGAACAGGCCGGTGCCGATGTGCGACTGGTCAAGATACCCGAAACCGCGCCGCAAGAGGTGATCAACGGTCAGGAAGCATGGAAGGCGCAGCAGGACCGCGTCGCGGACATCCCCGAGGTCACCCATGACGATGTGCTTTGGGCTGATGGCATCTTTCTTGCCGCACCGACGCGCTTTGGCGGTCAATCCAGTCAGGTGCGCGCCTGGATCGACACGCTGGGTCCGCTTTGGGGCGAAGGCAAGCTGATCAACAAGACCGTCACCGCGACGACCTCGGCCCAGAACCCGAACGGCGGTGTCGAGCACACGCTGATGAACTTCTACCACGCCGCTGTTCACTGGGGCGCGATTCCGATTTTTCCCGGCTACACCGATGCGTCCAAATTCGAGGACGGCGGCAACCCCTACGGCTTCTCAAAGGGTGCGGCTGACATGACTGATGCGGACAAACGCTCGGTCGCACACCAGTCCAAGCGACTGGTCGAACTGACAGCCAAGATCATCGCCTGATTCAGAACGGGACCCGTCGCCCGGGCGGCGGGTTCCACCCGATCATTCCCACCACCGGTCGATGGCGGCGATATCGTTGTCGGACCATCCAAAGTGATGGGCGAATTCGTGCACGGTCACATGGGCGACCAGTGCTTTCAGCGTCACGTCCCCCCGTTCTGCCCATTCCGCAAGGATCGGCTGGCGAAAGAGCCAGACGACATCCGGCCCCACCGGCTGATCAAGGTTCGATTTCAGCGTGACCGGAATACCGTCGTAAAGGCCGGTCAGATCGAAAGGGTCACTGTCCATCTCGGACAGGATCGCGTCGCTGGCAAATTCTTCGACCCTGATGACCACATCCTGCGCCAGTTCGGCAAAGGGTGGCGGAAACTGACGGACCGCTTCGGCGGCGACATCGTGCATCTCGTCTGTGGTGGGGGCTGTCCAGTCCATGCGGTCTATATGGACTTAACACCTGCGATATGAAAGGACGCGACCAACAGGAGATAACCCATGACCACGACCCGTTTCGCGCCTTCGCCCACCGGCTGGATTCACATCGGCAACCTGCGTGCAGCCCTGTTCAACTACGCCATCGCGCGGCAGAACGGCGGCACCTTTGTGCTGCGGATCGACGACACCGACCCCGAGCGGAGCAAGGAAGAATATGTCGAGGGGATCAAGGAAGACCTGACATGGCTTGGCATCGGATGGGACCGGATGGAGCGTCAGTCGCAGCGCCTGGACCGCTACATGGAGGCCAAGGGCAATCTGGTCGCGATGGGTCGTCTTTACGAGTGTTTCGAGACGCCGACAGAACTCGACCTCAAGCGCAAGAAGCAGTTGAACATGGGCAAACCGCCGGTCTACGACCGTGCCGCGCTTGACTTGACCGACGTGCAAAAGGACGCCTATCGCGCCGAAGGGCGGGCCGGACACTGGCGTTTCAAGCTGGATCAGGAACGGATCGAGTGGGAGGACGGCATCCTTGGCCCGATCTCGATCGACGCCGCATCCGTGTCTGACCCGGTGCTGATCAGGGGCGATGGCCAGATTTTGTATACTCTGGCCTCGGTCGTGGACGATACCGAGATGGGGATCACGGACGTGGTGCGCGGGTCCGATCACGTGACCAACACCGCGACGCAGATCCAGATCATTCAGGCGCTGGGCGGCACCGTGCCGACCTTCGCGCATCACTCCCTGCTCACGGGCCCGCAGGGCGAGGCGCTGTCCAAGCGGTTGGGCACCCTGGCGCTGCGCGACCTGCGCAAGGCGGGGATTGCGCCGCAAGCGGTGCTGTCATTGATGGCAAGGCTGGGGTCTTCCGACCCGGTGGAGTTGCGCGCGAACGTGGACGAAGTCGTTGCTGCGTTCGATTTGTCCAAGTTCGGTTCCGCGCCGACAAAGTTCGATGCCGAAGATCTCAAGCCTCTGACCGCCCGTCATCTGGCCAGTCTGCCCGCCACCGACCCGGTCGTGACACAGGCGATGGAAAAGGCTGGCGTGCCCGCAGACCAGCAGGCTGCTGTTTGGTCCGTGGTGTCGCACAACGTCGACACGCTGGATGGCATCAAGGGATGGTGGACGCTGTTCCAGACCGGCGCCGACCCTCTGGTGGCCGATGACGACCGCGATTTCATCACGCAAGCTTTCGATTTTCTGGGTGACCCGCCCTATACCCCCGCGACATGGGGTGAATGGACCGGCGCGGTCAAGGACGCGACGGGCCGCAAGGGCAAGCAGCTGTTCATGCCGCTGCGTCTTGCGATCACGGGGCAGTCACGGGGACCTGAAATGGCCGACGTGATGCCGCTGTTGCAAAAGAAGCCGTCTCTCTAGGGTTGGACGCGTTTGAGCGACTGGTCCACCAACTGACGCTCTGCAGCGCTTAACCGCTGGGCGCGGGGATAGCGTGGCGTGTCGCGGTCGTCGATGATGGGCATGTCCCAGCCGCGCGTCGTATCAAAGAACCGCGTCACGCCGTCTTCACCAAAAACCCTGAAAAAGCCCTGCACCACGACATCGAGATAAGACAGCAGGATGCCGTGCTCGGGATCAGCCGTCACGGCCAGATGCGGTGCGACGCTGTAGACCGCCGTCGGTTGTGGGGCTGACAGGGCATCGGTCACGTCGATCCGCTGGTAGGCGCCCTCGCGCCGGTCAAGTGCCGCCCAGTCTGCACCGGGGACCTTGGCGATGATCCCGTCGATGCCGTCGCCCCCCGGTGAGGCCGACAGGAAAGCGGCGTCGCGGGTGTCGGTCATGTGCCAGACACGGTGCCAGCCGGGCAGGGTGGCCGGTTGCGGGTCGGCGTAGTCGTGCGTCGCAAGATTGACCAGACTGCCGTAACCGAAGAACGCGGGATCACTCATTCCCGCGCCCTCAGCACGCGCGCGGGGCGGACCCGCAGAGGACGGATGGCAAAGCCAAGACCCGCAAGGGTCGACACAAGGATGCCGCCGCCCACGATGACCAGTGCGTTACGCCATATGACGGTAAATTCGCTTTCCATGATGTAGGTTTGCACGGCCCAACCGCCCAGTAAACCTGCAGCCAGCGCGACCACCCCCGCTGCCAACCCCAAAAGTGCGGATCGCAGGATGAAGCTGGTCACGATCTGCCTGCGTGACGCGCCGATGGTCTTCAGCACTGCCGCTTCGAAGGTGCGCGCCCGCTCTCCGGCGGCGGCGGCCCCGATCAGAACAAGGAAGCCCGTGATCAGTGTGGCCAGCGCACCGTAGCGCGTCGCGGCAGAGATGCCTTCGACCAGTTGCGCCACCCGGTCGATAGCGTCGCGGATACGGATCGCGGTGATATTCGGATAGGCCGTGGCAAGGTCTCGCAGGATGCGGGCCTCGGCCTCGGGCGACGTATAAACGGTGGCAATCCACGAGTGGGGCGCACCTGCGAGGGCCGCCTCGTTCATGGTCAGGACAAATCCGATGCCCGCATCCTCCCAGGTCACCTCGCGGAAGCTGGCGATCTGGCCCGTGATATCGCGGCCCAGCACGTTCACGGTCATCGTATCGCCAAGGGACAGGCCGATCTCGGCGGCTTCCTCTGCCGAAAAGCTGATCAGGGGGTCGCCGGAATAATCTTCCGACCACCATTCGCCCTCGGTCACGACCGTATTGTCGGGCTGTATGCCGTCATAGCTGATGCCACGGTCGCCCTGCACAACCCAGTGCCCGTCGGCAAAGTCTGCGGCGGGCTGGTCGTTGATCCGCGTGATGATCCCCCGAAGCATGGGGGCTGCATCGACCTGCGAGACCTCGGGATCGTCGGTCAGTGCCTCGCGGAACCCGTCGATCTGGTCCGGCTGGATATCGACGAAGAAATAGGATGGCGCGACGGCGGGCAATTCATTGTCGAATGCCTGCCGCAAGTTGCCCTCGATCTGCCCGACTGCGGCCAGAACCGACAGACCAAGGCCAAGTGACAGCACCACCGACGTTGTCTCGCCCCCGCGTGCGCCGATGGACCCAAGCGCCAGACGCAGCGCGGGCCGTCCGCGTGACACGCGTCTGCTGCGCCGCGCGATGAACCGGATAAGCCAGGCCGACAGTGTCAGCAGCGCCAGAGAGCCGATGATCCCGCCCGCGATCCAAAGCGTCAGCCAGGCCGAGCCTGAAAACCAGACCGCCGACCCGACCAGCGCCCCGATCAGCAGGGCGGTGGCGATCAGAAAGGGCATGCGCGGCCATTGGCGCTGACCGGCAAAGGCGTCGCGGAACAGGGTTGCGGCGCGGATGTCGCCGGCTTTGCCCAGCGGCCAAAGCGTGAAGATCAATGCAGCGAGAATACCGTAGGTCGCCGCTTCGAACAGTGGTTGCGGGTAAAGTCCGATCGCCGCCGGGATGGGCAGTTGCGCCGAAATGACGGGGGCCAGCAGGATAGGAACACCCGCGCCAAGGATCAGCCCCAACACGATGCCCAAGGCCGTCAGGACCCCGATCTGAACCAGATAGACCAGAAATACCGTCCGCCGCGTGGCCCCCAGCGTCTTGAGCGTCGCGATTACCCCCGTCTTGCCGTCCAGATAGCTGCGGACGGCGGCGCTTACGCCGACGCCACCCACCGCAAGGCCGGACAGTCCGATCAGGATCAGGAAGGTGCCGATGCGGTCGACGAAAAATGCCGTACCGCCTGCACCGTTGCGTGCATCCTGCCATCTCAGACCCTGATCGCCAAAGCGATCCTTTGCTTCCTGCTCCAGCGCTGCCAGATCGGTGCCTTGGGGCAGGGCCAGCCGATATTGCGTATCGAACAGGGTGCCGGGTGACAAAAGGCCGGACCCTTCCAGATCCTGCGTGCGCACGATGCTGCGCGGACCCAGCCCGAAGTTCCCGCCGTTGTCCGGATAGCTTTCAAGGATCGCGGACAGGATGAAGGTCCGTTCGCCCAGTTGGAACGTGTCGCTGGGCGTCAGGCCCAGCCGGTCTGCCAGAACGGTTTCCATCACCGCGCCGGGCAGGTCCAGCATGCCGTCCAAGGCGTCGTCCAGCGTCATCTCCGGTATCAGGCGGGGCATGCCGATCAGCGGATAACTGTCGTCCACCGCGCGCACCTGGGTCAGGGCGCGTTCTGCACCGTCCGGACCGTCGGTGACGATCATCGACCGGAAATCGACCGTTTCCGAGACATTGGTGGCAATGCTGTCCAGCCAGTCGCGTTCGGCGGGATCCGCGAAACGGTAGGTAAAGGTCGCTTCCGCATCGCCGCCCAGAATGGCAGCGCCCTGTTCGGCCAGACCTGCGGCAATACCCGATCGCACGGTGCCGACGCCTGCGATTGCGGCGACGCCCAGAGCCAGACAGGCCAGAAAGACGCGGAAGCCGCGCAGGCCGCCTCGCAGCTCGCGACGGGCGAGCCGGATGACAAGGTGTTGGTTCATGCGAAGATACGCCCGTCCATCAGACGCACGACCCGGTCGCACCGATCCGCGAGGCTGGGGTCATGCGTCACGAGGATCAGCGTCGCACCGTGCTTGTCGCGCAGATCAAACAAAAGTGACATTATGGTGTCGCCCGTCGCCGCATCGAGATTGCCTGTCGGTTCGTCCGCCAACAGGATCGCCGGGCGTGGTGCCGATGCGCGGGCAAGCGCGACACGTTGCTGCTCTCCACCTGATAACTGTGCAGGATAATGGTCTTTTCTGTCCGACAGGCCCACTGCTTCCAGTTCTGCCTCGGCCCGGTCAAAGGCCTGTGCATCGCCGGCGATTTCCAGCGGTGTCGCAACGTTCTCGAGCGCGGTCATCGTGGGGATCAGGTGGAAAGACTGAAAGACCACCCCCATATTACCTCTGCGAAAGCGCGCCAGCTGATCCTCGTCCATCGTGGTCAGGTTCTGCCCCAGCGCCGTGATCTGCCCGCTGGTGGCCTGTTCCAGCCCGCCCATGACCATCAGGAGTGACGATTTGCCCGATCCGCTTGGCCCCACCAGCCCCACCGTTTCCCCCGCCGCGATGTCGAGCGTGATGTCGTGCAGGATCTGGACCCGACCCGCGTTTCCGTCCAGATGGAGGCCGATGTGGTCAAGTGACAAGAGGGGGGCGGACATGAAGCAGGCCTTTGATTGGGTCTCCTCCGGATATGGTGCATTGGCCCGCGCCCGCAACCTTCTATGGGCCATTCCTGTTACGGCATGTGCCGCCAGTGCCGAACCTGTGACCATCGTCGCCTTGGGCGACAGCCTGACGGCGGGCTACGGGCTGGATACCGCAGAGGGATTCGTGCCGCAGATGCAGGCTTGGCTGGATGCGCAGGGCGCCGACGTCGAGCTGATCAACGCCGGCGTATCCGGCGATACCTCGGGCAATGGTCTTGCCCGGACGGACTGGACGCTGACGCCGGATGTGGACGGAATGATCGTGGCGCTGGGCGGGAATGACTACCTGCGCGGGTTGCCGCCCGAACTGCTGGAAACCAACCTTGGCCAGATCGTGGACAAGGCTCAAGCACAGGACGTGCAGGTCATGCTGATAGGGTTAAGCGTCGGCGGGAATTACGGAGCCGATTACAAGTCGGATTTCGAAGCGGTCTTCGCCCGAATCGCCGAAGTTTCGAACCTGCCGCTTTATGCGGACTGGTTTGCAGGCCTTCAGGCTGCTGCCGGTGACGGAAGCATCGCACCCTACATGCAGGACGATGGAATACATCCGAATGCCGAAGGCGTTCGCCTGATCGTGGCAGCCTTGGGGCCGACAGTGCTGGAGTTCGCACAGACGGTCGAATGATCACCGAAACGGGTGCCCGGCAACCGGGCACCTCAGGGTTGCCTTGTGTTAGTCGGTCGGGGACAGATTGACGGCGCTTTCGCGCCCGTCACGCCCGGCTTCAATGTCGAAGGTGACCTTCTGGTCGTCGCGCAGTCCGGTCAGGCCCGAACGTTCGACTGCCGAGATATGCACGAAAATATCCTTACCACCCGAATCGGGCGCGATGAAACCGTAACCTTTGGTGGTGTTGAACCATTTGACAGTGCCTGTGGCCATGTCTGAACTCCCTGTTGTCCCGCTCGCGAACGTCGCAGCGGTGCGGCTCGTCAGCGCACGATCGAGTGACTGGGCCGTAAAGGGAGCAGTGGTCGATAGTCTTAACGTAGCAACCCTTATTATGAGGGCGCTTCGTAATAAATCAATGACATTTGAAAAACGTAATCATGTCAGCGGCTTATCGCTGAAAATAGGAAGGGCGGCCGCAGCCGCCCATCCCGACTCACCCTGCGATTACTGCAGTTCGAGGTTCACGGCGCTTTCACGACCATCACGGCCGGCTTCGATATCGAAGCTGACTTTCTGGTCGTCGTTGAGGCCGCTAAGGCCCGAACGCTCGACAGCGGAGATGTGGACGAAAACGTCCTTGGAGCCGCCATCGGGTGCGATGAAGCCGAAGCCTTTAGTGGCGTTGAACCATTTGACTGTGCCTGTGGCCATGTCAGTTTTCCTTCATTTTAGTCCCGCCCGCGACGTGCGGCGGTGTGGCGTCGTCAGTGCGAAATCGAGTGCGCTGTCGCCGTATGAGGGAAAACAGTGGGGTCGAGATGGTATAACTTAGCAAGCAGCTGTATGAAGCATTCTGCTACGAATAGCAAGCAGTTTTCGAAGACACGTCGTTCGCGGCTTGTCTTGGCATGGCTCCCTATGGGATGGCGAAGACGCGAGATCATAGGAGATGAGCCATGCGATGGGATGAATTAATGGACCGCGCAGGCGGCGTCTGCGAATTCTGTGGTGCAAGCGAACAGTTGGTCAGCGTGGACGTTCCGCCCGACGAACAGGTCCTGCTCTGTCCCGCCTGCCGTGGGGAGGTCGAGGTGCCGCCGGCGCATTGGCGCTGTCTGGAGGGTGCGGCATGGTCTGCGACGCCGGCGGTGCAGATTGCGGCGTGGCGCAAGCTGGGCGAGATCGACGCGATGTGGGCGTCTGATACCCGTGAAAACATGATGATGGAGCCTGATGTCGCGGCCAAGGCGGCCACCGGTGGCGTGCCCGAGATCATTCACCGTGACAGCAACGGGATGGAACTGGCGCACGGTGACACCGTCGTTCTGGTCAAGGACCTGCCGGTCAAGGGCGCGGGTTTCACCGCCAAACGCGGCACTGCGGTGCGCAACATATCACTGGTGCCGGAAAACGCGGCCCATATCGAGGGCCGCGTCGAAGGTCAGCGGATCGTCATCCTGACGGAATTCGTAAAGCGCAAGTAGCGCCTACCTTGCGAATTTCTTGTGCTTCATCCGCTTGGGTTCCAGCGCATCGGCCCCAAGACGGCGTTTCTTGTCCTCTTCGTAGTCTTCGAAGTTGCCCTGAAACCACTCGACATGGCCCTCGCCTTCGAAGGCGAGGATGTGGGTGCAAAGCCGGTCGAGGAAAAACCGGTCGTGGCTGATGATCACCGCGCAGCCGGCAAAATCCGACAGTGCGTCTTCGAGCGCGCGGAGCGTCTCAACATCCAGATCGTTCGTCGGCTCGTCGAGCAGCAGCACGTTGCCGCCTGATTTCAGCAGTTTCGCCATGTGGACACGGTTGCGTTCGCCGCCCGACAGGATGCCGACCTTTTTCTGCTGGTCACCGCCCTTGAAGTTGAAGGCCGAGCAATAAGCGCGGGAGTTCATCGAGGCATCGCCCAGTTCGATGATTTCCGCCCCGCCTGTGATTTCCTCCCAGACGGTATTTTCTGCCCCCAGTGCATCACGGGATTGATCGACGTAGGACAGCTCGACCGTATCGCCGTATTCGACCTTGCCTTCGTCCGGTTCCAGTTGGCCGGTCAGCATCGAGAACAGGGTTGATTTACCCGCGCCGTTTGGCCCGATCACGCCGACGATGCCGCCGGGGGGCAGATCAAAGGACAGATCGTCGATCAACAACTTGTCGCCCATCACCTTTTTCAGCCCCTCGACCTCGATCACTTTTGACCCAAGGCGCGGGCCGTTGGGAATGATGATCTGGGCACGGCCCATCTTTTCACGTTCGGACTGGTTGGCGAGGTCGTTGTAGGCGCTGATCCGGGCCTTGGATTTCGCCTGCCGCGCCTTGGCACCCTGCCGCATCCATTCCAGCTCGCGCTCCAGCGTGCGCTGCTTGGACTTGTCTTCTTTCGATTCCTTTTCCAGCCGCTTGGCCTTGGCTTCAAGCCACGAAGAGTAGTTGCCTTCGTGCGGGATGCCCGACCCGCGGTCGAGTTCGAGAATCCAGCCGGTGATCGCATCCAGGAAGTAACGGTCGTGAGTGACGATCAGTATCGTGCCCTTGTAGTTGACAAGGTGCTGCTGCAGCCATGCGATGGTTTCCGCATCAAGGTGGTTGGTCGGTTCGTCAAGCAGCAGCATGTGGGGGGCTTCGAGCAGCAGCTTGCACAGCGCGACCCGGCGCTTTTCACCGCCCGAGAGCGTGGTCACGTCGGCATTGTCCGGCGGGCAGCGCAGCGCTTCCATGCTGACGTCGATCTGCGCGTCGAGGTCCCACAGGTTCTGGGCGTCGATCTCGTCCTGCAACTGTGCCATTTCTTCGGCGGTGTCCTCGGAGTAGTTCATCGCGAGATCGTTGAACCGGTCGAGCTTGCCCTGCTTTTCGGCCACACCCAGCATAACGTTTTCGCGCACCGTCAGGGCCGGATCAAGTTCGGGTTCCTGCGGCAGGTAGCCCACGCGCGCGCCCTCGGCGGCCCAGGCCTCGCCCTGAAAATCCTTGTCCTGTCCGGCCATGATCCGCATCAACGTCGACTTACCGGTGCCGTTCACGCCGACGACGCCGATCTTCACACCGGGGAGAAAGTTCAACCGAATGTTTTCAAAGACTTTCTTGCCGCCCGGGTAGGTCTTGGAGACACCGTCCATGAAATAGACGTACTGGTTAGTTGCCATGGGAACGCTCCATTGGAATGAATTTCGCCCTCAATAGACCTGCTGTCTGGCAGGAGCAATCGTAGAGGCCCGGGCAAGCAACCACGGCACGACGTCATCGTGAACCAAAGGGGCGCATAGGTGGTCACCCTGCGCAAAGGGCGCCCCCAGCTTTTCCAGAAGCGCCGCACTTTGCGTGTCATGGACTTCGCCCACGATCAGCCGGTGATCAAGCGCGCGGGCAAGAGCGAGCATCGATTGCAGCACCATGCGGCCTTGCAGGTCGTCATCAGACAACAGGTCGGCCCCGGGGTCGAGCTTGATTGCGACCGGCGCGATGCCGTTCAGGCGCTTTAGCCCAGCGAAACTGCCGCAGAAATGACCTGCGATAACGGGCTGGCCCGATGCACAGAGATCGGAAAGATTTCCTGTCCGGCAGGGGGAGGACCTTGACCCGTCGAGCAACGAGGTGTCGAGTTCGAGGATGATCTGTTCGACCGCCGCATCTTCGTTCGCGATGGAAAGGCGCATGTCGCTGACAAAGTCCTGGCGGTCGAGGCTGCTGGCCGCAAGGGCAAGGCTGCTGCCGATATCTTCAAAGCCGGATGCCGACAACGTCCTTTGCAAACGGGTTGCGGCCCTGATGGTCTGAATGTCGATCAAGGGTCTGAGGCCAAGGTGTTCGGCCTGCGACCAAACCCCCTCGGGCCGAAGCAGTGACCCGTCGGGCTGTTTCCAGAATGGTTGCGCCTCGATTGAATGGATGGTGCCGTTTGCCAGGTCGATCACGGGCTGAAACCTGAATTTGAGATGTCCGTTGTCGATCGTCTTGCGCAGCGCGTCGGTCCAGTGGCTGCGACGCTCTTGCGAGGATGCCAGCCGCCGATTGAAAAGCGCGGTCTCGCCCCGTCCGGTGCGCTTGACCTCGTAGAGCGCCATGTCCGCGCGGCCAAGCATCCGTTCGAAACTGTCGCCCGGTCCGTCATAAAAGGCTGCGCCGACCGACGTGCAGCACAAGATCTGCTGGCCGTTCCACTCGAGCGGATCCCGCACCGCCCGTGCGATCTTTTCGGCCAGCGTGCGGAGGGCTTCCTTGTCCGTGACCCCGACGCAGGCAATGGCGAATTCATCGCCGCCGATACGGGCCAGAAGATCGTCCCCGCGCAGAACCGAATTGGCCATCTGGGTGGCATGCAGAAGGGCAGCATCCCCCGCCGCATGGCCGTAGCGGTCGTTGATGTCCTTGAACCGGTCGAGGTCAAGGTGGATCAACGCCAGCCCGTTGCCCCTGGTGTCATCCTGGGCGATCAACCTGTTCACATAGTCTTCGAGGTGGGTCCGGTTGGCCGCGTCGGTCAGAGGATCGTAGAGCGCGGACCTTTGCAGGGACAGGGTCTTGCGTTCGAGTTCCTCTTTGGTTTCGATTTCAACGGTGACATCGCGGCAAACCAGAACCGCCCATGCGCGGTTCCGCCTGTCCGTGTGGAAGGACAGGGTGATCCGGTTCCAGAACAGGCGTCCGCTGCTGTGCCTGTTGCGGTAGAGGGTGCGTCCTGCTGCCCCGAGACCCGAAAAGACGGGGTTGTCATCATGATAGCGGAACGCGGCAATATCCGTCGCCGTCGGCGTGTCCCGTTCGGGAAGACAAAAGCTGAGAGGGTTGCGACCGAGGATTTCATCCTCGGTCCGGCCCATCAGCTCGCAATAGGCAGGATTCGCCCAGAGAATGCGCCCGCGTTCGTCCTGCACCACGATTCCGTCGCGGGCCCTGTGCCCCGCAATCGCAGCGTGCAGCACTGCTCCCGCATCGCGGGCATTGCGCCACACGAAAAACGCTACTCCGGCCAGCGCCGATGCCGCGAACACAAGCGTGATCAGGATCGAGGGTGTAAAGGCCATTCCGCTCCGCCAGACTATGAAGCCGTTTTATGGCATTCCCCTCACCAGCAGGTTAACGATCTGATTCTATTGAGCCCGACCGCCGGGTGTGAGATGGCACATCGGACGAAACCGAAACGGGGCTGCCTGTCATGATCCAACTGCCACGGCGTGCGGCAGGGCTGAAGGTCGGCCTGCTGGGCGGGTCTTTCGATCCGCCCCATGCCGGTCATGTGCGTATCAGCGAGGTCGCGCTGCGCCGCTTTGGACTGGACGAGGTGTGGTGGCTTTTTAGCCCTGGAAACCCCTTGAAATCAAGTGGTCCCGCCGCGATGGCGCGCCGGATCGCAAAGGCGAAAGACCTGCTTCATCATCCGAGAGTGCGGTTCAGCAACCTCGAGGCAGAGATCGGCACGCGCTATACCGCCGAAACCCTGCGCGCCGTGACCGGTGCCGCGCCCGAGATGCGGTTCGTCTGGCTGATGGGTGCAGACAATCTGTCGCAATTCCACCTGTGGCAGAACTGGCGCGAGATCATCGAAACCGTTCCGATGGGCATCCTTGCCCGCCCCGGCTTGCGACTGGGCGCGCGGGTGTCCCGTACGGCCCGCATCTACAAGCAGTACAAATTGCCGGCCCCCGCATCCCGTCTGTTGCCGGGGCGGCCTGCACCGGCCTGGTGTTTTATCAATATGCCGATGAACAAGACCGCATCTTCGGTCATTCGCGCCACCGGCGAGTGGTGACTCTGCCGAAAAGGTGATCTGGATTGCTTGCCGCTCTGCGCGGTATCTGCTCAAAGACTATCCATGTCTCTGACCCGCCGCTTCTTTTTGTCGAGCGCACTTGGCGCCGTTGCCGGAACCGCATTCGCCAATGCGCCCGATACCTCTGTGCGTCCCGTTGCACGGACCCGAGGCACGCCAGCCGCCGCGGAGGTCACGGACCTGCGCCCACGGGCGCGTGTCAGTTTCGAACAGCTTGTCGCAGACTCCGGCGTGACCGGCACGGTCGGCTTCGTCGTTCTTGATCCCGGCACCGGGGCAACACTGGTCGACATCGACGGGACGGTGCCGTTGCCGCCCGCCAGCGCGACCAAGGCAGTGACCGCGCTTTATGCCTTGGAGGCACTGGGTCCGGACTACCGTTTCGTCACCCGCGTGATCGCAAGCGGACCCGTGGTCGATGGCGTGGTGCAGGGTGACCTGATCCTTGCCGGAGGCGGGCACCCCAATCTGGTCACTGACGAATTGGCGGTCCTTGTGGACCGTGTCGCGGACGCGGGCATCACAGAGGTCACGGGCCGGTTTCTGGTCTGGGGGGATGCCCTGCCGCGCGAATTCGAGATCGACCCCGACCAATTGGACCATCTTGGCTACAACCCATCAGTCGGCGGTTTGAATCTGAACTTCAACCGGGTCCACTTCCAGTGGCAACGATCAGCCGGAGCCTACACCGTCGATATGGACGCCCCCGGGACGTCCGTGCGGCCAGCCGTCACCACCGCGCGGATGGAGATCGTGGATCGGGCAGGGCCGGTCTACACCTACCGCGACGCGGGCGGGGTCGATGAATGGACCGTAGCGCGAGGGGCCTTGGGAGATGCCGGTTCGCGCTGGCTGCCGGTGCGCTATCCTGCGCTTTATACCGCTGACGTGTTTGCGACGCTCATGCGATCAAAAGGGATCGTGCTTCCCACTGTCGAACGCATCGACGCGCTGCCCGAGGGCGCTGAAATCGCGCGGCACGAAAGCGAGCCATTGGTTGAAATTCTGGAATCCCTGCTGCGTTGGTCAACCAACATCACCGCGGAAGCGGTGGGCATGACCGCGACGCATGCCGCAATCGGAAGCGGGTTCGATCTGGATACCTCTGCTGCGCGGATGACGGTTTTTACAGCCGAGCGGGCGGGCATCGCGCCCTTCTTCGAAGATCATTCTGGGTTGGGCGACGGCACCCTGATCTCGGCGGCAGACATGGCAAAACTGCTAGGCGCCCCCGGCGTCCAAGCGCAGTTACGCCCGATCTTGAGGGAAATTACCCTGACGGACGCAGAGGGCAATGCGCTGAGCAGCCTTCAGGCGGACGTAAGGGCCAAGACGGGCACGCTGAATTTCGTCAGCGCATTGGCGGGCTACATCCGGACGCAAAGCGGAAAAGACCTGATCTTCGCGTTCTTTGCGGCTGATCTGGTTGCGCGTGAGCGCGGCAAACAAAGCGATGACGAACGGCCCGCCGGGTCGATCACCTATAACGGACGCGCCAAGCGTTTGCAGCAAAGGTTGCTGCAACGGTTGGCGATGATGAACATGGATCAGCCCGATCTTGCGGCGGCGGGGGCGGACTAAAGCGTCATGTGCCGCGCCCGTGCGCCGCGTTCGATGGCGGCGGCGTACAAGCGGTCGAGGTTCAATTCGTACCGAATTTCCTCGAGCATCCGCATTTCAGACCCGCCGATCGAGCCATCTGCGGCAGCCACATCGCAGGACAGCGCGTAGGCGGTCTCGTAGAGTTTTTCGGGCAAGGCGTCTCGGATCAGGCCGAACAGTGCTTCCAGCCCGTCCTCCTGATCGAAAAGATCGAATACCATCTGGCTGATCTGCGGCAGACGACCTGCGTCATAGGCAGCAAAGATCGGCAGATTGTTGATTGCACTGTTGATCTTCAAAAGCTCCGCCGTGCGGATATCCTCGTCCGAGGCAGAGACGGCAATCATCAGGGCGGTCAGCGCATCCTGCGCGCTGAGAGAGGCTTCGACATTCATGGAACGATCCTTTTCGCTGATGTGACGTTTATTGACGCTTGGCCAACGTCGCAATAGGGAGTGCGGCACACGGCCCTTGCGGGCGACCTTCAACCGAAAGAACCGACATGAGCACTCTGCGCGACGCTGCGATGACCTCCAAGGCCTGGCCCTTTGAAGAGGCCCGCAGGGTGTTGAAACGGTATGAAAACAAGCCCCCCGAAAAGGGCCATGTGCTGTTCGAGACAGGCTACGGCCCTTCGGGTTTGCCCCACATCGGCACCTTCGGCGAGGTTTTGCGCACGACGATGATCCGCCGGGCATTCGAGGTGATTTCCGACATCCCGACCAAGCTGATCTGCTTTTCCGACGATCTTGACGGCATGCGCAAGGTGCCCGGCAATGTCCCCCGACAGGACATGCTGGCCGAACACATGCACAAGCCGCTGACGGATGTGCCCGACCCCTTCGGCACGCACGAAAGTTTCGGCCACCACAACAACGCGATGCTGCGGCGGTTTCTCGATACCTTCGGCTTTGACTACGAATTCTATTCGGCCCGCGAGTTCTACCGCACCGGTCAGTTCGACGAGGTTCTCAAGCGCGCGGTCGAGAGATACGACGACGTAATGGCCGTGATGTTGAAGTCCCTGCGCGAAGAGCGTCAGTCGACCTATTCGATCTTTCTGCCGATCCACCCCGACACCGGACGCGTGCTTTACGTGCCGATGAAAGAGGTCAACGCGCAGGACTACACGATCACATTCGACGACGAGGACGGCCGCGAATGGACGCTGCCCGTCACCGGCGGCAACGTCAAATTGCAGTGGAAGCCTGATTTCGGGGCGCGCTGGGCCGCTCTTGACGTGGATTTCGAGATGTATGGCAAGGAACACGCGACGAACACCGCGATCTACGACCGCATCTGCGAGATATTGGGCGGCAAGAAGCCCGAACACTTCAGCTACGAGCTGTTTCTTGACGAAAACGGGCAGAAAATCTCCAAATCCTCGGGCAACGGCATCAGCATCGACGAATGGCTGACCTATGCGTCGACAGAGTCGCTGAGCTATTTCATGTATCTCAAGCCGAAGACGGCCAAGCGGATGCATTTCGACGTGATCCCCAAGGCGATGGACGAATATCACCAGCAGTTGCGCGCCTATGCCGATCAGGACGCGGCTGCGCAGCTGAACAACCCTGTCTTTCATATCCACGGCCATAACGTGCCCGCCTCGGACATGGTCGTGCCGTTCTCGATGCTTTTGAACCTTGCCAGCGTGTCGGGTGCCGAGGACAAGTCCAAGCTTTGGGGCTTTATCGGGCGATATGCACCCGATGCCTCGCCCGAGAAGAACCCCCAGATGGATCAGGCGGCCGGCTATGCCGTGCGTTACTATCAGGACTTCGTGAAGCCCGCGAAGGTCTTCCGCGCGCCCACCGACACCGAACGGGCCGCATTGGAGGATTTGCGCGACCGTCTTAAATCATGGGATGGCGGTCTGGACGCTGAAGAGCTGCAGTCGATGGTCTTCGCGGTCGGCAAGGACCACGGGTTCGAGCCGCTGCGCGACTGGTTCAAGGCGCTTTACGAGGTGCTTTTGGGTGCCTCGCAGGGGCCGCGGTTCGGCGGGTTCATCGCGCTTTTCGGGGTGGATGAAACCATCGCGCTGATCGACGAAAGACTGGCCCCCGCGTAGGCGCATCCTGTCGCAGATGAAACTTTGTTCCCTTGTGCTACGTATCTGTGACAACGCTTGGAGGAACAAAGATGAGACTTTTTGCAACCATCGCGACGTTGATCGCCCTTGCCCTGCCTGCCGCAGCGCAGGACCGAGACGCCATCGAGGACGTGATCGGCAGCCAGCTGCAGGCCTTCAACGACCGCGACGTCGCCGAAGCCTGGACCTACGCCAGCCCGATGATCCAGGGCATGTTCGGCAACCCCGGCAACTTCGGGATGATGGTTCAGCAGGGCTATCCGATGGTCTGGGACAACCGCGCCCCCGACTTCCGCGACCTTGAAACGCCCGAGGACGGGCGACCGGTCCAGATGGTCTATGTGCAGGACCCGCAGGGTGCGGGCTATATCCTGTCCTACACGATGATCGACACTCCCGACGGGTGGCGGATCGACGGCGTGTCCATCCTGCCTGCCCCTGACGTGGGTGTCTGACGTCACCGCGCGGTGCTCCAAGGCTTTGGAAAGCGGGGTTTTCTAGTGTCCCACCTGATGATCCCGTCACGGGGTCCGGGTTGCAAAGGGCTGCGCCGAGACGGCGAGCCACGGGAAAAGGACACGCCCCATGAACAAAGCCATTACCGACGGTCTGATCTTTCAGCCATTGCCGTTCCGCGCGGGCCTTGGCGTCTGGTCCAGTGGCGACGGCACACCGGGGTCGGACACCTACGCCGGCAGTGGAACCGGCGTCTTCGTCGCTGCCGATCTGGACTTTGCAGGCTGTCTGGAGCTGCAAAAAACGCAGACCGTCACACGCCTGCGCTACATGGCCGAAACGCCGGTCCTGCCGGGTTGCTACCTGCGCGTGTCCGCCAAGGTAAAGGCGATCGCGGGGGCGTTTCCAGCCGTGCGAATCTCGGGCTATCCGGGTGCCGCGAACGGCAGCAAGATCGGAGGTCTGCCGGAATTCGGCCCTTCGGTGCAACTTGATACCTATGGCGAGGTGCTCGAGGTTTCCGCGATCATCGGCACAGGTAACCGTACCGGTGTCGACATGGTCTGGCCGGGGGCGGCGTTTGGCCATCTGGGGGTCGAGCTGACCGGCCCCAACGGCGGGATCCTGCGGATCGACGACATCTTGATCGAAGACATCAGCGCCGCCTTCCGGGGCGAGCTGGTCGCGCGTGTCGACGTGCGTGACTTCGGCGCGGTCGGAAACGGCAGCACGGATTGTTCGGACGCTTTCGAGGCTGCTGACGCCGCAGCGAACGGGCGCGAGATCCTGATCCCCACAGGCACCTACAAGCTGGCCAAGGACGTGACGCTTGAAAATCCCACGTTCTTTCAGGGGAAGGTGACACAGGTGGCCAGCAAGCGCCTGATCCTGAAACACCGGTTCAACTACGAGACCTACCGGCAAGCCTTTGGCAACGAGCAGACCGCGTTTCAAAAGGCTTATCAGGCGCTTCTGAATTTCTCGGATCACGAATCGCTCGACCTTTGCGGCTACCGGATCACGCTGACGCAACCTGTCGACATGCAAGCGGCGGACCCCGCGCGAAACGTCTTCGAATCCCGTCGTGTCATCCGCAACGGCCAGTTCGAGACGGCGGCGGCTGCGGCGTGGAGCACGACGACCGTCACCTCCAGCGCCAGCTACAGCAGCAGCACGCAAAAGAGACTGTCCAACGTGGCGAATGTCGCCAACATCCCGGTGGGATCGCTGGTGCAGGGCGCGGGCGTCGGACGCGAGGTCTATGTGACATCCAGGAACGTCGGCGCGCAGACCGTCGAGATTTCGCAGCCGCTTTATGGGGCGCAGGGCACGCAGACCTTCACCTTCCGGCGCTTCAAGTACATGCTGGATTTCTCGGGCTACACAAAGTTCAGCAACGTGGTTCTGGACGACATCGAATTCGTCTGCGGCGGCGAGGCAAGCGGTATCCTGCTGCCCCCCGCCGGCCTGATCAACCACATCAAGGACTGCCAGTTCAACCGGCCCAAGGACCGTGCCATCACCTCTCCGGGGCGGGGCTGTCAGGGGATGATGATCGACCGTTGCAACTTCGTGTCCAATGAACAGCCGCTGCCGGTGCAATCGCGCAGCACCATCGCCTTCAACGCCAATGCCAACGACGTCAAGGTCCGTGACAACCGCGCATCGCGGTTCCGTCATTTCGGCGTCTTGTCCGGCGCGGGCAACCTGATCACCGGCAACCACTGGTTCTGCGGCGACGACGAGACGAACGGCATTCGTGTGGGCGGGCTGATCTTCACGCTGGCCAACTCGAAATCCATCGTGACGGGCAACTACGTCGACAACAACGCGATCGAGATGACCAACGAACACGAGGCCACCCCCGATTTCTCGAACCAGTTCTCGTTCGGCGGACTGACGATCACCGGCAACATCTTCACCTGCAACGATGTGGCGGATTACTTCACCTTCATCACGATCAAGCCCTTTGGGTCGGGCCATTTCATCCACGGGCCGTCGGTGGTGTCCAACGTATTCCGGTCGCTGAACGGGAACATCGACAGGGTCGAACGGATCGACACCAGCTTTGGCGGTGTCGACTACGACCGGATGCGGGCCGTCACCTTTGCGGACAACACCTTTCATTCCGTGACGAAGGCGGCGATCAATCCCGTCACCCTGCAGCACGACCAGACGGGCACCAGCGGCACCTGGACGATGGGAACGGACGGCTATCTGCCTTTTGGCGGCAAGGCGCGCTTTGTCGATGCGGTGGCCGCGAACGGTCCGGTCCGCACGGGCAGCAATGACGCCGTCTTCGATGCCCCCCATGTCGAGGCAGGCGTCGGCAGCGGCCAGCGAAGCGTTCGCCTGACATGGAGCCAGGCCGTCAAGGGCAAAGTCCGGTTTCAGGCGCGCATGGACAACCCGCTCTAGTGGACGAAGGCCAGGCTAGAACGTCCACCACGTTTCCACTTTCAGCGCGAGGCCCTGATCCCCTGTCAGGGCCTTGATCACGCCGAAGCTGACATCAAGATCCTGCGTCGCGGCGTAGACGACGTTCGGATTGATCTTGGCGTAGTAGTCGCCGGTGAACCCCTGTCCCGTCTGCAATTGCAGTGTCGATGTCCAGCGGTCGTTCCAATGACGCCCCCATGTCAGGTCCAGCTTGGGGCGGGCGATCCGGTCGCGGGTATTGGTCGTCCTGCTTGCATCGATGGACAGCCAGCCCTTTTCCAGCCCCATGCCCCAGTGCACCCCGTCGCGGGCCAGTATTCCGTTGCCGTTCTCTTCGTCATAACGCGCGCCCAGCCCAAAGGACAAAGCCAGCCTGTGTGTCCCCTCGATCGACCCGATCGGGATGCGGACGAAGCCCATCATCGCCGCGATCTGGTTCTGGTCGGCCATGTAGAAATCCATGCCGACCGTGATCCTGTCGGTCAGTCCGTGTTCCACGTAGGCGGTCGGATCGTAGTAGACCGGTCGCGTCGTTCCATCGAGCAGAAAGAAATTGCCCCCCACCGCGATGAAGGTCTGCCCCTTCTCGCGCGACCAGGCACCGGCCTCGGCCAGCGATGCGGTCAGGAAAAGTGCAAGCACGCAAAAGAGGGATGCAGTCCACGCCATGGCGCAACAATCTGCGATCGTGCTTAACGATACGTTAATTCAGGTGGTGTTTCGCCGCAGCAATCGTTTCAGCCGCAGGCGATAGCCAAGGATCGCAAAGGTCTCGCGTGTCAGGGCCCTTGCATGTCGCGCGGTCAGGGGGCCCGGCATTGGTGGCCCCGAAAACCGCGCGGACAGCCCAAGTGCACGCGCGACCATCAGGGCGCGGGTGCCGTGATAGCGGTCGGATACGATCAGGATGTCACCGATGCCGTGGTCGCGCAGGATCTTCGCGGCAAAGGCAAGGTTCTCGAAGGTGGTGGTGGACCGGTCTTCCGCGACGATCCGTGTGGCAGGCACCCCCTGCGCGATCAGCATGTCGCGCATCACCGTGGCTTCGGCCGGCGGATGCAGGCCAAGCCCGCCGCAGGGAACGACCAGATCGGCGGGCGACGCCGCATGACACGACGCGGCATGCGCCACGCGCCGCACCAGTGCAGGCGACGGGCCGTCAAGCCAGACGGCGGCCCCGAGGATGACGATTGCCTTCATGGATTGGGTGCGCTGCCTGTCAGGGAAAAACCGAGGACTTGTGAAGTCTTTTACACCTTGAAGCGGCCACTGTGCGATAGGCGGTTTGACTCCTGCGCAATCTCTTGCATGTTTCGTCCGACACGGGGCGAGGAGGCCCCGCAGTACCGATTGGGAGGGATCATGTCCGACAAACTCTATCCGCCAAGTGACGCCGTTGTGCAGCATGCGCACGCCGACAAGGCCACCTACGACAAGATGTATGCGGATTCGGTCGCTGATCCTGCGGCCTTCTGGGGCGAGCATGGCAAGCGGATCGACTGGATCAAACCCTACAGCACCGTCAAGAACACCAGCTTTGCGCCGGGCAAGATCGACATCAAGTGGTTCGAGGACGGCACCCTGAACGTCGCCGCCAACTGCATCGACCGCCATCTGGCCGAGCGTGGCACCCAGACCGCGATCATCTGGGAACCGGATGATCCCAAGGCGGGCAGCCAGCACATCACCTATCAGCAACTGCACGCCCATGTGTCCAAGTTCGCCAACGTCCTGAAGGACATGGGGGTGGGCAAGGGGGACCGCGTTGTTCTCTATATGCCGATGATCCCCGAGGCGGCCTATGCCATGCTGGCCTGCGCACGGATCGGGGCGATCCATTCCATCGTGTTCGCCGGCTTTTCGCCCGATGCCCTTGCGGCCCGCGTGAACGGCAGTGACGCAAAGGTCGTGATCACCGCTGACGAGGCGCCGCGCGGCGGCAGGAACACGCCGCTCAAGGTCAATGCCGACAAGGCCTTCGAAAAAATCGACCATGATGCCAGGATGCTGGTCGTCAAGCGCACCGGCGGCGACATCACCATGAAAGAGGGCCGCGACGTCTGGCTGCACGAAGCCGAGGCGACCGTGTCCGATGACTGCCCGCCCGAGGAAATGAACGCGGAAGACCCGCTTTTCATTCTCTACACCTCTGGCTCTACCGGCATGCCGAAAGGGGTCGTTCATTCGACCGGCGGCTACATTGTCTATGCGGCGATGACGCACCAATACACCTTCGACTACCACGACGGCGACGTTTTCTGGTGCACCGCTGACGTGGGCTGGGTCACGGGACACAGCTACATCGTCTACGGCCCGCTTGCGAACGGGGCCACGACGCTGATGTTCGAAGGTGTGCCGACCTACCCGGACGCGGGCCGCTTCTGGCAGGTCTGCGAGGAACACAAGGTCAACCAGTTCTACACCGCCCCCACCGCCATCCGTGCGCTGATGGGCAAGGGCCGCGAATTCGTCGACAAATACGATCTGTCGTCGCTCAAGGTGCTGGGCACGGTCGGAGAACCGATCAACCCCGAAGCCTGGACCTGGTATGACGAGGTCGTCGGCGGCGGCAAGGTGCCCATTGTCGACACCTGGTGGCAGACCGAGACAGGTGGCCACCTGCTGACCCCACTGCCGGGCGCCACAGCGACCAAGCCAGGCTCTGCCACACTGCCATTTTTCGGCATCAAGCCGATGGTGCTGGAACCCGAAAGCGGCAAGGAGATCACCACAACCAAAGCCGAGGGTGTGCTGTGCATCGCCGACAGCTGGCCCGGCCAGATGCGGACGGTCTGGGGCGACCATGAAAGGTTCGAACAGACCTATTTCAGCCAGTACAAGAACCTCTATTTCACCGGTGACGGCTGCAAGAGGGACGAGGACGGATACTACTGGATCACCGGCCGCGTCGATGACGTCATCAATGTCTCGGGGCACCGCATGGGAACGGCCGAGGTCGAAAGCGCGCTGGTGGCCCACAAATCCGTCAACGAAGCTGCGGTCGTGGGCTACCCCCATGACGTGAAGGGGCAGGGCATCTACGCCTATGTCACGCTGATGGCGGGGCAGGAGGCCTCTGACGAACTGCGCAAGGATCTTGAAGTCTGGGTCCGGACCGAGATCGGACCGATTGCGAAGCCGGACAAGATCCAGTTTACAGCAGGGTTGCCCAAGACCCGTTCAGGCAAGATCATGCGCCGAATCCTGCGCAAGATCGCCGAGAACGACTTTGACTCGCTGGGCGATACCTCGACACTTGCCGACCCCGACGTGGTCGACGAACTGATCGAAAACCGGAAAATCAACGGCTGATTCTACCATTTTGGTGTCCCGCAAGATCGGCCCCCGCTTCTGGAAAAGGCGGGGGCCGATCCCTTTCAGGCGCATCTCTTGGCGGGTTTCCGCCATTCGATACCCTGTCAAAAGCCGATCATATCCAAAAGATTGCGGTGCAGGCCGCCTTGCTGAAACGACCTTGCGCACAAAGCCCGCAAGACGTGACTGCCGTGTGGTCAGGCGAACTTGTGACTTGCTAAATCAGAGTGAACGCCAAAGAATGTTGCAATCATGGGACGAGTGCCCGCCTTTCCAAAGTAACGCCGGACCGCTTGAACGGTTCGCCTGACAGGGAGATTTGAAATGACATTGACCAGAAAACTGATGGCGTCCACCGCTGCGGCGCTGATCGCATCGACGGGTGCGGCCTACGCCGAAGCCCATGCCACGACCCACCCCGAAACGGGGCAGGCGCTGGCTGCCACGCAGACCTTTACTTACCGCGTGCTTGACGAGAGCCCGTCGATCGATCCGGGCCTCATCGAAGATGTGGACGGGTCTGCCATTGCCCGCGACCTTTTCGAAGGCTTGATGAACCAGGATGCTTCCGGCCAGCTCGTGCCCGGCGTCGCCACCGGCTTCGAGGTGTCCGACGACAATCTGGTCTATACCTTCACCCTGCGCGACAATGCCCGCTGGTCCAACGGCGACCCGGTGACCGCCGCCGATTTCGAATATGCATGGAAGCGGGCGGCAGACCCCGTCACGGCCTCGCCCTACCAGTGGTACATGGAGCTGATGTCGCTGGAAAACGGCAGTGCCGTCGTTGGTGGCGATATGGAGCCGTCCGAGCTCGGTGTCACGGCCGTCGACGATACCACGCTGGAGGTGCGCCTGTCCGAGCCTCTGCCATACTTCCCGCAGATGGTGACGCACGCCACGACCTTCCCCGTGCATCAGGCCACGGTCGAGGAATTCGGTGACCAGTGGACCCGGCCCGAGAACATGGTGTCCAACGGTGCCTATGTTCTGACCGAATGGGTTCCGCAGGAACGCATGGTGCGGTCGCGCAACGAACAGTATTGGGACAACGAGAATACGATCCTCGACACGGTCACCCGCCTTGTGATCCCTGACGAGAACGTGGCCCTGACCCGCTATCTTGCCGGTGAACTGGACATGACCCATGTTCCGGCTGGCCAGTTTCCGCGTCTGAGCGAACAGTATCCCGATCAGGCCACCTCGGTGCCCGAAGCCTGTTCCTACTATTACATGTTCAACCTGCGCGAGGGTGCCACCGAGGCGTTTCAGAACGCCGACGTGCGCAAGGCGCTCAGTCTTGCGATCAACCGCGATGTGATCGTCGAGAACGTGCTGGCCGGTGGTCAAGAGGCCGCCTACACCTTCACCCACTGGGCAACCGCCGGGTTCGAGACACCCGAGATCCCCATGGCAAGCATGACGCAGGACGAGCGTAACGCGATGGCGCAAGAGCTTCTGGCCGGTGCAGGCTATGGCCCCGACGGTGAAGACCTGACCGTGAACCTTGTCTACAACACATCCGAGGCGCACGCGGCGGTCGCAGTGGCGATGAGCCAGATGTGGAAGCAGACGCTGGGTGTCGAAACCAGCCTCAGCAATCAGGAATGGCAGACCTTCCTCGAAGCCCGATCAAACGGTGACTTCGAAGTGGCCCGAGGTGGCTGGTGTGCCGACTACAACGAGGCATCGACCTTTCTCGACCTCATGCAGTCCGGGTCGGGCTACAACGACTCCAAGTTCGTGAACGAGGAAGTCGATGAACTGCTGGCCGAGGCGAAGACCGCCGAGAACCCGCAGGCCAACTACGACCGTGTGGAAGAGATCATCGCGGAAGAGACCCCGATCATCCCGATCTACCACTATGCGTCGGTGTTCATGCTGGACGATGATCTCGAAGGCTGGCCCTACGAGAACTTCGAGCAGAACTGGTACTCGCGCGAGCTTTACGTCGTCGCCGACGAATAATCAGCGCTGCCTTGTCGGAACGCCCCCGTTTGACGCGGGGGCGTTTCCTTTTACCTAATGTCGGTCAGGTCCGAGAGGAGCCTCAATGTTCGCATACATCGTTCGCCGTCTTGCCGTGGCCGTTCCGACGCTTCTGATCCTCGTGATCCTGTCGTTCATCCTGATGTATACCGCCCCCGGCGGACCCTTTAATTCCGAACGTCCGCTGCCGCCCGAAGTGCTGGCGAACATCAACGCGAAATACGGGCTGGACCAGCCGTTCTGGAAACAGATCGCCACCTACGTCTGGGGCGTCACAACGCAATTCGACTTTGGTCCATCGTTCCAATTCACCAACCGGTCGGTGAACGACATCATCGCGCAGGGCTTTCCGGTGACGCTGACCTACGGCGCTTATTCCTTCGTGGTCGCCGTTCTTGTCGGCGTCTCGCTTGGCGTGGCCGCCGCGATCAAGCAGAACACGTGGCTCGACTACATGGCCGTCGGCATCACGGTCGGCGCGCAGGTCCTGCCGAACTTCGTTCTTGGCCCGATCCTGATCATCATCTTCACGCTCTGGCTTGGCTGGCTGCCGGGGGGTGGCTGGAACGGCGGGCAATGGGAATATGTGGTCCTGCCAGTCATCGCGCTGTCGACCTCCTACATGGCGTCGATCGCGCGGATCACCCGGTCGTCCATGCTGGAAACGATGAACACCAATTTCATCCGCACCGCCCGTGCCAAGGGGCTGTCCACGGGTCGCGTCATCTGGAAACACGCGCTGAAGCCCACGATGCTGCCGGTGCTGTCCTACCTCGGGCCGGCCTTCGTCGGCATGATCACCGGATCGGTCGTCGTTGACATCATCTTTTCCACGGGTGGCATCGGGCGGTTCTTTGTGAATTCGGCGTTCAACCGCGACTATTCGGTCATCATGGGAATCACCATTCTGGTCGGCGCCCTGACCATCTTCTTCAACCTTCTGGTCGACGTGCTTTATGCGTGGGTCGATCCGAAAATCCGCTACTAGGGGGACGGTCATGTATCCCAACAAAGCCACTGTCGAGGTGCTGGAGCAAGCGGGTCACATGGCCGAGGTCCGGGGCAGGTCGCTCTGGGCCGACGCGCGGTCGCGGTTTCTCAAGAACAAGGCTGCCGTGGCTTCGATGATCGTGTTGCTTCTGGTCGCGCTTTTCGCGCTGTTCGGGCAGTTCCTTGCCCAATGGGAACGGGATTTCATCGACTTTTCGCTGATCGGATCGAACGCGCGCCAAGGTGTGCCGTCCTTCGAGACCGGACACTACTTCGGCACCGACGCCAGCGGACGCGATCTTTTCGCGCGCACTGTCCAAGGCACGCAGATATCGCTGATGGTCGGCATCGTGGGCGCGATGGTCGCGGTCATCGTCGGCACGCTTTACGGGGCGACTGCGGGCTATATCGGTGGCCGGACGGACAACCTTATGATGCGTACCGTCGATATCCTGATGTCGATCCCTTTCATGTTCGTCCTGATCCTGATGCTGGTGATCTTCGGACGGTCCATTTTCATGTTGTTTCTGGGGATCGGGCTGATCTCGTGGCTCGACATGGCGCGGATCGCGCGGGGCCAGACGCTGACGATCAAGAACAAGGAATTCGTCGAGGTCGCCTATGCCACCGGCGTCCATCCCGCCAAGATCATCCTGCGGCATATCGTGCCGAACCTGCTGGGCATCGTCATCGTCTATGCCACGCTGCTGGTGCCTTCGATGATCATTTTCGAAAGCTTCATCTCGTTCCTCGGCCTTGGCGTGCAGGAACCGAATACCTCGCTGGGGGCGCTGATCTCGGAAGGGGCGGCGAACGTGAACAATCAGGTGCCGTGGCAGTTGGGCTTCCCGTTGGTGTTCTTCGTGATCATCATCTTCGCCTTCTTCTTCGTGGGCGACGGCCTGCGCGATGCACTCGATCCAAAGGATCGGTAACGTGACGATACTCCAAAGGGTCGCTGATGCTTCTTGAAATCGAAAACCTCCGCGTGGCGTTCCGCACCGGCGACGGAGAAGTGAATGCCGTCAACGGTGTGAGCTTTGGCATCGACACGGGCGAGACGCTGGCCATCGTCGGCGAATCCGGGTCGGGCAAAAGCCAGACCGCATTTGCCGCGATGGGGCTTCTGGCCAAGAACGGGGCTGCGACGGGCAAGGCGCTGTACAAGGGGCAGAACCTGCTGACCCTGAAGCAAAAGCAGCTCAACAGGTTCCGTTCCGAAGAGATCGCGATGATCTTTCAGGACCCGATGACCTCGCTGAACCCCTATATCCGCATTTCCGAGCAGATGGCCGAGGTCCTGACCCTGCACAAGGGCGTCAGCAAAAAGCAGGCCATCGCGGAAAGCGTGCGTATGCTGGACGCCGTTCGAATCCCCGACGCGGCCAACCGTATCCGGTCCTATCCGCACGAGTTTTCCGGTGGCATGCGTCAGCGGATCATGATCGCCATGTCGCTGCTCTGCCAGCCCAGCCTGCTGATCGCGGATGAGCCGACGACCGCGCTGGATGTGACGGTGCAGGCGCAGATCATGGACCTTTTGGGTGACATCCGGCGCGATTTCGGCACGGCCATCATCCTGATCACCCATGACCTTGGCGTCGTCGCGGGTTTCTGCGACCGCACCCTCGTCATGTACGGTGGCCAGATCATGGAGGACGGCCCGACCGAGGCCATGTTTGCCGACCCGTCGCACCCCTACACCAAGGGTCTGCTCAAGGCGGTTCCGCGCCTTGACCGCGACGACGACAGCCTTGCCACCATCGCAGGCGAGCCGCCCGATATGTCGCGGCTGCCGCAGGGCTGCCCGTTCAGCCCGCGCTGCGCATGGGTCCAGAACACCTGCCCGCATATCCCCCCGGATCTTGTGAACTGGGCCGACGACCGCCGCCGCGCCTGTCACGTTTCCGCCAAGGAGGTGATGGCATGACCGATCCTATCCTGTCCGTCCGCAACCTGTCCGTGACGTTCGACGTGGCCAAGAAAGGTGCCTGGCCCTGGACCGCACCGATGAAGCTGCAGGCCGTGTCCGAGATGAGCTTTGACCTGATGCCCGGCGAATGTCTGGGCGTCGTGGGCGAATCGGGCTCGGGAAAATCCACCCTCGCGCGTGCCATCGTCGGAACCGTGCCCTCGTCTGGTGGCAGCATCATGTTCGAAGGTGCGGACCTTGCGAACATGAACCCGCGCGAACGCCGCGTGCACCGGCGCGACGTGCAGATGATCTTTCAGGACCCGCTGGCCGCTCTCAACCCGCGCATGACGGTGGGCGAGATCATCGCCGAACCGCTGGTCACGCACGACCCTTCGGTCAGCCGGGCCCAACGCAAGAAACGAGTGCAGGACCTGATGGCACGGGTCGGCCTGCTGCCCAACCTGATCAACCGCTATCCGCACGAATTTTCCGGCGGCCAGTGCCAGCGCATCGGAATCGCCCGCGCGCTGATCATGAAACCCAAGTTGCTGATCTGCGACGAACCTGTCTCGGCGCTGGACGTGTCGGTGCAGGCGCAGGTGGTGAACCTGCTGATGGAGCTGCAACGGGACATGGGCCTGTCGATGATCTTCATTGCGCATGACCTGTCCGTGGTGAAACACATCAGCGACCGCATCTTCGTGATGTATCTTGGCCGTGGCATGGAAACAGCGGATGCGCGCACGCTGACGCGCCGCCCGGAACATCCCTATACACAGGCGCTGATCTCGTCTGTGCCGATCCCCGACCCCAAGCTTGAAAAGCTGCGCAAACCGGCCCTGCTGGAAGGCGAATTGCCCTCGCCCCTGTCGCCACCATCGGGCTGCGTCTTCCGCACCCGCTGCCCCAAGGCGCGCCCTGATTGTGCAGTGGGCCGACCGCCGATGCTGGACCTTGGCAACGGTCATTTCGCAGCCTGTCCCTACCACGAACCGGTGGACCTGCTTGCGGTCGGCTGAGACCGCGACCCTGTCAGCCTTGCGCGTCATGCATGGTGGGGGCGCGCTATTGTGGGATGTCGGCGGGGCAGGTCGGGGCTAGGTTTGTCCACAAGGGAGGAGACGAACGTTACAAACGAGGTCTCCAATGACACACGCTACTCACTTCATCGCCGACAAATCCACCGGTATCTTCCGCAGTATCGGTCACTGGCTGGTCGATCTGGCCGAGCGCTCGCCGATGAATCGCGCGGTCACCAAGCTCAACGACACCACAGACGAAGAACTCGCCGCCCGCGGCACGACCCGTCGGGCCGAGATCGAGCGTCTGTTCAAGCCTGCCTTCTATGTCTGAAGCGCCCGCCTTGCGGATCGGTCGATACCGATCCGCAAGACAGCTTCAGTAATCCCGCTCGAAGAAAATACCGATGCTGCTCTCGCCCTGAGCATCGACGCTGCCCTTGGCCGTGATCTCGCTCGTCACATCAAGGTTCAGGTTGATCTCGGTTTCACCCTCTGCGTTGATGGTCACGTCGGTATAGACGTTGTCGGACAGGTACTTGCCTGCACGCACCGCGGCGTTCCCTTCTTCGTCGGTGGTCACGTCGAAATCATCAAGCCCGAGGTTCTGGCGGAAGCCGTCTACGATCCCCCCACCGCCGCGACCGGCCAGCGTTCCCACTGCCGCCGCCAGCTGCACCGCCTGCAAGGGCGAGATCTGCGACAGGTCGCGCCCGAAGATCAGCTGCGACAGCACCTCGTCCTGCGGCAGATCGGGCGTCGATTCAAAGCGGACTTCAGGTTCGTTCGCCGGTCCTTCGATGATGACGAGCACAGTGGTGCCCGTCGCCGTCTCGGTCACGGCAACTAGCCGGATGAAGGGAATGAAGCCGCCTTGCAGAAAGGCGCCGCCTTCGTTCAGCTCGAACCGCTGCTGCAAGATACCCAGACGCCCGCGCACAAGTTCGAACTGGCCGATCGGGACGATATCGTCGGTGGTTCCGGTCAGGCGCAGGGACCCGCCCAATTCAGCATCCAGCCCACGGCCCCGGATGAATATCCGCGACGGCGCGTTGACCGTGATATCCAGCGGATAGGCGGGGCCGCCTCTGCTGCCGGTCTCGGCGGCCTGAGCCTGATCCTCGAAGACGCCGGCACGGCCCAGTGTGCGGTTGACAGGACCCGAGGCCCCGATGTGCTGCACCTCTGGCAGGTCGCCAAGCGCACCGATCCCCGACGACGGCACCTGGATTTCCGTGGCGCCCACGTTGATCGTGCCCGCGATCCGTGCGCCTCCGGTCAGCGGTCCGCTGACCGTGATCTGGCCGTTCACCGTGGTCTCGTAAAGGTTGGGGTCACGCAAGACCACGTCGTTCAGGTTTGCCGTCAGATCCGCCGAATAGGGGGCCGACAGAACTACGGGGCCGGCAAGGCTGATACCACCGCCATTGCGGACATCGCCCGTCAGGCTGACCTGCGCCGCAGTGCCGTTCAGGCTGACCGTCGTGTTGATATTGTCCAATGCCTGCCCAAGCGACGGGGCGGACAGGGTGGCGCCGGTCGTGGTGATCTCGCCCGTGACCGACGACAGGGCAGGGGGGCCATTGACGGCCAGATCGAACCGCGCGGTGCCGGTCAGGTTGCGTGGCTCGATGAAGCTGTTCGCGAGTTCCAGTGGCACTGATCCGGTTGCATTCAGGTTCAGGTTGCCCCCGGGCTGGATCGTGCCATTGGCCGAGGCCGCGATGCCGCCCGGCCCGGTTGCATCGACGTCGACCCCATAGCTGCCGTTGGTGTTGACGTTTGCCGTGCCGGTCGCCGTCACCGGACCGCTTAGCGCATCGGTGAACAGTCCAACGTCGCGCAGGCGCGCATCAAAGCGCCCGCTTGAGTCGCTCAGGCTGCCCGACAGGGTCACGTTGGCCGTTTGCGCGTTCAGCGACTGCACGGTCAGCGTTCCGTTCTGCCGTGACGCGTTCACGCTGACGGTGCCGGTACCGCGCAGCAGTTGATCCACCTGATCGTTTCCGATCCGCAGGTCCGAGGTCTGCACATCGGCATCGATGTTGAAATCCTGCAAGTCCGGATCGACCGAGCCGGAGGCTTGCAGGCTGACACCCCCCGCAACGGGTTGCCCGATCAGGCTTTGAAACGGGGCAAGCGACGGCACGTTGGCCCTTAGATCGCCACTGACGCCCAGGTCGTCTGCGACGGTCACATCAACGGTCGCGCTGAGGCCCTGACCCGACAGATCGGCGTTGACGTCGGTACCGCCCGAGGTGCCCCGCTGCACCGTGCCGACAAGCCGTGCAGGCCCGGTCAGGCCGGGGGCGACGTCGCCAGCATCGGTCAGGCTCAGGTCGATCCGCGCATCGCTTTCGCCACTCAGCGCTACGGTGCCCGCCGTGTCCAGCGTCAGGGCCGGTGTGCTGACGTTCAACTGGTCGATCACGAACGTATCCGTCCCGGTGCGCGCGATCTCTGCCGCCACGGTCCCCGGACCAGCCAGTAGACGGTTTGCGATGTCGATGCCGGTTTCAAGGTCGGCGGTCGTGCCGGTCAGCGTCAGATCGAAGGTCGATGCATCGGTCATCGCAAAGCCCTGTGCGGTCAGGTCGATGCTGCCGCCCAAGGGGCGCCGGGCCAGATCGGAATAGGGGGCCAGATCGGCGATATCTGCACTGACGGTGCCAGTGACGCGATTGTCGTCCGACAGGGTGGCGTCCACGGCTACATCGGTACCGGGGGCGGTCAGGTCTGCCAGAATTGCGACACCCGTTGTGCCGTCGCCGGCGACGCTGGCGTTCAGCCGCAGGGGGCCGGACAATCCGGGTGCGACCATGCCCGCGTCATTCAACGTCAGATCGGCCTGAACATCCAGTGGCCCGTCCAGCGGAGAGGTGCCCGTCGCGGTGCCCGACGCGGCAAGGCGCATCGCGGGGGTCGTGACCTGAAGGGTCTCGACCGCATAGGTGTCGTCGCCGGTCTTGGTCGCGCTTACGGTCAAAGCGCCCTCTCCATCGAGCAATGGATCAAGCTCTGCGATGCCGGTCTGCAGCCCTTGCGTATCGCCCGACAGTTGCACGTCAAAGCGCGAGGCGTCGGTCCGGGCCGTCACATTGCCGGACAGGTTGATATCACCCGCCAGCGACTGTCCCGTCAGCCTGTTGAAGCGCGATATATCGGTGACGTTGGCTGACAAAGCGGTCGTCACGGTCTGCACATCCTCGCCCGCGGACAGATTGCCGTCCAGCGTCACGCGGGTTCCGGGCGCATCCAGCGCCACGTCGAAAACGGCAGCGCCATCGGCCCCCTGCGAGGCGGTTCCACTGATCGTGCCCGGCCCTTGGATGCCTTCCAGCGCATACTGCAGATCGTTGACGACGAAACGGAAGTCGGCCGCGCTTTCACCGCCCGACAGATCGGCGTTCGCCGTGATCTCGGCCTCTGGCGTCCGGATTTGCAGGTCGTTCAGGCGGGTGCCCTGCGTATCTCGCACGGCCTCTAACGACAGGATGCCGTCACCGGATATATAGGGGTCAAGTTCTGCGATGCCGATGCCCAGATCAGTGGTTTCGCCACTGATCAGAAGGTCGTAGTAGGCGTTCGCAGGGTCAAGTGTCGCAAGGATTGTCATGGCTGCCGCACCCTGCAGGTCGCGGCCCGCAAGCCCCGAGAACCTGTTCAGGGACTGCACGTCTAGCAGAATGCTGGCATCGGTCGCATAGCTGGCGTCTGGGTCGATCTGCGCAGCGGCCAGCATCTCCAGACCCGGCCCGCGCAGCGTTAGTTCCGACAGGTCGATGGGCTGCCCTTCGGTATAGCTCAGGATGAAATCACCGGAAATCTCACCGCCAAGCGCTTCGGCGGCGCCAGCATCTTCGAGTTCGACACCCCGCGCGACATAGTCGAGATCGGCGGTCACCGATCCGGCAGTTTCACCGCCGCCCGGTGTGATCTGGCCGCCACCGTCAAGGGTCATGGAATTGATCAAAAGCCCGGGCCGCTCGTAGGCGCGGATATCCAGACTGGCGGACCACTCGTTCGACACGGACCGGTCGTAAAGGATATCGAGCGTCGCGTTATCGACGTAGGTCTTGGGGCCGGCGGCAGGCAACAACACGGTATTGCCGTCGGGGTCGCGCAGCGATCCGGTCAGGGCGATCCGCTCGGGCCAGCCCGAGGGCGAGGTCGTCACCTCGCCTTCCAGCGTCAGGCTGCGGGCCGACAATTCAAGCTGAGACAGGGCAAAACCGCCCTCGGGCAGCGTTTGCCCGCGAATATCGAGAGACACGTCAGGCCCGAAGAATTCCTGGTATTCGGGCACGAAAAGTGGCGTCACGTCACCGCCTGCATTCAGGGCAAAGACCCGCCCGTCGTCGGTCGTCTCCAGCGCAAGCTGCCCGGCCAGACGCTCGTCGCCGTCGGTCGCGATGTTCAGGGACGCGGTAAAGTCACTCAGCGGGCCCGTGCCTTCGATGCTTAAAAGAACCGCAGGCTGCCCGGGCAGATCGAGAGCCTTGGCAACCAGGCCGCCCGGTTCCTCGTCCAGCGTCGCATTCAGCGCCAGCACGTTGGTTTCATTGGAATAGGACCCGTCAATGACGAACTCGCCCGACACGCCGTCAAGCCGCTGTGCGGCGATTGTAGCTGCACCCTCTCCGTTGGCAAGTGCCGCCTCGCCGGTCAGGGAAACGGCAATTTCCTCGCCCAGAAAAGCCTCGCCCAATTCGATTCTCTGGATTGCCAGCTGCTCCAGCGAGATGGACACCGGAAGTTCGGGCAGGGTAAAAGGCTGGGCCTCTGCGTCCGGTATTTCCACACCGCTCGGGAGTGGTCCGCGTTCGACCCGGATCAGTTCGGCAGACAACTCCCGCACGTCGATGGACCCGCGCAGCAGGGCGCTGCGATTCCAGTCCAGAACGACGTTTTCCATCGTCAGCCAGACGCCGTCGCTGTCCGCGACCGTCAGCCGCGCGACCGTTGCTTCCGAGGACAGCGCGCCCTGAAAGCCCTGGATGTTCACAATGCGCTCGTCGCCCGACAGATTGTCCTGAAGAAGGCGGGTCAGATAGCCGGGGCCGTCGTCGTCCTGTGCAGCAGCGCCAAGCGGCAGACAGATCAGGCAGGCTGTGGCGAGGGTCCGGTTCAAAACGCTTGTCCTATACCAATGTAAACTTCGACCGCGTCAAAGGCGTCGTCCCCCGAGGCGGGGGTGCCGACGTCCAGCCGGATCGGTCCGATCCCGGTGTCATAGCGGATGCCAAGGCCGACGCCGTCGTGATCGAACCCGTCCTCCAGCGGCACGGCCGTGGATCCGACGTAGCCGTAGTCGTAAAAGCCCACCACGCCGATGTTGTCGGTGACGTTGAGGCGGGCTTCGACCTGCGCACCCGCAAAAGACGTGCCTCCGACACGGAAATCCTCTCCGAGAACGGAGCGGGGCAAGCCCAGTGACTTATAGCCCTGACCGCGCACGGTGCCGCTGCCACCCGAGAAAAACAGGAAGTCTGCGGGTGCATTGGTCTCGTCCGCACCCAGCACAGTTCCGATCTGCGCCCGCGCCGCGAAGGTAAAGCGATCCTCTGCGCCAAAGCTCGCGTAGCCGCGCCCGTCGACATAAAGCCGTGCCCCGTCCGCTCCGCCATCGATGGACAGGAAGGGCGTCGCCCGCGTGTCGATGTAATAGCCGTTCTTGGCGTTCGTCTGGCTGTCGCGCCGGTCGTAGGTGGCCGAAAGCGGTGCGGTCAGCAGAACGTAATCCCGCGTGCGCAGCGGCGTTTCCTCGCTCGCCGCCAATAGTCCAAGGCCGATGCCAACCTCCAGATCGTCGGACAGTCGCCGGGTCACCCGCGTCTCGACCGAGAACGAGTCGAGCAGGTAATCCGGTTCGTCTTCTCGCGCGAGCCTTGCCGTTGCCAGAAAATCGGTGTCCGCGCCGTAGATGGCGGGGATCGCAAGACTGGTGGCGATCGCGTAATCGATGCCGCCCGTGTCTCCGCCGATCCCGGCGACCTGCCCCTCGACGCGCAAACGCTCTGCTCCGCCAAAGATGTTGCGGTGCAGCCAGTAGGACGACACCCTCAGTCCTTCAACCGAGGACAGTTCCAGGCCAAAGCCGATGCGGCGGGGCAGCGATTCTGTGACCACCAGCCGCATCGGCAGCGTGTCGTTCGGGCCGATGTCGTCCGCTTCCGTCAGGGCCACGCTGTCGAAGGTGCCGGTCCCGCGCAGCCGTCGCTGGGCTGCGTCGATCTCGTCAGGGGAATAGACCTCGCCCACCGGCAGACCGGCGATACGCCGGACGGCGCTGGTGCGAACGGCCTCGTTGCCCGTGATCGTCAGATCGCCAAAGGTCAGGCGTGGGCCGGGACTGATCGCGACGCTGGCGTCAAGTGCGGTGTCGTCATGCCGGGCGACGATCTGCTGGTCGGCTGCCTCGGCCTTGGCGTGCCCCGCGTCCCGCCAGGCCGTCACGCTTGTCCGCACCGCATCCCTGATGGTGTCGGACAGGGCCGGCTTGCCGCTGGCGAACCCTTCCGGCAATTCGGTGCCCGGCGGCACGGGGGCCACCTGCGCCGTACCGAAGGAAAACAGCGGTCCCGGCTGCACCGTGACGTCGATCCGGCCCACCGACGCGGGTGCATCGAGCGGGGCGATGCCTGCCGCCTCGCGCCCGTCGACGGTGATGCCAATGACCCCGCTATAGTAGCCCGCGGCGTAAAGCGCCGTCAGGATCCGGCGATAGTCCGCCCGCGCAGCCGAGACGAAATCCTGCGCAGAGTTGTCTTCATCATTATCGGTCAGTTCCAAAAGAAGAGACGCAGACCGGACGACACGTTCCAGACTTTCATCCTCGGCTTGCACAGTGATGTCGACATCCTGCGCCGAAAGCGTGACGGGAAGGGCGGTAAGAACCGCCGCCAGAATGGACCGCTTTAACATCTATGCCTTGACCCCTGCTCGTCGTGCGCCCTGCAATTCGGGTGCATCCGTTTCTTTATCGGCGAAAAAGTGCCCTAAGAAAACGTGGTATCCAGACAAAAGTGGCTTTTCTGCTCACCTTTTCGAGAACGGGTCCTCAGGGTAACGCACGGTGTTCAGATAAAGTCCCTGCGGCGGACAGACCGGACCGCAGGCCGCGCGGTCCCGTGCGGCAAGGGCCTTGGATACGTCTTCGGGTGCCCAGCTTCCTGCACCGACCCGCTCCAGCGTGCCGACGAAACTGCGGACCTGATTGTGCAGGAACGATCGCGCGCGGACATCGAAAGTGATCAGTGTGCCCTGCGCTGTCTCCTCGGACCGCAGCGTGAGCGCGTCGAGCGTTCTGACGGGGCTGTCCGACTGGCAGATAGAGGACCGGAAGGTCGTGAAATCATGTCGCCCCAGCAGATGGTTGGCACCGTCCTGCATTGCCGCGACATCCAGAGTCTGCCCCACCCGCCAGAACTCCCCCGCCCCAAAGGTCAGTGGCGCGCGGCGCACGATCAGGCGAAAGACGTAAACACGCTGGACCGCCGAAAAGCGTGCGTGCCAGTCGTCATCGACCCGTGCGCAGTCGCGGATCGCCACGGGCGCGGGTTTCAGGTGGTGGTTCAAAGCCTCGGACAGGCGAAACGGGTCCCATGCCCGCTTCAGGTCGCAATGTGCGACCTGTCCCGTCGCATGAACGCCTGCATCGGTCCGTCCTGCCGCCGCGATTTTATGGGTGCGCGGTTCCAGCTTTGCCAGGGCGTCCTCGATCACGCCCTGCACGGTCGGCAGATTCGTTTGCCGCTGCCAGCCCGCGAAAGGGTGGCCATCATATTCGACTTTCAGGGCAAATCGGGGCATGACGCAGGGGATTAGGGCCGCGCGGGGCCGAAATCAATCCCTACCCAATCGGGTCGCCTGCGCCTATCTAGGGGAAAACGCGCAGAACAGGACGCATCCTTGGTCTTATCCAGCATCACTCGGCAGATCGGACGCACCGTCGACGGCGTCACCCATGCGGTGACCGCCCCCTTTTCCGATACGGTCATCCGCCTTGGCGTGACGGGGCTGTCGCGCGCGGGCAAGACAGTGTTCATCACCTCGCTGGTCGCCAACCTGATGGACAGGGGCCGCATGCACCAGTTGGTCGCCGCCGGCGATGGCCGGATCGAAGCGGCCTATCTGCAACCGCAGCCCGACGATACACTGCCGCGCTTCGAGTACGAAAAGCACTTGGGGGAATTGACGGCCCCCGACCCCGTCTGGCCCGAAGGCACGCGCCATATATCGGAACTGCGGCTATCGTTGCGGGTCAGGCCGACGGGCATGCTGGCGGGGTTTCAAAGTGTCCGGACCGTGCATCTGGATATCGTGGACTATCCGGGCGAATGGCTTCTGGATCTTGGCTTGATGGATCAAACCTACGCCGACTGGTCTGCCGCTGCGCTGTCCCGCGCCGAACACCGCCCCGGCGGCAAGGCGTTTCTGGATGCCATCTCCGCTGTCGATGGGGCGGGCGCCCTGGACGAGCCGACGGCAGGGCAACTGGCATCGCTTTTCACCGACCATCTTGCAGCCTGCCGTCAGGCGGGCTTCAGCGACTGCACACCGGGCCGGTTCCTGTTGCCCGGCGACCTTGCGGGATCACCCGTTCTGACCTTCGCGCCGCTGCCTGCCGGCAGCCACCCGCGCGGGTCGCTGGGGCGCGAGTTCGAGAGGCGCTTTGACAGCTACAAGCGCCACGTCGTCCGGCCCTTTTTCGAGGATCATTTTTCCAAGATGGACCGACAGATCGTGCTGGTCGATGTGTTGGGCGCCATTCACGCGGGGCCGCGCGCGGTTGCGGACCTCAAGACCACGATGGCGGATATTCTTGGCGCCTTCCGCCCCGGGCGGAACGCCTTTCTGTCGCGCATCTTTCAAGGTCGCCGGGTCGAGAAAATCCTGTTTGCCGCCACCAAGGCCGACCATCTGCACCACACCCAGCACGCGCAACTGACCGCCATTGCCAAGGCGCTTCTGCGCGAGGCCAAGGACCGTGCCGATTTCGCGGGCGCGCAGACCGATGCGCTGTCCATCGCGTCACTGCGCACCACCGTCGAGGACTCGCGCGACCACAACGGCACGGCGCTGAACTTGGTCAAGGGGCGGCTTCTGGACAGTGGCAAGCAGGCTGCCTTTTACCCCGGAAAGCTGCCTGACGACCCGCAGCACCTGTTGTCGCCTGCGATGGCGGGACAGGATAGCTGGCTCAATGCCGAGTATGGAATAATGCGCTTTGCACCGGCGCGTCTCACGCTGAAATCCGGCGACGGGCCGCCGCACATCCGGCTCGACAGGGCGGCGCAATTTCTTTTCGGTGACCGGCTATGAGCAAGGGACCCGTCCTGTTCGATCTTGACGAAGACACCCCGCAGGCGGACCCGTCTCTTGCGCCGCCGCCGCCTGATCTGGCCCCGGTCACGCGCGGGGCGGCGATGCAGCAGGCTGCCGTGCTGCTGGCCCGCAGGCCGTCTGTGCTGGGGCGCTGGTTCTGGTCGCTGCTGCTGTCCATCCTCGGTCTCGCCATTTCGATCAGCGCGTGGAACTGGGCGGCGGGTCTTCTGGCAGCCACCCCGCTTCTGGGACTGGTCGTCACCATCCTGCTTCTGTTGTTCTGCTGCACGCTGGCCGCCATCGCGATCCGCGAGGCCATCGCCTTTTCCCGCCTGCGCCGCATCGACGAAACACAAAGGGCTGCCGCCAATGCGCTGGCACAGGATGACCTGCAAGAGGCGCGCCGCGTGGTCGACGGGTTGCGAAAGCTCTACGCCAAGCGTCCCGACACCGCTTGGGGTCTGCAAAGCCTGACCGATCATGAAGGCGAGATCCTTGACGCCGGTGGCCTTCTGGGGCTTGCCGAAACCGACCTTTTAACCCCCCTCGACAATGCGGCCCGGCGCGAGGTCGAGGCTGCAGCAAGGCAGGTGGCGACGGTGACAGCGGTGGTGCCACTGGCGCTGGCCGATGTGTTTGCGGCACTCACCTCCAACCTGCGGATGATCCGCCGGATCGCTGAAATCTACGGCGGGCGGTCGGGCACGCTGGGATCGTGGCGACTGACGCGGTCGGTCCTGACGCACCTGGTCGCCACGGGCGCCGTCGCGGTGGGCGACGACCTGATAAGTTCCGTGGCGGGCGGCGGGGTGCTGTCCAAGGTGTCCCGCCGGTTCGGCGAAGGCGTCGTCAACGGGGCACTGACGGCCCGCGTCGGCGTAGCCGCCATCGAGGTTTGCCGCCCGCTGCCGTTTCAGGCGTCCAGGCGGCCATCTGTCACGGGACTTGTCCACCGCGCCCTGACCGGATTGTTCGGGCGCTAACGCAGGCGGGGGGAGGGACCAAGTGGCACAAAACCCATCCGCACCGCGCCGTTTGACAGGGTCAGCGGCAGGACCAGTTCAGCATCTCCCTGCGCCAGACCGCTTGCCATACTCATGTAGGTCTGCATCACGCCTGCCTCTATCACCCCGCTGTCGGCAGCAAGCCGCAACATCTGCTCCCAGGCGCGCACGCGCAATTCGACCTCGCCCTCCAGATAGCCCGACACGTCCACGGCCAGCGCACCTGTCGCTTTGATCTGCATGCTGTCCCAAAGCAGCAACGCGTCGTTGATCGTGATATCCGTGACCAGCGGCGGCACCGGCTCGGCCATGTTGGCACGGTCGAGTTCGCGGTCAAACAGCACCTGCGCGTCCAGCATGATCCGGTCGATCGGGCCGGGCAGGGTGTCGGTGTTGTCAGGCAGGGTGATGTCGCGCAGGTCGACAAAGGCGTCGTACGCTGGGTCATCGTCGACCGCGCGGCGGAGTGCGGCCAGAAGGCTGTCGATCACGACCGTCGTATCGCTTTCGGACAAGGTGGCCGCAACAGTCTGCCCCTCAAGCGTCGCCTCGCGGAAAGGCAAATCGGTCGAGACGCCGACGGACCCGCTTGCCCGCAGTCGATCCGAGCGGAGGGTGACCTCTGTCCCGCCGATGGTCAGCGTCTGTTCGTCAGGAAAGGCCGCGATCACCTCGTTCGGGCGATAGGACAGGGCAAGGGCCTGCACGAATGGCGCCTGATACCGGGTGCCGTCTGGTGCGGTCAGGTCAAGATCGGTCACGGTGGTGTCGAAACGCGACGGAAACCCCCGGGTATTCACATCGGAATAGGCGACCGTCCAGCCATCGCTTTGCAGCGCGTCAAGCCCGGACACCGCCTGTCCTTCCACTGTGCGCGACCCCACGACCCAATAGCCCGCGTAAAGTGCTGCAAGGATCATCGCCCCGAAAAACAACCGTATCATCCCCAACCCTTTCAACTTTCGCTGCTTTGCGGTTTACAGACCGCCAACAGGAAGGACCAGCAATATGGCGCTTTGGGTATTCGGCTATGGATCACTTTTGTGGAACCCCGGGTTCCAGCCGGCAGAACGCAGGCTGGCCGTGCTCAGGGACTATCACCGCAGCTTTTGCATGTTGTCGATCCACCATCGCGGCTCTGTCGCGGAACCGGGGCTGGTTCTGGCGCTGGATGCGCAGAAGGGGGCACAATGCACGGGGCTTGCCCTGCGCGTCTCCGAAGGGGACGAGGATGCGGTCATGGCGATGCTGCGCGAGCGTGAATTGATCTCTTCGGCCTATTTCGAAGATAGCGTAGCGCTGGAGGACCGTGACGGCACCCGCTTTTCATCCGTGGCCTACATCATCGACCCACATCACGAACAATACGTCCACTTCGAACTGGAAAAACAGGCGCAGATGATTGCCCGTGCTGTGGGCGGGCGCGGTCCGAACACCGACTATCTTTTCAGCACGGCGGAACAATTACAGGAACTTGGCATCAAGGATGTCGATATCGAATGGCTTGTCACCCGCGTGCGCGAGCTCGGCTTGTAATAGTGATTCCACTCCTGACCCAGATCGCCTAGGCTTCGGCCCAGCAGAACAACAAGGACCCCATCCGTTGACGGAAATCAGGGAAACCGAGGCCGAGCCGCATTTTTCACGACCCGTGCGTCAGATCACCTCGATGCTGATCGTTCTGGCTCTGGTGGCGGCGGGCCTTTATCTGGGATTCGCCCCGTTTCGTGCGATTTTCATGTCGAACCCGTATCTCAACGGGGGAATCCTTGCCGTTTTCGTGCTGGGTGTCCTGTCGACGATCAATCAGGTGGTGCAGCTGATGTATTCGGTCCAGTGGATCGAAGGCTTCGCCGCCAACCGCGTCGGCCATCGCCTGACCACCGCCCCCTCGCTTCTGGCCCCGCTTGCGACGCTGTTGCGGTCGCGCGGTGCGCGGATGCAGATTTCGTCATCTTCCAGCCGGTCGATCCTCGATTCCGTGGCACAGCGGATCGACGAGGACCGCGAGATCACGCGCTATATCGGTAACGTGCTGATTTTTCTGGGCCTTTTGGGCACTTTCTACGGGCTTGCCACGACTGTCCCGGCGCTTGTCGAAACCATCAGGTCACTGTCCCCGGAAGAGGGCGAGGCAGGTGCGGATGTCTTCGGGCGTTTGCAGGCCGGTCTGCAAAGCCAGTTGGGTGGCATGGGCACGGCCTTTTCCTCGTCGCTGCTGGGGTTGGCCGGATCACTTGTCGTCGGGCTACTGGAGCTTTTCGCCGGGCATGGACAGAACCGTTTTTACCGTGAGCTCGAGGAATGGCTGTCCACCATCACCCGCCTTGGGTTCGCGGGGCACGAGGATGGGGCAGGTGAAGAAAGCGGCGCCATGATCGCATTTGCCGAGCATATGGCAGAACAGATGGAAGCGATGCGCGACATCGTGGCTGAAACCACGACCAGCCGTGCCAGCAGCGAGGCGCAGATGGCAGATCTTGCACGCGCGGTCGAACGCATGGCGCAGGGCGGTTCGGGACTGGACGACACCAACGATCTTTTGATGCGCGTCGCCGAAGGGCAGGAGGCGTTGATCGCACAGCTCAAGGACGGCGGGGCCGACGGTCTGGACGCTGAAAGCCGGATGCGCCTGCGGTCGATCGACGTGCAGCTTCTGCGGATTCTCGAGGAAATGGCGGCAGGGCGGCAGGAAACCGTGAGCGAGCTTCGGGCCGAACTGGGTGCGCTGCGCCGCAGTCTGACGATCGGTCGGGGGCGGAGCGGCGGGGGCGACCTCTGATGGCGCTGACGCGACGGTCCTCGCAACGGTTCAACACCGCAATCTGGCCGGGTTTCGTGGATGCGATGACCGGCCTTCTTCTGGTGCTGATGTTCGTCCTGACGATCTTTATGGTTATCCAGTTCGTGCTGCGCGAAACGATCACCGGGCAGGAAAGCCGTCTCAATGAACTTTCCGCCGAGGTGTCGTCGCTTGCCGATGCGCTGGGTCTCAGTCAGGCGGAAAATGTCAGCCTGACCGAAAGCCTGACAGAGGCGACCGAAACCGCAGAAGCCCAATCAAGCCTGATCGACCGGCTGACGGTGGAACGCGACACGGCGCAGGCGGCCCTGACCGAGGCACAGAACCGGATCACCGGATTCGAGGCACAGGTCGCGGGACTGCTTGCACAACGGGCTGATGCGAACGCGACCATCGCCGATCTGGAAGGCCGCGAGGCGGAATTGCTGAACGAGCAGGAGGCCCTGAACCTTGCGCTTGCGCAGGCCCGCGACGAAATCGACGCAGGCCAAGAGGCGGCCCGACTGGCGGCGGCGCAGCGCGAAGCGTTGGAATCGATCATCGCCGATCTCGAAACGACGCAAGAGATCGATGCCGCCCGCATCGCCACCCTGCAAGAGGCGGCGGAAGCGGACGCGGCACAGATCAGCGAACTCGAGGCCCAGCAACTGGCCGAGGCCGCCGCCGCCGAAGCCCTGCGCGAACGGCTGGAAAATGCGGACACCGAACTGACGGCCATGACACTTGCGCTGGAAGAGCAGCGGCGCGAGGCCGAGGAAACCCTCACCCTTCTGGCCGCAGCCGAGGCCGCGCAGGAGGCGTTGGACCGCAACCTTGCCGCCGCACTTCTGGCCCAGCAGGCCGCCGAAGACGACCTGTCCAGCGCGCTCAGTCAGGGCGATGATCTGGATGAAAGACTGGCGGCTGCGCTGAATCTGCAGGCTGCGACCGAAGAGGATCTGACCGCTGCCCGCGAGGCTCTGTCGGCGGCAAATGCACAGAATGAAGATTTGTCGGTGCGTCTGGCAGCGGCCGTGGCGGCGCAGGAAGATACGGCGCTGGATCTCGAATCCGCACGTGAGGCGCTCGAGCAGGCGATGGCCCAAAGCGATGCCGATCTTGCCGATATTCAGGCCCGCCTCGCCGCAGCCCTTCTGGCACAGGAAACAGCGACAGCAAATCTGGCCACGACCGAGGACGCCCGTGAAGCGCTTGAACAGGAGCTGGCCACCGCACTCTTGACGCAAGAGGCGTTGCAGGCCGAGGTCGCAGCCCTGCGCGACACGACCACCGAGACTAGTCAGGATCGCGCAGAGCTGCAAACGCGGCTTGCCGCAGCCCTTGCCGCCGCGCAAACCGCCGAGGCAGAGGCACTGACCCGTGCCGATCTACTGGCCGTCGCCGAAGAGCAGCTTCGCGAGGAAGAACAACTATCGGCGCAGGCGCAGCGACAGGTGGCCTCGCTCAATGCGCAGGTGGCGGAACTGCGCACCCAGATCGCCACGCTTCAATCCCTGCTGAACATCGCGGAAGATGCCGACCGTGAAGCAGAAATCCAGATCGAGGCCCTTGGCGCGCAGTTGAACACGGCCCTTGCCCGCGTTGCCGCCGAACAGTCCCGCCGTGTCGCGCTGGAAGAGGCGGAACGACAGCGCCTGATCGAAGAGGCAGAGAGGCTGGCTGCCGAGGCGGTGAATCTCGAACGGTTCCGGTCCGATTTCTTCGGACAGTTGCGCGACGTGATCGAAGATGTGGAAGGCGTGCGTATCGAAGGCGACCGGTTTGTCTTTTCGTCAGAGGTGCTGTTCGAGACTGGCCAGGCTGAACTGTCGGTGCAGGGCCGTCAGGAAATCGCGAAGGTGGCGGGGATTCTGCGGGACATCAGCGACGAGATCCCCGAGGGAATCGACTGGATCATCCGCGTGGACGGTCATACCGACAATCTACCCCTGTCCGGCACCGGACAATACCGTGACAACTGGGAACTGAGCCAGGCGCGGGCCCTTTCTGTCGTGCGCTACATGCAGGACAGTCTGGGCATCCAGCCGCAGCGGCTGGCTGCAAACGGCTTTGGCGAGTATCAGCCGCTCAATCCCGCAGACACGCCCGAGGCGCGGGCGCAAAACCGCCGGATCGAGTTGAAACTGACCGAACGCTAGGGGGCGACGGTGATCTGAGCGCTCTGGCTGTCCAGCAGCTTTTCGTCCCGCACCAGCGTGAAGGTGGCCGTATAGTCGCCCTCGGACCAGCCTGTCTGCGGCGTGCGGCGCCCCATGGCGCGGAATAACTGAGCCTGTGTCCGGTCGAGAATCTGCGTGTCGCCCAGAACCGGCCCGTCCGGCCCCATGATCTCGACCGCGACCACGTCGCCCTCCTGTCCGCCGAAGAGGTAGACCCAGGCGACAAGCGCCGGTGCCATCGGCTGCAAGGATCCGGCAGCGGCCTGTCCGGCCTTGATCGTGTCGTAGTCCGGCACGGCATCCGAAAAGCCCGTCGCGATGATGCCGCCCTGCGGCACGTCCAAGGGGTCGGACCACAGGCTTTCGGTCGCACCCTCGGGATCGCAGGTCAGCCTGTCGTTCGTGTCAAAGGGGTCCACCACATCTCCGTCTTTTCGCACGGACAGGTGCAGGTGGGGAAACTCTGTCTGCCCCGACAGCCCGATCCGACCCAAGCGGTCACCCGCGCCGACCTGCTGTCCGCTCGCAACCGAAACGGTGCCGCGTGCAAGATGGCAATACTGCGTCTCCCAGCCATTGCCGTGGTCGATGACAACGCCGTTGCCGCATTCGCGGTCCGCGACACGCGGCGCATCCGGCGTGCCTTGCGGGTGATCGACCATCCCGTCACGGACACTGGTCACGCGCCCCGGTGCCGCAGCCAGAACATCGACACCAAGCCTTTGATCTTCGTATGAGATCAGCGCGAAATCGGTGCCCTTGTGGCCGTCGTAGGTCAACGGTCCGCAGCGATAATCATGTGCGCCGGGCGTGACGTCATGGTCTACGAAATTCTGGATAAATCAGGTTTCGCCCAAGCTGCAGGCAACCGGCAGATCCAAAGAGATGTCCCCCGCAGCCGGAAAGGCTGCGAGGGACAAGAGAACAGCAATCGGCGTCCGCAAGGGTCAGTCAGCCGTCAGCAGGGGCGGCTTGTTCGAAGATCCACCGATCCGCGCCTTTTCAGGCTCTTCAAAGCGCAACTCAAGCTCGCCGTTCTTGACGCCGACCTTCACCAATCCGCCCTTGACCAGCTTTCCGAACAGCAGTTCTTCGGCCAGTGGCTTTTTGATGCTTTCCTGGATCACGCGGCCCAGCGGGCGTGCGCCCATCTTGGCATCGTAGCCCTTTTCGCCCAGCCAGTCGCCCGCGGCCTTGGTCAGCTCGATATGGACGTTCCGGTCGATCAGCTGTGCCTCGAGCTGCAGCACGAACTTTTCGACCACGCGCAGGATGACCTCTTTCGGTAGCGGTGCGAAGGAGATGATCGCGTCCAGACGATTCCGGAATTCCGGCGTGAAGGTCCGTTCGATGGCTGCGGTATCCTCGCCCTCGCGGCTTTCGCGATTGAAGCCCATGGCATTCTTTCCCAACTCGGCCGCACCGGCGTTGGAGGTCATGATGACGATCACGTTGCGGAAATCGGTGGTCCGCCCGTTGTGGTCCGTCAGCTTGCCGTGGTCCATCACCTGCAACAGGATGTTGTAGACGTCGGGGTGCGCCTTTTCCATCTCGTCGAGCAGCAGCACGCAATGCGGGTTCTGGTCGATCCCGTCGGTCAGCATGCCGCCCTGATCAAAGCCGACATAGCCTGGAGGCGCACCGATCAGACGGCTGACCGCGTGCTTTTCCATGTATTCCGACATGTCAAAGCGCATCAGTTCCACGCCCAGGGTATCCGCAAGCTGCTTGGCCACCTCGGTCTTGCCCACACCGGTCGGACCGGCGAAAAGGTAGTTGCCGATTGGCTTTTCAGGCTCGCGCAGACCGGCACGGGCCAGCTTGATCGAAGATGCGAGAGCTTCGATCGCCTTGTCCTGTCCAAAGACGACGCGCTTGAGCGACTTTTCGAGATCTTTCAGAACCTCGGCGTCGTCCTTGCTGACCGACTTTGGCGGGATGCGGGCGATTTTGGCGACAACGGCCTCGATCTCTTTTGCGCCGATTGTCTTGCGCCGTTTGCTTTCCGCGACCAGATGCTGCGCTGCTCCGGCCTCGTCGATCACGTCGATCGCCTTGTCGGGCAGTTTGCGGTCGTTGATGTAACGCGCGGAAAGTTCCACAGCGGTCTTCACGGCCTCGGCGGTGTATTTGATCTGGTGGTGCTTTTCGAAATAGGGCTTGAGGCCCTGCAGGATCTTGATTGTGTCAGGCACCGAAGGTTCGTTCACGTCGATTTTCTGGAACCGGCGCGACAGGGCGCGGTCCTTTTCAAAGTGCTGGCGGAACTCCTTGTAGGTGGTGGACCCCATGCAACGCAGCTTGCCGCCCTGAAGGGCCGGTTTCAGCAGGTTCGACGCATCCATCGCCCCGCCAGAGGTGGCACCCGCACCGATGACGGTGTGGATTTCGTCGATGAACAGCACGGCATCTTCGTGATTTTCCATTTCGGTCATCACGGCCTTCAGGCGTTCCTCGAAGTCACCGCGATACCGTGTGCCGGCCAGCAGCGCACCCATGTCGAGCGAGTAGATGGTGGCCCCCGACAGAACCTCGGGGGTTTCACCCTTGACGATCTTGTAGGCCAGACCTTCGGCGATGGCGGTCTTGCCCACGCCGGGGTCACCCACCAGCAGCGGGTTATTCTTGCGGCGGCGGCACAGCACCTGAATGCAACGCTCCACCTCGTGGGCGCGGCCGATCAGCGGGTCGACATCGCCCTTGGTCGCTTTGACGTTGAGGTCCACACAGTATTTAGCCAGCGCCGACTCTTTGTCGCCGCCGCCCGATTCCTCGTGGACGTCGTCTTCGTTGATCGAGCCGGTGACAGGCCGCGCTTCGCCAAAGGCGGGGTCCTTGGCAACGCCGTGCGCGATGAAGTTGACCGCGTCATAGCGGGTCATATCCTGTTCTTGCAGGAAAAAGGCAGCGTGGCTTTCACGTTCGGCAAAGATGGCGACCAGCACGTTGGCACCGGTCACTTCGGTGCGGCCCGACGACTGCACATGGATCGCGGCGCGCTGGATCACGCGCTGGAACGCAGCGGTCGGAACGGCTTCGGAGCCTTCGACGTCGGTTTCCAGCGTGGACAGATCGTCCTCGATGAATTCCTCGAGGTCCTTGCGCAGTTCGTCCAGATCGACCGAACAGGCCTGCATCACGCGGGCGGCGTCAGGTTCGTCAATCAGGGCGAGGAGCAGATGCTCCAGCGTCGCAAGCTCGTGTCGGCGTGCGTTGGCAAGGGCCAGCGCACCGTGAATGGACTGCTCAAGCGTCGTGGAAAAAGATGGCACTTTGGGTGCTCCTCTCATCGGGGGGGCCGTCAGGCGGGACGCCCATACGGACCGTGGCCTCTAGACTTTAAGGTTTGGTGTTTAGCACCCAACCTTCAAGGACTTTTTTCGGTTTGACACGTACAAATCACAGGAGTGTGCATTGCGCCGTGAACTGTGGCAGGTGCGCGGGCGGGCTGCCCGCTCTTTCACCTTAGAAGTTATCCTTGCGCTTGCGAACCTCGGCGAAGACATCGACAGGGTCGGCGTCCGGCAGTCCGATCGCCTGTTTCAGGGCAGGATCGTCAGCGCGCAGAAAGGGGTTGGTTTCCATCTCGACCGCCAGTATGGACGGCACCGTCGGAACCCCCTTGTCCCGCGCCGCATCAATCTGGCTCTTTCTAGAAATAAGCTTCGCATTGTCCGGTTCAAGGGACAAGGCAAAGGCCATGTTGTTCATCGTATATTCATGCCCCGAGCAGATGATGGTCTGAGGGGGCAGGGCGCGCAGTTTCAGAAGGCTGTCCCACATTTGAGCCGGTGTTCCCTCGAACAGTCGTCCGCAGCCCATCGCCATCAGGCTGTCGGCGGTAAACGCATGGCCCGAACGGGGCATCACAAAGGATATATGACCGACCGTATGTCCCGATACATCAAGAATAGCGACGGGTTCGCCACACACCGTGATCTCGTCGCCCTCGCTGACCGCCAGATCAAGAGCGGGCAGGCGGGACACGTCCGCTTTTGCACCGATCACGCGGGCATTGCCGCGCAAATCCTCAAGGCCGTCCACATGATCCCAATGGTGGTGCGTCAGAAGGACATCCGTCAGTTGCCACCCGCGCTTGTCCAGTTCCGCCTTGATCGGCCCGGCTTCCGGAGCGTCGATCAGCGCTGTTTCATGCGTCTCGTCGTTGTGGACCAGAAACGCGTAGTTGTCTTTCAGACAGGGGACGGTGACGAAGGTGAGGGGCATGGCACATTTCCGTGTTCGGGTTATGGTGGCAGCGAACGAACAGAAAGTCCGTACCGCTTTGCATCTAGATGTGTCCGATCTTCGCAATTTCTACTACCGAAGCACGTTGGGACGCGCGGCGCAAAAGGTTGTTCGCGACGAATTGGTAAGACTCTGGCCGTCGACCAAGGGACAAACTGTCGCGGGCTACGGCTTTGCGGTGCCGCTGCTGCGCCCGTTTCTCGCCGAATCGCGGCGTGTCATCGGGCTCATGCCGGGGCCGCAGGGCGTGATGGCCTGGCCTCCGGGGGCTGCCAATGTCTCGGTGCTTTGCGACGAAACGCTCTGGCCGCTGGAAACCGGACATGTGGACAGGCTGGTGCTGATGCACGGGCTGGAGACATCGGACACCCCCGCCGCCGTGATGGACGAGGCGTTTCGCGTACTTGGCCCCGGAGGACGCGCGGTTTTCATCGTCCCAAATCGCGCCGGTCTCTGGTCGCGGTCGGACAATACGCCCTTTGGATATGGGCGTCCCTATTCGCTGCACCAGTTGGAAAACCAGCTGGATTTGCATGATTTCGTGATCGAACGCAGCTGTGCGGCGCTCTATCAGGCGCCATCTCACAAGCGATTCTGGCGCAAGACGGCGGGCCTGCTGGAAAGGGCCGGTCACAGGCTTCCGTTCTTCGCGCCCGGTGGTGTTCTGGTGATCGAGGCCAGCAAGAAGGGGAACACGCCGGTCAGGCCCGGGCTGGGGGAAACGGTCACGCGGCCTCTCAAGGCCTTTGGCGGTATGGGCGCACCGGTGCCCGAACCCACCAGCCGCATGAGGGAGTGACCGCAACGCTATCATTGATGGAAACCTGACGGTCTAAGTCTCCTCAATGCCTTGCGACCCTCGGACCCCTCTGCTACATCGCGCACAAATTCGTGCCCCCGCCGTGTGATGGGGGTTGAAACAGAACGGCCCGATGTCACGCCTCTTTCGGGGCCGACCGTCAGGCCCAGACATCGGAAGGGTGGACGTGTCCGAACCAGCTTCGATCTCAACCGGCATTGCCGAACGATATGCCACTGCCGTCTTCGCCCTGTCGAAGGATGGCGGGAACCTTGAGGGGCTCGAATCCGACCTCGAACAGCTGAAAGTCGCCGTGGCCGACAGCGAAGATTTCAACACGCTGCTGACGTCCCCGCTTTACGGGCGTGACCAGCAACTGACCGCGATATCGGCAATCGCCGCCAAGATGGGCCTGTCGGAAACGACGTCGAACGTGCTCAAGCTGATGGCCTCCAAGCGTCGTCTTTTCGTCCTGCCCGCGATGCTGACCCAGCTACGCGACATGTTGGCCGAAGAGCGGGGCGAAGTGACCGCCGAAGTGACGACCGCAAAGGCACTGACAAAGGCGCAGAGCGAAACGCTTGCCAAGACGTTGACGGCCCAGATGGGCACCGACGTCGCAATCAACACGACCGTCGATGAAAGTCTCATCGGCGGTCTTATCGTTAAAGTCGGCTCCAAGATGATCGATACCTCGATCCGCTCGAAGCTCGATGCCCTCCAAAACCATATGAAAGAGGCCCGGTAATGGCGATCCAAGCTGCGGAAATCTCTGCGATCCTGAAGGACCAGATCAAGAATTTCGGTCAAGAGGCCGAAGTGGCCGAAGTTGGCCGCGTTTTGTCCGTCGGTGACGGCATCGCCCGTGTCTACGGCCTCGACAACGTGCAGGCCGGTGAGATGGTCGAATTTCCCGGTGGTATCCGCGGAATGGCCCTGAACCTCGAAAGCGACAACGTCGGCGTCGTGATCTTCGGCTCTGACCGCGACATCAAGGAAGGCGACACCGTCAAGCGCACCAAGTCCATCGTGGACGTGCCCGCAGGCCCCGAACTTCTGGGGCGCGTCGTTGACGGTCTGGGCAACCCGCTGGACGGCAAGGGTCCGATCAACGCCTCCGAGCGTCGCGTGGCCGACGTCAAGGCACCGGGCATCATCCCGCGCAAGTCCGTTCACGAACCGATGCCGACCGGCCTGAAGTCCATCGACGCCATGATCCCCATCGGTCGTGGCCAGCGCGAGCTGATCATCGGTGACCGTCAGACCGGCAAGACAGCTGTGGCGCTTGACACGATCCTCAATCAGAAATCCTACAACGACGCCGCGACCGACGAGAGCGACAAGCTGTACTGCGTCTATGTGGCCATCGGCCAGAAGCGGTCCACCGTGGCCCAGCTGGTGAAGCGTCTGGAAGAATCCGGTGCCATCGAATATTCCATCGTCGTGGCCGCCACCGCATCCGACCCTGCACCAATGCAGTATCTGGCCCCCTATTCCGCCACAGCGATGGCCGAATACTTCCGCGACAACGGCAAGCATGCCCTGATCATCTACGATGACCTTTCCAAGCAAGCCGTGTCCTATCGCCAGATGTCCCTGCTGCTGCGCCGCCCGCCGGGCCGCGAAGCCTATCCGGGCGACGTGTTCTACCTTCACTCGCGCCTGCTGGAGCGGTCGGCCAAGCTGAACGAAGACAACGGTTCGGGTTCGCTGACGGCTTTGCCGATCATCGAAACCCAGGGTGGCGACGTGTCGGCCTTTATTCCGACGAACGTGATCTCGATCACCGACGGCCAGATCTTCCTTGAAACCGAACTGTTCTTCCAGGGCATCCGCCCCGCCGTGAACACCGGTCTGTCGGTGTCGCGCGTCGGGTCTGCCGCCCAGACCAACTCGATGAAGTCGGTCGCCGGTCCGGTGAAACTGGAGCTTGCGCAGTATCGCGAGATGGCAGCCTTTGCCCAGTTCGGCTCTGACCTTGATGCCGCGACCCAGCGTTTGCTCAACCGCGGTGCCCGCCTGACGGAACTGATGAAGCAGCCGCAGTATTCGCCCCTGACCAACGCCGAGATCGTGACGGTCATCTACGCCGGCACCAAGGGCTATCTCGACAAGCTGGACGTGTCTGACGTGGGCCGGTTCGAGACTGGTCTGCTGAAGCACATGCGCAACGCGGGCAAGGCGACGCTTGACTGGCTCACCAAGGACGACCCCAAGATCAAGGGTGACGCAGAGGAAAAACTGAAGGCCGAAATCGACGCCTTCGCCAAGGACTTCGCGTAATCGCTCTCGAGATAAGGAGGCTTTGGTTTGCCAAACCTTAAGGACCTGAAAAATCGGATCTCGTCGGTCAAATCGACCCGCAAGATCACGCAGGCGATGCAGATGGTCGCGGCCGCGAAATTGCGCCGCGCCCAGGACGCAGCCGAAGCGGCTCGGCCCTATGCGGAACGGTTCAACGCCGTTCTTGCAGGGTTGGCCTCGGGTGTGGGCGATAGTGAAACCGTACCGAAACTGCTGGCCGGAACCGGAAGCGACGACGTCCATCTGCTGGTTGTCATGACGGCGGAACGCGGGTTGTGCGGCGGGTTCAACTCGAACATCGCCCGTCTGGCCCGCGTGCACGCCCAAAAGCTGCTAGCCGCGGGCAAGACCGTCAAGATCCTGACGGTCGGAAAGAAGGGTCGCAGTGCGCTCAACCGCTACCTTGGCGATCACTTCGTCGGCCATGTCGATCTTTCGGACGTCAAGCGGATGTCCTATGCCGATGCGCAAGGGATCGCCAAAGACGTGCTCGACCGCTTCGACAACGGTGATTTCGACATCGCGACGATTTTCTTTTCGCGCTTCGAAAATGTCGTCACACAGCACCCGACTGCCCAGCAGATCATCCCCGCCCAGTTCGAAGAGGGCGAGGCAGACGATGCAACGCTTTACGACTACGAGCCAGGCGAAGAGGAAATCCTCGCCGACCTGCTGCCGCGTGGCGTCGCGACGCAAATCTTTGCCGCACTGTTGGAAAACGCAGCCTCCGAGCAGGGTGCGCGTCAGTCCGCCATGGACAACGCGACCCGCAACGCAGGCGACATGATCGACGATCTCACGATCGAATATAACCGCTCGCGTCAGGCCGTGATTACCAACGAGCTGATCGAAATCATTTCGGGCGCGGAAGCGCTCTAGACCCCGGAGAAACGTAAATGGCTAACGCAAAAGGCAAGATTACGCAGGTCATCGGCGCCGTCGTCGACGTGCAGTTCGGTGATCACCTGCCAGAGATCCTCAACGCCCTGACAACCGACAACAACGGCAAGGAACTGGTGCTTGAAGTGGCCCAGCACCTTGGCGAAAGCACCGTGCGCACCATCGCGATGGACGCAACCGAAGGTCTGGTGCGCGGTCAGGAAGTAACCGACACAGATGGTCCGATCACGGTTCCCGTGGGCGATGCCACATTGGGACGCATCATGAACGTCGTCGGCGCGCCCGTCGATGAAAAGGGACCGATCGGCGAAACGGAACGTCGTTCGATCCATGCCGACGCCCCCACATTCGAGGCGCAGTCCACCGCGTCCGAAGTTCTGGTGACCGGCATCAAGGTCATCGACCTGCTGGCACCCTACGCCAAGGGCGGCAAGATCGGCCTCTTTGGCGGTGCCGGTGTGGGCAAGACGGTTCTCATCCAGGAGCTGATCAACAACATCGCCAAGGTGCACTCGGGCTATTCCGTCTTCGCCGGTGTGGGCGAGCGGACCCGTGAGGGCAACGACCTTTACTACGAATTCATCGACTCGGGTGTTATCAACGCCGAAGACCTGACCAAGTCCAAGGTGGCTTTGGTCTACGGCCAGATGAACGAGCCTCCGGGTGCGCGTATGCGCGTCGCTTTGTCCGGTCTGACCATGGCGGAATCCTTCCGCGACCAGTCCGGCACCGACGTTCTGTTCTTCGTGGACAACATCTTCCGCTTCACGCAGGCGGGTTCCGAGGTGTCGGCGCTTCTGGGTCGTATTCCATCCGCCGTGGGCTATCAGCCGACGCTGGCGACCGACATGGGCCAGATGCAGGAACGCATCACCTCGACCAAGAACGGTTCGATCACCTCGGTTCAGGCCATCTACGTGCCCGCCGACGACTTGACCGACCCCGCACCCGCAACGTCCTTTGCCCACCTCGACGCGACCACGGTTCTGAACCGTGCGATCTCGGAAAAGGGCATCTATCCGGCGGTCGACCCGCTCGATTCGACTTCGCGCCTGCTCGATCCGGGCATCGTGGGCGAAGAGCACTACAAGGTTGCCAACGACGTTCAGCAGACCCTCCAGCGCTACAAGTCGCTGCAGGACATCATCGCGATTCTGGGCATGGACGAACTGTCGGAAGAGGACAAGCTGACCGTGGCGCGCGCCCGCAAGATCGAGCGTTTCCTCAGCCAGCCCTTCGACGTGGCGCAGGTCTTCACCGGTTCGCCCGGTGTGCAGGTCGCGCTTGAAGACACCATTGCGTCCTTCAAGGCAGTGGTTGCCGGTGAATACGACCACCTGCCGGAAGGCGCGTTTTATATGGTCGGCGGCATCGACGACGTGAAGGCCAAGGCCGAAAAGATGGCGGCAGACGCCGCCTAAGGAGCAGATCATGGCAGATACCCTGCAATTCGATCTCGTCGCACCCGAACGTCGGTTGGCGTCGTATGCCGCCACCGAGGTTCAGATCCCCGGTGCGGATGGTGACATGACGGCAATGGTGGGTCACGCGCCCACCATCACCACGCTGCGGCCCGGTATTCTCAGGGTCGTTCACAGTGGTGAGACTGACGAATACGTCGTCTCGGGGGGCTTTGCCGAGATTACCGACGATGGTGTGACGGTCTTGGCCGAACAGTCCCTGCCGCGCGCAGAGATGACCCAAGAGGTGTACGACGACATGATGGGGCAGTTCCGTCAACAGTACGAGAAAGCCAAGTCCAACTTCGAGAACGAGCCGGGTCCGGTGGACGATGCGGCAAAGCTCATCTCGGACATGGTGGCGGTCGGAACGCACATCGGACTGGACCCGAAACAGTCCAATTTCGGCTAAGACAGCGTTATAGCGCAAGAAAGGCCCCGCCAAAGCGGGGCTTTTTCGTTTTTGAATTCGCGTTTCCGAGTGATAGGGATTTGATCAACCGAGGGTGGTGGAGACAAGCAGCTATATGAAAACCATTAAAAGCAGCTTGATCGGTATCGATCAGGGCGACGTCGTCGTTTTCACCGACTATCAGGACGACGGGCCCATGTGGGCCGAAAAGGGCAATCGTGAAGCGCGTCAGGCGGTTGAATTTTCGGACAGCTACGCCGAAGCCCCCTCGGTCATGGTCAGCATGTCCATGCTGGACGTCTCGTCCGAGGCGAATGTCCGGACCGAAGTGCTGGCCAGGAACGTCACGACAAAAGGCTTCGAGATCGTGTTCCGGACCTGGGGTGATACGCAGATTGCCCGCGCCCGCGTCGCCTGGCAGTCCATCGGGGCACTTGCCAGTGACGACGCCTGGGATATCTAGCCCGCGTAGGTTCCTTCATAGATCGGCTTTAGGGTCTTGTGGTTGAACAGGGACGACACGCTGGTGCCGTTCCACGTGTTCAGGATCGCCTGCGCGAACATCGGCGCGGTCGAGACGATCCGGATATTCGGACAGGCCCGCACGCTTTCGGTTGGCTGGATGGTGTCGGTGATGACTAGGTTCTTCATGACCGACTTGCCGATCCTCTCGACCGCGGGGCCGGACAGGACGCCATGCGTGATGTAGGAATGAACCTCCTTCGCTCCATGATCCATCAGCACTTCGGCGGCTTTGCACAACGTTCCTGCAGTGTCGACGATATCGTCCACCACCAGGCAGGTCCGGTCCCTGACGTCACCGATCACCGTCATTTCCGCAACTTCACCCGGCTTGCCGCGGCGCTTGTCGACGATCGAAAGCGGTGCGCCGATCCGCTGGGCCAGATCGCGGGCGCGGGCCACGCCGCCGACGTCCGGTGAAACGACCATCAGGTCGTCCATGCCGGACTTGAAATTGTGCATGACGTCCAGCGCGAAAACCGGCGATGCATAAAGGTTGTCGACGGGGATGTCGAAAAAGCCCTGAATCTGCGTCGCGTGCAGATCCAGAGTCAGGATCCGCTCGATCCCGGCTTCCATCAGCATGTTCGCGACCAGTTTCGCGGTGATCGGGGTCCGTGCCTTTGACCGCCGGTCCTGTCGTGCGTAACCGAAGTAGGGAATGACGGCGGTGATGCGCTTGGCCGAGGACCGGCGCAGGGCGTCGGCGATGATCAGCAGCTCCATCAGGTTGTCGTTGGCCGGGTTGGACGTGGGCTGGATGATATACATATCCTCGCCGCGCACGTTTTCGAAGACCTCGACGAAGATTTCGCCGTCGTTGAACCGTTCGACCCGGGCGTCGGCCAGTCCGACATCCATGCCCCGGTGCATTGACATCCGCACCGCGATCGCCTCGGCGAGAGGTCGGTTGGCGTTGCCGGAAATCAGCTTGGGTTCATCGTTCTTTGGCATGGGGGATCCTTGAGGGCGGCGGCAAGCCGGCAGATTCGTAACGTTGACACCGCCTAGCACACCGATACGGTCCGGCAAAGAATAGCCAGCGTCCGGAGGCACAGGATGGCCCACATCGACTACTATTTCGCAACGATCAGCCCTTTCACCTATCTTGCGGGCACCCGGTTAGAGAAAATCGCGGAAAAAAACGGCGCTACCATCGCCTACAAACCGCTCGATATCATGCAGCTGCTCGCGCGCACGGGCGGCACCCCGCCGGGCGAAAGGCACCCGAACCGGCAAGAGTATCGGCTGCAGGACCTGCGCCGCCGGGCTGTGCAGGCGGGTTTGCCGATCAACCTCAAGCCGATGTTCTGGCCCACCAACCCGGCGCCTGCGTCCTACGCGATCATCGCCGCCAAGGCAGACGAAGGCGGTGATCTGGGCGCCCTGGTCCACGGCATCACCCGTGCCGTCTGGGCCGAAGACAAGGACATCGCGCAGGATGACACGATCCGCGCATGTCTCGAGGCAGCGGGCTTCGACCCGGCCCTTGCCGACAAGGGTTTGATGGCCAGCGCGGAAGAATACACACGCAATCTGGAAGACGCGGTGATGGCAGGGGTCTTCGGCGCGCCGTTTTACATTACTGACGACGACGAACGCTTCTGGGGGCACGACCGGCTCGACGATCTGGACGCGCATCTGTCAGGCAGGCTTTGAACCTGCGGTCAGCCGCGCAGGAACCCCAGAAATTCGTCTACGCCCGCCTCCGTCATCGACCAGTCGCAGACCAGTCGCCCGGTCAACCGCTCGTCGGCGTCACCGGTGGTCGCGTCACCGCTCATGACGTAATAGGTCGCCCCGCTGTTCAGCAGGTGCTGGTGAACGGCGCGGGGGGCGGAAAAGAAGATGACGTTGCCCTGCGGCTGATACTGCAATTCAACGGTATTCGACTGGCGCAGCCCTTCGGTCAGGCGGGCGCAGGCGGCATTCGCCGACCGTGCCATATTAAGCCACAGGTCGTCGGCCAGATAGGCCTGCATCTGCGCCGACAGATAGCGGTGCTTGGAAAAGAGGTGCCCGCCGCGCTTGCGTCGCAGCTCGAACTCTCTTGCCAGATCGGGATTGAACAGGATGCAGGCCTCGACGCCCAGCAACCCGTTCTTGGTGCCGCCGAAGCTGACCGCATCGACGCCCGCCTTCCACGTCATCTCGGCCGGTGTGCAATCGAGAGAGACCAGCGCATTGGCGAACCGCGCACCGTCCAGATGTGTCGTGATGCCGTAGTCGCGCGCGATGGTCGTCAGTGCCGCGATCTCATCTAACGAATAGACCGTGCCCTTTTCGGTGATCTGCGTGATCGACAGTGGCCCGCGCTGGGGACCGTGGACGCCCCGTGTCTGTTCCGCCTCCAGCGACGCGCGCAGGGCCTTGGGGGTGATCTTGGCGTTTTCGGCGGGCACCAGCGTCAGCTTGGCACCCGAATAGAACTCGGGCGCATTGCATTCATCCTCATGGATATGCGCCATGGGCGAGCAGAAGATCGTCTCCCACGGTTGTGCCATCGTCGCCAGCAGAATCGAATTGGCCGCCGTTCCCGTGGCTACCAGATGCACCATCGCGTCGGGGGCATCAAAGACCTCGCGGATGCGGGCGCGCACGTCAGCCATGATGGCATCCGCGCCGTATCCCATGGCGTAGCCTTCATTGGCGGACACAAGTGCTTCCATCACCTTCGGGTGGGCAGGGCCTGCATTGTCAGAGGCAAAGAACATCAGATCGGCTCCTCGATTACATAGTCGTCCCAGTCGTCTTCCGGCACCAGCTCTTCGCTGAGGGTGCGGTCCTGCATCGACACGCCCGCCTCGTGGACGGTATTGGCGTCGTGGCTGATCAGGTAGTGCCAGTCGTAAAGCGGCTTGCCTTCATAGCGCAGGCGGTAGGCGCAGGTCTGCGGTAACCAGTAGAGATGGGTTTCAATCGTCTCTGGCTTCAGCACGATACATTCCGGCACGAACTGGTGGCGGATGGGATACTTGCTGCATCGGCAGGTGGCGCCGTCCAGCAGCTTGCAGGCGATACGGGTCAGTTCAACCTCGCCATCGTCGTATTCCAGCTTGTTCAGACAACATTTTCCACATCCGTCGCAAAGCGCTTCCCACTCGGCGCGGCTCAGATCCTCGAGCGGCACGTCTTCCCAGAAATTTGGACGCAGGTCAGACACGGGACAGGATATCCCGCGCCATGTCGCAATCCTTGTCCATCTGGACGATCAGGTTGTCGATGCTGGTGAAATTCAGCTCGGGCCGCAGGAATTCGACCAGAGCGACCGAGATCGGGGCGCCGTAAAGGTCGCCCTTGAAATCGAAGATATAGGTTTCGCAATTTGCTTCGTTCTCGCCGAACATGGGGCGAATCCCGATCGAGGCGGCGCCGTTGTAGCTACCCGCGTGAGGGCCATCCAGCACGTCGCATTTCACGGCGTAGACGCCAAAGCGGGGCGGGTGCAGCCCGTCGATGGACATGTTCGCCGTTGGATAGCCCAGATCGCGTCCGCGCTGTTCGCCACGGATCACCGCGCCTTCCAGTCGGTGCCAGTGGCCCAGCATGGCGGCGGCGGCGCGTGCGTCACCCTCGCTCAGCGCATCGCGGATCGCGGTCGAGCTGATCCGGACGTCGTCGGTTGTCAGCATCTGCGCCACGGTCACCCCAAAACCCATCGCCTCGCCAAAGGCCGCAAGATCTGTCGCCTTGCCCGCCCGGTCCTTGCCAAAGCAGAAGTCGCTGCCCACCACGACGTGCTTCAGGCCCAGCGCATCGACGATGATTTCGCGTGCGAAATCTTCGGGCGGCAGAGCGGCGAGCACCGCATTGAACGGCACCTCGTATAGCCGCTTTACCCCCAGCTTGTCCAAACGGTTGGCGCGGGCTTCGGCGTTCATCAGGCGGAAGGGGGCAGCGTCATGGTGAAAATATGCGCGGGGATGCGGCTCGAATGTCATGACGCCCAAGGGTGCGTCGATCTTGGCGGCGGCCAGACGTGTCAGGTCGATGACGGCCTGATGCCCCAGATGCACGCCATCGAAATTGCCGATGGCCGCAGCGGCACCACGGTCGGCAGGGTCGATGAATTGCGGGTCGCGGATAATGCGCATGCGGGCAGGGTTAGCTTTCCCCGACGGGGGGCGCAATGGCTAGTCGAACTTGCCCGATGGGGCCAGGACGGTGGCTTCCCCCATCAGCACGTTCTTGCCGTCCACAAGGCAGCGGGTCGCAAGCGTGACACGCCGCTTGGCATAGTCGATGGCCGTCACCTCGACCTCGGCGCGGACCAGATCGCCGGGGCGCACGGGGGCAAGGAACTTGAGGCTTTGACCCAGATAGACGGTGCCGTGACCGGGAAGCTGTTCCCCGATCACAGCCGAGACCAGACCTGCGGTCAACATCCCGTGGGCGATGCGTCCGCCAAAGATCGTGTCCTGTGCATAGCTTTCATCCAGATGCACCGGATTGCGGTCGGTCGAGACCTGCGCGAACATCTCGATGTCTTCGTCGGTGACGACCTTTTGCACATAGCGCATCATGCCAACGGCAAGGTCTTCGATGACGATGGTGCCACGGAGTACGTTGTCCAACATTTCAGGTCCTGCTAAGTCACAAAAGTTCAACCAGTGCGGTCTATTTGTAACTTAATTACTTTGCGGCTGCAGAAAGTCAACCCTCAGCGCAGGTATCCGATGGCGTATGTGGCGTTGACCTGCGCGGCATCCAGAAAGCGCTGCAGCGCCTCTGGTTGCGGTGCGCGGCCCGTGCCCGTCTCTTCCCGCGCCAGCCCGCCGGTGATGAACAGGCTGTCGAGGTCCTCCTGCTGCGCGCCCAGAATATCGGTGCCGATCCCGTCGCCGATGCAGATGATGCGCGGCTCTGCCGGGGCCGTGCCCAGTGCCGCCAGCCTGCGCCGTGCCAGATCGTAGATCGGTGGATGCGGCTTGCCGAAATAGAGGCTTGCCCCGCCCATCTCGGTGTAGAGTGCCGCCAGAGCACCCGCACACCATTCGCGCACCTCGCCGCGGTCAACCACGATATCGGGGTTGGCGCAGAGCAGCTTGAGCCCCCTTTGCTTGGCGAACAGGAACTCGGGACGGTTCACGGCAGGATCGGCCTGCGGGTCGAAGGGACCGCAGCAGACGATGCCCTCGGCTTCGCTCAGGGGGACCTGCTGGATGTCTACCGGGTTTTCGATGATGTTGAGTGGTGTGAAAAAGTCGTCGTCACGGGGGCTTTCGCCCATGAACCAGACCTTTTCGCCGACGGCGCCCTGGAACATGGCGGAGCGCGCGGAATCGCCCGAGGTGGCGATCGCATCCCATGCATCGTCGGTGACGCCAAAGTCCTTGATTTGGGCCGCGACCGAGTCCCGGGGGCGAGGCGAATTGGTCACCAGCACGACCTTGCCGCCCCGCGTGCGATAATCGCGCATTGCGTCAACCGCCGCTGGCCGGGCGCTTACACCGTCGTGCAGGCAGCCCCACAGGTCGACGAAGGCCGCGTCATAGTGATCGCTGATATCGGCAAATGTCTCGATGATGGGTGGCATGGGGGCTCCGCTTTTGCTTGGCTACTGACATGGCGTACGGGGCGGGCGACGCAAAGGGGGCGCTGCCCCCGTCCTGCGGACTCCCCCGGAGTTTTCGGGCCGAGATGAAGATGGAGCCCCGGCGCGGCAGACACGCCGGGGCAGTCCGGTTCAGTCGACCTTGAGGTTCGGGATGATCTGTTTCTTCCGGCTCATCACGCTGGGCAGGACCACCGTGTCGCCATCGGGGGCGGCACCGAAGGAGAGTTCGGCGACGCGCTTGCTGAGATCGTTGGGGATCAGCATCGTGGCTTCCTCGTTCAGGATATCCACGACGAAGAGCAGTACCTCGTTCACGCCGTCCTCGGCTGCGACCTGCGGCATCGCCGCCATCAGTGCATCCTTGCGGTCGAGAATCGTCTTGGGCGACGTCGTCTCGAGAACGGACACGCGGAAGGTGGTGCCGTCGACCTCGTATTCCTTGCTGTCCATGCGCAGAAGCTGGGCTTCGGAAAAGGCCGAGACGTCGGATTTGGCTTCGAACATTTCCGATGAATAACTGTCGATGTCGATGCCCAGGTCGGCGGCGAGGGATTCGGCCAGCGCCTTGTCCGTGTCTGTCGTGGTGGGCGAGCGGAAGGCCAGCGTGTCCGACAGGATGCACGACAGCATCAGGCCCTTTACGCCGTCGGGCATCCGGTGTGCGGCATCTCCCATCAGCTGGTGCTGGATCGTGGCGGTGCAGGCCAGCGGGCGCACTGTGATGTCGATGGGGCCCGCGGTTTCGAGGCCGCCCACCAGTTTGTGGTGGTCGATGATTGCCTTGATGTCGGCGCTGTTGATACTGGCCGGCAGTTCGGCGGGGTTGTTGGTGTCCACGATCACGCAGGACTGGCCCGTCTCGATGTCGGTCATGATGGCGGGCTGTTCGAAACCCCAGCGACTGGCGACGAAGGCCGCCTCGGTGTTCGGATCTCCCAGCAGGCGGGCTTCGGCGGCGGTGCCCTGATGGGTCAGGAACCATTCCCAGATCAGGGCAGAGCCGAGGCTGTCGGTGTCGGGGGCCTTGTGGCCGAAAATCAATGTGGTCATGAAAAGCTATCCTTGGACTGTGGCGCGTTTTCCGGCCTTATAGGAGCGGCAGGCGGGGCTGTCACGTGGATGTGTGACCGGATGACAGGAGAGGGCGAGACTTGGACAGGCGACAGCGATCAGGGCAGCGGCATGATGCTTGAGGCCGATCTCTATCCCCCGATCAAGGCGTTCTTCGCCCGTGCGGGTTATGACGTGAAAGGCGAGGTCGGTGCGGCTGACGTGGTCGCGCGCAAGGCGGGCGAGACCGTGATTGTGGAGTTGAAGACCGCGTTTTCGCTGACGCTGTTCCATCAGGGGATCGAGCGGTTGGCGCTGACCGATATGGTCTATCTGGCTGTGCCTGCGGGCGGCAAGGACAAGGCGCTCAAGCGGAACGTGCAGCTTGCACGGCGGGCGGGGCTGGGTGTGCTGTGCGTGCGGGCCCGCGACGGCCATGTCGAGGTGCTGGCCGAACCCGGACCCTACGCGGCCCGCAAGTCGCCCAAAAAGGCCAGACGGCTGGCCCGTGCCTTTGACCGGCTGGAGGGTGATCCCAACGCGGGCGGGGCGACGCGGCACGGGCTGGTGACGGGCTACCGGCAGGACGCGGTCAGATGCGCGCGGTTTCTGGCGGTGCACGGGGCGCAACCCGGCCACAAGGTCAAGGATTGGGCCGAAGTGCCGGACGCCACGCGCATTATGCGCGACGACCACTACGGCTGGTTCAGGAAGATCGCGCGCGGTGTCTATGCGCTGACTGATTCTGGCCGCAAGGGGCTGGACGACTGGAGCGACATCTAGGGTGCGGGCGTGATCGTCCAGCCGTCTGCGGCCAGCAGGGCCAGCAGCCCCTGGTGCCCCGGAAGATGGGCCGCACCGACTGCGACGACAAGACGGTCATGCAGCGCGGCCTCGGCTTCGATGACATCAATCCACGCCCTGTTGCGGCGGTTCAGCAGGTTTTCCTCGGTTTCCGCGAAAACCGCCTGAGCCTCCTGCTCGGACAGGCCGGGAACGTAGGCGGCGGCGATGCGGCTGACCTCCCAGATTTCGGCGATGCGTTCGGTGAAATAGGCGTCCAGCATGGCCACGAACATCTCGGACTGCAGGTCCGGCGCGATCAGGGCAAGCCTGAGGTCATCCATCTGCGCATCGAAGTCGTCCTTGCGCATGATGGTAAAGAGCGTGTCCCAAGGTTCCAGTGCGCGCACGGGAATGCCCGCGTCCTGCGCATCGTCGATCAGCATGGCGTCAAGGCCTTCCTGCCCCGCCAGCATCTCGGGCAGGATGCAGGGCGGCAGTGACAAGAGCAGCGACAGATACCAGGGCTCCATCTTTGCGGCCATGAAGGGGGGGATGCTGCGGGCGCGGGCTGCGTCCATGACGGCGGACCATGTCGCGTCGTCCAGCGTTTCGGGCAGGGTGGGGCCCTCGGTGATGAAGAAGAGGTCGGGGTCAGCCGCGACGGCCGCTTCCATCTGTGCCTGTTCCGCGTCGCCCGCTTCGACCAGCAGGACGTCGGCCGTCTGGATGTCGCCGGTGACCGTCGCGCGAAGTTCCTCCAGCCGTGGATCGAAGACGTGCATGGTGCCGATCAGCGTGATCCGGTCGTCTTTGCGCGTGGCCACCCACCGCAGACCTTGGGCATAGGGGGTCGCCTCGACGGCTCGCGCTACAGTTGCGCTGTCAGCGTCGGACAGGCGGTCGCGGAAATCGGCGCCGGTGCAAAGCGCCGTGGCAGGAGAGGCGAGTGCGACAAGCGCCAGAGCAAGAAAACTGCGCAACATGAGTGGTCCTTGGAAAACAGGGGCGTCCATCTGACGCTTCCGCAGGATCATACGCAGATCGGCGCGGATCAGAAAGCGTCTCGGTCCCCAACGTGTTCGTCGCAAGCGCACCGGTTCGGGTCGCTCAGACGCTGCCGCCGCTTCCTGGCCCAGTTCCGCTGCAGGGCCGGGCGCAGCTTGACAACCTCTCGTGCGACACCGCAAACAGGATGAAACGCATCACAGGGGGTCTGACATGACTTTGACGCAAGCCGCTTTCGGCACCGATACCATTCTCAAGAAGGCGAGCCTCGTGCTGGCAGGCTCGCTTCTGATTGCCATCGCGGCGCAGATCAAGGTGCCGATGTGGCCGGTGCCGCTGTCGCTGCAGACGCTGGCGATCCTTGGCATCGCGCTGGCCTTCGGGGCGCGCATGGGTGCCATTACCGTGTTGGCCTATCTGGCGCAGGGTCTGGCCGGTCTTCCGGTGTTCGCTTCCTTCGGGTCGGGCCTGGCCTATTTCGCGGGTCCGACCGCAGGCTTTCTGGTCGGGTTCGTCGGCATGGCCTATGTCGCCGGTCTTTTCGCGGAACGCTCGCGCAGCTTCGGCGTGATGCTTCTGGGTGCTGTCATCGCCTCGGCCCTGCTTTACGTTCCGGGTCTGGCCTGGCCGCTGGGTGCGGCAAGCGTCTTCGGCATTGACGCGGGCTGGGCCGGATTGTCGCTGTCCTCGGTCTGGAGCGGATTCGCCGCGCCCTTCATCATTGGTGACGTGATCAAATCGGTTCTGGCCGCGCTGATCGTGGCAGGTGGCTGGACCGCCCTCGCCAAGCGCTGAAAAGCCCTGCCATCTTTCAAAAGGTCCGTCCCATCCGGGGCGGGCCTTTTTTGGTGGCGATCGGCACTTGGCCGCGCGCGATCCTGTTCGGTGATGATCCCGCAGACTTGCGTGTTGACAGACCTGTGAGCCGTGCCTATCTGTGCGTCGTTATCACTCGCCCGGTGTGAGTGATAAAAGCAATAGACAGCAAATAGGGGAACGTCAGAAATGGCATTTAAACCACTCCACGACCGTGTTCTGGTCCGCCGTATCGAAGGTGACGAAAAGACCCAAGGTGGTCTGATCATTCCTGACAGCGCCAAGGAAAAACCTGCCGAAGGCGAAATCGTCGCTTGCGGCGAAGGCGCACGCAAGGAAAACGGCGAACTGATCGCAATGGCCGTCAAGGCCGGCGACAAGGTGCTTTTCGGCAAATGGTCCGGCACCGAGGTCAAGATCGACGGTGAAGACCTGCTGATCATGAAGGAAAGCGACATCCTGGGCACGATGTAAGCCCGGCGTTCGCCTTTCCCAAATCCAATCAATTCAAGGAGCTAAAACATGGCTGCTAAAGAAGTAAAATTCGACAGTGACGCACGAAACCGGATGCTCAAGGGCGTCAATACGCTTGCGAACGCCGTGAAGGTCACGCTTGGCCCCAAGGGTCGGAACGTTGTTCTGGAAAAGTCCTTCGGTGCCCCTCGTATCACCAAGGACGGTGTGTCTGTCGCCAAAGAGATCGAACTGGAAGACAAGTTCGAGAACATGGGCGCGCAGATGGTCAAGGAAGTTGCCCAGCGCACCAACGACGAAGCTGGCGACGGCACCACGACCGCCACTGTGCTGGCTCAGGCCATCATCAAGGAAGGCCTGAAGTCGGTTGCCGCTGGCATGAACCCGATGGACCTCAAGCGCGGTATCGACCTTGCAACGGTCAAGGTTGTCGAAGCCATCAAGGCTGCTGCCCGTCCGGTGTCCGATTCCGATGAAGTTGCGCAAGTGGGCACCATCTCGGCCAACGGCGAAAGCGAGATCGGTCGTCAGATCGCCGACGCGATGCAGAAAGTCGGCAACGAGGGTGTCATCACCGTCGAAGAGAACAAGGGCCTCGAGACCGAGACCGATGTCGTCGAAGGCATGCAGTTCGACCGTGGCTACCTGTCGCCCTACTTCGTCACCAACACCGAGAAGATGACGACCGAGCTGGAAGATGCCATCATCCTGCTGCACGAGAAGAAACTCTCCTCGCTCCAGCCGATGGTTCCGCTGCTCGAGTCCGTGATCCAGTCCGGCAAGCCGCTTCTGATCATCGCCGAAGACGTCGAAGGCGAGGCTCTGGCCACGCTGGTCGTCAACAAGCTGCGCGGTGGTCTCAAGATCGCTGCCGTCAAGGCACCCGGCTTCGGTGACCGCCGCAAGTCCATGCTGCAGGACATCGCGATCCTGACAGGTGGTCAGGTCATCTCCGAAGACCTCGGCATGAAGCTGGAAAACGTGACCATCGACATGCTGGGTTCCGCCAAGCGCGTCGCGATCACCAAGGACGAGACCACCATCGTGGACGGCGCCGGTGACAAGTCCGAGATCGAAGCACGGGTCAGCCAGATCCGCGGCCAGATCGAGGAAACCACCAGCGACTACGACCGTGAAAAGCTGCAGGAACGCGTGGCCAAGCTGGCCGGCGGTGTTGCCGTGATCCGTGTCGGTGGCATGTCCGAAATCGAAGTGAAAGAGCGTAAGGACCGCGTCGACGACGCACTGAACGCAACCCGTGCCGCTGTCCAGGAGGGCATCGTCGTGGGTGGTGGTGTCGCTCTGGTACAGGCCGGCAAGTCACTCGACGGTCTGCAAGGCGCGAACTCTGACCAGAACGTCGGTATCTCGATCGTCCGCAAGGCTCTCGAAGCACCGCTGCGTCAGATCGCCGAAAACTCCGGCGTGGACGGTTCGGTCGTTGCGGGCAAGATCCGCGAAAGCACCGACCTCAAGTTTGGTTTCAACGCGCAGACCGAAGAATATGGCGACATGTTCAAGTTCGGCGTGATCGACCCTGCCAAGGTGGTGCGTCACGCACTGCAGGACGCAGCATCGGTTGCCGGTCTGCTGATCACGACCGAAGCCATGGTGGCCGACAAGCCCCAGAAAGAGGGCGCCGGCGGCGGTGCCCCCGACATGGGCGGAATGGGCGGCATGGGCGGCATGATGTAATCACGCTTCGGGCTCTGCCTGAAGCTGATGGCGGGCCGGTTGCCATATGGCACCCGACCCGCCACGCCCTGCCACAAAAGAAAGGCGACCCCATCGGGGTCGCCTTTTTTCGTTGGGACGGTCGGGTGCCTCTTACGGATGCTCGCCCGCCGCGATCTTGTTGGCGAACCCGTGGTTCGCGTCGCGATGCTCTGCTTCGTCGGCGCGGATCACGATGACCACCTCGCAAAAAAAGGCATCAGGCGGGCATCCCTAGCGCACGATCGGCTCCAGCGGATCATAGACTGTCGCGATGTCATCACCCCAGGCGACGGCGGCAAGGCTGTCGGGCTTGACGATCAGCCCCGCCATCTCGGACCGCGTGACCCAGCGCCGTTGGGTCACGATGCCTTCGGGGTCGATCCACCCGGGGTCGATCCGGCCCGACAGAAGCGTGCAGCGGAAATAGATATCGACCTGATGAAAGGGTCCATCGGGGTCGTGAAATTCGTTCACCAGACAGACGGCCCCCACCGCCACGTCCAGCCCCGTTTCCTCGTGGACCTCGCGCCTGAGGTTGTCGGGCAGGCTTTGATGCAGCTCGGCCCCGCCACCGGGGGCACACCACAGGTGGTCCTTGTCTTTCCACGCGTTCACCAAAAGCAGGCGATCTTCGTGCAGCAGGACAGCGCGGGTGGACAGGCGGATCATGACGGCAGACTGGGCTTGCTCTCGAAAAGACGCAAGGTCAGGAATGATGTATCTATACCGACCGGATTTCGGTGCTATATCCACACAAATGAAACGGTTTGTATCAGTATTGGTGTCAGTGATGATGGGCTGCGGGGCCGGTGGGTCTGTGTCGGCGGAAGAAGAATGTATCGTGCTCCTGCACGGATTGGCGCGAAGCGAAGTGTCCCTCGCGCCGATGCAGCTCTACCTCGAAAACGAAGGGTATCGTGTGGTAAACACGGGGTATCCATCGACGGAACGAACGGTTCAACAACTCGTGGCCGAGAACATCGCAGCCGACGTCGCCGCATGCGGGGCGGCGCAGGTCAACTTCGTGACCCATTCGTTGGGTGGTATCCTTGCCCGCGCATGGCTGGCCAGCAACCGGCCCGACAACATGGGCCGCGTCGTCATGCTTGCCCCCCCGAACCGCGGATCGGAACTGGTGGATGTTTTTGGCGACTGGGAGCCGTTCCAGTGGGTCAATGGACCTGCAGGGCTGCAACTGGGGACCGAGGACACCAGCGTGCCCAACCGGCTGGACCTGCCCGCTTTCGAATTTGGCGTGATCGCGGGGGACAGGTCGCTGAACCCGGTCTATTCCTCGGTGATCGACGGGCCGGACGACGGCAAGGTGTCGGTCGAATCCACCAAGCTCGAGGGCATGTCGGACCATATCGTCCTGCCGGTGACCCACACATTCATGATGAACAATCCGCTGGTCGTGGCGCAGGTGGTCAGCTTCCTGCAAACTGGCAGCTTCGATGAAGACTTGTCGATGACGGGGATCCTGTTCGGCAACGACTGAACGGGCGCCGTGTCAGGGCTGACCCGTCACCGTGTTCACGTGACCCATCTTGCGCCCCGGCTTGGCCTCGGCCTTGCCATAGAGATGGATCGCGGCGGGGCTTTCAGACAATTTTGCAATGCGCTCCACATCATCCCCGATCAGGTTTTCCATCCGCACGTTGCTGTGCCGCGATCCGTCACCCAAGGGCCAGCCAGCCACCGCGCGGATGTGCTGTTCGAACTGGTCGATGGTGCAGCCGTTCTGCGTCCAGTGACCGGAATTATGGACGCGTGGGGCGATCTCGTTGACGATCAGCCCCTGCCGCGTGACGAAAAGTTCGACCCCCATCACGCCGACATAGTCCAGCGCGTTCAGGATTTGCGCCGTCAGAAGCACCGCGTCTGTCCGCTGCGATGCAGTCAGGGTCGCGGGCACCGTGGTGGTGCGCAGGATGCCGTCCTCGTGCACGTTTTCACCGGGGTCGAAACAGGCGATGGCACCGTCGGCGTTGCGCGCGCCGATGATTGACACCTCGTGGCTGAAGTCGACGAACCCTTCCAGCAGCGCGGCCTGTCCGTTCATAAGTGCCAGTGCCGCAGCCGCGTCTTCTGCCGTCATGATCCGCGCCTGTCCCTTGCCGTCGTAGCCCATGCGGCGGGTCTTGAGGATCGCGGGCGCACCGATTTCGGCCAGCGCGGCATCCAGACTGGCCGCATCCGTCACATCGGCAAAGGGCGCCGTGAGCAGCCCGAGGTCACGCAGAAAGGTCTTTTCCGCCAGCCGGTCTTGCGAGGTTGTAAGCGCGCGGCGGTTCGGATGGATCGGCGTGATCGCCTCGACCGCGTCCAGCGCCGCCGTCGGGATGTTCTCGAATTCGAAGGTGACGACGTCGCAGGCCCGCGCAAAGGCCTCCAGCGCTGCGGTATCGTCGTAGGGCTTTGCGTGGTGATAGTTGGCGACGTGGGACGCGGGACAGTCGCCCTGCGGTTCGTAAATCGCCGTCTTGTAGCCCAGCCGCGCAGCCGCGACAGACAGCATGCGACCCAACTGGCCACCGCCAAGGATGCCGATGGTGCTGCCGAAGGGCAGGGGGCTAGTCATCGGCAGGCTCCTGCGGGATGGATGCAGAAAGCGCCGCGCGCCAGTCGTCCAGTCGTTGCGCCAGTGCTGGATCGTTCAGGGCCAGGATACCCGCCGCCATCAGCCCCGCATTGGCAGCACCCGCAGCGCCGATCGCCATGGTGGCCACCGGAAAGCCCTTGGGCATCTGCAGGATGGAATAAAGACTGTCGACGCCTGACAAAGCGCGGGTCTGGACGGGCACGCCGATCACCGGCACACGGGTTTTTGACGCCATCATCCCCGGTAGATGCGCGGCACCGCCCGCACCGGCGATAATGACCTGAAGCCCGCGATCAACGGCGGTCTTGCCATACTCCCACATCCGGTCCGGCGTCCGGTGCGCCGAGACGATCCGCGTCTCGTAGGCCACGCCCAACTCGTCCAGCAGGACCGTTGCCTCTTTCATCGTGGGCCAGTCGGACTGGCTTCCCATGATGATGCCGACAGACGGATTGGACATGGCGAAACCCTCAAATGGTCAATGAAAGCGGCACTATAGCCAGTGAACGGGGCGGTGCAATGCTTAGGCGATGATGTCCGGGTGGATCCGGTCCTCGATTGCGGCGATCCGGTCCTTCAGCGCCAGTTTTTGCTTCTTGAGACGCTTGAGCGTCAGCATGTCCGACGCCGCCCTCTCGTGCAGGGCTGCAATCGCCTCGTCCAGATCGCGGTGCTGGCGGCGCATGACTTCAAGCTCGACGCGCAGGACGTCAATCTCTTCCATTTTTCCACTGGCGTTCATCAGGTCGCTCCGCAAGGCGCATATCGATTGCTGTGTAAAGATGTTCGCCGGTTTCGCCTAGTTTTTTATGGACCCACCGGGATGCCGCCGGGTCCATGTCTTGTGCAGGGCGTCGTTGATCCCCATATCTAGGGTGCGGCTGCCGCTACAGGGGCCGCACAAAATGTCGCTTGAAAAGGACGTTGGCTCAGATGACGAAACTGGCTTCCCATCCGTTTCTGCTGGGATTCGAACAGCTGGACAGGCTGGTTGAACGCACGGCAAAATCCGGCAATGACGGGTATCCGCCTTATAACATCGAACAAACCTCGCCGCAGTCTTACCGGATCACGCTGGCCGTGGCCGGTTTCCGCGAAGCTGACCTGTCGATCACGCTCGAAGAATCATCGCTTGTGATCCGGGGCCGGCAGTCGGACGATGCGGACGAACGGGTGTTCCTGCACCGTGGCATCGCCGCGCGGCAGTTTCAGCGGTCCTTTGTGTTGGCCGACGGGGTTGATGTCGGCGAAGCCGTGATGGAAGACGGCCTGCTGCATATCGATTTGAACCGGACAGACCCCGAGCGCGTTGTACAGACAATCCAGATCAGGAAAGGGTGACGCCATGAACACCAAACAGGAATTAAGAGCGCTGGGCGAAAACATCGTCTACCTGCGTGCCGTCGATGTCGCTGACCTGCCAGATGATGTGCGGGCCGAAGCGGCCGAGGTCGCGACGGACACGCTTTTCGCAGTGCACAACACCGAAGGCGAACAGGTTGCCCTTGTGGCCTCTGCCGATGTCGCCAGCCACCTTGCCAAGGTGAACGAGCTGCAACTTGTGACACTGCAGTAATCGCAACCTTGAAACGAAGAAGGGCCCGCACGACGAACCGTCGCCCGGGCCCTTCTTTTTGCGGGGTGTGATCAGGCTTTGATCAAGCCCATGCTTTCCAGCTTCAGCACAACCTGATGGGCGCAGTTGTCCACCTCGACGCTTTCGGTCTCAAGTCGTAGCTCGGGGTCGGCAGGCACGTCGTAGGGGTCTGATATTCCGGTGAACTCCTTGATCTTGCCTTCGCGCGCAAGCTTGTAAAGGCCCTTGCGGTCGCGGCGTTCACATTCCTCGATCGAGGTTGCGACGTGGACTTCGATGAAGGCCCCGAAGGCTTCGATGTCTTCACGCACGGCGCGACGGGTCGCAGCATAGGGGGCGATTGGCGCACAGATGGCGATGCCGCCGTTCTTGGTGATCTCGCTCGCGACATAGCCGATGCGGCGGATGTTCAGGTCGCGGTGCTCTTTCGAAAAGCCCAGTTCCGACGACAGGTTCTTGCGCACGATGTCACCGTCCAGAAGTGTCACCGGGCGGCCACCCATTTCCATCAGCTTGACCATCAGCGCATTGGCGATCGTGGATTTGCCCGACCCCGAAAAGCCGGTCAAGAATACGGTAAAGCCCTGCTCGGCCCGTGGCGGGCGTGTCTTTCGCAGTTCCTCGACAACGGCAGGGAACGAGAACCACTCGGGGATCTCGATGCCCTCCTGCAGGCGGCGGCGCAATTCGGTGCCCGAGATGTTCAGGATCGTGACGTCGTCCTTGTCTTCGATCTCGTCGGCGGGTTCGTATTGCGCGCGGTCCTGCACGAAGACCATGTGTTTGAAATCGACCATCTCGATGCCCATTTCCTCCTGATGGTCGCGGAACAGGTCCTGCGCCTCATAGGGGCCATAGAAATCATCACCGGCGCTGTTCTTGCCGGGGCCTGCGTGGTCGCGGCCCACGATGAAATGGGTGCAGCCGTGGTTCTTGCGGATCAGTCCGTGCCAGACCGCTTCGCGCGGGCCGCCCATACGCATGGCCAGTGGCAGAAGGCTCATGGTCGTGGTCGAGGACGGGTATTGGTCCAGCACGGCCTCGTAGCAGCGCACGCGGGTGAAGTGGTCGATGTCGCCCGGCTTGGTCATCCCCACCACGGGGTGGATCAGCAGATTTGCCTGCGCCTCTTTCGCGGCGCGGAAGGTCAGTTCCTGATGCGCGCGGTGCAGCGGGTTGCGGGTCTGGAAGGCGACCACGCGGCGCCAGCCCATCTTGCGGAAATAGGCGCGCAATTCGTTCGGCGTATCGCGGCGGGCGCGGAAATCGTAGTGCACCGGCTGCTGGATGCCCGTGACGGGGCCGCCCAGATAGACTGCCCCGGCCTGGTTGTGAAGGTAGTTGACCGCAGGATGCGCGGAATCGTCCGCGCCATAGACCTTTTCGGCCTCGCGTGCCTTGTTCGGGACCCACCTGTCGGTGACCGTCATGGTGCCAAGGATCACACCCTCCTGGTCACGCAGGGCGATGTCCTGACCCAATTCGATGCTGTCTGCAAAGCCCTGCGAGACATCCAGCGTCACCGGCATCGGCCAAAGCGATCCGTCGGCCAGACGCAAGTTCTCGACCACGCCGTCGTAGTCCGCCTCGCTCAGAAAGCCCTTGAGCGGGTTGAAACCGCCGTTCATCAAAAGCTCCAGATCGCAGATCTGGCGCGGTGTCAGATCATGGCTGGTCAGGTCAGCCGCTTCCATCTTCATCTTCTGCGCGCTGTCGTAAGACACGTAAAGTTCCGGGATCGGAGCGAGGTTGTTTTCCATCGGGTGGGTCCTGTTGCTAGAGGGGACATAGGCACTGGCGGAACCGGTCAGTTCCGCATGAAGGGCGTCGTATTCAGAGAATCTGCGGGCAAGGAACCGGTCGGTCAGGCGGGCCTTTTCGGCCGCACCACGGGCGGTCAACCCGTAGGCAAAGCGTTTCCGACGGTCGGGGCTGTCGCGGTGGCCGATCTTGATCAGACCGGCGGCGACGGCCTCTTTTAGTTGCGCGTTCAGCCGTCCCAGTGACACGCCCAATGCAGCCGCCGTATCGCGCTGCGACGAGGCGGGCGCACGATCCAGTTGACGCAGCAGGCGGAACAACGCCTCCTCTTCGTCGGTCATGCGGTTGGGTTTCGGGGCGGGCACGGCAGCGACTCACTATCTGTTCACGCGTGAACGCATCGCATGCAAAGTGCGTTCAGGAAAGAACAAACTTTCGGCGCGCACTAACCTGTTGCAAATCGGTCAGGGCCAACTGTCATTAAAAGACAAGCCCCGCAGCAGGTTATGCTGTGGGGCTTGATCAAATCAACCGGCGTCGTCTCTAGGTTACACGGTCATTCTAGGCGGTCACTCTGCCGCGTCCTGTGGCGCGCCGTAGCCCAAGGGCAGTTCCGTGCTGACGTCCGTCTCGCCCAGTTCGGCCAGATAACGTTCGGCATCCAGTGCTGCCATGCAGCCCATGCCGGCGCTGGTGACGGCCTGACGGTAGATGTGGTCGGTCAGATCGCCTGCCGCGAAGACCCCGGGGATCGCGGTGCGCGTCGTGCCGGGTTCGACCTTCACATAACCGCCGTTGTGCGTTTCCAGCTGGTCCTTGACCAGTTCGGTCGCTGGCGCGTGACCGATGGCGATAAAGACCCCCTTGCAGGGCAGGTCGGTGATCTCGCCGGTCTGGACGTTCTTGACCTTCACGCCCTCGACGCCAAGCGGGTTTTCCGACCCGTAGATATCTTCGATCTGGTGGAACCACAAAGTTTCGATCTTGGGGTTCTTCATCAGCCGGTTCTGCAGGATCTTTTCCGCGCGCAATTCATCGCGGCGGTGGACCAGCGTGACCTTGCTGGCGAAGTTTGTCAGGAACAGCGCTTCTTCCACGGCAGTGTTGCCGCCGCCCACCACGACGATCTCCTGGCCGCGATAGAAGAACCCGTCACAGGTTGCGCAGGCGCTGACGCCAAAGCCCTTGAACCTGTCTTCGGTCGGCATCCCCAGCCACTTGGCCCGTGCGCCTGTCGCCAGAATGATCGCATCGGCAGTGACCGTCTGGCCGCTGTCCAGCGTCGCTGTAAAAGGGCGTTGAGACAGGTCCAGATCGGTAACGATATCGTGGACGATATTGCAGCCGACCGCGCGGGCGTGGGCCTCCATCCGGACCATCAGGTCGGGGCCCTGCACCTCGGTGTCGCCGGGCCAGTTCTCGACCTCGGTCGTGGTTGTCAGCTGGCCACCCGGCTCGATGCCCTGCACCAGCATCGGCTCAAGCATCGCGCGGCTTGCGTAGACACCGGCCGTATAGCCGGCAGGGCCGGACCCGACGATCAGAACTTTGGTGTGTGTCGCGGTCATGGCAGGCTCCTGTCGCAGAATTCAAGCCCGATATAGGATGGCAGGTGCCAAAGGGGAAGGGTTGCCTGATCCGGAGGCTCAACATAATGTTGCGCAAGTTTGAAACTTTATTGCGCTTTCCTTGTTGTTTCGGTATGAATCGTAAAATTACGGGCGCAACACCGGGGACTCTCATGCCAGGCAGCAAGTTGGACGAAATCGATCGCATGATCCTTGCCGAATTGCAGGCGGACGGACGCATGACGAATGTCGAACTGGCCAAGCGGGTCGGAATCTCTGCGCCGCCCTGCTTGCGGCGGGTCCGCACGCTGGAAGAACAGGGCTTTATTCGCGGCTATCACGCCGACATCGATCCGCGCGAACTTGGGTTCGAGGTGCAGGTCTTCGCGATGGTCGGTCTGGTCAGTCAGGCCGAAGCGGACCTTTCTGCCTTCGAGGCCCGCTGCCAGTCGTGGCCGCTGGTCCGCGAATGCCACATGCTGAACGGCGAGGTTGACTTTGTCCTCAAGTGCGTCGCCCCCGATCTGCGCAGCTTTCAGCGCTTTCTGACGGAGGAACTGACCAGCGCGGAAAACGTGGCGAGTGTGAAAACCTCGCTGGTGATTCGCGGCGCCAAGGACGAGCCAGGCGTCCCTTTCGACGTTCTCGAGGCGCGATTGGCCCAAGACGCTTAACCAGTTTAGTCACGCGATCCCGAAACCGCGAAATCTCTTGTTGCCGTTTCGCACCTGTCTATATGTCAGATGACATGCGCGCGGTTGCGAGGGGACAGCAGGTTGAACACGCAAAACGAAATCATCAAACCTGAAGAGTTCGCCATGCGCGCTCTCACCCGTGCCCCGATGTCCGTCGTGCTGACCAATCCACGGCTTGAAGACAATCCGGTGGTTTACGTGAACGCCGCATTCGAGACCATCACGGGATACAGTCAGGAAGCTGCGATCGGCCGCAACTGCCGGTTCCTGCAAGGCGACGACACCGACCCCAAGGAACTTGCGCGTCTGAAGAACGCGATCAAGAATGAAACTGAAATTTCGGTCGATCTCAAGAACTACCGTGCCGACGGAACGGCCTTCATCAACCGCCTGATGATCTCGCCGCTGACGAACGACGACGGCGAGGTCGAGTTCTTCATGGGGGTTCAGCTGGCCATCGACGCCGACGGCACCATCGACGGTGAGCGGCTGCGCCGTGAAGCGACCGAACGGGTGCTGAGCGAATTGCAGCACCGGGTCAAGAACCACCTGTCCCTTATCGTCGGCATGATCCGGCTTCAGGCCCGTGGCTCGCAGGCTGCGACAGATGATTTCAGCACCCTGTCCCGGCGGATCGAGGCGTTGCAGCTGCTCTACGAAGAAATGGGCGACACCCGTGCGACCAATGCAAATGACGCCTCGGTCGCCGTCGGTGCCTATGTCAGCCGGATCGCCAATGCGATCGCCTATATCGACGGGCGCAGCGGTATCCGCGTGAACATCGACGCCGACGCGGTATCGGTGCCCTTCGAGACCGCGACGCGCATCGGGCTGGTCGTCTCCGAGATACTGACAAATGCGTTGCAACACGCCTTCAAGGGCCGGGATGCCGGTATCGTCGAACTGCGTCTGAAGATGCTCAGTCAGGGTGTGATGCGGATCACCATCACCGATGACGGCGTCGGGATGCCCGAGGGTTCAGAGTGGCCCGAGAACGGCAATCTCGGCAGCCGGATCGTGCGCGACCTTCTGTCGGAACTCGACGCGACATTGTCCGTCCAGACGGAAAATCAGGGCACGACGATCGCCTTCGATGTCCCGCACAAGATGACCGAATAGACCCGCTCAGGCGTAGTCGAAGATATCCAGATCGCGCAGGTTCAGGCGCGGCAATCGCATCGGTCCGAAATCGCCGAACGTGGATTTGTGCGGAAAAAGCGACAGGAACAGGTCTTTCATGTCGGGCCTCAGCTTCAGCGTATGAACGGCCCCCGGATGCAGTGATTCAAGCTCGACGCCGTTGATCCGCAGGATTTCATGGTCCTCGAACCCAAGCTGATAGCAGTGGACGGGTGCAACGGGCGTCAGTTCGATGATGCTGGTCTGGTCGATGAAATCGCGCACCGGCAGCAGGGCTGCGTCCGATCCGGTGATGCGGTTCACACCGCGTCCGCGATGCACCATCCGCGCTGCTGGCCCCAGCACAAGGTCGGGTGAGGGGCGCGTCGGACCAAGCGCTTCGGCGGTCATGCGCGTCATAGTGCCCATTTCGGCGCGCTCGTTCCGGGTGCCGGGCACGATGACCATGCTGCCATGCCACATCAGCGTGACAGCGCGCCCGTCGGCTGTCAGGATCTGATCGCCCGGCAGCAGGTCTTCCACCGCGACCGGCCCGGTCGCGGTCTGTACCATTGCACCCCGGCCCAATGCCGCGAAGGCATGTTCGAACACAGGGGTCGCAGGCGCAAGCCGCGTTGTCTCGTGGATGTCATGAGAGGATGTCAGATGGGCGATCTCGTATTTGCGCAACAGAGGCCTTGTGCGCAGAGATCGCCCGTCTGAACTAGCGTTCCGATCCAATTGGGCCGGAGAGGAATAAGCGTCCGCCGCGAGGCCAGCGGCGGTGGTGGGGGTCGATTTGAGCATGTGGCTTACCCTTCGGGTTTGTCACATCATCTGCCGGCCCCACCGACAACATCTGAGGAACGTTGCGTTGACCTGAATGTGTCAAAGGGGGGGTGGCCTGTCAAAGTTTTGAAACAAGTGCGCCATGATACGGGTCAATCCGGACATAATGGACGCGATTGTTCCGGTTCAGTGAACCAATCTGCCATATTCCGGTGGTCAACCGCCCGAATCGCGGCAGAGCTGACGTGAAAAAACCGCGTGGGGAGGACCACGCGGTTTCAGGCAGCCTCTTGGGGAAAGCTGCGGAGGGATAGTCAGGTGCTGGTGTTACCCGTTGGCGGGGATCACCATGCCTGCGGGAAGCGGCGGAAGGGTGATGCGCGACCTGTCGTCCCGGTCATCCATGCGGCGGGCGATCATGGCCTGGCGGCGCAGCCCGCGCTCCCACGGCATCTTGGCGGTGCAAGTCTCGGCTTCTGCGATGGTCTTCGCGATCCAGCGGTTCTTCGTCATGTCTGTCACTCCTCAAACGTTGTCCGCCCTGGTTTGTGTCGTGGCGGTGATGGGACATTGATGACGGTCTGTTTTGGCAACAGTAGGGCGGGCAAACTGTTTTTTGCCGGATCGGAAACAGTCAAATGTGGCGCGTCGTCCTGGCTCGGCTGTGCCCAAAAACACCTGTAATTCTGTGCCTTTCGCAACAATGACCGCAAAAGTGTCGGGATTGTTTCGCGAAATGTGACCGGGCCGTGGCGCTATCCCGCCAGATTGCCGCCCAGATCAGAGCCGGATCACCGCGATCTGTCGCCCGTAATCGGGGTCCTGCGCATGTGTCGCGCGGCGGTACGAAAAGAACCGCGCCTGATCCGCATAGGTGCAGTGGCGTGTCCAGTCGACCTGAACCACGCCTGCTTCCTTCAGCTTGGCCAGCCCGAAAGCCGGTAGATCGAACTTCAACCGGTCACCTGTGCCCTGCACGAAAAAGCGGCCCGCTCTTGGGTCCGCTTGCAGCACGGTGTCGTAGAACTCTGGCCCGACTTCATAGGCTTTCTGGCTGATGCTGGGTCCGATGACGGCGTGGATGGCCTCGCGCCTTGCGCCCAGTGCCTCCATCGCAGTGACCGTGTTGGACAGGATGCCCGTGATCGCGCCTTTCCAACCGGCGTGGGCCGCGCCGATCACACCGGCCTGGGAATCGGCAAAAAGGACCGGCAGGCAATCTGCCGTCAGCACGGACAGGGCGACACCGGGCGTCGCGGTCACGAGTCCGTCGGCTTCCGGTTTGGCGTCGGTCACGCCTTCGACCGTGACCACCTCCGCCGAATGGATCTGATGCACGCCCGCCAGCGCTGCGACGCCCATCGCGCCGGCCACCCGGCGGCGGTTGATGGCCACGATCTCGTGCTGGTCGGAACTGCCGAAGCCGCAATTGAGACCGCCGAAGACACCGGACGATGCGCCACCCTTCCGGCCAAAGTATCCGTGGGTGACCCCGTCGAGCAGCGGATGCGTAATGATGTCAAGCATCACGGGTCAAGCCCCGGTGGCACCGGTCCGGCGGCGGGATAAAGGCCAATGATCTGAAAGAGCTCGCCCATTTCGTCAGGATGCACCAGCCGCCGGTGCGCTGCAACATGGGCCGCGCGGGCCTTGCCTTGCAGTCTGTTCGCTAGCGCCTGCGCCCGCTGGGTGATCCCCAAGTGTTCCAGAAACACGCCCTGCTTCGTCAACGCCGTCGCGCCGCAGGGGACGGCGGCTGCGATGGCTGCGAAATCCACATGCGCGGTCAGGTCCGCCTCGCCCGGTGTGTCCAGCGGATCGGCGCGGCTGTGGCGCTGAACGGCCTGAAAGGTATCCCCCGTCGCGTTCCAGTGGCCGTAGTCGATCAACAGTGCGGCGCCGCCACTCTGTTCGACACGCCGTCCGATCTCCTCGGCCAGACCGGGCAGGGCAGGGCAATGTTCGATCATGTCACCCTCAGCGGTCGTGTCCCAGCGATGTTCAAGCATGTTCAGCCGGGTGGGGGCGGTCAGGCCGAAGGACAGGTACCCGTCGGTCAGCCCGACCACGCGCTCGGCCCAGCCATCACCGCTGCGGATGAACTGGCGGATGGGCAGGGCGTCGAAGAACTCGTTCGCGATCAGGAACAGCGGGGCCTCGGGCACCTCGTCCAGACTGCGCACATGGTGCGCCTGCGGCACGGCTTTGGCTTGAATCCCGCGCAGCGCGGGCGAGGCTTCGACCAGATAGACGGTGAGGGCTGCGTGAAACCCGGGCACACCCTTGGTCGCGCGCAGGATATCGGCCATCAGCGTTCCGCGCCCCGGCCCCAGCTCGACCAGCACGCCGACGGGCTGCCCCTGATCCATCCAGCTTTGTGCCAGTGCCAGCCCGATCATCTCGCCGAACATCTGGCTGATTTCGGGGGCTGTGGTGAAATCGCCCGCCACGCCCAAAGGGTCGCGGGTGGCGTAGTAGCCGTGGTCGGGATGCAGCAGGCAGGCGCTCATGTAGTCGGCCAGCGTCATCGGGCCGGTGCGTGCGATCTGACGCGTCAGGATATCGCCCAGCGGCGTCATCGCCGCCGCGCCATCACGATCAGGGCCACACCCACAAGGATCATCGGCAACGACAGAATCTGCCCCATCGTCAGACCGTAGTCTCCGACTGTGAAGGCCCAGCCCAGCGGGTTGCCGGGCTCTTGGAACTGGGCGTCGGGCTGGCGCACGAATTCCACGCTGAACCGCGCGATCCCATAGCCGGCAAAGAAGGTGCCGGTGGCCAGCCACGGCTTTTTCAGACCACCCCAGACAAAGGCCAGCAGAAGCAGACCGCCGCCCAGCAACAGCCCCTCGAGCCCTGCTTCGTAAAGCTGGGACGGATGGCGCGCACAGGCCCCCATCACACCCGGGCAGGTCTGTGCCGCCTCACCGGGAAAGATCACGCCCCATGGCAGATCGGTGGGGCGGCCCCACAGCTCGGCGTTCACGAAATTGGCAAGCCGCACCAGCAGCACGGCGGGCGGGGCGGCAATGGCGATAGCGTCGCTCAGCTGCCCCAATGGCACCGCGTTGCGCCGCGAGAACAGCCAGACACCGGCAACGACACCCAGAAAGCCGCCATGAAAGGACAGTCCGCCCGTCCAGATCATCGGAATCTCGATTGGATTGGCCAGATAGTAGTCGGGTTGGTAGAACAGCACATAGCCCAGACGCCCGCCCGCGATCACGCCGATCACGACATAGGTCAGCAGGTCTTCCATCCGTGCGGTGGGCATCGGCGCGATACTATCAGGCCACAACCGGTCCCGCCGCAAGGCGGCCCGCATGATGAACCAGCCCAGCGTGATCCCCACGATATAGGCCAGCGCATACCAGCGCAGCGCAAGGTTGAACCCGAAAAGCTCGATTTCGAAGATGATGGGACTGAGGTCGGGAAAGGCGATGGCGCTGATCATGCGCCTTTCCTTCCCGTGCGCGCGCCCGGTGTCAAGGCGCCGCCTTGCGGGGGCTGGGCTTCGGCACCATATTGAGACCAGTGCTGCATCAGGAGACGACGATGGACAACCGCAACAAGATTTTCGATGACATCAGCCAGCTGATGACCAACGCCATGGGCGTGGCGCAGGGCGCGCGTGACGAAGCCAACACCGCACTCAAGGGCATGATGGACCGCTGGCTGGCCGATCGCGACCTTGTCACCCGCGAGGAATTCGATGCCGTGCGCGCCATGGCCCAGAAGGCCCGCGAGGAAAACGCAGCTCTCGAAGCGCGGATCACCGCGCTGGAAGCCAAGCACAACAACTAGGACATCGTTGCAGCGCCGCGCGTTTTCCCCGTGGGGAAGGCGCGCGGGCCGCGTCGGGCGATGATCGAGCGTATACTGCCAGCGCCACTGCCACTACAGGTCTGCCACCTTGGCAGACCGGTGTTGCCGCGCCCTTTCAGGGGTTACTCGAACCCGCTCAGATAGGCGACCAGCACGTCGCGCGCCGCTTCCAGATCGCCGCGATGGATCATCTCGGTTACCGTGTGGACATAGCGCGTGCCCACCGTGATTCCGATGGCGCGCGCGCCTGCCGCCGCCTGTTGCGCTGCCGCTCCGTCCTGACCGCCCGCCGCCAGCATCGTGCGCTGATACGGGATATCGTTGTCCTGCGCGATCTTCTCGAATTCCGCTACGAGGGCGCGGTCGGCGATGAAGGAACTGTCGCGCACATGCAGGCCAAAGCCCTTGCCCTGCCGGGTCGTTGCTTCGCGATCCGGCACCCCGGGCGTGTCGCAGGCCAGCGTCACGTCGATGCCCAGACCGATATCGGGGCGGATCTTGTAGGCCGCCGTCCGCGCGCCGCGCAGTCCGACCTCTTCCTGACATGTAAACGCCACGTGGATTTCCGCCCCGCGCCCCGCGTCTTTCAGGCCCCGCATCGCCTCGATCCCCAGCCAGCAGGCGACCCGGTTGTCCAGTGCCTTGGACACGATCTTGTCACCCATCTCGAGCAGTGGTTCGTCCATGACCACGAAGTCCCCGATCCTGACCTTGTCGTGAACAGCCTCGCCCAGCCCCGTGTCGACGAAGAATTCACCGATCTCGGGCACCTTCTTGCGGTCCTCGGGCTTCGAGATATGCACGGGCTTGCCGCCGGGGTTCATCACGCCCTTCAGATCGCCGTCGTCGGTGCAGACCAGCACCCGGCGCGAAAAGAGATTGCGCGGATCGAAGCCGCCGACCGGCTGGACGAAGATGAAGCCCTTGTCGTCGATATGGCTGACCAGAAAGCCGATTTCATCCATGTGGCACAGCAACATGACCTTGGGCGCACCCTCGGTGGCGGCATCGCGGCGGCACAACAGACTGCCCATCACGTCCACCTCGATATGGTCGAACAGGCCGTCGATCTCTTTCTCGATCAGCGCCCGCACACGATGTTCGTTGCCCGGCACGCCGGGGGTTTCGCAGAGGGCGCGAAGAAGGTCGATATTCATGTCTGGGCCTTTCTGAGGGTTCGCGATGATCCTAAACCTGCCCAAAGGAAAGGCAATCGACTCTGACCCGGGGTTATCCCCAAGAAATGCTTTGACAGCACATGCCCCAGCCCCCACCATATTTCGTAGGGGCAGCGCAATCAGAACACCGCCCCTTGAGCAGAGCACAGCGGTTGGGGGCGCATCCAGCTTTGACCGCTACACACAAAGGGGCACAGGCATGGCACTCTCCGAAGCGTATCTGGACAATTCCGACATTCATCCCATCGACATGGTCGAACACGTGGCCGAACACCACGCATGGGAATTTGACCGCATCCACGACGATCAGATCGCAATGGCCGTCGAAGGCCAGTGGAAGACCTATTCGGTCACGCTGGCCTGGAGCCCCTTCGACGAAACGCTGCGCCTGATCTGCACCTTCGAGATGGAGCCGCCCGCGCACCGTTTGCCCGCACTCTACGAGGCACTGAACGTCATCAACGACCAGTGCTGGGCCGGTGGCTTCACATGGTGGGCGGATCAGAACATGATGGTCTATCGCTACGGCTTGGTGCTGTCGGGCGATCAGGCCCCGACGCCAGACCAGATCGACACGATGATCAACTGCGCCGTGATGAGCGCCGAACGCTACTATCCCGCAATCCAGCTTGTCACATGGGCCGAACGCAGCCCCCAGGATGCCGTGCAGATCGCCATCGGCGAGGCTTACGGCCGGGCCTGAAGACTCGCCTGATCCGGGGCCTGAAAACACGGTTGGACCTTGCGCCAGAGGGTGGCATGTTGCCACCCGAAAGCGAGGTATTCACATGATGGACGATGTAGCGAAACGCGGTCTGGTTCTGCTGGGCTGCGGCAAGATGGGATCAGCGATGCTGGCGGGTTGGCTGCAGGGCGGTCTGCCGCCCGCGTCGGTCACGGTGCTGGACCCAAAGCCGTCGGACTGGCTGCAGGGCACCGGCGTGAACCTCAACACCGACCTGCCCGAAAACCCCGCCATCGCGCTGATCGCGGTCAAGCCGCAGATGATGGGTGATGCCCTGCCTGCGATGAAGGCGCTGGGCGGCGGCGGGACGCTGATGGTGTCGGTCGCCGCCGGCACGCCGATTTCCATCTTTGAAGAAACCTTCGGTTCCGACACACCTATCGTGCGCGCGATGCCCAACACGCCTGCCGCCGTCGGTCGCGGGATCACCGCGATCATCGGAAACGCGGCCAGCACGGCCACGCATCTCGATCTGGCGGAAGCGCTGCTTCAGGCTGTGGGGCAGGTGGTGCGTCTGGACAACGAAGGCCAGATGGATGCCGTCACCGGTGTTTCCGGCTCTGGTCCCGCATACGTCTTTCACATGATCGAAACGATGGCTGCTGCCGGTGTCGCACAGGGCTTGCCGGAAGACATGGCCATGCAGCTTGCCAAGGCGACTGTCGCGGGGGCCGGTGCGCTGGCCGAAGACGCCGACGAAGACCCCGGTCAGTTGCGCGTCAACGTCACCTCGCCCAACGGCACGACGCAGGCCGCTCTCGAGGTCCTGATGGACCCACAGAACGGCTTTCCGGCCTTGTTGAACCGCGCGGTGAAGGCCGCCGCAGACCGCAGCAGGGAGCTGGCCCGTGGCTGATGACATCACCTTTGACGACTTTCTGAAAGTCGACGTGCGCGTGGGCCGTATCCTGCGCGCCGAACCCTACCCCGAGGCCCGCAAGCCCGCGATCAAGATGTGGATCGACTTTGGCGACGACATCGGAGAGCGCAAGAGTTCGGCACAGTTGACAGCGCATTACACGCCCGAAAGCCTTGTCGGCAAACAGGTGCTCGCGGTGGTCAACTTCCCGCCGCGCCAGATTGGCAAGTTCATCTCCGAAGTGCTGGTGCTGGGCATGCCCGACGCCGACGGAGAGGTCGTGCTGGTCGGCCCCGATCAGGACGTGCCCATCGGAGGGCGCCTGCATTGACCCGTATCCTGCTCACACGCCAGTTCCCCGACGCCACCGTCGAGGCGGCAAAAGCACTGGGCGACGTCACGGTCCGCCCCGCCGCAGCCCCCCTGCAGATCGCCGAGGCCGCAGAGGCGCTGGCGAATTTCGATGCCATCATCTGCACGCTGGGGGATGATTTCAGCGACCCCGCCTTTGCCACCGATACCATCCGCTGCAAGATCATCGCCAACTTCGGCGTCGGCTATAACCACGTCGACGCAGAGGCCGCGAAGGCCGCCGGTGTCGCCGTGTCGAACACTCCTGACACCGTGACCGACGCCACCGCCGATATCGCGCTGACCCTCATGCTGATGACCTGCCGCCGCGCGAGCGAGGGCGAGCGGTTCGCGCGGGCGGGCCTGTGGGAAGGCTGGCAGCCGACGCAGATGCTGGGTATGCACATGACGGGCAAGCGTCTTGGGATCGTCGGCATGGGCCGGATCGGTCAGGCGGTGGCGCAGCGGGCGCATTTCGGTTTTGGCATGCCGGTGATCTACTACAACCGGTCACAGAAAGACGTGGATATGCCCGCGCGCCAGGTCGACGATCTGGAAAGCCTGATGAGCCAGGCCGACGTCATCGTGGTCACCGTCCCCGGCGGGCCCGAGACACATCACCTGATCGATGCCGCCGCCCTGGGCCAGATGGACGACGGTGCCATCATCGTGAACGTCAGCCGCGGCGACGTGGTGGACGAGGCGGCGCTGATCACTGAACTGGAGACAGGGCGGATCAAGGCCGGTCTGGACGTCTACGAGGCGGAACCCTTCATTCCCGAATCCCTGCGTGTGTTGGACAACGTAACGCTGCTGCCGCATCTGGGCACGGCGGCCTTGGACGTGCGCGAGGCGATGGGGCAGATGGCCGTGGACAACGTCGCGGCGGTTTTGCGGGACGAGATCGCGCCGAACGCCGTCTAGCCGCAGTCGCCGGTGGCTTCGCGCCAATGGCGGCGGCAGAGCGACAGATAGGTCTCGTTGCCGCCGACCTGCACCTGATCGCCGTCGCGCAGGACTGTCCCGTCGGCGGTCTTTCTGACCACCATCGTGGCCTTCTTGCCGCAATGGCAGATCGTACGCACCTCGCGCATTTCATCGGCCAAAGCCAGCAGGGCCGCAGAGCCGGGAAACAGCTCGCCCCGGAAGTCCACGCGCAGACCAAAGCACATGACCGGCACGTGCAGATCGTCCACTGCGCGGGCCAGTTGCCAGATCTGCGCCCGGCTCAGGAACTGCGCCTCGTCTATGAAGACGCAGGCGCAGGGGCCACTTTTCAGCCTTGCATCGATCTTGGCGAAAAGATCGTCCCTGCTGTCGAAGGTATCGGCGTCCTGCCCGATGCCGATACGGCTGGCGATGCGGCCCTGACCGGCGCGGTTGTCCAACTGCGCCGTGATCAGGTAGGTCTGCATGCCGCGTTCGATGTAGTTGTGCGACGCCTGCAGAAGCACCGTCGACTTGCCGGCGTTCATCGTGGAATAGTTGAAATAGAGCTTGGCCATGACGCGGGATTAAGCGGGGGGGACAGGGCTTTGCAACCCGTGTCGGTTGAAACAGCCGTGGCTTTTGCCGAAACTGCGCGCAACCACGCAAGCAAGGGATGACGATGACGATCGACTCCATGGATACCTCTGACATGCCGAACATCGCTTCGGGGCAGTTGAAGCCGCTTGATTTCCACGCGCTTGTCGGCCCCGAAGAACCGGCCCACCCGCCGCGCATCTTGTTGCTGTATGGATCGCTGCGCAAGGACAGCTATTCGCGTTACTGCGCGGAAGAGGGCGCGCGGGTGCTGCGGGCGTTGGGCTGCGAGACGCGGTTTTTCGACCCCATCGGGCTGCCGGTGGTGGACGAGGCATCGTCGGACCATCCCAAGGTCGCCGAACTGCGCGATATGGCGCTGTGGTCCGAGGGCATGGTCTGGTCGTCGCCCGAACGCCACGGCGCGATGACCGGCCTGATGAAAACGCAGGTGGACTGGCTGCCCCTTGCGCCCATCGGTGGCATCAGGCCCACACAGGGCAAGACGCTGGCGCTGATGCAGGTCAGCGGCGGGTCGCAGTCGTTCAACACGGTCAACCAGATGCGGATTCTGGGGCGCTGGATGCGGATGGTCACGATCCCGAACCAGTCCTCGGTGCCGCAGGCGTGGCAGCAGTTCGAGGGCGGTCGGATGAAACCCTCTCCTCTTTACAACCGGATCGTCGACGTGATGGAGGAACTGGCTCGGTTCACCATTCTGATCCGCGGCCGCAAGGGTATGCTGACCGACCGCTATTCCGAGCGTGTCGAGACGCTGGAGGACGTCCACAAGCGCGTTTCCTCCTGAAGGGAACCTGTGAGGGCGCGGCGGGTTCTGGCTGCATGCATGGATAGCTTCGACTTTGAACTGACTGACGCCGACATTGATGCAATGGCGCGGCTCGACCCCGGCCAGTGCTCGGGCCCCGACCGCTTCGAAGGTCGCCGGGTTGGAAGATGCGCAATCAGATCTTTTGCAGGATCACCGAGCCCACGGAATACCCTGCGCCAAAGGAACAGATCACGCCCAGATCGCCCGGCACCAACCCGTCGCGGTGCTGGGCAAAGGCGATGATCGACCCCGCCGAAGAGGTGTTGGCGTAGTCCTGCAGGATGTTCGGCTGCTCGCCCTCTGCCGGGTCGCGACCCAGAACCTTCTTGCCGATATAATCGTTCATCGTCTTGTTGGCCTGATGCAGCCAGAGCCGCCTGAGATCGTCCGCGCCGATGCCTTCGTCGGCCATGTGTGCGGCGATGTGCTGGCTGACCAGCGGCAGCACCTCTTTGAAGACCTTGCGCCCATTCTGCATAAACTGCATGTCGCGCCGGTCTTCCATCTGGTCGCGGGCACGGCGCAGGTAGCCGTTGTTGTTGCGGATGTTGTTGGAAAATTGTGTGGCACAGCGGGTGGACAGCACCTTGAACCGGTCGCCGGTGGCGTCGTCGGCACGTTGAAGCACCGTCGCAGTGGCCACGTCCCCAAAGATGAAGTGGCAATCGCGGTCGCGCCATTCGAGATGGGCGCTGCAGATCTCGGGGTTGACCACGATGGCCGAGCGCACACTGCCCGACCGGATCATGTCGGCTGCCGTCTGTATGCCGAAGGTCGCGCTGGAACAGGCCACGTTCATGTCGAAGGCAAAGCCGCCCGCGCCCAGCAGTGACTGGATTTCAACCGCGACCGCCGGATAGGCGCGCTCCATGTTCGAGGCGGCGCACAGCACCAGATCCACGTCGTCGCCCCGCAGGCCGGCCATCGCCAGCGCCTTTTCGCAGGCGTCCAGACCGATCCGCGCCATCTGGCCCGGCTCGTCGTCGGCATAAGCGGGAAGGTTGGGATACATGCGGGTCGGGTCGAGGATGCCCGATTTATCGAGAACGAATCGTTGCTGGATGCCCGAGGACGCCACGATGAAGGCGGACGAGGAGTGTTGCTTGGCCTCGACCTCGCCGGCTGCGATGGCATCGGCGTGTTCCGCGTTGTAAAGGTTGACGTAGGCGTTGAAGGCCTTGACTAGCTCGTCGTTGGTGATGGTGTGGGGCGGCGTGAAAACGCCGGTCCCGGTCAATGCGACATCATACATGGTGAACCTCCTGAGCGGACTCCCGTTTTGGGGCATCCCGCAGCGAAGGTCCACCCGGTCAGTCCACGACGGTTCCCCGCTTTTCAGCCAGCGCCTTGTCGTGACAGCGCTTCACCGAACAGGCACGGAATAAAGCACGGTGCCTTGGGTCCGTGCGACCTCTGTCGCGCCCGTCTCGAAGGCGAAGAGCCCGAGGTTCTCCATGGTCTCGGGGCAGCCGACGAGATCAGAGGCGTCGCCGAGAAACTGGTTGGTATAGGTGTTCTCGCCCACGCGCTGGCAGGGGTCACCTTCGGCCCGGTAGCCGTCGCCGAAGAACGGCAGAGGTTCGGGGGCAGGTTCGGTGACGCAGGCGGCCAGCATGGTCACAGCCAACGTGGCAACAGGCGCAAAGATGGACAATCGCATGGATGTTTCCTTTCAGTCGATGACGGAAACTAACACGGATAGCCGCCTTTTTCGCTGGTGGAATACCTGACCCTCTGGCGCGCTACCCCTGCAAGGACCTTACATCCACCTCGCCGTTGGCCCGTTCCTGCATCGCCTGGACGGCGGCAATCGCGGCTGCGGCGGTGGTGTAGTAGGGTATCTTGTCATAAAGCGCGACCGACCGGATCGAGCGGCTGTCCTCGACCGCAGCAGAGCCTTCGGTGGTATTCAGCACCAGCGCGATTTCCCCGTCCATCAGCTTGTCGGTGATGGTCAGACCGCCCTCGTAGACCTTGTTGACGATTTCACATTTCACATTTTCGGCCTGTAGAAAAGCCGCAGTGCCGCGTGTCGCGACAATCGAAAAGCCCATGTCGATCAGATCCTTGGCGGCCTCGATCATTGCGGGGGTCTTGTCATCGTCCTTGATGGAAACGAACACGCAGCCAGTTTCGGGCAGGATCGTGCCGGCGCCCATCTGGGCCTTGAGGAAGGCGCGGGCAAAGTTGCGGTCCCAGCCCATGACCTCGCCGGTCGAGCGCATTTCGGGGCCAAGGATCGTATCTACGCCGGGGAAGCGGGCGAAAGGCAGGACGGCCTCTTTCACGCTGAACCACGGCGTCTTGGGGTTGGCGAGCGTGAAGGCGTCGCCCAACGGCAGCACGTCCATCGGGTTGTCGGTTTCGGGGTAGGGTTCGCGCAACGGGAAGTTCGACAGCGGTTCGCCCGCCATCAGGCGTGCGGCGATGGATGCGATGGCGCTGTCGGTGGCCTTGGCGACGAAGGGCACGGTGCGCGAGGCGCGGGGGTTTACCTCGATCAGGTAGACTTCACCGTCCTTGACAGCGAACTGCACGTTCATCAGGCCGATGACCTTCAATTCCTTGGCCAAAGCTTCGGTCTGGCGGCGGATTTCGGCAATGATGTCATCGGTCAGCGTGTGCGGCGGCAGCGAACAGGCGCTGTCGCCCGAGTGGACGCCCGCCTCTTCGATATGTTCCATGATGCCCGCAACGTGGGTCGCTTCACCGTCTGACAGGCAGTCCACGTCCACCTCGACCGCACCCGACAGGTAGCTGTCAAGAAGCACGGGGCTTTTGCCCGACACGACCACGGCTTCGTTGATGTAGCGCTCCAGCTGGGTCTGGTCGCGCACGATCTCCATCGCGCGACCGCCCAGAACATAGGACGGGCGGATCACCAGCGGAAAGCCGATCTTGGCCGCAATATCAAAGGCCTGCTGATCGGTGGAGGCGATGCCGTTGACCGGCTGCTTGAGACCCAGCCGGTTGACGAGGTCCTGAAACCGCTCGCGGTCTTCGGCAAGGTCGATGGCGTCGGGCGAGGTGCCAAGGATCGGAATGCCCGCTTCGTGCAGGGCGCCCGCGATCTTGAGCGGGGTCTGCCCGCCGAACTGCACAATCACACCGTGCAGCGTGCCGCGTTCCTGTTCGACCCGCAGGATTTCCATGACGTGTTCAAAAGTCAGCGGCTCGAAATACAGCCGGTCCGAGGTGTCGTAGTCGGTGCTGACCGTCTCGGGGTTGCAGTTGACCATGATCGTCTCGTAGCCCTGATCGGTCAGGGCGTAACAGGCGTGGCAGCAGCAATAGTCGAACTCGATCCCCTGTCCGATCCGGTTCGGACCGCCGCCGAGGATGACGACCTTCTTGCGGTCCGAGGGGCGTGCCTCGTCCTCGACCTCGCCCATGACGGGGGCTTCGTAGGTGGAATACATGTAGGGCGTCTGCGCTTCGAATTCGGCGGCACATGTGTCGATCCGCTTGAACACCGCCGTCACGCCAAGGTTGCGGCGGGCGCGGCGCACATTGTCTTCGTCGCGGCCCGTCAGCGTGGCCAGCCGGGCATCGGTAAAGCCCATCATCTTGAGGCGGCGCAGGCCCTTTTCCGACACGGGCAGGCCGGTCTTCTTCACCTCGGCCTCGGCCTCGACGATTTCGCGGATGCGGGCCAGGAACCAGGGGTCGTATTTGGTGACGGCGAAGATGTCGTCGTTCGACAGCCCGTGCCGCATGGCCTGCGCGATGACGCGGATACGGTCGGGGGTCTGCTTGGCCAGGGCCTTGGTCACTGCGGCCACGTCGGGTGCACCCGAAATGGCGATGTCGTCAAAGCCGGTCAGGCCGGTTTCCATTGAGGCCAGCGCCTTTTGCATGGATTCGTGGAAGGTCCGGCCGATCGCCATCGCCTCGCCCACGGATTTCATCGCGGTGGTCAGATGCGGTTCGGAGCCTGCGAATTTCTCGAAGGCGAAGCGCGGAATCTTGGTGACGACATAGTCGATCGACGGCTCGAATGAGGCAGGCGTGACGCCGGTGATGTCGTTGTCCAGCTCGTCCAGCGTGTAGCCCACGGCCAGCTTGGCCGCGATCTTGGCGATGGGAAAGCCCGTTGCCTTTGACGCCAGCGCCGAGGACCGGGAGACACGCGGGTTCATCTCGATGACGACCATGCGCCCGTCTTCGGGGTTCACGGCCCACTGGACGTTGGACCCGCCTGTTTCGACGCCGATCTCGCGCAGCACGTTGATGCTGTGCGTCCGCATGATCTGGTATTCCTTGTCGGTCAGCGTCAGGGCCGGGGCCACGGTGATGCTGTCGCCGGTATGCACACCCATCGGGTCCACGTTTTCGATGGCGCAGACGATGATGGCATTGTCGGCCTTGTCGCGCACGACCTCCATCTCGAATTCCTTCCAGCCCAGCAGGCTTTCGTCGACGAGGATCTGACCGACGGGGGACGCATCCATCCCCGACCGGCAGTAGTGTTCGTATTCGGCGCGGTTATAGGCCACGCCGCCGCCGGTGCCGCCCAGCGTATAGGCGGGGCGGATGATCGCGGGCAGGCCGATATCCTCGAGCGCTTCCATCGCGATGACGACCCCTGCGGCCAGATCGGACTTGCCGTCCTTTTTCTTGGGGGCGGTGACGATGGTGGCCTTGGGGTTCTCGATGCCAAGCCGGTCCATCGCCTCGCGGAAGAGCTTGCGGTCCTCGGCCATTTCGATGGCCTCGCGCTTGGCGCCGATCATCTCGACGCCGAATTTCTCGAGCACGCCCATGTCGGCCAGCGCCAGCGAGGTGTTCAAGCCTGTCTGCCCGCCCATCGTGGGCAACAGCGCGTCGGGACGTTCCTTTTCAATGATCTTGGCGACGATTTCGGGGGTGATCGGCTCGATATAGGTGGCGTCCGCCATGCCCGGATCGGTCATGATCGTCGCGGGGTTCGAGTTGACGAGGATGACACGATAGCCTTCCTCGCGCAGGGCCTTGCAGGCTTGCGCTCCGGAATAGTCGAATTCGCAGGCCTGTCCGATGACGATCGGTCCCGCGCCAATGATCATGATCGACTTGATATCATCACGTTTCGGCATTCTGACCCCCGGTTGCAAATTGTCCTGCGTTATAGGGATGGGCAGTCAGGGTGCAAGCGCGATTCAGTCGGCCTGCAACAGATAGTCCCGCGTCAGGGGAGCGGCTGTCTGGTGACGGGTGATCTGGAATTGGAAGACAACGTTCGCCAGATGGGTAAAGCCGATTTCGGACACGACCAGATAAAAGCGCCACATACGGATGAACCGCGCGTCATAGATCGTCCCGATCCGGTCGCGGTTGGCCTCGAACCGGTCCCGCCATGCGCGCAGTGTGTGGACGTAATGCATGCGCCAGACCTCCAGATCGGTCAGGATCAGGTCGTTCCGCTCGATCTCGGTCGCGACTTCGGACAGCGCCGGAATGTAGGAACCGGGGAAAATATACTTGCCGATCCACGGCGCGGTGACGCTGGGCGGGGTGGACCGCCCGATGGTATGCACCAGAGCGATGCCGTTGGGGGCAAGGTTCTGGCGCAACTTAGCGAAAAAGGTCGCGTATTGCGGCTGGCCCACGTGTTCCAGCATGCCGACGACGACGATGCGGTCGAATTCCTCGGCCACGGCGCGGTAGTCGGTCAGGCGAATCTCGATCCGGTCCGCGAGGCCCGCCGCCGCGATCCGCCGCTCGGCATGGGCCTTTTGCACCTGCGACAGCGTCACACCCACGACCCGCGCGCCGTGGTCCCGCGCCAGCGCGATGGCGAGGCCGCCCCAGCCACAGCCGATGTCCATCACCCGCATGTCCGGTTCGATCATTAGCTTGCGGGCGATCAGCGCCTTCTTGGCGTCCTGTGCGGCTTCGATCGTCATGTTGTCCGACGGGAAATAGCCGCAGGTATATTGCAGATCGTCGTCAAGAAAGAGCGTGTAGAGGTCGGCGCTCAGGTCGTAGTGGTGTTCGGCGTTGCGACGCGCGGCGAAAAGCCCGTGGTTCTGGTTGAACCGCTTGGCGGCCAGGGCCATGCGCGGCACCAGCCGGTTGAAGCGCCCGTATTTCGCCAGCTTCGCGTTATGGGCGGCCAGCGTCATCAACCCCATCACGTCGTCGTTTTCGATCGAGAGATGCCCTTCGGTATAGGCCTCGCCCAGCGCGACCTCGGGTTTCAGGGCAAGGGGGCGCAGGATGCTTCGGTCGTGGATCGTGACCCCGACCCGAGGGTCGTCTTTGCCATAGGTCGAAGCACTGCCGTCCGGCCAGGTAACGACAAGTGTCCCGTCCTGAATGGTCCGCTTCAAAAACCGGTCGACCGCCCACTGCCACATAAAAAGTCCGTTCATTGACTATCGGTGAGGATGGCCGACCTTTTCGCGCTAATTCAAGCACAAAGGCGGGGGAACCTGCCGCCCCGACCGGGGGTTCACTTCGAAACGGATGCAAAAGGACCTTGCCTCATGACGACCAACGCTCTTCTTTTCGGTTCCATCGGTGTGCTTGTCGAAACCTCTGACATGCAGCGTCGGGCGTTCAATGCCGCCTTTGCCGATGCCGGGCTGGGGTGGGAATGGGACAAGGACACCTACACCGGGCTTTTGAAAAAGTCGGGCGGCGAGGACCGTATCGCGCGCTATGCCACGCAGCGGCACCAGACCGTCGATGCCGAGGCGCTGCATCAGGCCAAGGTGGATCACTATGCCCGCATGATGGCCGATACCGGCTTGTCCCTGCGGCCCGGCATCCGCGACCTGATGGACGAGGCCGCGAACCGTGCCATCCCCATCGGCTGGGTGACGGATACGGGCACGGAACAGCTTGATGCGATCTTCGACAACCTTGGATCGACCCTGAGCCGTGACGAATTCGCCTTTGTCGGCGCAGGGATGCATGTGGACAACCGCAAGCCCGCGCCTGACATCTACGAGGCGGCGTTGAGCGATCTGCAGGTCGCGCAGGGCAGCGCGCTGGCGGTCGAGGACACGGGCATCTGTGCGCTGGCCGCAGTGGCAGCCGGCATCCGCACTGTGGGTTACCCGAACGCCTACGCCGACCTTGGCGATTTCCCCGACGAGGTGCGGATCGTGACGGAACTGACCCCGGACCTGCTGGACGACTGAGGGGTGGGGCGGAAAAAGGGCGGGGCGGATAAAAAGGGCGGGGGCGCATAGCGGTTGACTTTGCCCCGCTTCATTGGTCAGTGAGTGCGACCGATTTGCCCGAGGAACAGCCCATGCACGCCTACCGCTCACACACCTGCGCCGCCCTTTCCGCTGCCGATGTGGGCGATACCGTCCGCCTGTCGGGCTGGGTCCATCGGCGGCGGGACCACGGCGGCGTGATCTTCATCGACCTGCGCGACCACTACGGCATTACGCAGATCCTGTGCGATCCCGACAGCCCCGTTTTCGCGCAGGTGGAAAAGCTGCGGTCGGAATACTGCATCCGCATCGACGGGATCGTGAAGGCCCGTGCGCCGGATCTGGTGAACAAGAAGCTGCCCACGGGCGAGATCGAAATCTACATCCGCGACATGGAAGTGCTGGGCGCGGTCAAGGGCGACCTGCCGTTGCAGGTCTTCGGGGATCAGGAATACCCGGAAGAAACGCGCCTGACCTACCGCTACCTCGACCTGCGCCGCGAGGCGATGCAGCGCAACATCACGCTGCGGTCGGATGTGGTGGCCAGCATGCGAAAGCGTATATGGGACAAGGGGTTCCGCGAATACCAGACGCCGATCATCACGGCATCCTCCCCCGAGGGCGCGCGCGACTTTCTGGTGCCGTCGCGTCTGCATCCGGGCAAGTTCTACGCGCTGCCGCAGGCGCCGCAGCAGTTCAAGCAGCTGATCATGGTGTCGGGCTTCGACAAGTATTTCCAGATCGCGCCGTGTTTCCGCGACGAAGACCCGCGCGCCGACCGGTCGCCTACCGATTTCTACCAGCTTGATCTGGAAATGAGCTTTGTCGAACAACAGGATGTGTTCGACACGATCAGCCCCGTCATCGCGGACGTGTTCGAGGAATTCGGCGGTGGCCGCACCGTCGACGCGCCGGGCGACTGGCCGCAGATTTCCTATCGCGATGCGGCGTTGTGGTACGGGTCGGACAAGCCGGACCTGCGCAACCCGATCAAGATGCAGGTCGTGTCCGACCATTTTGCGGGCTCGGGCTTTGCCATCTTCGCCAAGCTGCTGGAACAGGACGGCACCCAGATCCGCGCCATCCCCGCCCCCAAGGGCGGCAGCCGCAAGTTCTGCGACCGGATGAACAAGTTCGCGCAGGAACAGGGTCTGCCGGGGATGGGGTATATCTTCTGGCGCGATCAGGGCGAAGGCATGGAAGCTGCCGGCCCGCTGGCCAAGAACATCGGGCCCGAGCGGACGGAAGCGATCCGCCAGCAGCTTGGCCTTGATGTGGGCGATGCTGCCTTCTTCCTTGGCGGCAAGCCCAAGGACTTTGAAGGTGTCGCGGGGCGTGCGCGCACCGTTATCGGGGACGAGCTGGGCCTGACCGACACCAACCGCTTTGCCTTTGCATGGATCGTGGATTTCCCGATCTACGAACGTGACGCCGAAACTGGCGATATTGACTTCGAGCACAACCCTTTCTCCATGCCGCAGGGCGGGATGGAGGCGCTGGACGGTCGCCCCGAAGACGTGCTGGGCTTTCAGTATGACCTGGCCTGCAACGGCTATGAACTGGTGTCGGGTGCGATCCGGAACCACCGCCCCGAGATCATGTTCAAGGCCTTTTCCATTGCGGGCTACGGCGAGGACGAGGTGCGCAAGCGGTTCGGCGGTATGGTCAACGCCTTTCAATACGGCGCGCCGCCCCACGGGGGCTGTGCGGCGGGCATCGACCGGATCGTCATGTTGCTGGCGGACGAGGCGAATATCCGCGAAGTCATCATGTTCCCGATGAACCAGCGCGCCGAGGACCTGATGATGGGCGCGCCGTCAGAGCCGCAGAACGACCAGTTGCGCGAATTGCGCCTGCGGGTATTGCCGCCCGAAACGTGAACCGGATCGCATTTTCGGCGTTGATCCAGAGACCGACAAAGGAGAACCCGATGCGGTATTTGTTCAAATTGTTTGCAATATACAAGCTGGTGCAACGCATGATGAGGAAACGACGCTGACTGACGCGGGCCTGCACCAACTTGCGACCCAAACCGCGATGCGCGGTCTGGCGCGTGTGCGGCATCTGGTCGATGTGATCGGGGCAAGTCCTGACGCGACCGCGCTGCTCGATGCGCGGCCGGGTGCGGGGCAGTTCAGTTGCGCGGAACAATTGCGGATGACCAACGGCTTCGCCCTGCGCTGCGTTCTGCCTGTAGTGCTGCGCCCCTGGGCGCTGGCCAACGAAGGCGGGACCGTCGACGATCTGAACGCGCAGGTCAGGCAGGCCGCCCGCGATATTGCCGGTGTGACCGTGGCGGACTTTGCAGGGGCCACGTCCCGCAGCATCCGGCACCGCGCGGGCGATGCGCTGATCAGTCAATCCGCTTCGGATTACCTGATCCAGTTCGCCATCCCGAACCAGTGGTTCCACCTGACCACCGCCTTCGCGATCCTGCGGGCCGAGGGGCTGGAGATCGGGAAGGCCGATTTCGACGGCCTTCACCAGTATCCGCAAGGGTTCGCGTTTACCTGAGGATCAGTCTTCCAGCGAATCTGCGCGCTTTTCGGTGATCAAGCCACGCTCCTGTTTCTTGCGCTCTTCGAAACGTTGGCCGTAGCCCTCGATTTCGGTGTCGTCGATGACCTCTTTGGCGCGGGTGAAAACCTCGTCTTCTTCCTCTTGGATGTGGTGCAGGTAGTCATGTTGCAAGGTCTTGAACTTGGTCAGCCAAGCGCCTTCGCTCATGTCCATTTCGTTCAGCTCCTCCAGCAGATCTTCAAGTTGCTGATGTTCGTGAACCGAGTGGCGTGCGGCATCCTGACCCCATGTCTTCGAGATCAGCTTGGAATGGAACGTCTCTTCCTCGGCGGCGGCGTGGCTTTTCACATCCCTG